>OKRR01000397.1_pt1 | contig 50326 bp, 39 predicted proteins | sample 1601211 | NCBI WGS metagenome assembly OKRR01 (sample SAMEA3541525, study PRJEB24748) | human gut metagenome | biome: human gut; feature: human-associated habitat; material: faeces | place: China | collected 2012
TTCGAACCCACGACCTCCGCCGTGACAGGGCGGCGCTCTAACCAGCTGAGCCACCAGGCCATCTTATAAATTGTATGTATTGCTCATGCAATAACAACATTATATAAGATGACCGACTTCCTGTCAAGCGTATTTTTTATTTTTACAGGCAAATGTTACGCCAGATTCGTATATCCCATCAGATACTTATCCACTTCTTTTGCCACATCGCGGCCTTCGTGAATGGCCCATACCACCAGGGACTGTCCTCTGTGCATATCTCCTGCGGTGAAGACTTTCTCAACATTGGTGGCATATTTTCCGGCTTCGGTTGCTACGTTAGTACGGGCATTCAGTTCTACGCCGAATGCGTCTGCAACGTAACTCTGGGCACCTAAAAATCCTGCCGCGATCAGCACCAGATCTGCCGGCACCTCCTTCTCAGAGCCTTCCACCGGCACCATGGACATACGTCCGGTCTCCGGGTTCTTCTCTGCCTTCAGGCTGACAAGGATTGCTTTTATCAGCTTGCCGCTCTCATCCTTCACAAACTCTTTCACGGTAGTCTGGTAGATGCGCGGGTCATGACCAAACACGGCAATGGCCTCTTCCTGGCCGTAGTCAGTCTTTAAGATACGCGGCCACTCCGGCCAGCTGTTGTTCTCCGTGCGCTTTTCCGGAAGCTTCGGCATCATCTCCAGCTGGGTCACGGATGCACAGCCATGGCGGATGGCTGTGCCGACACAGTCGTTTCCGGTATCGCCGCCGCCGATGACAATGACATGCTTATCCTTTGCGGAAATGTAATTGCCGTCCTCCAGGTTAGAATTTAACAGGCTCTTTGTGGTAGATTTTAAGAAGTCTACCGCAAAGTAAATACCCTCTGCGTCCCGGCCCGGCACATTGATGTCCCGGGGATTGGATGCGCCGCAGGCCAGCACTACGCTGTCAAATTCCTTTAAAAGCTTCGCTGCCTTGTAATTCTTTCCGACATTGGCGCCGGTCACAAAGGTCACGCCCTCTTCCTTCATCACGTTGATTTTGCGGTCAATAACCTGCTTTTCCAGCTTCATATTCGGAATACCGTACATCAGAAGACCGCCCACGCGGTCCTCCCGCTCAAACACCGTCACATTGTGTCCGCGCTTGTTTAACTGGTCTGCCGCAGCCAGACCGGACGGACCGGAGCCGATGACTGCGATCTTTTTATCGGTACGCAGATGTGGCGGTTTTGACCCTGCCTCTCCTGTCTCATATGCTTTCTCAATGATGGCATGCTCGTTTTCCTTAATGCTGACCGGATCCCCGTTCAAGCCGCAGGTGCAGGCTGCCTCACACGGTGCCGGGCAGACGCGGCTGGTAAATTCCGGGAAGCTGTTGGTCTTTTTCAGGCGGTTATAAGCCTGACCCCAGTTTCCGGTGTACACCAGGTCATTCCACTCCGGAACCAGGTTATGGAGCGGACAGCCGGATACCATGCCGTTCATCATCATGCCGGACTGGCAGAAGGGGACGCCGCACTCCATACAGCGTGCGCCCTGCTTTCTCTGCTGTGCCTCCGTCAAAGGAGTGTGGAACTCATTGAAGTTTTTGATGCGCTCCAGTGGTGCAGCCGCCTTGCCGTTTACTCTGTCATATTCCAAAAATCCTGTTGGCTTTCCCATCTTCTCTCCTCCTTACTTTCTCTGATTTGCGTAGAATGCCTCAATCTGCGCCTGCTCACTGCTCAGGCCCTTCTCCTCCATCTGCACGATGGTGTTCATCATGCGGCGGTAGTCATGAGGCATAACCTTCTTGAATTTCGGCAGGTACTCGCCAAAGTGAGCCAGGATCTCTTTTCCTCTTGAGGAGTTGGTGTAAGCCACATGCTCCTGGATCATTTCTTTTAATTCCTGGACATCGTACTTGTTGGTCACCTCTTCCAGGGAAACCAGTTCCTTGTTCAGGCGCTTGTAGAAATCACGGTTTTCATCCAGCACATAAGCAATACCGCCGCTCATTCCGGCTGCGAAGTTCTTTCCTGTGGTGCCAAGAACTACGACACGGCCGCCGGTCATGTACTCACATCCGTGATCGCCCACGCCCTCAACAACTGCCGTTGCGCCGGAGTTGCGGACACAGAACCGCTCACCGGCTACGCCGTTGATGTAAGCCTTGCCGCTGGTAGCGCCGTAAAGAGCAACGTTACCGATAACAATATTTTCCTCTGCCTTAAAGTTTACGGCCTTCGGCGGATATACGATCAGCTTGCCGCCGGATAAGCCTTTTCCGAAGTAGTCATTACTGTCACCTACCAGCTCCAGGGTCAGTCCCTTCGGGATGAAGGCGCCAAAGCTCTGGCCGCCGCTTCCGTTACACTGGATGGTGAAGGTATCCTCCGGCAGGCCGTCCGGATACTGTCTGGTGATTTCGGATCCGAAAATGGTTCCCAGGGTACGGTCTACGTTGGAGACATCCACCTGCAAACTCTTCTTCTGTCCCTTGTTCAGAGCTGTCTTTAACTGCTTTAAGAATACCTGCTCGTCGATGGTCTGATCCAGCTTGAAATCGTACTCCAGCTTGTCGCGGTATCCGCAAAAATGCATGCCCTCATAGGGATTTTCAAGGATATTGCTTAAATCCACTTTATTCGCACGCTCAGACGGAATGTGCTCTTTCTTCTTTAATAAATCGGTACGGCCAACCAGCTCATCCACGGTGCGGACACCAAGCTTTGCCATGTACTCACGCAGCTCCTGTGCTACGAAATGCATAAAGTTTACCACGTATTCCGGTTTTCCCTTGAAGCGTTTTCTCAGCTCCGGGTTCTGGGTCGCGATGCCAACCGGACAGGTATCCAGGTTGCAGACACGCATCATGACGCAGCCCATGGTTACCAGCGGAGCGGTTGCAAAACCGAACTCCTCGGCACCCAGAATGCAGGCAATAGCCACATCACGTCCGGTCATCAGCTTACCGTCAGTCTCCAGAATGACTTTGTCACGCAGGCCGTTCATGATCAGGGTCTGATGTGCCTCAGCCACGCCAAGCTCCCACGGAAGTCCCGCATTGTAGATAGAGTTTCTCGGAGCAGCACCGGTACCGCCGTCAAAACCGGATACCAGGATAACCTGTGCACCTGCCTTTGCAACACCGGCTGCTACGGTTCCCACACCAGCCTCAGATACCAGTTTTACAGAGATCCTTGCTCTGGTGTTGGAATTCTTTAAGTCATAAATTAACTGTGCCAGATCCTCGATGGAATAGATATCGTGGTGCGGCGGCGGGGAGATCAGGCCGACACCGGTTGTTGAATGACGGGTCTTAGCCACCCACGGATATACTTTTCCGCCCGGAAGCTGTCCGCCCTCACCAGGCTTTGCGCCCTGCGCCATCTTGATCTGGATTTCCTGGGCGCTGACTAGATAACGGGAGGTAACTCCGAAACGTCCGGATGCCACCTGCTTGATGGCAGAACAGCGGTTGTTGTTCTTCGGTCCCGGAACCAGACGCTCCAGGCTCTCACCTCCCTCACCGGTATTGGACTTGCCGCCCAGACGGTTCATGGCAATGGCCAGAGTCTCATGGGCTTCCTGGGAAATGGAGCCGTAAGACATCGCGCCGGTCTTAAAACGTTTCACGATGGAGTCCACACTCTCGACCTCATCGATCGGGATACCTCCGTTTTCATCGAAGTTAAAGTCAATGAGACTTCGCAGGTTAATGGTCTGTTCTTCCTCGTTCAGCGCATGGCTGTACTCTTTGAAGATTTCATAATTTCCGGTCCATGCCGCCTGCTGGAGCAGATGGATGGTACGCGGATTGTACAGGTGTTCTTCCTGACCAGAGCGCTCCTTGTGGCTTCCCACGCTCTCCAAGGTCAGATCTACATCCAGGCCCAACGGGTCAAATGCGGTGGAATGCAGCACATCCACATCATTAGCGATATCTTCCAGGGTGATACCGCCCACACGGCTGACCGTGTTGGTAAAGTACTTGTCGATGACCTCTTTAGAGATGCCAATAGCCTCAAAGATCTGCGCGCCCTGGTAGGACTGGATGGTGGAAATACCCATCTTGGACGCGATCTTGACAATGCCGTGAAGGACTGCGGAATTGTAGTCATTTACGGCTGCATAATAGTCCTTATCTAACATCTTGGACTCGATCAGGTAGTGAACAGACTCCTGAGCCAGATACGGGTTGATGGCGCTGGCACCAAAGCCCAGCAAAGTTGCGAAGTGATGTACCTCTCTCGGCTCGCCGCTCTCCAGGATCAGAGCCATGGAAGTGCGCTTCTTGGTCTTTACCAGATGCTGCTGCAGGGCAGATACCGCTAACAGGGACGGAATCGGCACATGGTTTTCATCGATGTCACGGTCAGACAGGATGATGATGTTGATGCCGTCGCGGTGCGCACGGTCTACCTCCAGGAACAGGCGCTCAATCGCCTTGGCCAGGGAAGTATTCTTATAATAGGTGATCGGGATCACTTCTACCTTGAAGCCCGGTTTCTTCATATATTTAATCTTTAACAGATCGGTACAGGTCAGGATCGGATTATCTACCTTTAAGATGTGGCAGTTCTCCGGAGCCTCCTCCAGTACATTGCCCTCTTCACCGACATAAACCGTGGTAGAAGTTACGATCTCCTCACGGATCGCATCGATCGGCGGATTGGTTACCTGTGCAAAGAGCTGTTTGAAGTAGTTAAACAGCGGCTGATGCTTCTTGGACAGCACGGCCAGCGGACTGTCCGCACCCATAGCGGAAACGGCCTCTGCACCATTTAATGCCATCGGAAGGATCATCGTCTTATACTGCTCGTAGGTATAGCCGTAGGTCTTCTGCATCTGCGCACGCTGTTTTTTAGTCAGCTCCGGCACGCCCTTGTTCGGAATCGGAAGATCTTTTAAGTCTACCATCTGGGCATCCAGCCACTCACCATACGGCTGGCGGGACGCATAACGGAGCTTTAATTCCTCATCTCCTACCAGTTCGCCCTTCACAGTATCGATGAGGAGCATCTTGCCCGGTCTTAAGCGCTCTTTCTTAATGACATGGGACTGGTCGATATCGATCGCGCCAACCTCGGAAGCCAGGATCACCTGGTCGTCATCAGTAATGTAGTAACGAGACGGACGCAGGCCGTTGCGGTCAAGAACCGCACCCATTACATCACCATCACTGAATACAATGGAGGCCGGGCCATCCCATGGTTCCATCATGGTTGCGTAGTAACGGTAGAAGTCCTTGACCTCCTGCGGCATGAACCGGTCATGCTGCCACGGAGCCGGGATCAGGATCATAACCGCCATCGGAAGCTCCATGCCGCTCATGACCATAAATTCCAGCGCGTTATCTAACATGGCAGAGTCAGAGCCCTCCTGGCTGATGATCGGAAGAACCTTGTACATGTCAGACTTGAAGAACTTTGTTTCCATGTTCTCCTCGCGAGCCATCATCTTATCCACGTTGCCGCGGATAGTGTTGATCTCACCGTTGTGGACAATAATGCGGTTCGGATGGGCACGCATCCAGCTCGGGTTGGTATTGGTGCTGAAACGGGAATGTACGGTTGCAATAGCGGACTCATAATCCGGATCCTGCAGATCCTCAAAGAACTGACGCAGCTCTTTGACCAGGAACATACCCTTGTATACAATTGTGCGGCTGCTCATGGATACCACATAAGTGTCGTCATTGCTCTGCTCGAATACGCGGCGTGCCACATAGAGGCGACGGTCAAAATCCAGTCCCTTTTCCACCTCTGCCGGCTTTCCGATAAAGCCCTGCATGATGTAAGGCATTTTCTCTACAGCCTTATCACCGATCTTCTCCGGATGAGTCGGAAGGGTTCTCCAGCCAAGGAACTTCAGTCCCTCCTTCTTTACAATCACCTCCAGCATTTTCTTTGCCTGGTTTCTTGCAAGTTCATCCTGGGGGAAGAAGAACATGCCGACACCGTATTCACGGGCCTCGCCAAGCTCAATGCCAAGCGGCTTTGTTACCTTCTGGAAGAATTTGTGGGAAATCTGAAGCATGATGCCGACACCATCTCCGGTCTTTCCTTCCGCGTCCTTGCCGGCGCGGTGTTCCAGGTTTTCTACAATATGAAGTGCCTGCTCCACGGTACGGTGGCTCGGGATACCCTTGATATTGGCTACAGCACCGATACCACAGTTGTCATGCTCAAAGCTCGGATCATAAAGGCCCGGAGCCTTTGCTGTAGGAGCAGAGTTTTTTGGGGAGTTGGTTAAGGTTCTCTGATCGCTGTCCATAAATCATTTCCTTTCCTGTTTTGTAATGGGGAAATCAGCGGATGCGCCTTTTGGCGCTTTCTCAATCTGCAGAGCAAATGAAAAGAGGGCGCGAAAATCCATTTCGAATTTTCGCACCCTCGCGATTTCCTTGTGTAATCTTCCTGCATAATACTACATATTTTCTCATTTGTAAATCCTTTTTTTATTTTAAATTGTCAGATTATTTGTCTATTTATATCTTTTGATTGCTATTATCAGTATTTTATTGCATTCTCAGAAATAAAAAAGGTATCTTCCAGAATTTTCTTCCAAAAGATACCTTTTTCTATTCAAATATGTTCACTTGCATTTGTTCAAAGAAGACTTACATTTCTCCAAGACCGCTCTCGATTGCTTTGCTCACAGTCTCCATAGCGGCTGCCTCATCCTCACCGTCACAGATCAGGGTAATCTCGGTACCGGACTTGATGCCTGCTGCCATTACGTTTAATACGCTCTTTGCAATGATTCTCTTCTCACCACACTCGATGATAACGTCACATTTGAATTTCATGGCAGTCTGGGATAAAACTCCTGCCGGTCTTAAGTGTAATCCGGACGGATTTACAACGGTTAAATTCTTACTAAGCATAGTTCACGTCTCCTTTAGAATTAATATCAACCTTAATAAATTTTATTACAAATCACGACAAGTGTCAAGGTTCTTCCCTAAGTTCCTGTTCTCTTTTTGAGAACACGCAGCCGCAGTAATTCTGCCGGTAAAGTCCATATTCCGCAGATAATTCCACGGAACGCCTGTAACCGTTTTTCTTCTTGAAATCCGATGGCAGGTGCTCTACCTTGTAGATTTGAGAGAGTTCCTCTCCGATCTCATTGAGTTTGCCGGCATTCTTAAGCGGACTGATAGTAAGAGTCGTGGCAAAATAATCAAAACCGCCCTCCGCCGCCATTTTGGCAGCCGCTTCCAGACGCAGTCGGTAACACCGAAAACAGCGTTCTCCACCCTCCGGAACTGTCTCAAGTCCCCTGCTTACTGCGTAAAAGCGTTCCGGCTCATAAGCACCGACTACAAGCGTAATGGGATGCTTTGCAGGCAGCTCCCGGATCAGATGCTGCTGCTCTGCGGCACGCTTTTCGTATTCCTCAGCCGGAGAAATATTGGGATTATAATAAAATACAGTGATCTCAAAATAATCTGACAGGTATTCCAGCACATAGCTGCTGCAGGGAGCGCAGCAACTATGCAACAAGAGCCGGGGAACCCGACTCTTGCTTTCATTTTCTTTTATGACTGCTTCCAGCTCACGCTGATAATTTCTGCGGTTCATAACAGCTCCTTTTACAGGAAATCACGGATCCGTTTGCTTCTGACCGGATTGCGCAGTTTTCTCAGTGCCTTCGCTTCGATCTGGCGAATACGCTCACGGGTTACATTGAAGGACTTTCCAACCTCCTCCAGTGTGCGCGGATGGCCATCCTCCAGGCCGAAACGCATCACGATAACCTGACGCTCACGATCCTTTAAATCTCCAAGAAGCGCGTCGATGTGCTCCCGCAGCATCACGTTCTCCACATTGCCCTCCGGTGTCACAGCATTGCTGTCTGCAACAAAATCTCCCAGATTGGAATCATCTTCCTCACCGATCGGTGTTTCCAGCGATGCAGGTTCTCTGGCGATCTGCATGATCTCCATAACCTTATCCTCAGACATCTCCAAAGCATCTGCCAGCTCCGCAACAGACGGCTCATAGCCCAGTTCCAGAGTCAGCTTACGCTGCATCTTGGACATCTTGTTGATGGTCTCTACCATATGCACCGGCACACGGATCGTACGGGCCTGATCCGCAAGCGCACGGGTTACAGACTGCCTGATCCACCAAGTCGCATATGTACTCAGTTTATATCCCTTTGTATAATCAAACTTCTCTACACCCTTGATCAGACCAAGATTGCCCTCCTGGACCAGATCAAGGAAGCTCATGCCGCGGCCGGTATAGCGCTTTGCAATACTTACTACCAGACGCAGGTTTGCCTCGATCAGTCGCTCTTTTGCATATTCATCGCCCTCTGCCTTACGCTTTGCAAGCGTCAGCTCTTCCTCGGTGGTAAGCAGCGGTACGGTTCCGATTTCCTTTAAGTACATGCGGACCGGATCCTCAGTTCCGATTCCCTCAAGCAGATCAACCGCATCCAGCTCAATATCATCGGAATCCTTCATGAAGCTGTCGTCCATGTCTACATCATCGTCATCGAGAAGCAGACTGTCATCTGCAAGGGCAGCATCATCAATAACAGGGACTACATCAATATTTTTTTCCTCGAGGAAGCTGTAAATCTGCTCCATCTGCTCAGGACCAAGGTTTTCCCCTTTAAAAAAGTCATTGATCTCGGTGATGTCCAATGCATTATGCTTTGTTTTGGCAACTTCTACCAGCTTTTTCAGCTTATCTAAAAAATTGTCTTTTTCCACAGTAACATCCTTTCAGTTGAAGGTTTACGAAAGCCTACACAACTAACCATTATATAATACCCAGCGGCAGATTTCAACAATTATTTTCATTATTCTCTGTTTTTACAGCAGGTATCTTCTCATTATACAGCATATTTTCGTTCCTTTCCCGGTTCCGGGCAGAGAATCTCAATCTGCCGCGGCAGATTCCGGATGGACACTGCTGTTTTGCTTCCTCCGAATTCTCCGTCCAGCACCCAGTCTACCGGCTCCTGTGCCTCAATATGCAGCTCACTGGCTTTGAATCTATAGATGAGATCACTTGTTTCCTCCTCCCGCATCAAGAGCCCCGTCACAATACTGCTGAACTCCAGTGGTGTTTTCGGCATACGGATCAGAAGCACCTCAAACAAACCATCACTCAGCGATACATTCTGATTGATCAGTCCTTTAAACCCACCCACACTGACGGTGTTGGTCACCATGCCATAGATAAACTCTCCTTCTATGGTTTCTGCCGGAGAGGTAACCTTCATGACGTAGGATTTGATAGAAGCAAGGCTCTTTACGCCCTCCAGAATATACGCCTGATGTCCAAGCAGATTTTTCTTATCCTGCGGCGTCATGTAGGACACCTCCGTGAAGGCTCCAAAGCCCGCCACGTAAGCAAAATAGCTGTCCTCACAGAACCTGCCGATATCGACAGCACGGGGAATGCCATTTACCGCATTCAGGGCTGCCGGCATCATCTGTTTTGGAAGTTTCAGGCTGGACGCAAAATCGTTGGTAGAGCCGGCCGGGATATAGCCCAGGGCAACAGGCTTTGTCAGCTCCATCATGCCGGAAATGACCTCATTCAGGGTTCCGTCTCCGCCGCTGCACACGATCAGATCTTTCTTTCCGCCATATTTTAAGACAGCATCTCTGGCATCCAGGGATTTCTGCGTCACGTGCACCTGGATCTGGTATCCGGCACCTGTGTATGCATCCAAAATATCCAGAAGCTTTAAGCGGATCTTCTCCCTTCCGGATCTCGGATTAATGATCAGAAGCATTTGTTTTTTCTTTGCCATATAATACCGTCTGCCTCCTTCTCATCCTTTTTCATTATCGTCATTCTATCATCTTTGTATACCTGCCAAACGCATTCGGCAGTGCGTAAATCGTTTTCAGCTCTTCTTTTGCAGCCGCAATGTAGGACTTCGGGATTTCATGCCTCAGCCGTACCCGGTAGCCGGTCATATGCCATTCTACATGGGAAAAGACATGCTTTGCCGGGCCGATTGGCTCCAGTTCCACAATCTCTCCCGGATCCAGGCCAAAGGCCTCCGGCACCTCCTCCGGCGCAAGATGGCCTTCGCGGTTTGGAAGCTCATAAAGAGATGCCAGAAGCCCGCTGTCAGCCCGCTTATTCAGGCCCACCCGGCTGCCGCATTCCAGAATACAGACCGTTTTATCTTCCAGGCGGCGTTTTTTCGGTGGGGTTTTGACCGGGATCTCACCGATCAGTTTCTGCCGCTTTGCAAGGCAGATGGACTCCAGCGGACATTCTGCACAATGGGGCTGCCCGTTCGGCACACAGACAATGGCACCGATTTCAATGAGACCCTGGTTAAAATGGCTGGCCCGGTTTTTGGGCATTGTCTCCCGCAGATGAGTCTCCATCCACTTTTTTGTGGATGCCTTCAAAATATCCTCCCGGCTGGCTGTGACCCGGGAAATAACCCGGAGCACATTTCCGTCTACAGCGGGCACCGGATGACCGAAGGCGATGGAAGAAACGGCTCCGGCTGTATAGCTGCCGATCCCCGGAAGCTTTAAGAGCTCCTCATACTGCTCCGGCATCTTCCCGCCATATTCTTCCATAATGACTCCTGCTGCCTTTTTTAAATTGCGCGCCCGGTTATAATAGCCGAGGCCCTCCCAGAGTTTCATCAGCCGGTCATCCTCTACAGATGCCAGCGAAGCCACGTCCGGCAGCGCCTCAAGAAACCGCTCAAAATAAGGTTTTACCGCTTCAACCCTGGTCTGCTGCAGCATGATCTCCGAGATCCAGACCCGGTAGCCTTCCGGATTCTCCCTCCAGGGAAGGATCCGGGCATGCTCCTCGTACCAGGCAAGCAGCGGACCGTTCATGGCCCGCAGTCTGGCATCCAGATCTAATATCCCGTCCTCACGCTCTGAAACCTTCAAGCGGTCATACAGCTGTTTTGCATCATACATATCCATAAATTCCTCTTACTGACACCTCTCCGGAATTGATCTCCCGGATGCTGCCGTCAGGCAGTTCCACGATCAGCTCTCCCGCGTCATTGATTCCGTGGGAGATTCCGGTGTAATCACCCCCCGGCGCCAGCACCTTAACTTCCCGCTCCGCATTGACCAGCTTCTGATTATAGAGTTCCTTCAGAAGGCTCATATCCAGTGTTTCGCGGTACCTTCCATAATATTCCTCAAAAGCGCACATCACACCGTTGATCACAGCCGCCCGGCAAACCGGATGGCCCAGCTCCAGTGCCAGGGATGTAGCCGTAGCGCGGATTTCCTCCGGAAAATCCGTGGTATTGGCATTGATGCCGATTCCCACCACCACATAACGGATGGCATCCTCCTCCGTGCTCATCTCCGTCAGGATTCCGCAGACTTTTTTGCCGTTCACCACAATATCATTCGGCCATTTGATCAGTCCATCAAGGCCGGTGACCTCTTTTACGGAATTCTGTACAGCCATAGCTGCAAGAAGCGTCAGCATGGAGGCATGCTCCGGCGCAAACTCCGGGCGAAGCAGGAAACTGTACCAGATCCCACTCCCCTTTGGAGAGTCCCATCTGCGCCCCCGTCTGCCCTTTCCGGCTGTCTGGTTTTCTGCCACCACCAGGGTGCCTTCCGGCGCGCCCTGCTCTGCCATACGGCGCACTTCATTGTTGGTGGAATCAATCTCTTCTAAAAACTTTACATTCTGTCCCAGCCACTGAGATGTTAATACGGCACGGATTTCTGCTTCATTTAAAATATCCGCACTGTCATGCAGACGATAGCCACGGTTGCGCACTGCCTCGATCTCATAGCCCTCCGCTTCCAGCTGGCGGATCACCTTCCACACCGCGGTGCGGGATACCCCGAGACGCTCACAGAGCTCCTGCCCGGAAACATAACCGTCTGTCTGTTTTAAGCATTTTAAAATTTCGTTTTTCAAACTTTACCTCCAGATGCTGATGGCACTTAACACACCCAGTATCGTCAGGATCACTGCCAGCAGGCACTGGACCGCTCCCCCCGCCTGCTTCTTTTTATCGTGTCCGCTCATTTTTAACCGGAATCCGCCGACTATACCGTTCAGCAGGGCTGCCAGCCAGAAAATCACGGGGAACAGAATACTGTTCCCTTCCGGATCCAAAAACGCCAGAATGGCGCAGATAACAACAAGAATGCCAATCACGATATGCAGCAGGTCCAGAATCAGCGCCGCACTGCGCGGATTGCGTTTTTTCTCCTGCCCAGCCATAAATTACACTCCAAGCGTTGCCATCATAACTGCTTTGATGGTGTGCATACGGTTTTCTGCCTCCTCAAAGACCTTGGACTGCTCAGACTCAAACACCTCATCGGTTACTTCCATGTCAGTAATGCCGAAACGCTTACCCATCTCAGCACCGATCTTTGTCTTTAAGTCATGGAAGGACGGCAGGCAGTGTAAGAAGATTGCCTTCTCACCTGCATTCTTCATAACAGCAGAGGTAACCTTATACGGAGTCAGGTCGCGGATACGCTCCTCCCATACCTCGTCCGGCTCACCCATGGATACCCATACGTCGGTACAGATAACATCAGCGTCCCTGGTTGCCTCCTCCACATTCTCAGTCAGGGTAATGGTTGCACCGGATTCTTTTGCGTACTCCTCACACTGTGCTACCAGCTCCGGATTCGGGAAATATTTCTTTGGTGCGCATGCTACAAAGTGGAGTCCCAGCTTGGAGCAGACAATCATCAGGGAATTGCCCATGTTGTAGCGGGCATCACCCATGTACACAAACTTAACGCCCTTTAAACGGCCAAGCTGTTCACGGACTGTCAGCATATCTGCCAGCATCTGGGTCGGATGATACTCGTTGGTCAGACCGTTCCATACCGGAACACCTGCATATTTTGCAAGCTCTTCCACAATTTCCTGTCCAAAGCCGCGGTACTCGATACCATCGTAGATACGGCCAAGTACGCGTGCGGTATCCGCGATGCTCTCCTTCTTGCCGATCTGGGAGCCTGACGGATCCAGGTAGGTGGTGCCCATGCCCATATCATGCGCTGCAACCTCAAAGGAGCATCTGGTGCGGGTGCTGGTCTTCTCAAAGATCAGGGCCACGTTTTTGCCTCTATAGTTATCAACCGGAATGCCTTCTTGTTTCTTACGCTTCACCTCTGCGGAAAGATCCAGGAGATACAGGATTTCCTCCGGAGTGTAGTCCTTCAGTGTCAGAAAATGTCTTCCCTTTAAGTTCATAATTGTCTCTCCTCTGTATAAAAATTTTTATTGCTTTCCATCCTGATTCTTCGCGATCTCAGCCACGGATGTCACCAGACCTGCCATGCCCTGGATATCAGACGGAATGATAATCTTGGTGGCCTTGCCGTCTGCTGCTGCCGCAAATGCCTCCAGGCTCTTAAGCTGAAGCACGGCAGCATCTGCACCTGCCTCCTTTAAGAAGCGGATACCATCTGCCTTTGCCTGCTGTACTTTTAAGATTGCCTCAGCCTCACCTTCTGCCTCGCGGATCCGGCGCTCTTTCTCTGCCTCCGCATGAAGGATGGCTGCCTGTTTGTCTGCCTCTGCATCTAGGATCGCGGATTCTTTCTTACCTTCCGCAACCAGAATCGTGGATTTCTTCTCACCCTCTGCTCTAAGAATCGCTTCACGGCGCTCACGCTCTGCCTTCATCTGCTTCTCCATGGCATCCTGGATGGCCGCCGGCGGGATGATGTTTTTCAGTTCTACACGGTTTACCTTAATGCCCCAGGGGTCAGTCGCCACATCCAGGGAAGCCCGCATCTTGGTATTGATGGTCTCACGGGAAGTTAAGGTCTGATCTAATTCCAGGTCACCGATGATATTTCTCAGAGTGGTTGCCGTCAGATTTTCAATCGCCATGATCGGATTTACCACACCGTAGGCGTAAAGCTTCGGATCTGTGATCTGAAAAAACACAACGGTATCGATCCGCATGGTAACATTGTCTTTGGTGATGACCGGCTGTGGGTCAAAATCAACTACCTGCTCCTTTAAGCTTACCTTTTTTGCCACGCGGTCCACAAACGGAACCAGAAAATGCACACCGACCGACCAGGTGTCCAGGTAGGCTCCCAGACGCTCCACAACCAGTGCCTGAGCCTGTGGTACAATGCGGATACAGGATGCCAGCACCGCTAAAATCACGATCAGTAACGGAAAAATAAACAGAAAACCCATTATGCCTCCTCCTTTTCATCACTCACAATCAGTTTCACACCCTGGATCGCACGGATCCGGACTCTGGTTCCCTCCGGGTACACCTCACTGTCTTTTTCTGCCCGTGCGGTCCACTCCTGGCCCTGCACCATAACGGCACCGGTCTCTTTTGTGTTGTCGATCTCTGCCGTTACTCCTGCATCTTTCCCGATCAGGCTCTCTGCATTTGTCTTCACCGTAGAGGTGTTGACATACTTGATAGCCAGCGGACGGGTCAGAAACAGCAGGAGGAAGGAGATCACAACAAATACCAGAAGCTGTACCGGTACCTCTGCGCCTAAGAGGGCTGCCACAAAGGCAATGACTGCGCCACCCGCAAACCAGATCGTGGTCAGGGCTGTAGTCATAATCTCAATCCCCACCAGCACTACAAAAGCGATGAGCCAGTAAATTGCTGCCATAACAACTCCCCCTTTCTTATTTTCCTGTATGGTTTCTGCGCTGTCTTGCTGCCTCAAACATCAGGACTGAGGCTGCCACAGCTGCATTTAACGATTCCACGCGGCCCTCCATGGGAATGCGGATGTAGGTGTCTGCCATAGATGCGATTTCATCCGTAAGTCCGTTGCCCTCATTTCCGATGAGAAATGCCGCAGGACCGGTATAATCCTCCTGGTCATAGGCATGTTTTCCCTGCAAATGAGCCGCAAACAGGCGGATCTTTTTCTTTTTCAGTTCTTCCAGCGTTTCATGAAGATTTTCCACATAGACGAATGGCATACGGAGCACGGAGCCCATGGTGGAGCGGATCACCTTGGGATTGTAGATATCTGCAGTGTTCGCATCCATCACGATGCCGGTCACACCGGCGCCCTCGCCTGCGCGCAGGATCGTTCCGAGATTGCCCGGATCCTGAATGGTTTCCAGCACCATGAGAAGTGCCGGTTTTTCCTGCAGGTTCTCTGCCTGTGCAGACTTCCGGCTGCCGCCGGCCACCTCCTCCAGAGTATAATGATACTGTTTTACCAGCGCCAGGATTCCCTGTGGTGTCTGAGTGTCAGACAGGCTTTTAAATACTTCATCGGTTACCAGTTCTATATGCTTCACACCCTCCCGAAGTGCTTTGCCTTCCTTCGTTTTGCTGAAGCTTTCGGACAGATACAGGGTGTGAATACGGTCTTTGGGAATTTCCGAACACATGCGGAGTCCTTCTGCCACGAACAGATCTTCCTCTCGCCTGGTTTTTGCTTTCTTCACCAGAGCATTCACAAATTTCACCTGCTTGTTGGTTGTACTGCTGATCACGTTTTATACTCTCCTTATGTTTAATGGATGTTTTCGAGATCCTCCATCCAGATTCTTCTTGCCGCATCGCTCGGCATGCGCAGATCTCCTCTCGGGGATACAGCCACAGAACCGACCTTCGGGCCATCCGGCAGACAGGAACGCTTAAACTGCTGGGCAAAAAAGCGGCGGTAAAATACATTCAGCCACTTGAGTATCGTCTCTCTGTCATATTCTCCCTCAAATGCCTGCAGGGCCATCCGGTAAATTCTGGAAGGCCGGAAGCCAAAACGGAGCACATAGTAGAGGAAGAAATCGTGAAGCTCATACGGTCCCACCAGATCTTCTGTCTTCTGGGAAATGACGCCATTCTCCGGCGGAAGCAGCTCCGGGCTTACCGGAGTATCCAGCACATCCAGAAGGACTGCCTTCAGTGCTTCTTCGCCGCAGGCGTCCGCATAATAGCGCACCAGATGACGGACCAGTGTCTTTGGCACAGAAACATTTACGCCGTACATGGACATGTGGTCACCGTTATAGGTAGCCCAGCCGAGAGCCAGCTCTGACATGTCACCGGTGCCGATTACCATACCGCCCACCTGGTTGGCGATATCCATCAGGATCTGCGTGCGTTCTCTGGCCTGTCCGTTCTCGTATGTCACATCGTGGACAGAAATGTCGTGGCCGATGTCCTCAAAATGACGGGTCACCGACGTCTTGATATCAATTTCCTTCAAGGATGCCCCAAGCTTTTCTGTCATCTGGCAGGCATTCTGGTAGGTACGGTCTGTCGTGCCGAAGCATGGCATGGTGATGGCATGAATCTGTTTTCTCGGAATATCCAGCATATCAAAGGCCCTCGCCGCCACAAGAAGTGCCAGGGTGGAATCCAGGCCTCCGGAAATGCCGAGAACCACATGACTGCAGCCTGTGTGCTCCAGGCGTTTTTTTAAGCCCATGGCCTGGATCGTGAAGATTTCCTCACACCGGCGGCTCCGCTCCGCTTCATTGTGCGGTACAAACGGACGGTTATCGATATAGCGGAGAAGCTTTTCTGAAGTTTTTTCAGAAGAAGCCAGTGAAAAACGGATGGTCTGATAACCGCTGCGGTCTGCTGCCGGGTACGTGGTGGTACGGCGGCGCTCCGCATTCAGACGCTCCAGGTCCATATCTGCCATGACTGTCTCCGGGACGAACCGGGAGGACTCTGCCAGGCGGGTTCCGTTTTCCGCAATGATATTGTGGCCGCCAAATACCAGATCCTGGGTAGACTCACCCTCCCCGGCGTTGGCATACACATAACCGCAGATGAGGCGCGCAGACTGGCCGCAGATCAGCTCCCGGCGGTAGGAATCTTTTCCGACCACCTCATCACTGGCGGAACAGTTCACAATAACTGTGGCGCCGGCCAGCGCATGGCGGATGCTTGGCGGGCACGGTACCCACACATCCTCACAGATCTCAGCTGCCACCGTAAGCTTCGGATTCTCCTTACAGGTAAACAACAGGTTGGTTCCCATAGGAACCTGGGTGTCCAGCCAGTCTGTCAGGACCGGTATCTCCATACCAGGCGTAAAATGCCGCAGTTCATAAAACTCTGAATAGTTCGGCATATTGGTCTTTGTCACCAGGCCAAGGAGTTCTCCATCACAGATGGCTGCTGCCACATTGTAAAGCTTTCCCTCATGCTCCCAGGGAAGTCCTGCAAACAAAAGCATTTTCCGTCCCTTTGTGAAATCCACAAGATTCTTTAATTCTTTTTTTACCTGTTCCAGCAGGATCTCCTGCTGGAACAGATCGTTACAGGTATATCCGGAAAGGCACAGCTCCGGGAAGACCAGAAGCTCTGCTCCTTTCTTTTCATATTCTTCTATGATCCGGCAGATGGTCTCTCGGTTATGAACCGGGTCTGCAACCTTGATCTTAGGTGTAGCTGCCGCTGTGCGGATAAAGCCGTCTCTCATATCAGTTTCCTCCTGACGGAATGTGCACATGTCAGATTTCATACTGAATCAGTGCATACTATTGCAGACAGTATATCATATCCTGCATCAAAAATAAAGCATGAGAAAAAGCCGTTTCCATTTACATTCATGACTTTTTCCTGTACAATATCCTGTGAGGAGGGATAACCATGAGAGTATCAACCAAGGGACGCTATGCACTGCGCATGATGATCGAGTTTGGCCTGAATCCGGACCAGTGTACCAAGATCAGCCAGGTGGCCGCGCGCCAGGGCATTTCCGATAAATATCTGGAACAAATCGTTTCACTTCTTCACAAGGCCGGCTATGTCCGGAGTATCCGCGGCGCACAGGGCGGCTATATGCTTACCAGAAAGCCGGAGGAATATACAGTCGGCATGATCCTGCGCGCTGCCGAAGGAAGCCTTGCTCCGGTCTCCTGCCTGGACGAAGACATCAACCACTGTGAACATGCCGGTCGCTGCACCACATTAACGATCTGGCAGCAGTTAAAAGATGCCATCGACAACGTGGTAGATAACACAACCCTCGCCGATCTGATTGAGGAGCAGAAAAACATGCCGGATGCAAACCTCATGTAGACTTCATGATTATGCATAATTATGCATAATTTAAGACAGGATATACACGGAAATCCTTCATTTCCGCGCATATCCTGTCTTTATTTTTATCAGAATCCCATCCTGTCTTTTACGATCTGAGAAACCTCTCCTTTTCTGAAAAAGCTGCTGTATGTATTTTCCATATCATCTTCCTGTTCTGCTTTTCCTGTTTTATCCGATACCATTACTGTTACCGTAAGATCATCCTTCTCGTACATGGGATCATAGTAGAGCAGCCGCTCATTGCGTGTGATATCGCCAAGGGCTTTGATTTCTTCCGGATCCGTAAACGTAACCGTCTGGTAAGAATCTGAATTTGGCGCATAGCCGCTCACGGTCACCGAAACGATCTTATCTGAAAGCGCTTCATCCTTCACAGAAATTCCATACTGCCCAAGCAGCCGGATGGTCTTGTCAAAGGACGGATACACCGGATAAAAATCCTGATCCCGCACATCTGCGCCGTAGTAGTAATTCCAGCTGCTCAGCGTGTCAAGCTCCGCGTTATTCTGCCATGCAATGGCTTTTTCATCGGTCTCGGTGGTAAAGCGGATCAGCCCTACAGGCATCTCCTCCTTCATCTGCTCCAGGGTCATGGCAGAAAATTCCTGCCGATATGCAGAAAGCACTTCATTCCGCTCCTCGGCTGTCAGATTTTTCAGGCTCTGGTCTCCTCTGGAACGGCTCTGGCGGTAACGCACGTTGACAAAGGTATCTGCATCTGCCGCAAGAAGCGGATATGCTGCTTTCTGGTATTCCTCATCCTGAGAAATCTTCTTAATCAGCTCATAGCTCTTTGTCATGTTGATGCTGTAATTGCGGATGACCTTGCGTCCGCTCTTTAAGGTATAGGTAACGGTTGCCGTGGTATAGCACACGTTTTCACTCTCGTCTGCGGTCTCTGCCGGAGCTGCCGTCACCTCAGCTATTTCATAGGCCACTGCGTTTTCTCCTGTCCCACGCTGATCCCACTCGTTCTTACAGAGACGGTTTTCCTCAATACCGGCTGCCGCAAAATTCAGAATGGTATTCACATCGGTGCTTTGCATATGCTGCGCCATATAGATTTCCGATGGCGTGAACTCATAGCTATAAAGCACCCGCTGTCCATGTATTTCCTGATCTTCCACTACCTTTCCATAGGAAACCCAGTCATTCAGCCTGTCGATATCCACAGATGCATACGCAACTTTATCTGCGGACGGAAGGTAAGTGTCATATCCGAATACATCGAACCGGAAGGAAAACAGAATTGCCAGTGCCGCAAGGGTGCTGAAGGCAAGCTGCTCCTTATGGGAAAACAGTTTTCTAAAATCAAAATGATAAATGCTTTCGATCACACAGTGTGAGATCACGCTTCCGCAGACCACACCAAAGACCATCCAGCCGTTGGAGCGCTGCAGGGACCAGAAAAAATCTCCTATGCCAAGACCTGCCACCACCGTGATGAGCACTCGGATGACCGGCTGGCTCACTGCAAAGGCCATAGCCTTTCCTGCCGCCTCCGACGGGCGCTTTTTGTAAAGGAAGACTGCTGTCGCTATCAGGATCAGCGACACGATCAGCGCTACAGCCGCCACCATAACCACCGGCTTCTGATCTGCGTAGAGCGATACCGTATGAGCATACTCCATGACCGGGGAAATTCGGATCAGATTTTCAAACACAGAATCGTCACCCGGATAATAATAGGACAGAAAAAAGCTTTCAAAAAAGGATTCAAACAGGCTGGCTGCGATCGGCATATAAAACATCAGCACCATGCTGCCAAAAAAGCCGATCACAAGATGACCGGTCATCAGGGACGCGATCACCACGGTTGTGTAACAAAGGATGTAGTAGATCATGTGCAGTATATAGGCACTTACAGCTGTTGTGCACAGAGCATCCGTGCTCACACCGTTTGCCGCGCACACGATCACAGAAGCAGCAAGTGCAAGTGCGTACGGAATGGCCGGCATCAGGATGCCGTCTGCATAGTGGACCAGGAACAGGGTCTCCCGCCGTACCGGTATGCTATGATAAAAATCCACACGCTTTCCGGAGGTTAAATAGTAGAAGCTGCTGAGTCCGCAGACCAGAGAAACCACCACTACGAAAAAGACTGCCACACCGTTTTCAAAAGAGATCCATCTTATGGACTGTTCCGAGAACCAGTGGAAGGCTTCCGCAGCTGTGTTCCAGTCCCGGTAAGCCTTTCCTGCCATAAAAGCCAGAAAAACCGGATAAGCGAAAAAGCTTGCCAGAGTAATGAGGGCCGGCGCCCAGAGGCGGTTTTTCCAGTCCTCCCGCATCAGCTTAAAAAATAAGTTTTTTGACGTCATAACCGACTACCTCCGTTTCACTGATAAAAATCTCCTCTAAGGACAGCGGAATAGTTTCATAAAATACCGGATCCGCCTGCTGCATAACAAATTCCACCTGATTTAAACTGCCTCGTACCGTAAGGGTCAGAAGCTTTCCGCGCCGCTCCGTCTTCAAAATGTCAAGACCGGTAATATGCTCCGGCTGCATGCCCTCTTTTAGTACGCACTGAACCTTGTGGAGATTCATCTTCATCTCATCCAGGTCACGGCTTAAGAGAATACCACCCTTGTGCAGAAGGCCGACATGATCGCAGATGTCTTCCAGCTCCCGCAGATTGTGGGATGCAATGATGGGGGTCAGCTTCCGTTCTTCCATGTCATTCGCAAAAATGCTCTTGACCGCCTGGCGCATAACCGGGTCCAGGCCATCAAAGGTCTCATCGCAGAACAGATACTCTGTCCCTGCGCAGATACCGCACAGGATGGAAACCTGCTTTTTCATGCCCTTGGAAAAGGTATTGATCTTGCGGTTTTTCTGAAGTCCGAAGCTCTTTAACAGAGAGTCAAAGCGTTTTTCGTCAAACTCCGGATAAACAATACGGTAATAGTTCATCATATCCCCCGGTGTCGCATTGCCGAAGAAATACTGGTCGTCGGAAATATAGAAAAATTTCCGTTTTGCCGCCTCATTTTCATATACATCCATTCCGTCTATCGTGATGCTTCCCTCGTCCGGCTTCAGCACACCTGCCGCCATCCGCAAAAACGTACTCTTTCCGGCTCCGTTGGTTCCAATGAGACCAAAGACGCTGCCTTCCCGGATCTGCGCATTGATATGATCCACCGCAAGGATATCGTCAAATTTTTTTGTGAGATTGGTTGCCTCTATCATACTGTTTTCTCTCCTCCAAACTGTTCCTCCGCCATGCGGACGAATGCTGTTTTGTCCATACCAAGACTTTTTGCCTCCACCGCAAGACCTGCTACCTTCTCTTCCAGCTCCCGGCGTTTCTGCTCCCGGAGTCTGCTGATGCTTCCCACAAAGCTTCCCCGTCCCTTGACTGAATAGATGAAGCCATTCCGTTCCAGTTCCGCATAAGCCCGCTGTATGGTGTTGGGGTTGATGGACAGTTCCGTTGCCAGAGATCGGACAGAGGGCATCTGGCCGTCCTCTTCCAGAACACCGAGGATCATCAGCTCCTTTAAACGGTCTGCCACCTGTTCATAAATCGGTCGGCTGTCTTTATAGTCCAGATGAATCATGTCCCTGATGCGTCTCCTTCCTGTATAAGTGTATTATTTATCTTAATACACTTATATCATGTTTTTCCCTGTAATGCAACCATATCTCACAAAAGTTTCCATATTTAAGATTTTCGTCAGAATTTCATTTTAGTTTTTGCACCCTTTTGGACATTTTTCTGACAGAATCTTTATCAGTTCTGCCGCCTCCACCGGCTTTGCAATATAGCCGTTCATTCCAGCCTGCTCACACTGGTGAATGCTGTCTGCAGAAGACTGGGCTGTCATGGCAAGAATCGTGACCGTCCCTGCATCCGGATGCTCCAGCGCACGGATTCTTCTGGTTGCCTCCAGTCCGTCCATGACCGGCATCATAACATCCATCAGAATCACATCAAAACTTCCTGCTTCGGATTCCGCAAATTTCTGAACTGCCTCGGCTCCATTCCATGCTTTTTCCGTTTTCGCCCCTGCTTCCGTCAGATAAAATTCGGCAATTTCCATATTAATTTCGTTGTCCTCCACCACCAGGATCTTCATTCCGGCTGCATCAGCCTCTGCCGTCTGCTCCCTCTTCCGATTGCTGCAAGCCGTATCATCGAGAAGAAAAGGAAGCTGAAATGTGAAGGTCGTTCCCTCTCCCGGCACGCTTTCCACCTGAATAGAACCATTCATACTTTCGATCAGGCCCTTGACAATCGACATGCCAAGACCGCTTCCCTTGTACTGGGTTCTGGCGTCTGCCTGTTCCTGTGTAAAGGGCTGAAACAGCTTATTTTTTACAAATTCTTTCTGCATGCCAATGCCGGTGTCCGTAATCCCAAACTCATAAAAAGCCTGCTTTCCATCGCAGGAAAGCTCCTTCGCATAGGTATCAATCCTTCCGCCCGGCTTATTGTATTTGATTGCATTGCTCAGAAGATTGATCATGATCTGGCGCAGATGCAGCGGGTTTCCGGTCAGATCTGTATGCCGGATTCCTTCCCTGTGCCGGTAATGCCGGATTCCGGTTTCCGCCAGCTGGGCTTCCACCAGAGAGGAAGTCTCGGTCATGAGCTGTTCCAGATCAAAGGCTTCCATCCTTCCTTTTTCCTGTGTTGTCTCAATGCGCCCCATGTCCAGCACATCATTGACCAGCTCCAGCAGATGTCTGGTGGACAGCTGGATCTTTCCAAGACATTCCTCGACCCGTTCCCGGTCATCCATGTTCCGTCGGATGATCTCCAGCATACCCATCACGCCATTGATCGGTGTCTTGATATCATGGCTCATACGGTTTAAGAACTCCGTTTTTGCCTTACTTGCCAGGTCTGCCTCCTCGTAGGCCACCTTCAGGCGCTCCTTTTCCTTCTGCTCCTTCTCATGGAAAACAGATGTATTTTTAAAGAGGATAATCCCGTGCACCACGGTCATCTCCCGTCCCACTTTTTCATCGTACAGTGTATCCTGCGACATCAGCACTGTCTTCTGCAGCCACTCCGGTTTCCCGTTCGCTCCGTTTTCCTGATACTCCACCGTAACCTGCTTAGCGCCATTCTGAAAACGCTCCAGAAGTTTTTCCGAAGAATCCACAATGCGGTAATTCTCCATGGTATCCTCTGTGACCAGCACAATTCTGGATGCACAATATTCGTTATAAGAGCAGGGTGCCTGCTGCGAAATCCTGAATCTATTGCTGCCGGACGGAAAAAAGATTTTTTCCAGACGGTCATGTGTTAAGTCCACCGTGTAGACCGCCTCAGCCGCATCCATCAGAGCATCCACATAATTTCCATTTTCCAGAATGGACTGCTTCATCTGCTCATAATACCGGGTCAGCTGGACCTTCTCATTGGCTGACACCTGATTTTTGTCATGGAACGGCTCAAAACCAAAGATAAAATGATGCAGCCGTCCATCTTCCGTATTGTTTAAAAAAAGCAACGTCATGCGGCCTCTGCGCACCTTTTCGCCGTCCGTACACTGATACGGGAATTCCAGCTTTGCCCGCGTGCTGGTCAGCACCTGGTTCAGCGCCTCCGGCTGCAGCTTCTGGCGCAATGGTCCGCGTTCCACTCCCCGGGCCAGTTCCTGCACAATCTGCTCCACTGCACCGGTGTAGCTGCCTTCCTCCGCCAGAAAAAACTCGGAATCCGCACGCAGCACCCGGTACTGGTCGAGCAATGCATCGCAGTACAGGCAGTCCGAAAACGAATAGCCCTGCTGTTTGACTGTATCCAGCAGCCGGATATTTTCATTCTGCTTTTCCGCCGCTTCCAGCATCTTGGCTCGGTTCTTATCGACATACATATTCTTATCGGCCTGCCGGAACAGATCCCGCATGCTGCAGGATTCAAAATCCGATGAAATCGCATAACCAGCCGCATAGCTGATGGGCATCTCCGGATGATCGGCAGAATACTCCGCTGTCTGGCTCCGTACCTGGGAAAGGCAGGCTTCCACCGCCTCCCGCTCCAGTCCGCGGATCACGGCCAGAAACTCATCCCCTCCGTCGCGTCCCACAAAATGCTCCGCCGGCATAGCCCCGCGCAGCTGCACCGCAAAGGAACGGATATATTCGTCTCCCTTCTCATGGCCGAGATTATTGTTGATGATACGCAGATTGTTTAAATCAAACACACAGACTGCAACCGTTTCCCCATCTTCCAGGAATGTATCATTGTTCAGAATTTCCTCACACTTATTTTTATTCGGAAGCCCCGTGGCCTCATCCAGATAAACCTTTTTCTGCAGAATGCGGTTCTGGGCCGCATAGCGCAGTGCCTTAAATATTTCCATGGCAATCAGGATCAGAAGTCCTGCGATATCCGCGAAGACCACCTGCTCAAGCTGATTCAGTGCCGTTGCCTTTCTCTGGGAATAGGCCTCCGCAAGTCCGGTAGCCTCATCACAGATCCGGAAGAACTGCTCACTCTTTTCAATGATCTGCGTGTTTTCATAGCCATTTTCCCGAACAAGCTGTATTTCCACTTTCAGGGTTTCAAAATAATTCTCCAGCTCCTGCATCTTATCCTGGAATGCGGAATCATCCAGACGGACCAGGTTTAGATCATCACTTCCATAGCGGAGTCCGATTATGATCGACTCCACCTCCTCAAGCATCTCATCCTGCGGACTTTGCATGTTTTCCAGCTTGACTATGCGCTGCGTCGTGCCGCGCACCAGACCGGCGTAGTTTACCACCCTTGCTGTCCCCTGAATTTTCCCCACCAGAGACATGATACAGAAAAATAATACGATCAGCACTATAGTCAGAACCGTCATGCACGCACGGCTTACATAAGTCAGTTTTTTTGCAGCGTTCTTTTTCATAGTTTTTGTCTACTCCATTCGTTTTAATTCAGGCAATACCGTGCAGAGCATGGTGATAAAGCACAGGCTGCCGCCGATCACATTTGAGACCGGTTCTGCCAGAAATACACCAACAGTCCCCATATGCAGCACATATGGCATGAAATAAGTCAGCGGTACCACAATAAACACCTTTCGAAGCAATGAGAAAAAGATCGCATAGGCCTTTTTGTTCAGTGATTTAAACGTGGTCTGTCCCATATACTGCAGATCCATGAAAATAAATGCCGCAAAATATTGTTTCAGGGCCGGAACCGCGTCCTGCAGCAGAAGGGCATCAGAACTGAACACCCGGATCAGCGCGCCAGGTGCCAGAATGATAACGCTCCACATTACCGCTGTATAGCCCAGGATCAGAAGTCCCATCACCACGCCCGCTTTCCGCACCCGGTCCGGACGGCGCGCTCCATAATTGTAGCTTAAAATCGGAGAAGATCCGTCATTGATCGCTGAAATCGGAGTTTCCACCAGCTGGCGCACACTGGATACAATAGTCATGACTGAAATATAAATATCACCACCTGTAGCAGAAAGCACATGGTTGCAGCAGATCGTCACCAGACTGTTGGTCAGCTGCATGATAAAACCCGCCGTACCGAGACTGACGATCTCTTTCGCGTAACTGACGGATCCTGCAAGTTCCGTCCTGCGCAGGAAGCGCACCTTCAGCTCCGCTTTTCCGGAAAGAAAATGCAGTACAAAGGCCGCTGACAAAAACTGGGAAATAACCGTTGCGATTGCTGCTCCACGCACACCAAAGCCCAGAACAAAGATAAACAGCGGATCCAGAACCAGGTTGGCCGCCGCACCGATCGCAACGGAAAGCATGCCGGTCAGGGAATAGCCCTGGGCATTGATAAATGGATTCATACCCACCGCGATCATAGATGGCAGCGTACCGATCAGATAAAGCATCATATACGGACAGGCATATGCCAGTGCTCCCTCTGACGCTCCGAATAATATCAGGATCGGCCGGATCAGTAGCATGCCAACTACCATCAGGATCACTCCTGTCAGGCAGAGCATGGAAAATGACGTATTCATGATGTCATTTGCTGCCTGTGTCTCCTTTTTCCCCCTGTAAATGGAAAATAACGGTGCGCCTCCGCTTCCGTACAGATTCGAAAACGCCGTGATGATCACGATCAGTGGAAAGCAGAGTCCCACTGCTCCCAGCGCTGCTGTTCCCACTTTTGGGATACGTGCAATATAAATGCGGTCCACAATGTTGTAGAGCAGATTTAAAATCTGCGCCACCAGCATTGGAACCGCAGCTCCAAGGATGTTTCCGGTCACTGTACCATGTTCAAAATCAAGTTGTTTCATGTCTCTTTCGTCCTTTTCTTTATTCCTGATTTAGAGTATATCATGGTCCGGGCTTCGTGAAAAGTATTCGCGCTGCTATCCGGTAAAATCACGGCCGCTTTCGTTTACTCCGGCAGACTGTCCCGCACGCACAGTGCCCCATACCCCACCATCGGATTCGGATACTCCGAGATCCCCGGAAGTTTCTTTGCTCCTCTTCTCAGATATGCTTTTACCTTCTCCCCATACAAAAACGGATCATTTCCGTTTACAATTCCCCACTGCATGAGAAGCGCTGCTGCTCCGGAAGCCACCGGTGTTGCGAAAGAGGTTCCGGTAACAGACTGGTATCCGCCGTTTGCTGCCGGAGCCATGATATTTACGCCTGGCGCGGCAAGATCCGGCTTTATTTGGTTCGTCAGGCGGGTAAATCCCCGGCCGGAAAAATCTGCATAGGAATAATACCTGCTGTTATAGGCTCCAATGGTAATCACCTTAGAGGCCGTGGACGGAATCGTCAGGGTGGTATCCGGCGTCGGCCGCAGAAAACGGGTCGACGTATTCAAAATTCCGGCAGACGGAAGCCAGAAATCGTACCGGCCGCTTATCAGACTGACCGGACTTAAATAAAAGCTCCAGATTCCTTCCTCCACATAACTGCCCTCATCCGGGATAAAATCAAAATACAGCTCCTGGGCTGTGCTGTAGGGCCCCGGTTCCCCGTAATACAGGAGAATCTGTGTTTTGCGGTAACGGAATCTGGCAGTGCCGGGTTCCTCTGAAAATGGACCAAACATCTCCCCGGATGGCGCCTGAAGACTAACCGTAAACTGATCACTGTAGGATTTCCAGAGCTGGATACTGAAGCTGCTTTCATAGGGAGATACTGTAAACTCCACGTTCTCCGTTCTTCGCATCTGCAGCGTCCCGGAGGTATGCCCGCTTGATGCTCCCTCATTTCCGGTCCCCACCAGAATCGTTGTTCTGCCATAGTTTCCAATATCATCCAGAAAGGTTTCCAGCAGACTGGTCCCGTCATGTGAGCCGTAGGTATTTCCAAAGCTGATGTTGATGACCAGAGGAAGAAAACGCTCTGCCGCGAAGGAAACTGCATAATTGACTGCCCTCATAAGCTCTGTGGTCCTCGGAAAGCTCTCCGGGCGGGCGGTGCCAAGCTTCACCACCAAAAGCTCACTCTCGCAGGCGATGCCGCGGTACATGCCGGATGCGGTGCTGACTGAAAAAGCGGTGCTCCGTTCGCCGCCAGCAGCAGTCTTTCCAACTGTATTCCCTCTGCTGTCTCCCACCGCAATCCCCGCCACTGCCGTCCCGTGTCCGCTCGCATCCACAGATGGGACCATCTGCCGTGCTGCCTCCCGGCTGCCTTCCTCCAGTGCACGGTTGATCTCACCTTCCGTATAAATCCGATTCTGTGTCTGATCCCATAGCTCAAGAATCCGGGTTGTGCCATCTTCCTTCCGGAATGCCTCATGAAAATAATCAATCCCGGAATCGACAATGGCTACAAGCACTCCTTTTCCGCTCAAATATGGCGATGCCTCCTGCAGCAGATTCACACAAGAGGCTGTCTTTGCCTGGTCAACGGCAAAGAACAGCCTCTTTGGTTTTTCAATGTATTCAATTTGCGGAAGTGCGCTGATGTACGGGATCAGGCTTTCCTTCACGGTCAGGATCGCGTACTCGTTACGCATCTCCTCCACCGCAGCGCCAAGCTCCCGTGCCGCATCCAGGCTCCCGGAGTATTTTACGATCAGCTCCCAGGTTTGTTCTTCCGAGTTATAGCCGGTCTCCAGCTCCGCAGAGCGGCTCCGTTCTTTAGCAGTGGTGTCCAGGGAAAGGTTTAAGAGATTTTCCAGTTTCTGATTCACAGACATCGTTCTACCTGCTTCTGCTTCCCATTGATATCTCAATATACTTTATACTCTCTTACTCGTCAGCTGTTCCCTGATTTTTATACTGCATACAGCCTCCTGTACTTCTCCTCCAGATATTCCACATAATATTTGGGGTTAAAATCCTCCCCGGTCATATCCTTTAAAATTTCCCGGCTGTCCTTCATCTTTCCGTAGCGGTGTACATGCTTTCTCAAATACTCCCGGATCACATCCAGCTTTCCTTCCTCCAGCAGACGGTCAAAATCCATCTCCTTTTTCATCTGGAAGAGCATCTGCGCACCAAAGGCACTGCCTAACGCGTAGGACGGGAAGTAGCCGAAGGACCCCTGGGCCCAGTGGATGTCCTGAAGCACGCCCTGCGCGTCAGTTTCCGGGCGGATTCCCAGGTATTCCTCATATTTGTCAGCCCAGAGCTTTGGAAGCTCATTCACATCCAGGTCTTCCTCAATCAGCCTTTTCTCCAGTTCATAGCGCACCAGCACATGAAGGCTGTAGGTCAGCTCATCTGCCTCGGTGCGGATCAAACCGGGCTGTACCTTGTTGATAGCGCGGACAAACATTTCTCTTCCAACGCCTTTTAGCTGCTCCGGGAAAAGCTCCTTCAGTTTTCCGTATACCGGGATCCAGAACGCCTCGCTGCGGCCAATGATATTCTCAAAAAACCGGGACTGGGACTCATGCATGCCCATAGAGGTTCCCTGTCCGGCCGGAGTCTGGCTTAACCGGTCATCAATTCCAAATTCATAAATGGCATGGCCACTCTCGTGGATCACGGAAAATGCGGAGGAATCCACTCTGGATTTGTAATGAGTGGTAATGCGCACATCCCGGTTATGCAGGTTCGTGGTAAACGGATGGGCACTGACCGCAAGGACTCCACTGGAAAAATCAAAGCCCACATACTTTGCCAGATATTCTGCCAGCTGCCGCTGCTTCTCCTCAGAATAGTCTCCATCCAGAAAATCATCCTGAATGCGGACAGAGCTTTCCATCACCTGCTTTAACAGCGGCACGATATGCCTTTTTAACATGTTGAAAAATTCATCCAGCTTCTCCATGGTAAAGCCCGGTTCAAAGGAATCCAGCATCACATCGTAAAGCCTCTGGCCATCCTTCTGGCGATAGGATGCAAACTTTTTCTGGTACTCAATGATTTCTTTTAAAACCGGGGCGAAGGAAGCAAAATCATTTTCCTGACGCGCCTTTGTCCAGATACGCGTAGATTTCGATGTCAGTTCCTGATACGCCCGGTACTCCTCCGGCGGAATGCAGGACACCTCCTCGATGGTGCGCTTTGCGGCCTTCAGAATGGCGTAGCGGATGCCTTCTTCCGTAAGTTCCCCGTCCGAGGTCTCCAGTGCAGGTTTTTCTGCTCTGTTTTGCGTTCCATCCGGCGCAATACTTTCTGTTTCCGTCAGTTCCTCCAGGCACTTGTCCACAAGCTCCTTCACCCGGTCACTCATCATAATGCGCTGGTAAGACGAAGACAATATGCCCTGCATCCGTGCCGTGCGGCTTCCCGCCTTCTCCGGAGCCAGTGTCTCCTCATCCCACTCAAAGAGGATCAACGCCGTCTCGTAGGCCTGGGCTTCTTCCAGATACTGCATCAGTTCTTCATAATCAGATTGTTTCTTTTCTGTATTCATGTGGTCCTCCTGACCGCAGGAAACGTAAGGTCCTGCTGAATCGCTTTTATTTCCAGCCACCGCTGACAGCCTTACTATGCCCCATTCTCTTCTGACACATCCGCCAGGCAGAATGGGAGCCTGCATTCTTATCCCCGGTAACGATCCAATGCCGCAAAAATCTCCTGAATTCTCGGCTTTGCCAGCCCGCAGGGCACATAGGAGCCGGTCAGGCCGTTCCATCCCTTTGTCTCGATCCGCTTTTGCAATTCCGCCACAATCTGGCGCAGATTTTTCCTGCTGTCGGCCAGCTGCTCCAGAGCGTAACGGGTCAAATAGGCCAGAGCAGAGGTCTGTTCAAAATCCGCCAGCTGCTCCACATAGCACAGATCCACCGTCTCCCGGTCGATGGAGAAGGAATCACGGCCGAAGGTTTTCACTTTAGCATTTTCAGATTTTCCCGCTGCATACACTTTTGCAAATGACGGAACTGCAAAGCCCGGTGCCTGCGTTTCTGGTGCCTGATGCTCTTTACAAAGTGCTTTCACCCGCTCCGTAATTTCCACCGGCTTATAGCAGTCCATCTGAATGATATGGTCCGCGATGTAGAAGAACGCGCCGGAGCTTCCCGCTACTAGAATCGTAGACACACCGGCCTTTTCATACAGGTCCCGGACCCGCTCCAGAAATGGCGTAATGGGTTCTTTCTCCCGGCTGATGACCTGCTGCATGAAATCATCCCGCACCATAAAGTTGGTGGCGGAGGTATCCTCATCAATCAAAAACAGCCTGCTTCCCGCCTCAATGCCTTCCACCACGCCCGCCGCCTGGGAAGTGCTTCCGCTGGCGTCCGGCGTGGAAAAGCTTTTCGTGTTCTTGCCGTTTGGCAGGTCATTGATGAACATGGAGATATCGGTATTCCGGATGGAACGGCCTTCCTCGGCCCGCAGTTTCACCGCGGTCTCATCCGCCAGGACAAATTCCCGTCCGTCTCCTGCAACGTGGTCGTACACGCCCATCTGCAGCGCGGAAAGCAGCGTCGATTTTCCATGATAGCCGCCGCCCACGATCAGCGTGATGCCTGCCGGAACCGCCATGCCACGAATCTCTCCGTGATGGGGCAGAACAAAGCTCTGCTCCATCGTCTTCGGGGAAATAAAGGGAACACTGTCCTTCATAGGCTGGTCAGAAACACCGCTTTTTCTCGGCAGAATAGAGCCGTTTGCCACAAAGGCCACTACATTTCGCTCCCGCATCCGACGACGCAGCTCAGTCTGGTCTTCAGCCAGCCATACCGCTGCCTGCAAAGACTTTCGGTCCAGATTTTTTGCGAAGAAGCTCTTTTCCGCTGCTTTTGGCAGAAAATCAAAGAGGATCTTTTCCAGTCCACCCGCGTCAATGGTTCTTCCAAAGGCCGGAAAGCCCACATGAAAGCGCACAGTAATGGTGTCGCGGCTGATCTCACAGGCGCTTCGCTCCAAAACCTCCTGCCCACACCGGCTGATGGAGATCAGACCACTCTTGCCGGAGCCCTTTGCCCGAAAGCTGAACCGCTCTGTCTGGGAGAAAAACAGTCTCGTCAGATGATCCTGCAGTGCAATGCGCTTACAATCCTGATCCCGCAATTCTTCCGGAAAGCCTGACTGCTTCCAGGAAATTTCCAGATGCAGCGCGGATGGGGATGCAAACGGATCCCCCTGCACATGGTCGATCACCAGCACATAGGTTCCGAATCGGTACTCCCCTGCCAGGGACCTGTAGGACGGATAGCTTTTATGATCAATGGCACGCAGCATCGTGCGCAGTTCATTCGATGATTTCATGGCATATCTCCTTATACACGTTTGCCGGACATCTGTGCAGATGTCCGGCAGATGTCATTCTCTATAATGTTTCCGCGATTTTTCTCGCTACATACACACCACTTGCGGATGCGTGGGACAGGGAATGGGTCACGCCGCTGCCATCACCAATAATGTAAAGGCCTTTATGGCGGCTCTCCAGATTCTCGTCTACATCTACTTCCATGTTGTAGAATTTGACCTCCACGCCGTACAGCAGGGTATCGTCATTGGCAGTACCGGGCGCGATCTTATCCAGGGCGTAGATCATTTCAATAATGCCGTCCAGAATACGTTTCGGCAGCACCAGGCTTAAGTCGCCCGGAGTTGCGGAAAGAGTCGGCATGAACATGTTTTCCTCGATACGTTTCTGGGTGCTTCGTCTTCCGCGTACCAGATCACCGAAACGCTGTACGATGACACCGCCGCCCAGCATGTTGGAAAGACGGGCGATGCTCTCACCGTAGCCGTTACTGTCCTTAAACGGTTCAGAGAAATGCTTGGACACCAGCAGCGCGAAGTTAGTGCACTCTGTCTGTTTGGTCGGATCCTCATAGCTGTGGCCATTTACGGTCACGATGCCGTTGGTATTCTCATTTACCACGATGCCGCGCGGGTTCATACAGAAAGTACGCACATTATCCTCAAACTTCTCGGTGCGGTATACGATCTTACTCTCGTAAAGCTCATCCGTCAGATGGGAGAACAGTACCGCCGGAAGCTCCACGCGAACGCCCAGATCCACACGGTTGGACTTGGTCGGAATCTCAAGCTCCTTACAGATCTTCTCCATCCATTTGCTTCCGCTTCTTCCTACGGAAACAATACATTTCTCACAGTCATAGGAGGTCTCCCCCACCCATACCCGGTAGGTTCCGTCCTCGAGGCTCTCAATATGGGTAACCGGAGATTCAAAGTAGAAATCCACCAGTTCCTTTAACTCATCATAAAGCTGTCCCAGCACAACCAGATTGATGTCGGTTCCCAGATGACGCACGGATGCATCTAACAGCTTCAGGCGGTTCTGGATGCAAACCTTCTTTAAACTGGTTCCTGCGGTAGAGTACATCCTGGTACCTTCACCTCCGTGAGCCATGTTGATCTCATCCACGTATTCCATAAGCTCAGTAGCTGCCTTTTTGCCAATGTATTCGTACAGAGTGCCGCCAAAATCATTGGTAATGTTGTATTTACCATCGGAGAATGCGCCCGCTCCGCCGAATCCGCTCATAATGGAGCAGGATTTACATTTGATGCAGGCTTTGATCTTATCACCGTCAATCGGGCAGTGACGCTTCTTTAAGGTGTAGCCGGAATCAAAAACCGCGATTTTTTTGCCGCCGCACTTCTTTGTAAGCTCATACGCAGAGTAAATACCCCCCGGGCCTGCGCCCACAATAATCACATCATACTTCATGCACTCAAAACTCCTTCTCTTTTTTATTCCCATTTTTAACACCGGGCATAAAAACAGAGAATCCACTGGATTCCCTGTTCTTACATACTGTTTCAGTTGCTCTGCAAAATCTTAAAAATACTTCTTGCTGCCCCAGAGGTTCGCTTTTTTTAAATCCCGGTACTCGTTGTAGGCCTTTTCCAGAATCTGCTTCTCATTCGAGAACTTCAGAAGGTGGTATGCCTCATAAAACTTGTAATAACCGGAATCCACAAAATGCTCTTCCCGTTGTGGTTTACTGTAATAGCTGTCCGCCATCATCAGATACCAGTGTACGTCTTTTTCCACCATATCCTGCGGCGTATTGAAGGAATAGGAGCTCTTTCCGATATATTTAATAATGGAAGCGCTCACGCCGGTCTCTTCTTTTACTTCCCGAAGAGCCGTTTCTTTGTACTCCTCCCCTGCTTCTACAGTTCCCTTTGGAAGGACCCAGCCCTCGTATTTGTTCTTGTAATTCTTATAAAGGACCAGGATCTTGCCGCGAAATATAACCACACCTCCACAGCTCGTTGCTTCTATCATTGCAATTCCTCCTGTTGTACCGTGCAATAAGCACAGCTTTGGTGTGTCACACAGACTGGTTTAAGTATACCTCTATTTCGGGTAAGTTGCAAGTTTCTTATTCTGTTACTTCCATAAACTTTATTTGTGCAGTTCTTTAAAGATTTTCTCCGGAGTGATCGGCAGCTCCCGGATCTGCACGCCGGTGGCATTTGCCACGGCCGCCGCAATTGCCGGAGACGGTGTATTGATGACAACCTCACCGATGGATTTGACTCCAAACGGACCGGTCGGCTCGTAGCTGCTTTCAAATTCAACCCGGATATTTCCCACATCCACGCGGGTCGGAAGCTTGTACTGCATGAAGGAATTCTCATACACCTGGCCCTTTTCGGAACGGGTCACATCCTCAAACATTGCCATGCCGATACCCTGTCCAAGACCTCCCTCCGTCTGTACCCGGGCAATTGCCGGGTTGATCGGGGTTCCGCAGTCTACCACAGCCACATAATTGACCAGCTCAAAATCACAGGTTTCCTGATCCATCTCAATCTCAGCCATACCAACCATGAACGGAGGCGGAGATACCGGTGAGGAATGGCTTTCGGTCACCTCAAGGGCCTTCCCGTTATTTGCCATGGCGCGGTTTCCGATATCCTTTAAGCTGATGGAAGCCGAACCGTCCTTTGCAAATACCTGCTCACCGTCAAAATCCACCTCTTCCGGTGTCTTCTCCAGATACTCCGCTCCCTTCTCGGTGATCAGGCGGATCATGGAGTTGGATGCCTTCACGGCAGCCATACCGGTTAAGTAAGCGGTACTGGACGCATAGGAACCGGAATCATACGGAGAAACATCTGTATCCACACCATGGGACACAATGTTTTCCAGATCACAGCCCAGCACGTCTGCCGCGATCTGGGCCAGCGTGGTGTCACAGCCGGTACCCATATCTGACGCACCGATCATCATGGTATAAAAGCCGTCATCGTTCAGCTTTAAGGTAATGGAGCCCACATCCACACCGGAAATGGAGGAGCCCTGCATGCACATGGCAACGCCTACCGAACGGACTTTTCCGTTACCCATGTCGCGGCACGGATATTTTTCATCCCAGTGCATCAGCTCCTTTGCTCTTGCCATGCAGCGGTCCAGAGCACAGCTGTTGGCGGTTTCGCCGTAGTAAGCCGGCATCAGATCGCCCTCGTGTACCATATTTTTCTCACGGATCACGGTCGGATCCATCTGAAGTTCCCGTGCCAGCTCGTTGACTGCGGACTCCAGCGCAAACACACCCTGGGTCGCGCCATAACCGCGGTACGCACCTGCTGACATGGTATTCGTATAAACAACATCATAGCAGAATCGGTAAGCCTTCGGCGTGGAATAAATTGGAATAGACTTATGGCCGGACAGACCTACGGTAGTCGGGCCATGCTCACCGAATGCTCCGGTATTGGACAATGTATACAGATCAATGGCCTGAAAAATTCCATTTTCATCCGCACCCAGGCGCACATGTACCTCCATCTCGTGACGCGGGGAAGAAGCGATCTGGGATTCATAGCGGGTGTAGACCAGCTTGGCCGGTTTTCCTGTCTTCCAGGTTACCAGCGCCGGGTAAACCTCCGTAACCACCGACTGCTTTGCACCAAATCCGCCGCCGATCCTCGGCTTGAGCACACGGACCTTAGACTTCGGGATATCCAGCGCGTGAGCTACGATACGGCGCACATGGAACGGGATCTGCGTGGAGGATGTCACGTTTAAACGTCCATAAGCGTCCATGGAGGTAAAGGTCCGGAAGGTCTCCATCATTGCCTGCTGATTCGCTTTCACATGATACGTGCGGTCAATAACATGGGCACAGTCTGCCAGGATCGCATCCACATCACCATTGCTGTCCTGCGCAGAGGCACAGAGGTTGCGTTTATTGTCGGCGCCAACCGGGCACAGACTCTTCCAGCTGTCCTCCGGATGTACCAGGATCGGGTTATCTTTAGCGGTGTGGAAGTCGAGCACCGGCTCCAGCACCTGGTACTTTACTTTGATAAGACGCAGAGCCTTATCTACAGCTTCTTCCGTCTCACCGGCCACAATTGCCACTGCATCACCCACAAAACGGACTCTCTGGTCCAGGATCAGGCGGTCATACGGGCTTGGCTCCGGGTAGGTCTGGCCCGCCATGGTAAAACGCTTCTGAGAACAGTCCTGATACGTCAGGATCGTCTCAATCCCCTCTACCTTTAATGCTCTGGAAAGGTCGATCTCCTCAATCAGCGCATGTGCATGAGGGCTGCGCAGAAGCTTCACGATAAGACAATCCTTCGGAGCGATATCATCGGTGTAAAGCGGTTTTCCAGCGAGGAGTGCCTTTGCGTCTTTCTTGATCACAGACATGCCTACATATCTATTCTTCGCTTCCATGGTTTACGCCTCCTTCTTCCGGTTTAAATATTTTTCCAGGGCGCGGAGCTGGCCGGCGTATCCGGTACACCGGCAGAGATTTCCTGCCAGATACTCACGCACCTCTTCCATAGTCGGTTTTCCCAGTTCCCGTTCCATAGCCAGTACATTCATAATGAGACCAGGACTGCAGAAGCCGCACTGGTCCGCGCCTTCTCTTGCCAGAAAATCAGCAAATTCCTCTGACTCTTTCTGAAGGCCCTCCAGAGTTGTAACCTCATGTCCGTCGGCTCTGGCCGCAAGAACAGAGCAGGAAAGCACCGGCTTTCCATCCAGCCATACCGTGCAGAGTCCGCAGTTTGAAGTTTCGCAGCCACGCTTTACACTGTAGCAGCCCTTTTCCCGGACCAGATCCAGTAGCAGGGTATCTGCCTTGATCTCAGCCTCGATTTTTTTTCCGTTTAATGTCAGTCTGATCTTCATGCTATGCCTCCTCCCCACTTAACTGCTCCATGAGCCTTCTCACATAAATTTCCGCCAGAGACTTCCGGTAATCCGCGCTGCCCCGCAGGTTGTCTCCAAATGAGAACATGCTGACTGCTTCCTCTGCCTGCGCGGAAAGCTCACATCCGGTCTGGACCGGACGTGTTACCAGTGCCGCCTTAGACGGTCTCGCGCCAACGGAAATATACCACATGTCATCCTTCTTTGCCGCTGCGACGGCAATCAGCGGAAAATCTGTTTTGGAACGTCGCTGGCTGACATAGGCTGCTTTTCTGCCATCCTTTTTGATGATGACGCGCACCAGAATATCCCGGCTGTACTTCATCTTCGCAAATTCTTCCAGAGATACGGTTCCGCCCTTGTAAAGCTCTACATAGCTGTCCAGAACCATCATGCAGGTAAGAATATCAGAAAAGCCGAATCGGCCGAAAACACTGCCTCCCACAGTCGCGCCGTTGCGGAACTGAGTTCCGACGATCCAGCGGGTGCACTCACGAAACGCGCCGTCAAAGTACTGATTTAAGCCTTTATGAAGCTCTAATTGCCGCAGGCTGCACATACAGCCAATTCTGAATTCATCTTCTGTCTCCTCGATCTGATCCAGACCCAGACCACTTAAGTCAATCACCGTATTCCGGTTCCCGCTGCTCATTTTCAGCCACATCATACCGCCTACCAGAACGTTGCTTCTCTTCTGGTTCAGCTCATATGCCTGTTCCAGGCTTTCCGCCTTCACATACTCCTTTGCATGAAACATGCGATTCCTCCTTTGTCACTCCTAAAAACTTTGTGTAGCGTTATATCACCATTTTCATCTTGAAAAATAGGTATCAAAAATACTTTTTGCGATCGGTGCAGCCACATGACCACCCGATCCGGCCTCCTCCACCAGTACCGTGACCACCAGTTTCGGATCTTCTGCCGGGGCAAACCCGGTAAACCACGCATGCGTTTCTTTTCCGGTCTCAAACTCCGCAGATCCAGTCTTTCCGGCTACGGAATAGGCATCGGTACGGACGCCGGAACCGGTTCCATCCGTCACAACGCTCCGCATAAACATAGAGAGCGTGGAAGCCTCCTGCGCAGTCATGAGATTTCCGTAAGCGGAAGGCAGATATTTCTTTACTTCCTCTCCCGCCGCAGATTCCACGTGATCGATCAGATATGGTTTCATCAGCGTACCGCCATTCGCTATGGCCGCTGTGATCATAGCGTTGTGCAGCGGTGTCATCTGGGTGTTTCCCTGGCCGATAGCGGTCTGCAGCCGTTCCCAGTCTGAAGCCCCGGGTCCCATGGCATAGGAGCTCTTGCTATATGCCAGAGACACTGGAAGATCTTTATTAAACAACAATTCTCCGCAGGTATTCTGCATCTGCCCGAGATCCATGGTAAGACCGAGGCTTGCAAAAGCGCCATTGCAGGAATTCGCAAATGCCTGCAAAAGCGACTGATGGCCGTGGGCATTTCCATGATAACAGGAAATCCTGTAATCTCCGGCCTCATAGCTGCCGTCACAGTCAAAGGTAAAACCCTCCCAGGTATCCGGATGCTCCCGGATATATTCCAGAAGCGTCACGATCTTAAAGGTTGATCCCGGTGGATACACACCCTGTGCGGCACGATTGAGAAGCTGTGCCTCAGTATTGTCCCCGGAGATCAGGCTCTCCCACTGGCTGCTCAGCTGATTCGGGTCAAAGCCCGGCTTGGAAACCATGGCGAGGATCTTGCCTGTATCCGGCTCCATCACCACGACAGCGCCCCTGCGGTCGCCCAGCGCGTCGGAAGCCGCCTGCTGCAGCCCCACATCCAGCGTAGTCACCACCTGGTCTCCCAGATTTTTCACATCGGATAACTCGTTGACGGCCTGCTCTACCAGATTCATGTGGGAACTTAACAGATAAAAGTTCGCCAGAGATTCCAGGCCGGTCTTGCCCTGGTCGGAATAGCCTACCACATGGGCAAACAGGCTTCCATACGGGTATTCCCGCACCTCTGTCCCATCTTCTGCCACATTGGTCTTCGCCAGTACCGTGCCGTCATTGCTCAAAATCTCTCCGCGGATGATTCGGTCAGAAAAGCTGTCCAGACGCGCATTATAGGAATTGTTGATGACCGTCTCACTCTGCACCTGCAGAAAATAACCGAAATAGCCCATCAGACCAACAAACAGGCCTACCATAATATAGGTCACAAATAAAATACTCTTATCAGTCGATGTCTTTTTCATAGTCCTCCTCATCATTCTGTTTCAGAATGTACAGGCCCTGAATCACTCCGAAAATAATAAATGTACTCAAAACAGAACTGCCTCCGTAGCTGACAAGCGGCAGAGTCACACCGGTAGACGGAATGAATTTGGTCACACCGCCCACAGTTAAAAACACCTGCACCGCATAGACCATGGCAAGACCAAAGGCAATCAGTTTATAAAACAATGCCTGCATCCGCGCTGCCAGGAGCACAAATTGTAAGAAGCAGCCCAGGCAGATGAGCAGCATGCAGAGAGCAAATATCCCGCCAAGCTCCTCAGAAATTGCAGCGAATACAAAGTCCTTTTCCACAACCGGGATTTTATAAGGCATGCCCTGATACAGGCCCATGCCGAACCATCCGCCCGTGCCGATGGCAAAGAGGGACTGGGTGATCTGGTAACCGCGGTTGTCAATGTCCGCCCATGGATTTTTCCAGGCTGCCACACGGGTGCGTACATGGGCAAAGAGCTGATATGCCACCACCGACGCGCCGCTGCCGCAAAGCAGGCCGGAAAACAGATACAGATAGCTTCCGGTTGCCACAAACAGCATGGTCAGGTACGCCAGAAAAAAGATCAGTGCGCTTCCCAGATCCTTGGAAAGCACCAGCACCAGCACATAAGCCGCCGCCATCACCGTGGTTTCTATAATTGTCTTAAACTCGGTGTCCCGGTAAAACATGCAGGCTGTAAAGAACACAAACAGGATTTTTACAAACTCTGACGGCTGAAACGCGATGCCCGCAATGTTCACGGAAAGCTGCGCGCCGAAGCTGTTGTTGCCGATGATCCATACCACGATCAGCAGCGCCAGACCGGCAAAACCGTATACCCACGGAATGTTCGCCAGCTGCCACACCCGCTCCAGAATGAACGGGATAATCCAGGTGATCAGCGCCGATACGGCAACAATCACGAACTGGCGGAGGGCCTTGTCAAAATCCAGACGGGTCAGGATCACAAAGCCGATGCACAAAAGCATGCACATGTTGTTGACCAGAAGCCTGGACCGCAGTGGATAAAACACCTTATAAAGTCCCAGATAAACTGCCAGGAATACTACCTGTGCCAGATAAAACAGGATTACCCGCTCGTCCTCTGATTTTAAGAACAGCACCGCATACGCCACAAAATGCAGCAGAAACATGGCCACATTCTGCCGGACACAGACTCTTCCCTGCTGCCAGGGATCCCGAAACCGGAAATAACTGAAATTCCAGTAGGTATAAGCAGCAATCAGCAAAATCAGCAGGTATTTCGATACTTCAATGACAATATTTACCATATATATTTATTCTACGCCTCTCTTGAAATGGCCGCGTGTAAAATCTTTGAACGGATCCCTGGTTTCTTCCCCGTGAAGGAACTGATCCGCAAAGGCATCCAGCACTGCTTTCATCTGCTCCGGTGTCTCCAGCGTGAACGCAAGACGCAGCGCCCCCGGAGCCAGCCGTCGGATCAGCTTCTCTTGTCCGAGCAGGGACAGAGGACTTGGATTGTAGATGGTGTTATAGCAGAACCGGCAGTGATTCTTCACCGGAAGATCTTTTCCGGTGCGGTCCTTCATCTTTAAGACCTCCGGCTGTTTCGTACAGCCCTTTGTAGTCCTTACGATGCACTGGGCCGACACCATAGCCGGAAGATAACCGTACACATAAAGTTCCATCTCCTCACAGCCCAGTGTCTCCAGCTCCCGGCTGTTTAACTCCAGCGGAAGGGTCATGCGGGAAATTCCAAGGTCTTCCATCTGCTCTCTTGCCAGATGGTTCAGAACATAAAGGTTCGCGTCAGATACCAGAGGAATATCCCCCAGTCCGTTTTCTCTTAAAAACGTGATCTCATCCAGGGATTTTACCACAAGCTCATCAAAGCCGGCCTCTTTCAGCGCATCTATATGTTTGCGGAAATAAGTCTCCGCCTCCGTGCGGAAGATATGCGGCAGCATCAGGCTGCACTGCTTTGCGTTGTCATGGCATGCCTGTACCGCTGCCTTCCAGGTCTCCGGACCAAAGCCGCAGGAATCCAGGTAGATGCGGGTGACATCCGGGTGGGCAATGGCGGTGGGTAAGAGGCAAGGTTCCTCGATGGAGATATGAAGACCACAGGCACCTGCTTCCACACTGCCAGTCTCGCTCTGCTGCTCAGACCGCTCATTTTCGCCTTCATCCTGACTTTTTACCGCTCCTGCTGTACGTCTGAATGGCTGCAGCAGCTTCTCTTCCATCTGCTCCAATGCCTCCCGGCGCAGCTCATTGAGCGCCTGAACCGGCACAAAACAGTTTCCTTCGATCTCTGCTGTCAGGTTTTCAAAATAGAACGGGGTATTTCCGGTCTTGTTTAACTGCTTTAACAGCTTTTCCTCTCCCATGGGCTGATTCTGGGCCGTCTGAACCTCTGCGCCAGTCACCTCCGCATATGGGTTCTGAGCTGCTGCTTCCTCCAGAAGACGCCCCGGCTCACTGCAACAGATGGAAAGCTTCAGCGGTTCGCCTTCCTTTACCACTACATGGCCGGATAACGGCTCTTGCTTCTTCTTCTCCACATATTCCCGGTCCAGACGGTCAAACAACGCCTGATTTCCTTCCCGGAATGCCGGTTTTTCTTTTAATGCCACCATCTCGCGGCCATTATGCCGGACATAGTAACCATTCGTAAAGCCGCCGCGGTCAAAGAGATCCAGGAGCATCCTGCGGTCTGCCGGATCTACCTTATAACCGTCCCGTCCATGCTCCAGATAGTAATCCACATATTTGCGGTAAATACTCACAACACCGGCAGTGTAACGCGGACTCTTCATGCGTCCCTCGATTTTTAAGGAGTAGACGCCGGATTCGATGATGTCCGGGAGAATATCCAGGGTGCAGAGGTCTTTCAGGCTTAAGACATAGCGGTCATCCCCCACCGCTGCTTTCTGCTGTGCATACGGCTTTCCCTTTATCCGGGCATTTCTGTCCTGCATGTCCGGACTGTGCTTTCCTTTACTCTTTTTTCCTGTGTTCTGATTTCTAACATTCTGTTTTCCGGTTTCGTATATGCTTTCCGTCAGTTTCGCATAACTCTGCTTTGCCGCACTCTGAAGCGGCTTTCCGGCTGCTGTCAGCACGTCATAGGGAAGTCTGCAGGGCTGTGCGCAACGTCCGCGGTTACCGCTGCGGCCGCCGATCAGGCTGCTAAGCAGACACTGCCCAGAGTAGCAGTAACACAATGCGCCATGCACAAAGCTCTCAATTTCCACATCCACATGGTCGCGGATCTCTGCGATCTCCTGGAGAGATAACTCTCTCGCTGTTACCACGCGGGTCGCTCCCATCTCCTTTAAGCTCTGGGTGCTGCGCCATCCTGTCACAGTCATCTGGGTGCTCGCATGGATCGGAAGATCCGGAAAATGCTCCCGGATGAACTTCCACACACCAAGATCCTGCACGATCACCGCATCCAGCCCCCGCTCATAGTATGGCTTTAAAAAGTCATAAAGCTGGTCCAGTTCCTCTTCCTTCACCAGCGTATTGACTGTCATATAAAGACGACAGCCATGCAGATGCACATAATCGATTGCTTCCAAGAACCTGTCTTCCTCCGGATTGTCTGCATAAGCCCGGGCTCCGAACCGGCTGCCACCCATATATATCGCATCGGCACCAGCCTGAACCGCTGCCATCATGCTTTCCATTGACCCGGCCGGAGCCAGGATTTCTACACGTGAATTCAAATTCTCCTCCTCATATTAAAGTGAGTCATTTCGCTGGATCCGCTTCTCCGCAAATCAGGATCAAAACGGTCAAATGACCGTTTTGGTTTCAGGCCAAAAGAAAGGGAGTTCCGATTGTCTTTCAACACCCTTCACCCCCATATTGTATTACTTAACGAATAAAATGCCTGTTCGGATGCGTTGCTGCAGCAAGAGCTGCCTTGAACGCTGCCTGTTTTGCCATTTCATCAGCCTTTTTCTGTTCTTCCGGCGTTTTTACTGTCTTTGGCAGAATGGATGCAACCAGCTCCTTCACGGCAGCCACCTCAGCCGCTGCGGATTCTGCATCCTGCTCCTCAACCACTTCGGCTGCTTCCATGGTTTCCACGGCCACTGCTGCCTCTTTCTCCGGCCGGGTCTGCCGTACCTCAGGCTGAATCTGTTCTGCTGACTGTTTCAACCTTTCCAGCTCCTGCCGTGCCTGCTCTGCATCCTGTTTTGCCTGAAGCAGTTCCCGGTTGAGACGCTCATTTTCCTCGCGTGCTTCCTTCAGATCACTCTCAGCCCTTGTCGCTGTCTCGCATGCTTCCTCCAGCTCCTGCTTTGCGGTTTCTGTTTCGCTTCTCGCCAGTGTAAGCTCCTGCTTTGCGGTTTCTGCTTCGCTTCTCGCCTGTCCAAGTTCCTGAAGCGAAGTTGCATTTTTTAAATGAGCCTGCTGCAGTTCCTGTTCAGCTGCACCCTGCTCAGAATGCAGCTGTGCCAGCTTCCGGCGCACTTCCTCCAGTTCCTGTTTCAGCTGCTCTGCCTCTGCTGCTTTCGTTTCCAGGTTCTGCTTCGCCGTCTCAGTCTCTGCTTTCATGGCTTCCAGCTCGCTTCCGGTTTTGGCTGAATTTTCCTGTACCCGGACAAGCTGCTGTCTCAGTGTTTCTGCTTCTGTCCGTGTATTTTCCAGATCCGCTCTCAGGCTTTCCTCTTCTGCCTGTGCATTTTCCAGATCCGCTCTCAGGCTTCCTACTTCTGCCTGTGCAGCAGTAAGCGCTGTTCTCGTATTTTCTGTCTCTGCAACAGCCTCGTTCTTCTCTGAGGAGATCTGCTCTATTTCAACAGAAAACCGTTCTTTCTCTGCAGCCAGTTTCCGGCTCACAGACTCATTCTCTGCTTTTGCGGCTACAAGTTCCTGCTGCACGGTCTCATTTTCCGACTTTGCGGCTGCAAGCTCCTGCTGCACGGTCTCATTTTCTGACTTTGCGGCTGCAAGCTCCTGTCTCGCGTTCTCATTTTCTGACTTTGCGGCTGCAAGCTCCTGTCTCGCGTTCTCGCAACAGTTTTTCAGCGATTCGATTTCCTGAGATGCATTCTCCAGCTTTTCCTTCGCCGCTTCCAGTTCCTCCCGGTCTTTGAGCGGAGCAGCCTTGGCCACTTCCAGTTCTCTGGATTGTGCCTCATACTTCATCTGGGTGGTGATCAGCTCATGTTTTAAGCTGTATGCGTCTTTTTCCAGTTCCTCTTTCTGCTGTTTCAGGTCATCTGCACGCATCTGCTCCTTGAAATAGTCATCAGAAAGATTGAGCTGAATGGTCAGATTCTGATATTCCGGACTCTGTCTGGAAAAACCATCCAGCTTGCGGACTTCGCCAATCTTCTCATTCAGATAAGCAGCAACCTGTCTTAAATACGCTTCATCTTCCGTACCGCCCAATGTAAAAACGGTTCCATCTATAAAAACTTCCGTATAATTTTTCTGTTCCATGAAATTTCCTTATAAATAATATAATTTTAATACTGTATACATTTTAACATATTCCTACCATCTCAACAAGAGTGTTTCCCACAGTTTCTCATTTTGTGTTTCCGGAAAAATATGCTAAAATCCACAAATCCGGAGAACTCTGCTTTCTATCATCGTGCATCAATTCTCCGGATTTTTATTTTTTGTGTAACTGTTCAGTACCTTCACAGTCACGAGCAAAAATCCATGAAAATTGCCTACGGCAATGGGATTTTTGCCTGCCATCCTATGTTTTCTTACGGTCAGCGCAGTAAATGCGCAGACCTACTGAATAGTTACTTTTTTGTTTCTTTTGTTTTTACATGGATCGCCCGTCACAGGGAATATCCAGATGCCGGTAAGCCAACGGCGTTGCCACCCTTCCGCGCGGGGTGCGGTTTAGGAAGCCATTCATCAGAAGATACGGTTCATACACATCCTCCAGCGTTCCGGCATCTTCTCCGAGCGCCGCTGCCAGGGTTTCCAGACCAACCGGGCCGCCGCCAAATTTCTCGATCATCATGAGAAGAATGCTCCGGTCGTTATTATCAAGGCCGACCTTGTCCACATCCAGAATGTCCAGCGCAAAATCCGCCACCTCTTTGGTAATGACTCCGTCATACTTCACCTGCGCAAAATCCCGCACCCGTTTGAGTAATCGGTTTGCCAGGCGCGGGGTACCTCTTGAACGCCTTGCGATCTCTGCCGCGCCCTCCGGCTCAATGCCGACACCAAGCACCTCTGCAGACCGCTCTACAATGATCTGCAGCTCCTTCGGCGTATAAAACTCCAGCTTCTGGACCACGCCAAAACGGTCACGCAATGGAGCCGTCAGAAGCCCCGCTCTGGTCGTTGCTCCAACCAGGGTAAAATGCGGCAAATCCAGGCGGATGGAACGGGCCGATGATTCCTTACCCAGCATGATGTCAATGGCAAAATCCTCCATAGCCGGGTAAAGCACCTCCTCCACCTGACGGTTCAGGCGATGAATCTCGTCCACAAACAGAACATCGCCCTCCTGCAGATTATTCAGAATTGCCGCCATCTCTCCCGGCTTTTCAATCGCCGGACCGGAGGTCACCTTCATGTGTACGCCCATCTCGTTTGCAATAATGCCGGAAAGCGTTGTCTTTCCCAGTCCCGGCGGACCATAAAACAGCACATGATCCAGCGACTCTCCACGCGCTTTCGCTGCGTCTATGTATACCTTTAAATTATTCTTGATCTTTTCCTGACCGATGTACTCGGCTAACATCTGAGGTCGGAGATTTGGTTCAATAACCTTGTCCTCTTCCGTCACCTCAGTGGTAATGATCCGTCGTTCCATTTTTTACTCCAATTATCTTCTATATCAGAATGCCAGAAATTTCAGTGATGCCTTGAGCACCGCTTCCGAATTCATGTCCTCCGTGATGGTTACCTGCCGCACAGCCTTTGTGGCTTCTGTTGGGGAATAGCCCAGGGCAACCAGTGCTTCGATAGCTTCTTTTCCTGCGCCATCCACGCTGGAAGCTGCCGCCGTAACCGCCACCTCCGTCTGACCGCCCGCGAACTGCAGCGGCAGTACCTCGTCCATGCTGATCTTGTCTTTCAGATCCAGGATCACGCGCTTGGCTGTCTTCGGACCGATTCCCGGCGCTTTGGCGATGGCCTTGGAATCTTCCGCTATGATGGCCATGCGAAGATCATCCGGGCTGAGGGAAGAAAGAATTCCCAGAGCCGCCTTGGGGCCAATGCCGGTTACACCGAGAAGCTGGTTAAACATCTTTAAATCCTGACGGCTGAAAAAGCCGTACAGCGTCATGGAATCTTCCTTCACCTGAAAGGAGGTGTAAACCTTGATCTGCTCACCCACATGCGGAAGCCGGTCCAGCACCGACAGCGGAACATGAATGTTCCAGCCAATGCCCCCCGACTCCACAACAATGGTATCTTCCCAGTATTCTTCCAACGTTCCTTTTATATATGAAAACAAATTTCTGTCCTGACCTTTCCTGATTTATGTGCGTTTTCCTGTGCTTTTCATTCTAACATAGCAAAGTGCAGGATGCAAGCCGAATATCGAACAGGTATTCGGTCATCTTGACAAGAAATCGTATTCAATTAGAAGCTTCCAGTACCCTTTTTGGCTGGTCCCAATTCGTTGCACAATATCCTGACGCTTCATTTTATTAAGGTAATACTTCACACGATCTACTTTCCATCCCAATTTAGCAGCTATTTCTTTCTGTGTAATATCTGACTGTTCTTTAATCAAATTTAGAATTTCTTTGTCTGCATTTGTTAACTTACATCTATCGACGTTTGAGATGCCTTGGGTAGTGCCTTGGGTAGTACCTTGGGTAGTATCTTGGGTAGTTTCTATTTTTCCTGTATTGCGATATAGATTGATACGGAATCCAATCTCCATATCACAAAACTCTGGCTCTCGTAAACCATATTCCCGCATTGCCTCCATCAGTTTAGGAATGCCGCTTCCCCATGCCTCAATTAGATTCATATAGGAAAAAGCATGTGCAAGTGCTCGATTACGAATCTTTGAATATCCCTCTTTCATCTTATCGAGTGTTACTCCCGGCATAAGACCACCTGGCGATGTAATTTCCAACCTATCATCGTAAATTGCCACCTGAATATGGGAACTTTGCAAAAAGCTGCAATTCATTACTGCATTAATAATAAGTTCTCGAATGCTATCTGGTGGCAACTCGTAAATATCTTTGCGGTAAATTCCTTCCAGTTTTGCCCCAAGATGGATATTTCGTAACACAAATTGGAACGCATCATCAATCTGTTTCCACAATGGACCTCCATATTCGCGTTTGTCCACAAAAACAGCGCGAGTCTTTCCCTTGAACATTCCACATTGAATCTGCGAAAGAAAATCATCCTTACCAAGTAAAAATACATACCCATTTGTTGGATGAATACTACCGTCTTCCGCTTCTGCCAACAGTCCCCAGCTCAACAGTACATTTTTCGTGACATCACGGATTGCCCCTTTTTGTGTCTTTGATTTGCTGTTTGCAATGGCAACTTCTTTCATCTGCAGGCACGTTTCTTCAATTTCTTTCTCTGTCACTGTCAGGTCTTTTCGAATAACCTTATCGTAAGAACGTCCTTCGTCTTCATAATACATTTCCGCAGTCAGATCTCGGTCAGCCGGTCGGGAAGTTCCGGAAACTCGAATATAAGTACCGTCTTTGATTCCTAATGATTTGATGTAATAAGGTCGTTGCTTACCTGCACTAATTTCAGCAACAATGATCGTTTTATCATTGATCGTCTGCAAATAAACATCTGGAATCACAACTGGCTCACAGCTATCGGAAATTGCCGTAGTTATGGCATCAATCTCCGAAAAAATAATTTCTTTTCGAATACCAACTACTTCACGGGTATCATCGTCAACACCAAACACGATACGACCGCCCTCTCCGTTTGAGAAAGCAACCACCGTTTTCATGTATTTTAAACTGTCCTTTGGTCTCTGAACCTTGAACTCAACATTTTTAGACTCGCCAGCTAAAATTTCTTCTATGGTCAATAAAATCACCTCTTTCCAATTTTATTATAATATTCTTCTTTGTTCTTATAATATTCTTACTCTCAATCAATATCTCTCAAATAATTTTTGATTTGCTATCATAGCATCAACAACAAAGATTCATGAATCCCCTAACATAATCCGAATCAGATTTTTGTTTAACATCAACGTTCGGTTCCATGGATTTAAGATGATTCCTTCGATTTCGTTCACGGTCAGCGCAGTCCGGAAAATCTGCTCCAGATCAGCAAGAAACGTAGACTTCACCTGATCTGCGCCGCGCAGTTCTTCCCCGAAGCCGGTAAATGCCACCCACCATGCCTTTCCGTCCGCAGTCTGCATCGCCTGAATCTGCATAGGGGTTGCCGGATCTGCCATCATCTGCCGCATACGATTCTGATCCTGCGGCATGTCCACAGCCAGAATAACCTGTCCATGCTCCCGCATCCGGCGGCGGATCACCGTTAATGCATGAGCAAGCAATGCTTCGTTCGGTTCTTGCTGCAGCGCGGCAATGGCTTCCTCAATTTTTTCATTTCCAATCAGTCCCTCGTCCTTTGAAGTATACTCTATCGCATGCTCTATCGTATGTTCTGTCATCTTTTCTATTCTTTCCATATCGGTTGTCCTGCTTTCTTTTCCCATCGAGACCTGCATTTTGCAGCAGCCCCCTTTTTTCATTTTATGTCGTAACTGTTCAGTACCTTCACAGTCACGAGCAAAAATCCATTGAAAATTGCCTTCGGCAATGGGATTTTTGCTTTCTAGCCCATGTTTTCGTACGGTCAGCGCAGCAAGTGCGCAGACCTACTGAATAGTTACTTTATGTCATCAGACACGCGTGCAGCTTCCGTAACTTTTTTAGCTCAGACTGTAATCTCAATCTGGTTCTGCTCAATGACAACAATGCAGCTTTCGTAGTAGCCGTCTCCCGTTGTTCTTGGTTCGCTGATCACATTGTAACCATCATTCTTTAACCGTGCCGTAATTTTCTCCACATTTTCCCTGCTTCCAACACTGAACGCAACATGGGCATATCCTGTCCGGAATAATTCTTTCGGCAAATCAGACATTCCAGGCCTGCTCATGATTTCCAGCCTCGCACCATCCTCAAAGGAAAGAAAATACGAACGAAACCCTGTCCGCACATTACAATATCCATCGTTTGATTGTGCACCCAGATATTTCACAAAAAAATCCCGCGCTTTTTCCAGATGATTTACATATAACGCAATATGCTCGATTTTCACAAAAATTCCTCCATTCCTTCTAGATAATGATTCCATCCAGATGATCACATTCATGCTGAATGATCTGGGCTGTCCATCCGCTGAACTTCTGGTGCTGTTTCTTAAAGTTCATATCTTCATATTCTACTTCGATTTCCTCATAGCGGGTTGTTTTTCGAGCACCAATCAGGGAAAGACACCCCTCTTCCGTCTCAAATGCGCCAGTTTTCTTCACAATGACCGGATTGAACATTGCGACATTCATAAAACCCATATTCACCGCAATAATATTTTTCCGCACTCCGATCATATTCGCAGCCATACCTACGCACTCTGCCTCATGGGCTTTTAAGGTATCCAAAAGATCCAGTGCCGCCTGACGGTCCGCCAAAGTTGCCGGGAGTGATTGTTGCTTTAAGAACGCGATGTCTCGCATGATTGGTTTTACCATAACAATATTTCCTCATCTGTATATTTTTAATTGTAACGGTTCAGCAGTTCACAATCATTCCACATCTCTATATGTTCTATCATTGTTCATCTGCAGCCCCTTCACCAGTGTTTCCATTTTTATTTTGTTTCGTTTATTCCATATTTTTTGTTGCCAGCATGAACAACCTGTTTACATTCTCATCATAATATTATGCCAAAATCAGGTCAGATTTGCCAGCGACCGCATCACCAAATCAATATCCTGGTTTTCCAGTTCCTGAAGAGCTAAAAACAAAGGAAGATAAAGCCGTACGTACATTGTCCACGCTGAAATCAGAGCCCATATGAATCCAGGTAGAAAACATATCTTTGTAGGCAATAAAATAGCCCAGACTCTGCTGTGATGCTTCCACGATCTCCGGGTCATCTTCATTCACATATTCCACAATATCTTCCGGCGCATAGTCTCGTTTTAAAAGCCACTGCTCCTGTTTATCAGAAAGATATTTATAGAAAATAAAACCCAAAATGTAGTCTTTATATTCGTTCGCTTCGATTTTGGAACGCATTTTATTTGCAGACTCCCATATTTTCGCCGCAAGCTGCTGTTTGTTCACGTTAGTATCCTCCAATGCTTAAGTTCATAACTGCTTCTATTATAAACGGAGTTCTTAATTGCCGCTACTACTTTTCTTCAGTGTAAGTCAGCTTCTCCTCCTCGAAAATTTTTAATATTAATTTCAAAAACTTTTTATTTTTAACTATTTTTTAATTTCATTTTAAAAATATTGTTTTTCTTCTGATTTTGGCTATAATAAAATTAGAAATTCTATTTCAGGAGGTGCTCTATGTCCGAACTTATCAACCGCCCGGAATATCTGAATCAGCTGATTCAAAATAAAGATGTTGATCTAGTCAAAATTGTTACCGGTATCCGCAGATGCGGAAAATCCTCTTTACTGGATCTTTTT
>OKRR01000403.1_pt1 | contig 49929 bp, 47 predicted proteins | sample 1601211 | NCBI WGS metagenome assembly OKRR01 (sample SAMEA3541525, study PRJEB24748) | human gut metagenome | biome: human gut; feature: human-associated habitat; material: faeces | place: China | collected 2012
GAATTCCGCAATAGGGCAATGAAGTTACGTGCTGGAGAAGATGGATATGATTGATATACAATAAAATTTTTGAATTTGTGTCGTAGGAGTTGCCAATAGGAAAGGAGAGAAGAAAAATGATTGAACTTTTAAAAATGACTATAAATAAACAAAAAAATATTGCACTCATAGCTCATGATGGAAAAAAGCAAGATATGATTCGCTGGTGTCACAATAATAAAGAAACTTTAAAGAAACATCGTTTGTCTGGTACTGGAACTACTGCGAGAATGATTACAGATCAGGTAGGGTTGAGTGTAAAAGGCTATAACAGTGGTCCGTTAGGCGGGGATCAACAGATCGGTGCTAAAATTGTTGAGGGAAGTATTGATATAGTCATTTTCTTTTCTGATCCTTTGGCTGCACAGCCACATGATCCGGATGTAAAGGCTCTTTTACGAATAGCACAGGTATATGATATTCCGATTGCCAATAATATTGCAACGGCTGATTTCTTAATCCATTCCGCTCTCATGGATGAGGAGTATGTTCATCAAGTAGAGAATTTTAAGAAAACAGTTGAGAATAGAGCGGAGGCATTAGGGAAAAACTGATTCATTCAAGCAATTTTTGACAAAAATACAGTAAAATATATGTGTCAAATGAAAGGCTGGATAACTATGAATCAAGTGTCCTTTATTGAAGTGGAATACTCCAAATGAAATCTTCACAGTTACTATTGTTGCGTCATTCCTATTGATTTTTCTATTTCAAGGTAGTATCGGAGATTTTAGCCTTTCAGATAATGTTACTTTTAATTTGATTAGTGCTGCTACGATTAGTACTTTTTATCTCTTTGACATTGAAACGAAAGATTTAATGTAAGAGATAATGTGAAGTGAGGAAAATATAAACAATAGGGAAGGTGTAAGTGATGGTGATGGAAAATCGAAAATGGATTAGTTGTCCGATTTGTGGAAATAAAACAAGACTTAAAATACGACAAGATACGATTTTAAAGAACTTTCCACTTTATTGTCCAAAATGCAAATTGGAAGGTTTGATAGAAGTGGAAGAATTAAATGTAAAAGTCATCAAAGAGCCAGACGCATAGACGCAGAGCCGATGAATTTGTGGTAAATCACAGTTCATCGGCTTTTTTAAATAGAAAATCAATAAAATCATAAGGAGTTAGTTGTTCTCTTGTAGCGAAGAATGGTCTTGGATTACAGAGGATAACGGACAGAAATACTGCTACTATTTCAATCCGGTATCAGATGGAACAAGAGGAAAGTTATATGTGAATATGACAACTCCTGACGGATACCATGTGGATGAACTGGGACGTTGGGTTCCGTGATTAAAATGGAATTTCGGAGCGAATCAGTAAAACGAGAAAGGATTTCCTGATAAAGGGCAGTCCATATGAAAAAAGTAATTTGATTGTCGCAGAGGGGCATGACTGAAAGGTTATGCTCCTCTGTCTTTTAACTGCTGATTTCCAGTGAGTGATATTTTGCAGAGCGACGGTTCTGATGAGGATCCAGATTTATAAAAAAGAAGTAAATGGTCATTGAGAATCCTTTATATGAGGGGGAAAAGCCTAAATCTGTAAATAAAGATAATATTTCCTGCGAAAAATGAGTTGTGAAAACGAAAAAATAATAGTACAATGAATGTCAGCTTTAGAGATGCGAAACACATGAAAAGGAGATTTGGATGGAGCAGGAGATAATAAGAACACGAGACAGGGGGATGGGGCGTGAACTGGCGATTTCCGGGCTATTTGCTGCTTTGATTGCAGCGGGGGCCTTTATTAAGATCACAATACCGGTACAGCCGTTTCCTATGCATTTTACTCTGCAGTGGTTCTTTGTACTGATGGCAGGTTTTTTGCTGGGCTCCAGAGTAGCGGCAGCCAGTGTAGGAACTTATCTTTTGATCGGTTTGTTAGGGGTTCCTGTTTTTGCTGCAGGAGGCGGGCCGGCGTATCTGCTTCGTCCCACCTTTGGTTTTTTGCTTGGTTTTCTCCTGGCAGCCTGGGTCATAGGAAAGATTTGTGAATGGATGAAGCCGGTGAAAATGACCCGGATGATGATTCCTGCAGCAGCAGGTTTGGCTGTGTATTATGGAGCCGGGATTCTGTATTTTTATTTTATCAGCAATTATGTGATTTCTATGCCTATAGGCTGGAAAGCTGTTTTGATTAATTGCTGTCTGCTTACAATCGGAGAGGATTTTGTGCTTTGCATCCTTGCAGCGGCCACTGCTATGAAAATGCGTCCGGCTGTGCTTCGGATGATGGACTAGAGGCTATGCATTCAGCTGCAGTGCCTCTAATTTTTTTCGATCAAGAAGAACAATGGTTCCGCGGGAAAGGCGAACCATTCCTTCACTCTGGAAGTAGCGAAGCATCCGGGTAATAACTTCACGGTGGGAACCCAGGTGGTTGGCAATGATCTCATGAGTAATTTTCAGCTCATTAGAGTCTTCGATGGCAGATTCTTCCAGAAGAAAAGCGGCTACGCGTTTATCCAGGCTTTTCCAGAGGATCTGCTCGATGAGCCACATGACGTCAGAAAAGCGAGTAGCCATAAGCTCGTTGGTATAGTTTGCCACAGGCGCAGATTCTTCCATAATGCTTTTATATATTTCTGCAGGAATGACCCAGAGCTCTGTATCTTTTTCCGCTTCAATGGTGATCTCAAACTGAATAGAGCGCATGATGCAGGAGGCAGAGAAGAGACACATATCTCGTTCAAACAGACGGTAAATGGTGATCTCCCGTCCTTCGTCGGACAGAATGTATGCCCGAAGAAGACCGGACTTTATGAGAAGCAGACCTGTGCAGTCCATACTGCCATTGTGGATGATGGTGCCTTTTTCTGCTTTTCGTGAAATCAGGCTTCCCAGTATTCGATTTTGCTGCAGAGCAGTCAGCTTGTTCCATATGGGAAAGTAGTCTTGAAAATCCATGTTCCCCTCCTAACTGTTTTACATAATAGTTTTTATTTAGTATAGGTTATTTGTATCAATGCGTCAATTCCATTCTTGACAGATTCCTATATGAAAAGTATACTGGAAATAGAAAGTAAAAAAAAATATTTGCACGGAAATACGCAGGATATATCTGATTTTTCTGAAAATTGAAAAGATATGCTGCGAATGAGGACGAAAGGAGAAGGTTATGAAGACTAAGTTTTATATTTGTCGCCGCTGTGGAAACCTGGTTGGCATGGTTCATGATTCAGGCGTTCCTATGATTTGCTGTGGCGAGAAGATGGAAGCCCTGGTTCCTAACACAGTTGAAGCCAGCGGCGAGAAGCATCTGCCAGTGGCTGTTATGGATGGAAATGTGCTTCGTGTTCATGTGGGAAGTGTGGATCATCCAATGCTTCCGGAACACTTTATTGAGTGGGTTTATGTACAGACAGATCAGGGCGGCCAGAGAAAGGCCTTAAAGCCCGGTGATGCGCCTGAGGTTTCTTTCTGTCTGGGTGATGATAAGGCAGCTGCAGTTTATGCGTACTGCAATCTTCATGGTCTCTGGATGACTGAGTTATGATGATTGATGCCGGATGCCTGTCTGATGGCATTCAGCAGTAAAAGGATAAAGTGAGGGTTTTATTCTGTAGGGGAAATCCGGAAAGAATCTTGTAATTTGTTGATTCTTTCCGGATTTTTTTGTGCATTTTTCTGTCTGCAGCGGGGCGCTTTTCCCTATGGTGATATTGTCACAGAAAGAGAAGGATTTTTTCGCTATACTTTATCCATAAAGAAACAGGGAATGCAGAAATAAAATTTTAGCGTACCCGGGAAGGAGAATTTATTTGATGCAGTATACCATTGCATTTTTAGAAGGAATGATTACGTTTATTTCCCCCTGCCTGCTGCCGATGCTTCCTATTTATCTTTCTTATTTTGCAGGCGGTGGAGAGAGGACTACTGGAAAAACAATAACGGGTGCGCTGGGGTTTGTAACGGGATTTACTGTGGTGTTTGTAACGCTTGGAGGGCTGGCCGGTACCATAGGAAGTTTTTTGAGACAGTATCAGACAGCGGTTCAGATTGTTTCCGGTCTTGTGGTAATTGTTTTCGGATTGAATTTTCTTGGAGTATTCCGGTTGAATCTGTTTCATGGAAGCCGTCATTCTGTTGATACCTTTTAAGATTTTTGCACTCACAAAACGAGGGGCGTTACGCAATATTATTAATTTGATAATTTTGCAACGCCCATTTTTATTTCATAGGAAAACCTCTCTTATGTCATAAAAAGCTTTGCGGAAATGTGAGCTGCGCACTAGCGAAAATGTTGCTGGCGCAGCTGCACTTTGTCGCGGGAATGTGCCAAGGCACATTCTTTATTCAAGTGAGCTCAAACACTTGTTTCAGAAGTACAGACGAAGGCTCATTTCTGGTTTGCCTGTCTGTAAATCTCATAGATTCCATTTTCATCAAGCTGACGGAAGGTTCCGATAGTTCGTGTTTTCTGATAGGAACAGCGGTTGGCCAGTTCGCGGATGACATTATCCTCCTGTTCTCCAATATCCTGATTTTCCCGGAATCCCACGGGCATTCCCAGAGAAGAAAAATACTCTCTGGTTGCCTGGATACCTGCAAGAGCCAGCTCCTTTTCATCTGATCCGGAAATACCCCAGACATTCTTTGCATATCGGGCGAAGCGGGACGGCTTTGCATCCATAACAGCCAGCGCCCAGGAATCCCATACAGTAGCAAGTGATGCGCCGTGGGCAGTGTCAAACATGGCAGAGAGCTCATGGCCCAGCTGGTGTACTGCAAAATCTTCCTGACAGCCCAGCCCTGTCAGTCCGTTGTGAGACAGGGAACCGGCCCACATCAGTTCGCTCATGGCTTCATAGTTGTGGGGATCGGCAACAGCAGTCCGTCCATTTGCAATCACTGTGCGCAGCAGCGCTTCAGCAAGGGCATCTGTTACCTCATTATCTGTAGGGTTGAAATAGCGATCCAGTGTATGCATCATAATGTCCGTAACGCCGCAGGCCACCTGATAGACAGGAAGGGTACAGGCAAGCTCTGGATTCATGATCGCGAATTTAGGCCGGTTCAGGTGGGTGCTCAACCCGCGCTTAGATCCGGTTTCCTGGTTTGTGAGAACAGAAGAGGCGCTTGTTTCGCTGCCTGCAGCAGGAATAGTCAGAACAGCGCCTGTTGGAAGTCCCTGTTCCGGTTTTTTCTTTCGGCTCCAGAATTCCCAGATGTCAGTATCTGGATTGGCTGCGCCGATGGCAATGGCTTTTGCTGTATCAATGGCAGAACCGCCCCCAATGCCTAAAATAAAGTCTGCGCCAAAGGTAATGGCTGTCTGAACACCTTTGCGGGCATGTTCAAGCGTCGGGTTGGCTCTGGCCCCGCCGAATTCCTCACAAATCAGGCCTGATTCTTCCGCAGAGCGGCGCACCTGCGCCAAAAGCCCGCTTCGTACAACAGAACCTCCTCCGTAAACAAGAAGCACGCGGCTGCCGCCGTATTTGCGGATACAGGCACCGGTCTTCTGCTGGGTATCCCTGCCGAAAATTACCTCTGTAGGGGAGTAGTATGTAAATGAATGCATGGAAAATTCCACCTTTCTTTTTTATTTTATGATTCATGGGAGCTTTCTTCTTCTGAAGATATTTTACCATGAAAAAGAAAGGGGTTCCAGTAAAATTTAATAATAAACGGCAACAAAAAGGAACAGTTTTGCTGAAGGGATACAAGAAAAAGCTGTAATCAGGAAAAGCTGCAGTTATCCAGGCTGTCCGGCCAGTTCATCCAGGGAATGAAACTGATATCCCATAGATTCCCATTTTGTCAGCAGTTCATCCAGAATTTCTCCGTTGGTTTTGGAGGTACTGTGGAGAAGAACGATGGCTCCTGGATGGATGCGGCCAAGAAGCTTTTGAAAAGCTTCCTCATGAGTGGGTTGTTTGTCTTCGTACCAGTCTACATAGGCAAGGCTCCAGAAAAAGGTATGGTATCCCATTTCTTTTGCCATTTTCAGATTAGATTCGCTGTATTTTCCCTGGGGCGGCCGGTAATATTTTTTCAGCGGTTGTCCGGTTATCTGCTGGTAGAGCTGTTCCAGATCCTGCAGCTCTTTCTGAAAATCTTCTTTTGCAGCTATTTTAGACATATCCGGGTGGTGATAGGTATGATTTCCTACAGTATGACCTTCCTCTACCATCCGTTTGACCAGTTCAGGACTGGTTTCCAGATAATTTCCCACAAGGAAAAAGGCAGCTGGTGCATGATGCTTTTTCAGAGCGTCCAGAATGGCGGCGGTGTTTCCATTTTCATAGCCGGCATCAAAGGTCAGATATATGATTTTTTCTGTGGTATCTGCCGCGTAATGGGCTTGAAACTGTTTTAGATAGTCAGAGGTTGCATTTGCAACCGGCGGTTTTCCTTCCTGCTGGAAGCTGAGTCCCCAGTTTTCGGCAGAAGCACCTGCGCTGGTGGGAGCAGAGGCATGGCGGAAGGAAAGATAACCCAGCCAGTTTCCTGCAAGAAAAGAGAAAATCAGAAAAAACAGGACAGCAGCAGTCCGTTTGCACAGGCTGGATTGATGAAGAAAAAATTTCTGGCTCATGATAGACTCCGGAGAATCTTATTGTTAAAGCTTATGCGGGAAGATTAAGAAAGTTGTCATATTTTATAGAAAGAATCTATGTTATACTAAAAAAAGCAGTATCCGGATAGAGATGTTTGACCGGAACTGGCGGAAGGTGTTCCAAAAAAATGGCTTAAAGGAGTAGACATGATGATAAAATGGAAGAAAGTACTGGCAGCGGGACTTGGAACGGCTATGCTGTTTAGTCAGACAGCTTATGCAGATACAGTGATGGTTCCTCCGCCTCCTTTTATTGGAGGCAGTCAGACAGGAAATACAGGACTTGGAAATGGCATAGTACAGCCGGGAGTGACAGGCGGTCAGAATAACAGCGCAGAAAATCAGGGCGGTCCTGGAGGAGCGGGAGGACAGAGCAGTACAGAAAATCAGGGTGGTCCCGGTGTATCAGGAAATCAAAGCGGCAGTCAGTCAAGTTCTTCTCACGCACAGGAGGCAGCTTTGCCGCAGGTGAAGGCAGAAGGCGCTGTTTTGATGGATGCAGCAACAGGAAAAGTATTGTTTGGAAAGAATCAGGACATGCAGTTTTATCCGGCCAGTATTACCAAGGTAATGACAGCTCTTCTGGTGCTTGAACGCTGCAGCCTGAATGACACAGTGACTTTTTCAGCTTCTGCTACAACCAATCTGGAATCGGGAGCAGTTTCCCTGGGCATATCTGAGGGAGATCAGCTGACAGTGGAGCAGTGTCTGTACGGTCTGCTTTTAAAATCAGCCAATGAGATTGGAAATGGACTGGCCGAGCATGTGGCAGGGAGCGTCAGCGCATTTGCAGATCTGATGAACGCCAGAGCCAGGGAACTTGGGTGTAAGAATACCCACTTTACCAATCCTCACGGGCTGAATGATACGGCCCATAAAACAACGCCTTACGATATGGCGCTGATCATGCGGGCGGCTCTCCAGAACGAAACCTTCCGGAAAATTGATACTACAACAAGCTATGAATTTCCGGCTACAAAAAAGTCGGCTGCTAAAACGATTACCATGGGACACAAGATGATGTATCCCACAGATTCCCGGTATTATGAGGGCATTATCGGAGGGAAAACGGGATATACCTCAAAGGCAGGGAACACTTTAGTAACAGGGGCACAAAGAAATGGCGTTCGTCTGATTGCAGTGGTCATGAAGGCCAGCGGAAGTCATTATACAGATACCATTGCCATGCTGGATTACGGTTTTGCAAATTATGAAAAGCTGGCAGGAGGAAGCCAGAATGGAGTGGTGACGCCGGGGGCAGGCAATCAGAGCGGAACAGTGACACCGGGAAATGGGAACAGCCAGGGAACCCAGGAGGTGCCTGGAACATCTTCCGGTCCAAGTGGTATTCCATCTCAGAATACATCGTCTGTGCCGGGAGAGAGCGGATCAGCAGGACCGGGAAGCCAGACTGGAATACCGGAAGGCTCAGGCGGAAGTCAGGGCTGGAAGCAGGATCAGACCGGCTGGTATTATATCGGGGAAAATGGTTCCAGCGCAGCCAATCAGTGGCTGGAGCTTCAGGGCACCTGGTACTGGTTTGACGGAAATGGATATATGGCAACCGGCTGGCGGAATTATACGGATGGATCTTATTATTATTTTGATCCGGCGACCGGAGCTATGGTATCCGATCGGTGGATTCAGGATGGAGGCGCCTGGTATTATTTAAGTGCAGACGGAAAGCTTCTGACCAATGGAACAACTCCCGACGGTTATCGTGTCAATGAATATGGTATCTGGGATGAAAAAACAGGTGCTTAGGCTGCCTGGACAGAACGGAAGCGGACGGAAGAAGCGCAGCAGCAGTGAAAACGCAGCTGCCTCAGGTGACGTCTGATAGGAACGTGAAAGGACAGAGCGGAATAGAAGGCTGGAAAAAGAAAGAACGAGGGGTGCGGAGATGAAAGAAAAGTTATATACCATAGAACTGACAGATGCCGTGAAGGCGGGAGATGAGTGCCTGTTTTGCTGGCTGGAGAGAAAGCTGGAGCAGGAAAACCTGGAGTTTGTCCTGGGATCTTCTTATATGGAGAGTGATATTCGTGACAATACCAGTGAGCGGGGATTTTGCCGTCATCATACAAAAATGATGTTTGATTACGGAAATTCTCTGGGCAATGCCTGGATTTTAAAATCCCGTATGCAAAAGGTCAACCGGGACTTTAAAAAGCAGATGGGACAGGCAGGCGCGGTGGAAAAAGGCGGCTCTCTTCTGGGACGTTTATTTTCCGGCAGAAAGCAGACTGCCTCTGTTTACGGCCCGGCAGCAGGACAGTCCGGGGCTTCTGCCTGGCTGAGAGGAGAAAACAGTCACTGCTATATCTGTGAGCGGATGGACGGCATTTATCAGAGAATGTTGGATACCTTTGTTTATATGCTGAAAAATGATACGGATTTCGGAGAACTTTTGATGGCCTCCAAGGGGTTCTGCCTGCCTCATTTTGCTGATGTGCTGGATATTTGTCAGGCCAAGCTGACCGCACAGGAGCAGGAGGTGTGGATTCCAAGGCTGACAGAGCTGACTTCACGAAATCTGGATCGGATTCAGGAGGATATTGACTGGCTGATAGAAAAATACGATTACAGAAACCGTGATGCAGACTGGAAGGAATCGCGAGATGCGGTACAGAGAACCATGCAGAAGCTGACCGGAGGCCATCCGGCAGATCCGGTCTTTCAGAATAGAAAATAGCCGGTGATTGGCAGCATATTTACGAATTATCCAGGGAATCCTAATGGAAAGCAGAAGTATGCATATGACATTAGGAGGTTTCTATGATGGATTTTAAAAACAGTGAGACAGCAAAAAATCTGATGAGAGCGTTTGCCGGTGAGAGTCAGGCCAGGAACCGTTACACGTTTGCAGCGGGCATTGCCAGAAAAGAAGGGCTGTTTGTAATTGAGTCGGTATTTTCCTTTACAGCAGATCAGGAAAAGGAGCATGGAGAAATTTTTTATAATTACCTGAAGGAGCTGGGCGGAGAAACCATTTTTATTGACGGTGGTTATCCGGTGGATCAATACGAAAAAAGCCTGGATTATCTGAAAGCAGCGCATCACAATGAATACGAGGAATTTGAAGATGTCTACCAGAATTTTGCAAAAACGGCAAAGGAAGAGGGGTTTAGCCAGATTGCAACCAGTTTTTCAATGATTGCAGAAATTGAACGGACTCACGGAGATCGTTTCCAGCTGTTTGCAGATTATCTGGAGAAAAATCAGCTGTTTGTATCTGAGGTGGAAACTGGCTGGATGTGTCTGAACTGCGGTCATATTCATCGGGGAACCATGGCGCCGAGTCACTGTCCGGTTTGCCGCCATGAGCAGGGATATTTTGTTCGCATGGAGCTGGCTCCCTATATTCAGTAGAAAAAACGATAGCGAGGAGAGACAAATGATAAAGGCAGTGATTTTTGATCAGGATGGTCTGATGTTTGACACAGAGCGAATCTCAGGAATTGCCTGGCATCAGGCGGAAAAAGAATGGGGAATCCATCTGGAAGAAAGTTTTTTGAAGACTATTCGCGGAATGAATCACCAGGATGCCCGCATAAGATTTGAAGAGGTATTTGGAGACTCTGTGGATTTTATGGCATTTCGAGGAAAAAAACAGGAGATTTTTGAGGCACTTTTGGAGAAGGACGGAATTCCAGTAAAGCCGGGACTTTATGAGCTTTTGGAGTATCTGGAGGCGCAGAAGATTCCGGCGGCTCTGGCATCTGCCAGCAGAATGGAATATACGGAGAGAAATCTGGAAAAAACAGGAATCCGCAGATATTTTTGTCACCTGGTTACTGGAGATATGGTCAGCCATGCAAAACCGAATCCGGAGATTTTCTGGAAGGCTGCAGAGCTTCTGGGAGAAAAGCCGGAGGATTGTCTGGTTCTGGAGGACAGCTTAAATGGAGTGGAAGCAGGGCTTCGGGGAGGGTTTGTCACCGTTATGGTTCCGGATCTGACCCAGCCAGAGGAGGAATTGAAAAAGCGGGTATACCGGGTTTGCAGTTCCCTTCTGGAGGTAAAGGAAATGCTGGAAGCAGAAAGAGCAGGATAAGGATATGAGGGCAGGAAATATAGAGTTATCTTTATGTGCAGCCGCCGGAGCTGCTGCGGCAGGGCTGGCATGGAGCAAATATGAGCGGGGGCATTTTGTGACAGAGGAGTTGGTTTTTTCTTCCTCGAAAATTAAAGAGCCGGTTGTTCTGGTGTTTTTATCGGATCTTCACGACAATACATTTGGAGAAAAGAATGAGAAGCTGCTGAAGGAGATAAAAAGAATCCATCCGGATGCGGTTTTGATTGGCGGCGATACGATGGTTACAAAGCCGGGGCGTGCGGATCTTTCCAGGACAAAGGAGCTCCTTCAGGGAATTTCCCGCCTTTCTTGCCCGGTTTTTTATGCAAATGGAAATCATGAGCAGAGGATGCAGCGGGATCGGGGAGTTTACGGGTCCATGTATGATGAATTTCGGAAGCTGCTGGAAGAATATCAGGTGAATTATTTACAGAACAAAACGGTACAGTGGCGGGACGATATAGCAGTCAGTGGAGTGGACATAGCCTGGAAGTATTATCAGGATTTTCATCCGGATTCTATGGTGCCGTCTTATCTTACCAGACGGCTGGGAAAGGCAGAGTCTGAAAGGTTTCAGATTCTTCTGGCTCATTCCCCTCTCTTTTTTGATGCGTATGCAGGTTGGGGAGCGGATTTGTCTCTGGCAGGCCATTTTCACGGCGGAACCATCCGCCTTCCCGGACTGGGGGGAGTCATGACTCCTCAGTATCAGTTTTTCCATCCCTTCTGCGGAGGCGTGTTTGAGCAAAACGGTCGGTGGATGCTTGTCAGCCGCGGGCTTGGAACCCATTCTATTAATATCCGTATAGGAAACAGACCGCAGCTGGCGGTAATAAGGCTGGAGCCAAAATCATAGCAGGCCGCTGCCATAGGATAGATACCCCTGTTCGATATTTACAGAGCGGGGGTTTTTTGTTATACTGATACATACGTGACAAAAGGCAAAGGGCGGATTGGAATGGCAATATCTTATAAACTGGAGAAGTTTGAAGGTCCTTTGGATCTTCTTCTTCATTTAATTGATAAAAATAAAATAGATATTTATGATATTCCGATTATGGAGATTACACAGCAGTATCTTGATTATGTGAATCAGATGGAAAAAGAGGATCTGAATCTGGTCAGTGATTTCCTGGTTATGGCGGCAACGCTTCTGGATATTAAATCCCGGATGCTGCTTCCTGTAGAGACGGTTGAGGAAGAGGGCGAAGAAGATCCCCGGGCAGAGCTGGTTTCCCGTCTTCTGGAGTATAAGCAGTATAAAATAATGGCTCAGGAGCTTCTCGATATGGAGGAGAATGCCGGTGGACTGCTTTTTAAAAAGCCTACGGTTCCAAAAGAGGTGGCAAAGTATGAGACGCCGGTAGATCTGGATGAGCTGTTGGACGGGCTGACTCTGGCAAAGCTGCAGCGGATTTTCCAGTCTGTTATGAAGCGGCAGCAGGATAAGGTGGATCCCATCCGCAGCAAGTTTGGAACTATCAAAAAAGAGCCGGTCAGTCTGGAAACACGGATTCTGGATGTGATGGCTTATGCAAGAAAGCACAGAAATTTCAGCTTTCGTCAGCTGCTGGAGCGGCAGTCTGACAAGCTGGAGGTGGTTGTGACCTTTCTGGCTATTCTGGAGCTGATGAAGATTGGAAAGATTCATCTGACCCAGGAGCATGCCTTTGATGATATGTACATAGAGATTCAGGAAGCAGAGGGCGAAGAAACAGAACTTTTGCTGGAAGATTTAGGGGATCTGGAAGGATAGAAAATATGGGAAGTCTGTACGACGATGACGACGAGGAATTTGATCTGGCTGCTGTAGAGGCACGCCATGAGGAGCTGGAAGCGCTGGAGGCACTGGATACCAGAGAAGGACAGCTGGTGTTGGATATTCCAGGCTGTCAGAATATCACGGACGAGAAAAATCCGGATGGAATATATCCAGAAAGTGACTGGGAAGCGATTGTGGAGGCTGTGCTGTTTACAATGGGAAATTCCGTAGAACTTCGGCAGCTGGCAGCGGCTATTGATCAAAGTGAGAATGTGGCCCGCCGGGTTGTGACAAGCCTTCAAAAACGGTATCAGAAGGAAAACAGAGGGATGCAGATTATCGAACTAGAGAATGCCTATCAGATGTGTACCAGAGCAGAATATTATGAGAATCTGATTCGCGTGGCTTCTGCTCCCAAAAAGCATGTGCTGACGGATGTGGTTCTGGAGACTCTTTCTATTATCGCCTACAAGCAGCCGGTGACAAAAATGGAAATTTCAAAAATCAGAGGCGTATCCTCCGATCATGCTGTAAACCGACTGGTAGAGTATGGTCTTGTATACGAGGCGGGAAGGCTGGACGCCCCCGGCCGGCCGGCTCTGTTTGCAACAACAGAAGAATTCCTGCGCCGGTTTGGCGTAGGTTCTACAACGGATCTTCCTACAATGAATCCGGAACAGGAGGAGGAGATCCGTCAGGAGGTAGAGGAAGAACTTCAGATGAAGCTGAATGAAATGGGCGCACTGGAAAACGGGAACGAGGATGATGCTCTGGATCTGGAGGAAGCAGTGGAACGGGCCATGGAAGAAGAAACTCAGGACGCGGAGGAAAGACCTCAGGACATGGCTGAGGGGGATGCGGAAGCAGAAAACCAGGAAATTTTAAGGGAGGATAAGGAAGAAGATGCCTGATATTAAAATCAAATATTTAACAGATAAAATAGAAAAGCTTACTTATATTGGAGGAAAGTCCGACTGGATTGATCTGCGGGCGGCAGAGGATGTGGAACTGAAGGCTGGAGAGTTCCGGCTGATTCCTCTTGGTGTTGCCATGGAGCTGCCAAAGGGCTATGAGGCCCACATTGTTCCCAGAAGCAGCACCTATAAGAATTTCGGTGTAATTCAGACAAATCACATGGGTGTAGTAGATGAAACCTACTGTGGAGATAATGATCAGTGGTTTTTCCCTGCCTATGCTTTAAGAGATACAAAAATTATGACCGGGGATCGAATCTGCCAGTTCCGTATTATGGAGCATCAGCCGGCAATCCGGTTTGAAGAGGTCGAAAGTCTGGAAAATGAAGACCGGGGCGGAATTGGAAGCACCGGCAGAAAGTAGTGAGGCTGTGGATAAGAAAGAAAAAGAAACAGATGTAAGAAAGCAGGCAGCTGCTTCCCGTCCCAGGTTTCGGGGAGAGATTCAGTACGAGCAGCTGGAACAGCAGAGAGCGGCTGCAGAGAGCGCACCGGGTTCTACTGTGAGAATCCTTCGAACCGGGGGGAGAAGTACGGCAGCAGAGCGGGAGGATTACCGCCGCGTGCAGCCGCAGCAGCAGGGTGCTTTATCTCGGCCCGTGCGGCAGGCACAGCCAGTGCGGCAGACACAGCCCGTGCAGTCGTCGGGGGTATCTCGGTCAGGCAGAGGGGGGCAGACGTCTGGAAGAAATCAGACATCCCAAAGCAGGGCAGAGGGAAGCATGTCATCAGGAAGAGCTGCAGGCAGAACCGGTACAGCCGTTTCAGGAAGGCAGTCCCGGCCGGCAGCAGGAGAGCGTCCCAGATTTCATCCTGCGAAAGAACAGCAGGAGTATGGAAAAAACAGAGCTCGCGCGGCAGCTGTCCGCCGGAAGAAAAAAAGGCAGAGAAGGGCTTTTTGGGGCGCAGGACTTTTGATCCTTGCTCTGGCGGCAGGAGGCGCAGGATTTGGTCTGGTTCGCTGGAAGGCAGGCAGTAAGAAGAGGGAGCTGGCGGAACAAGGGGTAATGGCTATGAACGTCGGCGATTACGAGACAGCAATTACAGTCTTTGATCAGGCCCTGGAAGGCTCTGGAAAACGAATTGGCAATTTTGAAGAGGACGTATTGTTTAACCGGGCAGAGGCAGAATATAAGCAGGGGGATTTTGCAGCAGCTCTTGCTACTTATCAGATTATATTAAATGCGGATTCAGAGAATGAAATGGCCAGACAGGGGGCGGCTCTTTGTCTGGCAGAAGCAGGAGAATGGGATCAGGCCTTGGCTCTTGGGGTTCTTCAGAGCCAGATTTACAGCCGGATGGCGGCTGCACAGATCGAGGCAGGACAGTATGAGGAGGCTATGCAGACCATCGCTCAGGGAAGAAGTCTTCCAGACCAGTCGGCTGCCAGAAATCTGGATTTTAATGAAGCAGTGATTCGGGAAAAGCAGGGGGATTTTGCAGCAGCCCTGGAGCTGTTTGAGGCCTATCGGGAAAAATACGGGGCTGACGAGGCTGCAGAGCGGGAAATTATCTTTTTAAAGTCCCGTCAGTAAAGCGAATAAGGAGATAGAATGGCAGATTTATTTGAGATCAAAGAAGCTGAGGAGCGGGTGATCCTGATTGCCGTCAGTGTAAATGAGGAGGAGGACACAGCTGCATCCTTAGATGAGCTGGAGGAGCTGGTAAAAACGGCAGGAGCTTTTACGGTAGGAAAAGTGATCCAGAATCGAGAGCGGATTCATCCTGGAACCTATCTGGGAAAAGGAAAGATAGAAGAGGTAAAGGAGCTGATCTGGGAACTGGGAGCTACAGGCGTTGTCTGTGACGATGAGCTGTCCCCGGCTCAGATGAGAAACCTGGAGGATGCTCTGGATACAAAGGTGATGGATCGAACCATGGTGATTCTTGATATCTTTGCCTCCCGTGCAACTACCAGCGAGGGAAAGATTCAGGTTGAACTGGCACAGCTGAAATACAGGGCAGCTCGTCTGGTAGGACTGCGGAGCTCCCTTTCCCGTCTGGGAGGCGGAATCGGTACAAGAGGACCAGGTGAGAAAAAGCTGGAGATGGACCGCCGTCTGATTCATGAGCGGATTAGCCAGCTGAAATCGGAGCTGGAAACAGTGAAGCGTCACCGTGACGTGATCCGCAGACAGAGAGAAAAGCAGCACACGCCTGTGGCAGCTATTGTAGGCTATACCAATGCAGGAAAATCAACCTTGTTGAACAAGCTTACGGATGCGGGAATTCTGGCTGAGGACAAGCTGTTTGCCACCCTGGATCCGACGACCAGGGGACTGGAGCTAGAGAGCGGGCAGCAGATTTTGCTGACTGATACGGTAGGTTTTATCCGGAAGCTGCCGCATCACCTGATTGAAGCATTTAAAAGTACTCTGGAGGAGGCGCGTTACAGTGATATGATTCTCCATGTAGTGGACTGCTCCAATCCCAATATGGATATGCAGATGCATGTGGTTTATGAAACCTTACGGGAGCTGAAGGTGGAGGATAAAACCATTATCACTGTATTTAACAAGATTGACAAAAAAACAGATGGGGAATATCCCAGAGATCTCCAGTCAGATTATCAGATTCAGATTTCTGCAAAAACAGGAGAAGGATTAGACCAGCTTATAAGTACCCTGGAAAAAGTTTTGAGAAGTCAGAAAATATATCTGGAACGCCTGTTTTCGTACAGTGAAGCAGGAAAGATTCAGACCATAAGAAAATATGGAGAGCTGATTTCCGAGGAGTATCAGGGAGATGGAATCTATGTAAAAGCGTATGTTCCCGCAGAATTTTTTGCAGCAGTCATGGAAAAATAAGATTTTTTCCAGTCATAATATATTTATTAGAAAATATCATAAAACACAATATCTATGTTTTTATTTTGACGAGAAAACAAGATATTGTGTTTTCTTTTGTGATTTGCTATAATAATCCCATAGCGCCGTCAGAAACCGGATATGGTTTGAAGGCAAGAAGGGGGTTTTTATATGATCAGTGTGGTAAAACGTGACGGAGAAATAGCAGAATTTTCCCTGAATAAGATAACAGAAGCAATTAAGAAGGCTTTTCGGGCAACGGGAAAGGAGTACAACAACGAGATTTTAGAGCTTCTTTCTCTTCGCGTTACCTCTGATTTCCAGAGTAAACTGGAGAATGGCAATATTTCTGTAGAACAGATTCAGGACAGTGTGGAGCATGTGCTGGAGCAGACCGGCTACACGGATGTCGCCAAGGCTTATATCCTTTACCGGAAGCAGCGGGAGAAAATCCGCAACATGAAAAATACCATCCTGGATTATAAGGATGTAGTAAACAGCTATGTAAAGGTAGAGGACTGGCGGGTAAAAGAGAATTCAACCGTAACCTATTCCGTAGGCGGTCTGATTTTAAGTAATTCCGGGGCCATTACAGCCAATTACTGGCTTTCAGAGATCTATGATCAGGAGATTGCCCAGGCTCATAGGAATGCGGACATTCACATTCACGATTTGTCGATGCTGACCGGCTACTGCGCCGGATGGTCTTTAAAGCAGCTTTTACTGGAAGGACTTGGCGGGATTCCCGGAAAGATTACCTCTTCTCCGGCGAAGCATTTGTCTGTTCTCTGCAATCAGATGGTAAACTTTCTGGGAATTATGCAGAATGAATGGGCCGGCGCCCAGGCTTTTTCCTCGTTTGATACCTACCTGGCTCCCTTTGTCAAGGCAGATAATCTGTCCTACCGGGAAGTGAAAAAGTGCATTGAGTCCTTTATCTATGGAGTGAATACGCCCAGCCGCTGGGGAACCCAGGCGCCGTTTTCCAACATTACTCTGGACTGGACTGTTCCGGATGATATGGCAGAGCTTCCTGCGATTGTCGGCGGCAAAGAGATGGATTTCAAATACAAAGACTGTAAGCGGGAAATGGATATGGTTAACCGCGCCTTTATTGAAACGATGATAGAGGGAGATGCCAACGGACGGGGATTCCAGTACCCCATTCCTACCTATTCTATTACCAGAGATTTCGACTGGTCGGATACGGAAAATAACCGGCTGCTGTTTGAGATGACAGCCAAGTACGGCACTCCGTATTTTTCCAATTATATTAACAGCGATATGCAGCCCAGCGATGTGCGCAGCATGTGCTGCCGTCTGAGGCTGGATCTGCGTGAGCTTCGAAGAAAAACAGGAGGCTTCTTTGGTTCTGGAGAGAGTACCGGATCCGTAGGCGTTGTGACTATCAATATGCCCAGGATTGCTTATCTTGCAAAAAATGAAGAGGATTTTTACGAGCGGCTGGATCACATGATGGACATTGCAGCCCGCTCTCTGAAGGTAAAGCGTGAGGTAATTACCAAGCTGTTACAGGGAGGTCTTTATCCTTATACAAGACGGTATCTTGGTTCCTTTGACAGTCATTTTTCCACCATTGGACTGATTGGAATGAATGAGGTGGGGCTCAATGCCAGCTGGCTGGGACGAGATATGACAGATCCGAAGACCCAGGTCTTCACGAAAGACGTACTGAACCATATGCGGGATCGGTTGGTGATTTACCAGGAAGAATACGGTGATTTGTACAATCTGGAAGCAACTCCGGCAGAGTCCACTACCTACCGCCTTGCCAAGCACGATGTACAGCGTTATCCCGATATCCGGACTGCAGGCTGCAAGGGGGATACGCCTTATTATACCAACAGTTCTCATCTGCCTGTGGATTGTACGGCTGAAATTTTTGAGGCTCTTGATATTCAGGACGAGCTGCAGACTCTTTATACTTCAGGAACCGTGTTCCACGCTTTTTTGGGAGAGAAGCTTCCTGACTGGAAGGCAGCAGCTCGCCTGGTACGAACGATTGCGGAGAACTACAAGCTGCCATATTACACCATTTCACCAACCTATTCCATCTGTCAGGAGCATGGTTATCTGATTGGGGAGCACAAGACCTGTCCCATCTGCGGCAGAGAGGCTGAGGTGTACAGCAGGATTACAGGATATTACCGACCGGTGAAGAACTGGAATGAAGGAAAAACTCAGGAGTACAAGAATCGCACGACCTACGATGTAGCTCATTCTGTGCTGCGGAAGAATCCGGAAGCCTCAGAACGGGTAAAGGAAGCAGTGAGACAAAGCAAATTGGAAAACGGTTTTGAAAACACAGGAGAAAATGGACAGGAACAGGCCGTATACCTGTTTACAACAAAAACATGTCCCAATTGTAAAATGGCGAAGGAATTTCTGCGGAATGTGCCTTATCAGACAGTTGATGCGGAAGAAAATCCTGACATTACCATGAAATTCGGCGTGATGCAGGCGCCAACGCTGGTAGTTGTAAAGGACGGGAAAATTGAAAAATTTGTAAATGCATCGAATATCCGGAAATTTGCGGAAACAAGGGAATGATGGATATAGAAGAAAGAACATCAGGGCTGGTCTTTGAACCAGCCCTGGTGGATCAAAAGCTTAAGGATTCATTCCAAAATCTACAGTGACGGTGGCCTTGACGCTAAACTGTCCTGGCATAACAGCCATATCGGCAGCAGATTCCATTTTAGCTCCTGCTCCGTATGTCAATGTATCGGAATTGGAATACCGGGCAGCAGGATTGTAGCCCTGTTCCTCAACGTGAAGAATACCAGATAAGGTTCTTCCTCCTGCCTGGGCAATGGTTTCTGCCTTTGTCTGGGCGGCAGCGACCGCCTTTTCCAGAGCTTCCTGATAGGCAGCATCGTAATTGCTTGAGAAATAGTCAACCGATTCAATTCCATTAACTCCAGCTTCCACAGACTGAGAAATGATGGCGCCTGCCTGATCCACAGGAATATCCGAAACCGTAAGAGAGGTGGTCATCTCGTATCCAGTGATCTCCCGGTTGTCAGAATTCCAGTTGTGAATAGGCTGAAGTCCATAGGCGGTGGTTTTAATAGAGGTTTCTTCCACCCCAAGTCCTTTCAGGGTTTCAATGGCCTTGTTCAGATCCAGGCTGTTGGCTTCCTGACAGGCAGAAGCAGTAGCTGCTCTTGTATAAATTGAGTAGGTGATCCGGGTCATATCAGGAGTGATTTTGATCTCCTCTGTGCCAGTAACGGTAATCGTATTCGAATTATCTGCATTTTGAACCTGGATGGTTTCCGGAAAGGGAACTGCAGTCTGTGTTCCAGCGCCGCATCCGGAGGCAGCCAAGGCAGAACCCAGAACGGCGGCAGTAAGGCCTGCTGTAAGAATCCATTTTTTTCTGTTTGTAATCATTATTATCCTCCCTTCGCCTAATCGGCATTGCAGCTTTTTTTATTGCTGCTTTTTATATCTAGATCATACCAGAAATGGAAAATAACTGTATTTCTTTTCCCTTAAAGAAATAGGTAAGTTTTATTACAAAAGTCAAAATAATTCTTTCAGTCAGGAATTGTTATCAGCCATATAGTTCTCCGATACCGGAGACAGCCACGTAGATGTGGGATATTTTATACCAGGTGGAAAAATCGATAACTCCTGTCTGAGGAAGGCCAAACACAGACTGGAACTGCCGGACTGCTGCTGCAGTAGCAGGGCCATAAATGCCGTCCGGAGTGATGCGGGAGATAGCAGTATAAACAGTAGAAATTGCAGCAAGCTGCTCCTGAACCTGCATTACCTTCTGTCCGGAGGAGCCGTAGGTCAGATCATATCCAGGCCAGGAGGCTGGAATTCCGGAGATTTCCTCGGCGGTATTGACGTACATATCGTCTCCATAGAAATGGCGGAGAATACTGATGGGACTGTAGCCCTGCTCGCCAAGGCTGCAGGATCCCCATTGGGTCATCCAGCCGCGTTCCAGACACTGAACCTGGCGCCCATCGCAGTACTGGGTCAGAATAGGCTGGCGCACATCTGGACGGGAAAGATAGTTATCAAAGATTTCATCTACAATAACAGAAATGCTCTCATAAATATTTCTTCCGGGAATCCATTTGTGATCAAAGGCAGTGGAGGAGGTAATGGTAAAATCATAGCCCCTGTTTCGGTAATGCTCAGTGAAAACCCGGTTCAGGGTAAAGCTCATAATAGCCAGTACATTGGCAGTAATGGTCGCCTGAGGCCAGGTGGCGTAGATTTCACTGGAAGCTACATTTTTAATATAGTCTCTGTACGGCACATAATAATCAGATGCAGAGGTATCTGTGGGAACACCGTCATGAACTACAATGGTCTGGGGAACTACAACACGGCTTAAAACAATTTCTCCAGATTCTCCTACAGGCTGAATTTCCGGCTCTGCAATTTTCGGAGGATAGGAGCCGTAAAGGGTGTGATCTGGAATCACGACAGGCTTTACGGCAGCAGGATCGGTTTCCGGCTCCATCCGAACGGGCTGAATGGCAACGGAATCTGCCAGAATCTCAGTTCCGTCAATCCGGACGGTTTTAAAACCGGGGGCTGTAATTTCCAGATTATATTCTGCATAAGGGCGGATACCGGATTCCGGATCCAGGCTGTATTCCACAGGGGGCGCTTCCAGAGAGATTTCCGGTGTCTGCCCGGAACGATCGGTATCTGCCTGTTCCAGAGGCCTTAGGGGAGCGTCAGTTCTGGAAACAGAGATTTTGGCATTTTGAACAGGAAAATTGTTTTCGATGTTTACAACATTGACCTGGAGAAAACCACGGCCGGTTCGAGCTTCGGCTGCCGTCATATCCTTTCTCCAAAAGGAATTTATTTTCATAAGATCCTCACACAATCTGTTTCTAAAGTATATCGGTAAAGGTTAAGAAAAATGTATGGATATATTTTTTCTTAACAATGGCTTGAAAATGCAAATAAAATCATGTATAATCTTATCAATTTGGGCACAAGTCAGACAGCCCAAAAGAACATATATTCTACGCAACCTGGAACAGAAAGGAAAGGTACCAACATATGAAAGCATTTCTTATTCTGGAAGACGGAACTGTTTTTACAGGAACCAGCATTGGTTCAGCCAGAGAGGCAGTCAGCGAGATTGTGTTTAACACATCTATGACCGGTTATCTGGAGGTATTGACTGACCCATCCTACGCAGGTCAGGCAGTTGTAATGACCTATCCCTTGATTGGCAATTATGGCATTTGTTATGATGATATGGAATCCGCCCGGCCGTGGCCTGACGGTTTTATTGTACGTGAATTATCCAGACTCCCCAGCAATTTCCGGTGTGAGGATACTATCCAGAATTTTCTTGAGAAAAATGATATTCCCGGCATCAGCGGAATAGATACAAGAGCGCTCACTAAAATATTAAGAGAAAAGGGAACCATGAACGGTATGATTACGACCAGAGAGTATGAGGATCTGGAAGAGCCAATCAGCCGTATTAAGGCATATTCTGTAAAGGGCGTTGTAAAGGCAACCTCCTGTAAAGAGAAATATGTGCTGGAGCCAGAAGACAGCAAGCTGCAGGAGCCTGTACGCCGGGTTGCGCTTCTGGACCTGGGAGCAAAGAAAAATATTGCCCGCTCTCTGGTTGAGCGTGGCTGCGAGGTAACGGTTTATCCCTGTGATACACCGGCAGAAGAGATTCTGGCATCCTGTCCCGATGGCATTATGCTGTCAAATGGACCGGGAGATCCCAAGGAAAATACAGAGATTATCCGGGAAATCCGGAAGCTGTATGAGTCCGATACACCGATTTTTGCGATCTGTCTTGGTCATCAGCTGATGGCGCTGGCAACAGGAGCAGACACCTTCAAACTGAAATATGGACACAGGGGAGGAAATCATCCGGTTAAGGATCTGGAAACCGGACGAGTATACATTTCTTCTCAGAACCACGGCTATGCGGTAGATCCGGAAAGCCTGGATCCGTCCGTGGCAGTTCCCGCATTTGTCAATGTAAATGACAAAACCAATGAGGGACTGAAGTACACAGGAAAAAATATTTTTACCGTTCAGTATCATCCGGAGGCATGCCCCGGACCATTGGACTCTGGATATCTGTTTGACCGGTTTATGAAGATGATGGGAGGGAATGAATAATGCCGAAGAATCCTGATATTAAAAAAGTTCTGGTACTTGGCTCCGGCCCGATTATCATTGGCCAGGCAGCTGAATTTGACTATGCAGGCACCCAGGCCTGCCGTTCCTTAAAAGAGGAAGGCATTGAGGTTGTTCTTTTAAACTCCAATCCGGCAACCATTATGACGGACAAGGATATTGCCGATCGGGTGTACATTGAGCCTCTGACAGTAGAAGTAGTAGAGCAGCTGATCAAAAAGGAGCGCCCGGACAGCATTCTTCCCACTCTGGGCGGCCAGGCTGGACTGAATCTGGCTATGGAGCTGGAGGAGGCCGGATTTTTAGAGAAAAATCATGTGCGACTGATTGGAACCACGGCTCTGACCATTAAAAAGGCAGAGGATCGGGAAATGTTTAAGGAAACCATGGAGAAAATCGGGGAACCGGTTGCGCCCTCAGATATTGTAGAAAATGTAGAGGACGGTCTGCGGATTGCAGAAGAAATCGGGTATCCGGTGGTTCTTCGTCCCGCCTACACCCTGGGCGGCAGCGGCGGCGGAATTGCCGAGGATCGGGAAACCTGCCGGGAAATTCTGGAAAACGGTCTTCGCCTTTCTCGTGTGGGACAGGTTCTGGTTGAACGCTGCATTGCCGGATGGAAGGAAATTGAATATGAGGTAATGCGTGACGGCGCCGGAAACGTGATTACGGTATGTAATATGGAAAATATCGATCCCGTAGGCGTTCATACAGGTGACAGTATTGTTGTGGCTCCCTCTCAGACTCTGGGGGATAAGGAATACCAGATGCTGCGCAGCTCTGCCTTAAATATTATTACAGAGCTGGGAATCACCGGAGGGTGCAATGTTCAGTATGCCTTAAATCCCAACAGCTTTGAATACTGTGTAATTGAAGTAAATCCCCGTGTCAGCCGTTCCTCTGCACTGGCATCGAAGGCGACTGGGTATCCTATTGCCAAGGTTGCTGCAAAGATTGCTCTGGGCTATACTCTGGATGAGATTAAGAACGCTGTTACAAAAAAGACCTATGCCAGCTTTGAGCCTATGCTGGACTACTGTGTGGTAAAAATGCCCCGTCTGCCCTTTGATAAATTTATCAGCGCAAAACGTACTCTGGGAACTCAGATGAAGGCAACCGGAGAGGTTATGAGCATCTGTACCAATTTTGAAGGTGCTCTGATGAAAGCCATTCGTTCCCTGGAGCAGCATGTAGACTGTCTGAAATCCTATGATTTCAGCCATCTGGACAACGATGCGCTTCTGATGCAGTTAGGAAAGGTGGATGACCGAAGAATCTGGGTGATTGCAGAGGCACTGCGCCGGGGAATGGCTTATGAGATCATTCACAGCATTACCAAGATTGATTTCTGGTTTATCGACAAGCTGGCGATTCTGGTAGAGATGGAGCAGGCCTTAGAGAAGGGCCCGCTGACTCCGGAGCTGTTAAAGGAAGCGAAGCGGATGGAATTCCCGGACAATGTGATTGCCCGCCTTACCGGAAAAACTGAGGCAGAGATCAAGACAATGCGTCATGAAAATCAGATTCGGGCGGCCTACAAAATGGTAGATACCTGCGCGGCTGAATTTGCAGCAGAAACTCCTTATTATTATTCCTGCTTTGACGGAATCAGCGAGGTGGAGCCGGATGAGTCAGAAAACAGAAAGAAAAAGGTTCTGGTGCTCGGTTCCGGTCCTATCCGGATCGGCCAGGGAATCGAATTTGACTTCTGTTCTGTACACAGTACCTGGGCTTTTAAAAAAGAAGGCTATGAGACCATTATTGTAAATAATAACCCGGAGACGGTAAGTACGGATTTTGATATTGCAGATAAGCTATATTTTGAGCCGCTGACAGCAGAGGATGTGGAGAGCATCGTTGATATTGAGAAGCCGGATGGCGCTGTTGTTCAGTTTGGAGGTCAGACAGCCATTAAGCTGACAGAAGCGCTGATGAAAATGGGCGTGCCGATTCTGGGAACAGCGGCAGAGGATGTAGATGCGGCAGAGGACAGAGAACTGTTTGATCAGATTCTGGAGCAGTGCCAGATTCCGAGACCGGCAGGACAGACGGTATTTACTGCAGAAGAGGCCAAGAAGGCAGCGAATGAGCTGGGATATCCGGTTCTGGTGCGTCCCTCCTATGTGCTGGGCGGACAGGGTATGCAGATCTGCATCAATGACCATGATATTGATGAGTTTATTGGTATTATTAATATGATTGCCCAGGATCATCCGATTCTGGTAGATAAGTATATTATAGGAAAAGAGATTGAAGTGGATGCTGTCTGCGACGGTCAGGACATTCTGATTCCTGGTATTATGGAGCACATTGAGCGGACAGGAGTACACTCTGGAGACAGTATTTCCGTATATCCGGCCCCCAGCATTACCCCTGAGGTGGAAGCAAAGCTGGTGGATTATACAGAAAAGCTGGCACGGGCTCTTCATGTAAAGGGAATGATCAATATTCAGTTTATTGTAGCAGGAGAAGAGGTTTATATCATCGAGGTAAATCCCCGTTCCTCCAGAACCGTTCCCTATATCAGCAAGGTTACGGGAATCCCCATTGTGCCTCTGGCTACGCAGGTCATCTGCGGACATAGTCTGCGGGAGCTGGGCTACACGCCGGGGCTGCAGAAGAAGGCAGAGTATATCGCAATCAAAATGCCGGTATTCTCTTTTGAGAAAATCCGCGGAGCAGATATCAGCCTGGGACCAGAAATGAAGTCTACCGGTGAGTGTCTGGGAATTGCCAAAACCTTTAACGAGGCTCTTTATAAGGCATTTGAAGGTGCAGGAATTAAGCTGCCTAAGCATAAAAATATGATTATTACGGTGCGGGATTCGGAAAAAGAGGATGTGGTAGAGATTGCCCGCCGTTTCCAGAATGTGGGCTACCGGATTTTTGCCACCCGTGGTACCTCCAAGGCTTTAAATGATCATGGAATCAAAGCTCTTACTGTGCAGAAGCTGGAGCAGGAATCTCCCAATATTCTGGATCTGATTCTGGGGCATGAGATTGATCTGATCATCGATATTCCTCATCAGGGAGCGGACAGAAGCAGGGATGGCTTTATTATCCGGCGTAATGCCATTGAGACGGGCGTACATGTACTGACCAGTCTGGATACGGCTGCTGCTCTGGCAACCAGTTTGGAAAACAGGGCAAGAGAGCTGACTCTGGTAGATATTGCAAAGGTGGTACGGTAAAGGAGCAGGAAAGAACAGAAAGGATATTGGACAATGGCAGGAGGAATGCAGATGACATGGGATGACTGGAACCCATACCTGGGTGTGGATTACCGCCTGATGGGGGCTGTGGCTGTCATCTGCCTTCTGGGCGCTGTGATCCTGGAAATTGGGGCTTTTCGGAGACGAAAGGCCCTTTTTGTGTATCCATGCGCAGGAAGGCAAAACGATATTTACTCAGGAAGCAAAGCGGGAAAATACCTGAGAAGAAATGAGGGTTACAGACCGGGGATCTTTTTGTGGAAAGGAATTCTCTGGTTCTATATATTTACTATTTTATGTGCAACAGTTCTGGGAAGGAGCGGCGGTCAGAAACCAGAATTTTCTCTGGAGCTTTTCTGGACGTTGAAGGCGGCTCTTGCTACAGGAAACTGGAGGTATTGGTATTTTATTGTGGGAAATATTCTTCTGTTTGTGCCTCTGGGATTTCTGCTCTGGCAAACGGTTTCAGACAGACCCTGGAAAACCTTTCAAATTGTTATTTTGTGTTTTTTTCTTTCTGTGCTGGTAGAAGTTATTCAGTATATAACGGGAACCGGGTTCAGCGAGCTGGATGATTTTTTCAATAATACCCTGGGCGGCTGGCTGGGCTGCGGAGCCGGATTCCTGTATCAGAGAATATTTCACGGAAGGAGGTACTGAGAGAGGAGATGATGAAGTTTCAGGACTCCAATTTCACTGGGATGAAAAGAGAACATTCTGGTTTATACACTGGAATGGAAAGAGAACATTCTGCTTGCACTGTCTGTATTCTTGTGCTAAACTGAAAAAAAGCATACTACATTTCTTATATTTCTATGGGCTTATGGCCCGTCCGGTTCTGTCTTGGAATCATTTAGAAAGGTCTATGCTTATAATCCCCATATGATAAAGCAGAAGATCTTGAAAAAGCTTGTCTTCTGCAGTGCTTACAAATGCAGAAGGCAGAGAAGCTGCTTTCTGCCATAACAGACAGGAGGCGAAGAATGAGACAGAAACAGTCAAAGGAAAACAGCCGGAAGCATCATCAAAAGAGCAGTCCGGCAGTCAAACGGGAGGCAGAAAGCCTGTCAACATCCACAAACACAATCGAAAAAAACGAGAAAGCCAGATTGGAATCCCGGATAACTTCCGGTATGTCATATTCTGTTTCGGAAAAGGAATATGATAAGAAATTGGCTCAGGAACTGGTAGACCGTTATGAACGGTACCGGAAGATTCTAAAGGATCTTACGCTGATGAGCGACAGCTTTATGCGGGCTGTGCTGAAAAATCCGAAATGTACAGAGGAGGTGCTGCGGATTATTCTGAATAAAAACCAGTTACAGGTCATTGACCAGAGATTACAGGCAGATTATAAGAATCTGCAGGGCAGGTCGGCGATACTGGACTGTGTGGCTGTGGACAGAGAACACAATCTTTATAATGTAGAGATTCAGCAAAAAAGGGAAGGGGCATCTCCGAAGCGGGCCAGATATCACAGCGGATTACTGGATATGAACCTTCTGGAGGCGGGGGAATCGTATCAGAAGCTTCCAACCAGTTATGTCATATTTATTACGGAAACAGATGCGCTGGGGGATCATCTGCCGATTTATCACATCAGCAGAAAAATCCGTGAAAACGGAAAGGATTTTCCAGACTGCGCTCATATCATTTATGTGGATTCAAAAAATCAGGAGGACACGGAGCTTGGAAGGCTGATGCATGATTTTCACTGCAAAGCGCCGGAAGAGATGTATAATCCCGTGCTGCGTCAGCAGGTTTATCAATTTAAAAAGACCAGAGAAGGAGTGACGTTTATGTGCAGAGAGATGGACAAGATTTATAGGGATGGAGAGAGAGTTGGAGAGAAGATAGGACAGGAGCGCGGAGAGAAAATTGGAAAGAAGCAAGGTGTAAGGAATGAACAGAGAAGAATCGTAAATTCTTTAAAACGAAAAGGAAAGACAATGGACGAAATTGCATATCTGACAGGAATTCATGAAAATGTGGTGAGGAAGCTGCTAGGGGATACTGCCTCTCTATAGTGTAAGAAAACGATAATTCTATTGTAAAGCATCTATCAGGGTCGATAGGTGCTTTTTTATGTCATAGGAATTTGCGTCCTATGAAATAAAAACGCTCCGCGAGGATCGCCATGGGTTGGAAGAGAATTTTGTCGCAGAAGCGACCCGCCGGAGGCGGAGAAGCTCGCGAGTTTCTTTCTTATTTTAGATAAGGAAAACTCATTTTATGATATAAAACGTTTCATGAGATTAGAATAGTAATATAGATAAAATAAATGGAATTAAATTCGATATTTTTAAATAGAAGCACAATAAATGGAATGCTTCTTGACTGAATATACAAAGTTCACTAGAAATGTCTTTATTTTCTTTTCTTCATTTATCAGGATTATCCAATCAGACTCTGTTTTAGGCTGTTTCCATAGAATGTATTTGGAATAAACTGCCATTGTATCAGCTTCAAAACATACGAAAATCAAGACAAGGGGCATTGACAATTAATGTGGAATAATATACAATGACAAACGAGATTTGTATTAAAATGTAAAACGTTGCGTAAATTTATCATAAAAATAGATTTATGGAAAGGAATGATATATTTTTGCAAATATCGCAAAGAGAGAATGGAATGTGTGAAATCATCGATATTCACACGCATATTCTTCCGGAAACAGACGATGGGGCCAGAGGAATACAGGAATCCATACAGCTGATTGAACAGGCAGCGGCCCAGGGAATTACGGGCATGATTGCAACACCCCATTTTTCTAGACATCAAAGCGTATCTTCACTAAAAATGAAACTATCAACCCTTCGGGAGGAAGTGAAAAAACACAATCCCGATTTTCAATTATATCTCGGACAGGAAAATTTTTATCATGAGGAACTGACGGAACGACTGGATCAGGGGGAAGCCCTGACTATGGCGGAAAGCCGTTATGTTCTGGTGGAATTTGACCCGGCAGTAAGCTACGGACAGCTGATGCGAGGTGTCCGCAGACTGTCCGAAGCTGGTTACTGGCCGATTCTGGCCCATATAGAACGGTATTTTTGCCTAAGAGAGCATGGGCTGGAGGAGATTTTCTCCCTGGGCTGCTATCTGCAGATGAATTTTGCAAGCCTGCAGGGGCATTGGTATCAGAAGGATGTGCGCTGGTGCCGCAAACAGGTGGAGGAGGGCAGAATCCAGTTTTTGGGAACGGATCTGCACCGGACGGATTTCAGGCCGCCTGTCATAAAAGAAGCTGTAAAGTGGCTTATTCATCATATCAATCCGGAGGCGCTGGAAGAAATGGTTCACAGAAATCCGGTCTGCATAATTAAAAATGAAAAAATATAGTAAGGAACGAATCGCATGGAAAATGAAAAAAATTTAAGAGACAACGATGAGATGGAAATCGATCTTCTTCAGCTGTTTTATGCATTAAAAAAGAAGATCTGGTTCATTCTGGCGGCCATGATTATTGGCGGGGGACTGGCAGGAGCATACAGCAAATTTCTGATTACACCTCAGTATTCTTCTACTAGTATGATGTACATACTGTCCAAGGAAACCACATTGACATCACTGGCAGATCTGCAGATAGGAAGCCAGCTGACAGAAGATTACAAGGTAATCGTAAATAGCCGGCCGGTATTGGGCGAGGTGATTGATTCCCTGGCACTTGATATGAGCTATGAACAGCTTCTGGCTAAGGTTTCTATCGGAAATCCGACCGATACCCGTATTCTGACTGTAACGGTGACGGATCCGGATCCTTACCGGGCAAAGGCTATTGTGGATTGTGTGGCAGAGACAGCTTCCGATTATATCGGAGAGATTATGGAAATGATTCCGCCTAAAATTATTGAAAACGGAACAGTTGCGACAAGGAAAACAAGCCCCAGCAACGGAAAGAATGCAGTGCTGGGAGCCCTGGCTGGTATGGTTCTGGTTTGCGGAGTTATTGTGATTCAGGTAATTATGAACGATACCGTCCGCACGGAAGAGGATGTAGAGCGGTATCTGGGACTGAGTGTTCTGGCATCTGTGCCTTTGCGGGAAGGTGAGGAACGGACAAAACCGGGACACAATAGCAATGGCGAAAATACCAAGTCCAGAAAACGGAGGAAGAAAGCATGAGCAGAACAATGGTGACCTTAACCCGTGAGATGCAGGATGATTACGGTTATAACGAGGCGATCAAAACCCTGCGTACCAATATCCTTTTCTGCGGAAGCAAGGTAAGAGTAATTATGTTTACCAGCTCTGTTCCGGGAGAGGGAAAAAGCGATATCACGCTGGCTGCAGCCCAGTCTATGGCCCAGCTGGGAAAAAAAGTCCTGGTCATTGACGGAGATATCCGCCGTTCTGTACTGGTAACCCGGTATCAGCTGAAGGAAAAGGTGAACGGTCTGTCTCAGTATCTCTGTGGGCAGAAAAATTTGGAAGATGTGATTTACGATACCAGCGTAGAAAATATGAGCATGATTTTTGCAGGCCCTTATTCTCCTAATCCGGCAGAGCTTCTGGAGGAAAAGCTGTTTACCAGTCTTCTGGAATATGCAAGGGGAGAATTTGACTATATTATGATCGATACGCCGCCAATGGCAAATCTGATTGACGGAGCCATTGTAGCAAGGCAGTGCGACGGAGCCGTTATGGTGATCGAAAGTGGGGCGATCAGCTATAAGGTAGAGCAGAGAGTAAAGGCCCAGCTGGAGAAATCAGGCTGCCGGATTTTGGGAGTGGTACTAAATAAGGTAGATGTAAGGGCCCAGGGCTACTATGGCACTTATGGAAAATACGGCAAATACAAAAAGTATGATGCCTATGCATCCTATGATCAGAAAAACCGGGATCAGGGATATCAGACTGGCGCCCGAAGTCACAGAAGCAAAAAGCAGGGAGCAGAGGAAAAAGAAAACGAGGCAGCAAATGTATGAGAAACAACCGGGATGAACGCTACAGCGGATTTTCCGGCTGGCTGAGAAAAAACAGGACTGCGCTCCGAAGCTGTGGGATTGCTGCGGCTGTCATCGGAACCGGACTGGCTGTCTGGTACGGAGTTGGAATGTATCAGCAAAGGAAGGATCAGGAAGCTATGATTGCAGCCCGCTATGAGACTCAGCAGGAGAATCCGGAAGAGACTCTGGCGGAAATGGCGAAGGAAGATCAGGAAAGCGCAGACAGCGGAACGCAGACAGAGAAAGAAATGCTGTTTGAGGAAAATACCGTTTTCTGGAATGGAAAAACATATAAGAGAAATACCTATGTAAAAGCAGTGCTCTGCATGGGTGTGGATCGGGATGGTCCTATGACAGAAACGACCCTTTCCGGAGACGGAGGACAGGCAGACGGAATTTTTCTTTTAGCCAACGACACTGCCCGGGGCAGCATGAAAATTCTTTTGATTCCCCGGGATTCTATGACAGAAATTACGAAAACAGATACCTCCTGGACAGAGACAAACGGCGCAAAGCTGGGAGAGGTAGTGGATCATTTGAGCCTTTCCTATGCCTATGGAGATGGACGGGAAAAAAGCTGTGAGTATACAAAACAGGCAGTATCCCATCTTCTGATGGGGCTGAAAATCGATTCCTACATGGCAGCCGATTTGGAGATCATTGCATCCTTAAATGATGAGGTGGGAGGAGTTACCGTAACGATTCCCACGATGGGAATGGAGCAGGCAGATCCAGAATTTGTATTTGGACAGACGGTTCGGCTGAAAGGTGAACAGGCAGAGCGGTTTGTGCGCTTTCGTGATACAGAGCGGGACAATTCTGCCATATCACGAATGGAACAGCAGAAGCTGTATATCAGCGGCTTTTTCCAGGCAGTGAAAGAAAAAAACAGGACAGAGAGCAATATTACAGAGCATTTGTTTGAAATGAGCCAGGACTACATGGTAACAGATATGGCAAAGGATGAGTATTTAAAGCTTGCCATCAATGCTCTGGAAGGAGAAGGACTGACCTCTGCCAGCTTCAAAATGGCTCCGGGAACAGGTACTGCCACAGAAACCTATGATGAATACTATGTGGATCAGGAGGCTCTGGTTCCCATTCTCCTGGATTTGTTTTACCGGGAAACATAATGCAGTAACCGGCAGCTCATCAGGGCGCCGTTTATTGAATATATAAGGCAGATTTTGAAGTAATGAGAGATCTGCCGAAACAGGAAAGGAGGAGAATCCCATGAAAAAGTGGAAAGCACTCACTGTATTTGGTCTGGTATGTGCTCTGGCAGCTATGCCGGTACTGACCTTTGGTGCAAGTTCTAAAGAGGAAAGCAGCGGCGGTTCATCCAGCGACGGCAGTTCCTCCAGCAGCAGCGGAAGCATTGTAGCAGGCAGCGGTAGTTCTGTTATCCAGAAGCCGACTCAGGTAACCGTAGATGCAAATGGCGTACAGACAACCGGTGCAGGTACAGTAGTAAACAGCGAAAACGGAACCATTATTGCAGTACCGTCTAACGGTGTGAATGCAGCCGGCCAGGCTGTTACCAGCGATGCAAATGGAAATACGGTTATCCGCGATCAGGCAACCGGAAGCTCCGTTACCGTTGTAGTAGGAAAAACTGCTGACGGTAAAAACAGCACAGCAGGACTGAGCCAGCAGACCATCAGCCAGTTTGAGGCCATTGATACAACAAAATCCATGGCAGGCGTACTGCCGGAGGCTGCAGGCTATACCGTACAGGAAAATATTAACCTGAATGTGTACGATACAGCAACAGGAGCTGCTGTAGTCGGAACTCAGATCGTGCCCATTAAGTGGACCGGACTGACTCAGGCAATGAACGCAGAAAACCTGATGGTAGGTTACTACGACAACGCAACCGGTCAGTATATTCTGGTACCGATTGTAGCAATTGATTACGCAACCCAGACCATTAACATTCGTGTTAACGGTTCCGGTACAGCAAGAATTATGACCCGGTAATCGAAGCTTGATAAAAGAATCGATTTCAGGATCAAAAAAACATTGGGACTCCGGCTGCAGAAATGCAGTCGGGGAACCGGTATTTGAACATGAGAAAGTATATCAAAAACAGTAACCGTTCAGCCACGCATCTTTTCTGCTGCGTATAGTGGACAAGAAGCATCGGGGCGTCTGCACTATAAAGGTTCCGACAGGAAAACGCTTATGAAAATAAGCTTTCAAAGCTTTTTCCTGTTTGAATCTTTGCATAGCCGGACTGTTAACACAAACAAAAGAAGCAAAAATATTTAACTTGGGACATAACCAGCTGAGTCTGAAAGGGAACAGGCTGTAGCAGGATTTTATAAAAAACGGGAACATATCAGGAATACAAAAAGGGATTCAAGTACAGGGGAGGAAAAGAGAAGATGTACAGAAAAGCACAGGGATGGGAAAAACATGTGGATTTTATCATACTGGATATGATTTGTCTGCAAATTGCTTATGTGCTGGCCTATGCACTGGCCGGATACGGAGGAAATCTTTATTCTGTTCAGATTTACAGAAATATCGCCATATTTCTGGAGCTGGCAGATCTGGTAACAATTTTCATGTTTGACACCTTAAAAAATGTGCTGAAGCAGGGCTCATATCAGGATATGAAGATTACTGTTCAGCACAGCGCCATTGTAGGAGCGCTGACGATTCTGTATTTGTTTTTGCTTCAGCAGGGAGAGGATTTTTCCAGATTAACCCTGGTACTTACTATCATTCTCTATATTTTTCTTACTTTTCTGGTGCGGGAACTGTGGAAGCAGCTGCTTCGAAAACAGATGGAAACGGGAACAACAGGTTCGCTTTTGATTGTAACCACATCGGATATCGCAGAAGAAGTGATTCAGAATATGAAGGATCACAACTACGGAAGACACCGGATTGCAGGAGCAGTGATCCTGGATCGGGACAGAACAGGAGAAATTATCGCAGAAATTCCAGTAGTAGCCAGCGAAGAAACGGCACCAGAATATGTGTGTCAGGAATGGATCGACGAGGTGCTGATTGTAGCCTCAAAATCAGTTCCCTATCCGGCTGAGATGATTGACCGCCTGTCAGAAACGGGAGTCATCGTACATATGAACCTGGCGCAGGTTTCCAACAAAACAGGAAAGCGTCAGTTTGTCGAGCGGGTGGGAAATTATACCGTACTGACTACCAGTATTAACTACGCTACCGATCGTCAGCTGGTGCTGAAGCGGATGATGGATATTGCAGGAGGTCTGGTAGGCTGTCTGCTGACAGGAATCATCTTCCTGTTCATTGCACCTGTCATTTATATCAGTTCCCCGGGACCCATCTTTTTCTCCCAGGAACGCGTGGGAAAAAACGGACGCCGTTTTAAAATGTACAAATTCCGAAGCATGTATATGGATGCGGAAAAGCGGAAGGCAGAGCTGATGAAGGAAAATAAAATGGGAGACGGAAAGATGTTCAAGCTGGACTTCGATCCCCGTGTCATCGGCAATAAAATCCTTCCGGATGGAACGAAAAAAACAGGAATCGGAGACTTTATCCGGAAAACCAGTCTGGACGAATTCCCTCAGTTTTTCAATGTGCTGAAGGGTGATATGAGCATTGTGGGAACGAGACCGCCGCTGATTGGAGAGGTCAGCCTGTATGAGCTGCATCACCGGGCGCGTCTTGCCATCAAGCCGGGAATCACAGGAATGTGGCAGGTCAGCGGACGCAGCGATATCACGGATTTCGAAGAAGTAGTTCGTCTGGACCGGGAATACATCGAGAACTGGAGCTTTGGTCTGGATGTGAAGATTCTGGTGAAGACGGTGCTGGCGGTGTTTATGAGAGATGGGGCTGTGTAAGGAAGTTGGAAGAAGCCCACAGAAATGTGGGCTTTTTTTATAAAAGGGATACAAACCATAGAGAAAAATTTTATGGTGTAAAAATGGAGATACAGGGTATGAACAAGGAATTAAAGATTGCCATGTTCGGACAAAAAAGACTGAGCAGAGAAGGCGGAATAGAAATTGTTGTAAAAGAACTGGCTACACGAATGGCACAGATGGGAAATCAGGTTACCTGCTATAACCGGTCAGGACATCATGTAAGCGGCAATGAATTTGATGAAGAAGAGAATCAGGAATATGCAGGAATCCGGCAAAAATATGTGCCGACGATTGAGAAAAAAGGACTGGCTGCAGTTAGTGCATCTTTCTTTGCAGGTTTATACAGTGCTTTCGGAAGTTATAATGTTGTTCACATTCATGCAGAAGGGCCGGCTTTTTTTTCTTTTCTGCCTAAAATGTTCGGAAAAAGAGTAATTGTTACGGTTCATGGAATTGACTGGCAAAGAGAAAAGTGGAAATCGGGATTTGGATCTAAATTTATCCGGCAGGGAGAAAAACATGCAGTAAAGTATGCGGATGAAATTATTGTGTTAAGCGAAGAAGTTCAAAAGTATTTTATGGACACCTACGGGAGAAAAACAAGATTTATTCCCAATGGTGTCAATCGTCCAGAAATCAGGTCTGCAGAATTAATTCATGAAAATTACGGATTAACAAAGGATTCCTATATTTTATTTTTAGGAAGACTTGTACCGGAAAAGGGAATCCGATACTTAATTGAAGCATTTAAACAGGTAAAAACAGATAAAAAGCTTGTGATAGCAGGAGGAAGTTCTGATACAGATGAATTTGCTAAGGAACTGAAAGAACTGGCAAAAGGAGATGACAGGATTCTGTTTACCGGCTTTGTTCAGGGGCAGGCACTGGACGAATTGTACAGCAATGCGTATATCTATACACTTCCCAGTGATTTGGAAGGGATGCCTTTGAGTCTTTTGGAAGCAATGAGTTATGGGAACTGTTGTCTGGTATCGGATATTGCGGAATGTGCAGAGGTAGTGGAAGATAAGGCTTTGATTTTTGAAAAGTCTAATGTTGCAGATTTGAGAGAAACATTGCAAAAAGCCTGTGATGAAGTTGGTACGGTAGAAAGACTGAAACAGCAGGCAGCAGATTTTATCTGCAGTAAGTATAACTGGGATGAGGTAGTGAAAGAAACTTTAAATTTATATAGAGGAAATAAAGCATGATTCGGGTATTACAGTGTGTAAATGATATGCATCGTGCAGGGTTGGAAACGATGTTGATGAATTACTATAGAAATATTGATCGGTCAAAAATTCAATTTGATTTTCTGACACATCGTCCACATAAAAGTGATTATGATGATGAGATTCTTAGTTTAGGTGGTAAGGTATATTATGCACCAAGACTTTACCCACAAAATTATTCTAAGTATTTTAAATGGATGGAGCAATTTTTTAAGGAGCATCCAGAATATAAAATTGTACATAGCCATATTGATGCTATGAGCTATTTGCCATTGAAAGCAGCAAAAAAAGCAGGTATACCTGTGAGAATAGCTCATAGTCATAATACTTCTATTGATAAAGATTTTAAGTATATATTGAAACAGTATTTTCGTTTTAGAATTAATTCTGTTACTACAGATTTTTGTGCCTGTGGAGAAGATGCAGGAAAATTTTTATTTGGGAATGTAAACTATACAATTATTCCAAATGCGATTGATATTTCAAAATTTTTATTTCACTCTGAAATAAGAAGAAAAAAGCGTGAAGAATTGAATATAGAAAATGAATTTGTAATTGGTCATGTGGGAAGATTATCATACCAAAAAAATCATAAATTTTTAGTTCAAATTTTTAAAGAATTTGTTTCACAGAATCCTAATTCCGTGTTGCTGTTAGTAGGTATAGGGGAAAAGGAAGATGAAATAAAAAAGCAAGTTGAAGAATTTGGATTAAACGAAAAAGTGAAATTTCTGGGCAATCGGGCAGATGTAAATGAATTATATCAGGCAATGGATATTTTTGTAATGCCATCTTTCTTTGAAGGAGTGCCGGTTGTCGGTATAGAAGCTCAGTTTGCTGGATTGCCTTGCGTTTTTTCTGATAAAGTACCTAAAGAAGTTAAGTTTAGTCAAAAAATAGATTTTGTGGGCTTAGGCGAATCATTAGAAACATGGGTTAAGGCCATAGAAAAATATAGAAATGGCAGTAGAGAAGAATTGTTAGGAGAATTAGAAAATAATTCCTATAATATAAAAACGGCACATACGTTGTTGGAAAATTATTATTTAAGTTTTAGAAAGTGAATAGATTATGGCAGGACATAAGAGTATAAAAAGAATTGTACATCGTTGTATGGAAGAGTTAGATGCAACTCGAAGAATTGCACAGGTAACTTCTTTAAAAGAGGGGTTAGAAACATTTCGTGCAAAAGTGGATATCCAAATTATGAATCATAATGGATATTATGAAAATGAAGCAAGAAAGAAACATTTACTTAGAAAACACGATATTATGATTCGATATTATGAAAAGACATTTGGAGATTTTTTAAAAACATATGATTATAATCATGGAAATCAAATATTGCCTAAATCAGAATATACAGATTGCATATGGATTTGTTGGTGGCAGGGATTGGAACAGGCTCCGAATTTGGTGAAGGTATGTGTCGATTCCATTAAAAAAAATGCAGGAGACCATAGGGTAATTGTTTTAACAGAGGATAATTACAAACAGTATGTAGATATACCAGAGTGGGTCGAAGAAAAGAAAAATAAAGGAATTATTAGTAGGACACATTTTTCGGATATTTTACGATTAACATTGCTATCACAATATGGTGGTTTGTGGTTAGATTCCACATTCTTTTGTACACAACCTGTATTAGATGATTATTTTAACCAATCATTATGGTCTATTAAACGCCCAGATTACTTTCATGCTTCAGTAGCTGCAGGATATTTTGCAAATTATTCTCTTGGATGTGATGTTAATCATAGATGGATATTTAAGATAATATTAGATTTCGTATTGGAATATTGGAAAAATAATAATATTATGATTGATTATTTATTTTTGGATTATTTAATTGTATTGGTTCAAAAGCATGATCAGAATATTGCAAAAGAGTTTCAAAAAATTCAACCAAATAATCCAGAGTGTGATGAGTTATATAAAGTTATGGGGAAACCATATGATGAAATCGTGTGGAAAAATATGAAGGTAGATACTGTTTTATTTAAATTGAGTTGGAAATATCAGTATTCGCTGGAAAAAGATGGAAAACCAACGTTTTACAGGAAATTATTAGAAAGGGAATTGTAGAAAAATTATGTTGCCTAAAGTTAGCGTAGTTGTGCCAATATATAATGTTGAAAAATATTTAAATCAATGCGTAGATAGTTTATTAAATCAAACGTTAAAGGATATAGAGATAATATTAGTTGATGATGGAACTAGAGATAATTCAGGGATAATAGCAGATAAATATAGAAGTAAATTTGATAATATAAAAGTAATCCATCAAGATAATGGAGGATTAGGACCGGCAAGAAATACTGGGATAGAGAATGCGACTGGAGAGTACATTGCCTTTGTTGACGGAGACGATTGGGTGCAAGCGGACATGTATGAAAAGTTGTATAAAATTGCAAAAAAAAATGATTGTGACATAGTTGTTAGTGGACATTGTGATTACAAAAATGGAATTCCAGTGGTGACAAAAATACATCCATTATCTGGGAAAACGTTTAGTTCAAGAGAAGAAATAAGTGAAATCAGAAAATCCTTATTTGGACATTATCCAGGAGATAAAGTTGTAGAAGCTTTTCCAATGTCTGTTTGCATGTCTTTATACAAAATGGAAGTTATTAATAGATTTAATTTGAGGTTTAAAAAAATATTGTCAGAAGATACCATATTTAATATTGCAGCGTATAGTTGTGCAAAAACAATATCTTTTGTTTCGTATACTGATTATTGTTACAGAAAGGAGGAACAAGCTTCTATTACAAAAAGTTTTTCTCCAAACAAGAAGATTCAATTTAAAGAATTTTTAATGACATTAAGGAATTTAGCGTCTGAAGAAGATTTGGAGTGCCAAATTAGAGCAAAACGTATGGCAATCGATTATTGTAGATTTTATGTTGGTATAGTTGATGGTACAAATTTAACTATCAAAGAGAAAAAGAAGTATATATGTGAATTTGTAGAAGATCAAGAAATAATGGAATGTTGGAAAGAATATCCAGTTGCAACACTTCCTCTACAGCAAAGAATATTTTATTTGATGACAGAACATAAGTTTTATTTTGCTGCATTATTATTAATTAGAATAAGAGTAAACTTAAAAAATTATATAAATTCAAAAAATAAAGATAAGGATTGAAAAGTTGCTGTATTAATGAAGTAAGAGGTAAATATGATAATTAAAATTAGAAGAAGATCACAGAATAAAATATTAATTTGGATTCTTTTTGTAGGGGCCTTTTTGCTTGCACCAGTGACACAATTTTTACATCTTCCAAATTTTTCAAAATATATTTTAGATATTTCATGGTTTTTATTATTAATGACGATGCTGTTTAAAAAAAAGAGATGTATAAGTAGAGAAGCTAGTTTCTTAAAAAGAGTTCTCATTATATTTTTCATTTTGACTGTAACGGTTTATTTGTTTAATTTTCAATCTATATTTTATTATTTGTGGTCATTTAGAAATAATTTTAGAGGGTATGTTATTTTTATGGCAGCCATTTATTATTTTGATCAGGATGATATTAATGATATCTTTAAGTTTTTAAATTTAATGTTTTATATTAATACAATAATAATGTTCATTCAATTTGGAGCATTAGGATACAAACAAGACAATTTAGGTGGAATATTTGGTGTTGAAACAGGATGCAATGGGTATATTAACATATTTTTTTGCATAATACTTGTAATCAATTATGTAGCATATTTTCGAAAAGAGATAAAATTGAGCACATTCATTTTTAAATCATGTATTTTATTGGTTTTATCAGGAATGGCTGAGTTGAAATTTTTTTATATTGAATTTGTTATTTTGATTGTAGTTGGATTTTTTGTGGTAAAAGGGAAAATAAAAAAATTATTGATATGTGTAGGAGGGGTTCTCATTTTGGTCGTAGGATTGAATACTATTCGATCGGTATTCCCTAATATAGAAATGGGGGTTAGTGAATTAGTTGATTATGCAACAAGTACGAAAGGATACACTTCAAGTGGGGATTTGAATAGATTATTCTTTTTTTCACAAGTTGATAAATTATTTTTAACTTCTCCTTTACTTAGAATTTTTGGATTAGGACTAGGAAACTGTGATTATGCTACAGGAATATCTTTTCTTACATCACCATTTGCAGCGATGTATCAAGAAAGATTACATTATGGCTGGATGTCGTCAGCATTTATGTATCTTGAGGGAGGATATACAGGACTAATTTTTTTATTTGGATTTTTTGTTCTGATATGTGTTTTTTGCTACATAAGAGGAAAAAGAGAGATTGATTTACAAAGTAAAGGGTACTATAGTATAGGATTTTTATTGGGAATTGTTGCAATTATGAATGGTCTTTATAATATTTCTTTAAGAATAGAGTCTTGCTATATTATATATTTGTTACTTGCAGTTCCTTTTATAAAGCAAACCTGCAATAAAAATTATTATTAAAAGCTTATTTTTGATGTTTAGCATTTTTTACTAGCTATATTAGGTATTGTATTTGAGGGATGAAAGATATGTTCAAGCAATTAATTAAAAAAATTATATATAAAGAAAAAGCAACTTCAGAAAGCTATGTACGTTGGTTACGAAAGAATGGTGCTAAAGTAGGAGATAGAGTTAAAATATTTGCTCCTTCAAAGACAACAATCGATATAACAAGACCATGGTTACTTGAGATAGGTAATGATGTTCAAATTACAGAAGGTGTTACAATTTTAACCCATGGATATGATTGGTCTGTTTTAAAAGGAGTATATGGGGAAGTCCTTGGATCGTCGGGGGGGGATCAAAATAGGAAATAATGTGTTTATTGGTATGAAATCTACTATATTAAAAGGAGTTCATATTGGAAACAATGTAATTATAGGAGCCAATAGTCTGGTAAATAAAGATATTCCAGATAACTGCGTAGTGGCTGGAAATCCAGCAAAAGTGATCATGACATTGGAGCAGTACTATGAAAAAAGGAAAATAGCTCAGTTAGATGAAGCAATCGAATTAGTTAAAGAATACAGAATGCAATATGGAAAAAATCCTGATGAAAAAGCATTGCATGAGTTTTTCTGGTTGTTTTCTAATGGAAATGATAATTTGCCGGAGTGTTGGGAACATATGCAAAATTTAGTAGGAAATCGTAAACAAACAGATGAAGTTTTTATTAATAATAAAAAAATGTTTGAAAGTATGGAAGAGTTTTTAAACAGTATAGATTAGGGAGATAAGAAATTGAAAAAAGTTTGTATTTTATCAATGCAAAAGGTTCAGAATTTTGGATCATTGCTGCAAAGTTATTCATTGAAGAAGTTATTAGAAAGTTTAGGTGCGGAGGTTCATTTTATTGATATTGAAAGAAATGAAGAGGATGATAAAGTAGTAGGAAATATAAGATTAGAATTTGTAAATGAAATGGAAAAAACAGGTGGACTATTACAAAAAGTGAAAAAAATTGATAGGTATGCCATAAATAGAATTAAAATAAGGGAGATTGCTAATCGGCAAGACGCAATTTTTGAGGATTTCAGAAAATATCAATTAAAGATTAAAGAATGTGATAATGAATTGCTGTATGATTTATGTATAATTGGCAGTGATGAAGTATTTAATTGTATGACACCATCTTCATGGGGGTTTACCAGTCAGTTATTCGGCAATGTTAGACAGGCAGAAGAAGTTATTACTTATGCAGCTTCTTGTGGTGCTACAAAATACACTCAATTGAATCTAGAAATGGTTGGAATTATAAAAAATGCCTTTGAAAAAGTTTCTGGATTTTCAGCGAGGGATATGAATACGAAAGAGTTTATCGAGCAGCTTACTTCAAATCCGGTTGAAAATCATCTGGATCCGGTATGGGTTGGAGATTTTCAAGATGAACTTGAGCGAACAAGTATTACGGTAGAATTGCCAAAGAGATATTGTATTATTTACTCTTATTATAATAGAATACATGATAAAAAAGAGATTAAAGATATTTTACGTTTTTGTAAGGAAAAAGAATTAGAACCTATTGCTCTGGGCGCACCGCAAATGTGGCTCAAGAATTATGTGGCTGTTTCTCCATTTGAGATGTTGAAGATTTTTCAAAATGCAGATTTTATTATTACAGATACATTTCATGGTACTATTTTTTCAGAAAAATTTAACGGCCATTTTGCTGTATTATATCGAGACAGTAATAAAAATAAACTCAGTGATTTGGTAAAAAAGATAAATGCAGAAAATCATGTGATTACTGATTTCAGTAAACTTGATGAGGCGTATAAAGTTTACAGAGAACGTACAAATGTACAGAAATTAGTAAAGAAACAACGTGAGATAAGTATGGAGTATTTAAAGAAATATATTGAGAGATAAGGTATGAAAGATAAAAAAATAAAAGTTTTTTTACTTGGAAGCTATAAGAATAACGCAGGTCCTGATAATGTAAACAGATGTTTGATTGAAAACAGTACACATGATCTTTTACATATAGAACAAACAGGACGGGTGATGAAAAGAATAGAGATTTTCTGCAAGATAATCAGTAGCGATATTGTTGCTTTCAGCGGATTTGGAAAGAATAAGTTTTGGCTGTTTTTATGTAAATTATTGCGTAGAAAAACGATTTATTTAATGCATGGTTGCGCAACTTATGAAACAAAAATTAATAAGTTATATGTTAAACAGAAAATATTAGATTTCGAGAAGAAATTTTTGGAATCGGTAGATTTGGTCCTCCCAGTATCAGAGCAGTATAAGAACTGGGTAATGCAACAATTTCCTAGTATAGAAAAGAAAATACATTTTCTAAACTTAGGAATTAGTGGGGGGGGCAGAGCTATGCTATAGATAATAGAAATCATAAAGAAAACGATGAAAAAATTTGTATTATTGTAGCGGGTAGAGACCGAATCCAAAAGAATAATATCGAAGTATGCAAAGCGGTAGAATTATTATTTGAACGATTTACATAAAAAGATAGAATTGCAGATATGTGGAAGAAAATATTATGAGAATGATGTATTTTTAAAATATCCACATCAGCGAATCTGGGAATGCTACCAAATGAGTAATTTATGGAGAAATTAAGTAATGCTCATTTATTTGTCTTGAATAGTGAAGTTGAGTCCTTATGGTTTATGGTATGGTAAAGTATTCTTATGATAAAGATGGGTATACGACATCTATGGTTGGTCTGACCTTAACACTTGCAGCATTTTGAGGATTGATTTTAATTTCCCTGCATAAGATATTTGTCAATGTTATTGGATTAGACACGGGATATTTACTTCTTATGCTATTAGATATGGTCTTTATGGCGGTTTCAGGATTATGGATTGTGCGGCAAAGATATGATGTTCAGTATAGAGCGTTGAGCTTCGTCACAATTTTTTCGACACTTATGAATCCTATTTTGGGAATCTGATTTGTTTATCATATGGCTGATAGATCTTTAGCAAGGTGTTTATCAGCTGTTCTTACTAACGGAATTGTGATGTTTATTACATATGTTTGGACTGTAAAGAAATGTAAAAAACATATAAATATAAAGTATTGGACATATGCATTAAAGTTGGATTTATCGCTGATTCCCTATTATTTATCCATGGTTTTATTGAATAACTGTGACAGAATCATGATTGGGAAAATATGTGGGAATATGTATGCTGCATTTTACAGTATCGCTCATAATGCTTCTATGGTAATGAACATTATTATTAACAGTATTAATTCATCATTTAATCCATGGTTATATCAGAAGTTAAGTGAGAAAGAATATGGAAAAATACAAGAACTGTCCAGATATCTTTTGATTATTGTGGCAGGAGTTTCCATTATCCCGATTGTTTTTGCACCAGAAATTATAGCAATACTGGGTTCTGATGAATATTCTAGTGTTGTGTCGATAATGCCTGTTTTTTCATATTGCGTTTTCTTAATTTACGTTTATACATTATTTTCAAATGTCGAAATGTTCTTTGAGAAACCAGGATACACAATGTATGGTTCAGTTAGTGCAACAGTAATAAAAATAGTATTAAATTACTTTTTTATCAAAAAATTCGGATATCAAGTGGCGGCATATACTACATTGATTTGTTATACATTACTTTCTGTTTTTCATTATTGTATCATGAGATATATTTGTAAAATGGAAGAGATAGAGCAACAAATATATGATATAAAACTTATGGTAGTATTGTTTATTTTAATTATCGTATGTGCTATAGCTATTAGTTTTTTGTTTGAATATCTGTTTATTCGATTTTTATTTTTGATAGTTATTGTATTGTTTGCAGTAAAGAAAAAGGAGCTTCTTGTAAGAGCATTTCGTAAACCAGATTAAATTGTGAGGTAAGAAAATGGTTAGCGAAAGCAGAGGAAAGTATTTATTTAAGAATACATTTATTTTTACGATTGGAAGTATAGCAACGAAACTTATAACATTTATTTTGGTACCGATTTATACGCATATTTTAACAACACAAGAGTATGGGGTTGTTGATTTGATTTCGACTATCAGTATGGTATTGGCACCGGTATTGATATTAAATATAAGTGAAAGTGTTATGCGGTTTTCTCTGGATAAAGACGCTAACCATAATCAGATAATGAGTTCTGGTTTACTAATTCTTGTAACGGCATCTATCGGAGGGATGTTCATTATACCTATTGCAAAATGTTTTGGAAATCTTGGAGAGTATTCTTCGTATCTTTACTTTTACACGATATTTAGTGCTGGATCGCAGTTGTTATTGTGCTATTTACGGGGAAAAGAGCAATTAATACAATACACGTGTGGAAATATTATAAATACATTTAGTGTTGCAATTTTGAATATATTATTTTTGGTTGTTTTAAGAAAAGGGATAAAGGGATACTTATTAGCATATATTATTGCAAGTTTAATAACTGCTATATACGCATTTTTGGTAGGAAATGTATTGGATGTCATTAGAAACTTTAAAATTAATAAGAAATTAACAACAGAAATGCTAAAATATTCGCTAGTATTAGTTCCCAATGTGTTTATGTGGTGGATTATGAATTCTGCCGATCGTATTGTGATTACTGCGGTTATTGGTGTTGCAGCAAATGGTATCTTTGCAATTGCGTATAAAATTCCTTCTTTGATGTCGACTGTGGCTGGGATTTTTAATCAGGCTTGGTCATATTCAGCGATTCGTGAAAATAAAAGTGAGGACAAGGAAATCTATACCAATAATGTATATAAAGGTTTTTTTATGGTTATTTCCTTATCTGCGCTAGGAATGCTGATGATTTTAAAACCGTTTATGCACGTGTATGTTAATGCTGCTTATTATAGTGCATGGAGATATGCACCATATTTAATAATCGGATTTGTCTTTCAGACGCTTGGCTCTTTTCTTTCAACACCGTATACAGTGAATAAGGATAGTAGAGGGTTTCTGTTTTCAGCAACGTTTGGAGCGATAGTGAATATTGTATTAAATTTTTTGTTAGTCTTTTCATGGGGCTTGACAGGTGTTGCAATAGCAACGAGTATTAGTTACATGGCTGTATTTTTTTATCGGGTGATAGATACAAAAAAGTATATTAAGATAGATGTTTTCAATAAGAGATATCTGTTAATTATGACGATTTTAATTATACAGGCTATTACAATATATAGTAAAAATATTTTTTCTAATATATTGCTGGCAATACTTTTCTTGCTAGGAATTGTTTTACAGCGTGATATATGGTATCCATTGTATGTGCAGTTTATAAATAAAGTAAAGCATAAAAGATGATAATATTTTATATGAGATAGAGGATGTGTGTATGAACAAATTTGTATGTAATGAAAATATGTGTACCGGATGTAGGGCATGTGTTGATAGATGTATAAAGGATGCGATATCAATTAGAGATGATTTTGATTCATTTAACGCTGTTATTAATGAAAGTAAATGTATAGATTGTGGAGCGTGTTATAAAGTATGTCCAAATAATTCATTGGTTGATTTAAACGAACAGTTATCATGGCAGCAAGGCTGGGCAGATAATAAGGAAGAAAGAGAAAGAAGTTCATCTGGTGGATTTGCAACAGTTCTTGCAAAAAGTTTTGTTAAGCATGGTGGAGTAGTTTGTAGTTGTACTTTTGCGAATGGTGACTTTGTTTTTGAAACAGCAAGTTCTGAAAAAGAGGTCGAAAAATTTCGTGGATCCAAGTATGTAAAAAGCAATCCTACAGGAATTTATAAAAAAGTAAGAGATTTATTGAAGGAACAAAAAAAAGTTTTGTTTATTGGATTACCATGTCAAGTAGCAGCAGCAAAGAATTTTGTTGGAGAAAATTACAATAAAAATTTATATACTGTAGATTTAATATGTCATGGAACGCCATCTGTTGAAATTTTGAAAAAATATTTAGAACAGTACAAAATTGATTTGAAAAATGTAAAAGAAATATCTTTTAGAACAAAGAATTCTTTTTTGTTAAAGAAAAATGAAAAATCAATCATTGATTCACGTATTCAAGATACATATACGATGACATTCTTATCTTCGTTAAATTATACAGAAAACTGTTATTCTTGTAGGTATGCAACAGATAGGCGAGTAGGTGATATAACAATTGGAGATTCCTGGGGAAGCGAATTAACGGAAGAAATCGAAAAAGGTATTTCTCTTGTGATGTGTCAGACAGAAAAAGGCGAGGAACTGTTACAGTTAATGCCATTTCATTTTGAAAAAGTGAATGTTGATGAAGCATTAAAAAATAATCATCAGTTAAGACATCCAGCTATAGTACCAGATAAAAGAAAACAGTTTTTTGAAGAAATAAAAAAAGGAAAAAAATATGATTCTGTTGTATTAAGAATTTATCCGAAAGTCTGTATAAAACAAAAAATTAAAAAAGTTTTATTCGGAATTCGGGGGGGGTATGAGGTATACAGAATAACAGTATGGAAGTAAAGGAGAAGGGGACATATGCAAACAACATTATTAATTATGGCTGCAGGTATTGGTTCTCGTTTCGGCGGTGGAATTAAACAGTTAGAGCCAGTAGGTTTACACGATGAAATCATTATGGATTATTCCATCCATGATGCTATTGAAGCAGGATTCAATAAAATTATTTTTGTAATCCGCAAAGACATTGAAGCAGATTTCCGGGAAAGAATCGGAAATCGTATAGAAGAACTCTGCAAGAAGTTAGGGGTAGAAATTGCCTATGCTTTCCAGGATTTAAACAATGTTCCTGGGGAGGTTCCGGCAGGCAGAAGCAAGCCCTGGGGAACTGGACAGGCGGTTCTTGCTGCAAAGGAACTCATTCATGAGCCATTTGCTGTAATCAATGCCGATGATTATTATGGCAAGGAAGCATTTCGGCAACTTCAAAACTGGTTGGTTCTGGAACACGCAGATTCTGCTATTGCTATGGCTGGATTTATTCTCAAGAATACCTTATCTGAAAATGGTGGTGTAACAAGAGGTGTTTGTAAAATTGAATATGGTCATAGTCACCTTACTGATGTAGTGGAAACAAGCAATATTGTTATGACAGAAACAGGAGCAGAGGCAGATGGGGTAACACTGGATCCAGAGTCTTATGTTTCTATGAATATGTGGGGATTTCCAGCAAAAGAAGGATGTGCACCTGCGTATCTGACAGTTCTGGAGGATGGATTTAAGGCGTTTTTCGCCAAAGACGTAAAAGAAAATCCGCTCAAAGCAGAATATTTATTGCCTACTCATATAGGAGGGCTGTTAAGAGAGAAAAAGTTTTCTGTAAAAGTTTTAGAAACCAAGGATAAGTGGTTTGGCGTTACTTACAGGGAGGATAAGGAACTAGTTGTAAACAGTTTTCAGAAGCTGATTGAAGATGGAATATACAAAGAGGATCTGTATGGTGATTTATAAAAATATCTGTGGTTGAGGTTTTATTAATGGAATTATTTCAGCAGATAGCAGCTCGTATTATGCGCAGCATTCTAACGGCTTTGTATCAGCCGTTTTGGGGCGCAGTGAGTATGGCTTTTTTATTTATGTTTCTCTTTCTTTACGGGAAAGATAAGGAATGGAGTATTTCCAATTGCTTCCCGAAAATGATTCAAATATGGTATAGAGAATTTCGAGATTCTTCTGTTTTTCGCCGGGTATTTTTGTTGAGCTTTTATTCGGCAATGATTTTGTTTCGTACCTTATTAAACCGTGAAATCTGGTTTGATCCATTGGGAAAAATCATGGAAGGATGGGGATTATACGATGCAGAAGGTCATCTAACAACAGAGGCAATAGAAAATTTTATGTTGTTTGTACCATTCACAATCTTGTTATTTTGGGCTTTTAAAAATCAGATATTTGGAGAAAAGATATATTTGAAATCTGTGATATGGTCTTCTATAAAAATAGTTGGTGGTATTTCATGTACAATTGAATTTTTACAAGTGTTATTTCATGTGGGAACATTCCAATTATCAGATTTATGCTATAACACTGTGGGCGGCGTATGTGGAGGAATGCTATACTATCTTGTGTTTTCGATTAAAAAACATGAGAAAATCAGAGAAAGAGAAAAGAGGATGAGTTGATGAAAAGTCTGCTGATTTTAGGCGCCGGCGGCTTTGGCCAGATGGCGAAGGAGATGGCCCTGGAGCTGGGCTATGAAAGGGTGGTTTTTCTGGATGATGCAGCAGACGGGGAGGATGTGATCGGACGCTGCTGTGATTATGCACTTTGGCGTTCTGCATATCCGGAGGCAGTCGCTGCCTTTGGAAATAATAAAACAAGATTATACTGGACAGATAAGCTTTTAGCAGCAGGCTATCAGGTGCCTGCCCTGGTGCATCCGTCTGCAGTGGTAAGTCCCAGCGCTGTGTTAGAGTCTGGCTGCTTTGTCATGCAGAGGGCAGTGGTTAATACCCATACGAAATTAGAGCGGGCGGTCCTGATTAACAGCGGAGCTGTGGTGGATCATGATTCTGTGGTATGCGCCGGGGCTCATGTGGGACTGGGAAGTATTGTGAAGGCAAACTGTACCATTGAATCTGGCAGAAAGGTGGAGGCCGGTGAGGTGATTTTCTCCACCAGACGGAAGATTGAGGGGGCAGACAGCCGCAGTCTGGAGGATGCAGTCTATGCCTTTGGCTTTGGCCCCAGCTGCAGCTATGTAAAGCCCTTTGGCGAGGGTCATATCAATGAAACCTATGCCGTTTATATGCCTGGATCAGAGGGAATGGATGTGCCCCGCTATGTACTGCAGCGGGTGAATATTCATGTGTTTAAGAATCCGGCTCAGGTGATGGAAAATATTTTCTCTGTTACAGAATATCTCCGGGAAGTGATTCGAAAAGAAGGCGGGGATCTGGATCGGGAAACCCTGTCTTACATTAAGACGAAAAGTGGAGACACTTATTTTGAGGATGCAGATGGTCAGCCCTGGCGCTGTCTTCATTATGTGCCAAATTCCATCTGCCATCAGACAGTGGAGGAGCCCCAGCAGTTTTATCAGTCTGCAAGGAGCTTTGGTCATTTCTTAAAGCAGCTGGGAGATTATCCGGCGGAGCATCTTTATGAGACCATTCCCCGGTTCCATGATACAGTGAAACGGTTTCAGGATTTTGCTGAGGCGGTGCGAAAGGATGTGAAGAACCGGGCCAGCCAGTGTCGGGAGGAGATTGATTTTGCTCTGGCAAGAGAGGCGGACTGCGGTGTTTTAATGAATCAGCTGCAGGAGGGGATTCTTCCTCTGCGTGTCACCCATAATGATACCAAGCTGAATAATATTTTGTTTGATGCAGATACGGATCAGGGGCTGTGCATCATTGATCTCGATACCATTATGCCGGGGCTGGCGGCCAATGATTTTGGCGATTCCATTCGTTTTGGCGCGTCTACGGCAGAGGAGGACGAGCCGGATCTCAATAAGGTTCATTTTGACCTTCATCTGTATGAGCTTTATGTAAAGGGCTATCTGGAAATGGCAAGGGATGTGCTGACTCCGGCGGAAATTGACAGTCTGCCCTGGGGGGCAAGACTGATGACACTGGAGTGCGGAATGCGTTTCCTGGCAGATTATCTTCAGGGAGATGTATATTTTAAGACGGCTTATCCGGAGCACAATCTGGTGCGGGCCAGAACCCAGTTCCGTTTGGTGAAGGAGATGGAAGAGCAGTTTGAACGGATGTATGAGATTTTGAGGAAATACAGCTGACAGACGGGAAGTCTGACAAAGAAAAGCAGAAAGAAGACAGAGACCGTTTCAAGTTTTGTGTAAACTCAAAAAACTGATATAAGATATGTCATTA
>OKRR01000406.1_pt1 | contig 49708 bp, 43 predicted proteins | sample 1601211 | NCBI WGS metagenome assembly OKRR01 (sample SAMEA3541525, study PRJEB24748) | human gut metagenome | biome: human gut; feature: human-associated habitat; material: faeces | place: China | collected 2012
AATAGGCGGCGGAGCGAATGAAGTACAAAATTTCACAGCATCTGCTTATTCTGTAGGGCCTGACCGAACCTTCGGACCTTATTGGTTATTCTCTAAATTGCAATTTTAGAAATGTTTGTGTATGCTCTTGACAAGATTGTATGATATGGTAATATAAACATATGAATAGATGTTCATATAAAGAAGCGGAGGAGTGCTATGACAGAGGCGGAAAAAATCCAGATTGAGCAGGAAGTGGAAGATGGTTCCTGTGAGTTCATGCATGTCCATGAGGAAATCGTGGAAAAGGTAGAAGGTGTGATGCCGGACGAGCAGCAGCTTCTGGATCTGTCGGAGTTTTTTAAGATATTTGGAGACTCCACCCGGATCAAGATTTTGTATGTACTCAGCCAGTCGGAAATGTGTGTCTGCGATATTGCAACGCTTTTGCAGATGGGCCAGTCCGCTATTTCCCATCAGCTCAGAGTCTTAAAGCAGATGCGTCTGGTGTCTTTCCGGAGGGACGGAAAAACCGTATTTTATAAGCTGGCAGATGCCCACATCCAGACGATTCTGGCTCAGGGCATGGAGCATATCAGCGAGTAAAATTCTGCCGGGAAGCTGTGAATGGGAATAAAAACTCTGCGTCAGCATGGCACGGAGCATATTAAAAAGTAAAAGGAGAGAATATCATGAAGAAGATCATCAAATTAGAGGGCTTATGCTGCGCAAACTGTGCTGCAAAGATTGAGGAAGGCGTTAAGAAATTAGATGGTGTGAACAGTGCGAGCTTAAGCTTTATGACCCAGCGTCTCATCATGGAAGTGGAAGACGGAAGAGAAGATGAGCTGGTTGAGGCTGCAAGAGCTGTAGCTGCAAAGGTTGAGCCGGAGGCAGAATTTAAGGTGCTGCGCTAGTGCCGGAAAGGTATTTTCTATGACCAAGAAGCAGAAAAAAATGGTGGCCCGTCTTGTGGGCAGTGCTGTTTTCTTTATCGTTGCCATGATGCTGGAGAAAAATACATCCTGGGCGTGGATCCCGTTTGTGCTTTCCTATCTGGCAGCGGGGTATGACATTCCGCTGAGAGCATGCCGTAACTTAAAAAACGGCCAGGTGTTTGATGAAAACTTCCTGATGACCATTGCAACGCTCGGCGCGTTTGCCATTGGTTCTCTGGAAGAAGCCGTGGCGGTCATGCTGTTTTACCAGATTGGTGAGCTGTTCAATGATTATGCGGTCAACAAATCCAGAAAATCCATCACCGATCTGATGGATATCAACCCGGAATATGCCAATCTCCTTCGGGACGGAGAAGAAGAGCAGGTGGATCCTTACGAGGTGGAAATCGGTGACACCATTGTCATCCGACCGGGCGAGAAGGTGCCGTTAGACGGAATTGTCCTGGAGGGAAGTTCCACGCTGGATACAAAGGCATTGACAGGCGAATCTGTGCCGGTGGAGGTGGAGGCAGGGGAGAACATTGTGAGCGGTTCCATCAACCTCACAGGCCTTTTGAAGGTGCAGACCACCAGACTGTTTGACGATTCTACTGTGGCAAAGATCCTGGAACTGGTAGAAAATGCAAGTTCCCGCAAGGCGAAGGCGGAGGCCTTCATCACCCGCTTTGCCCGTGTATATACTCCGGCTGTGGTAATCCTTGCAGCGATGCTTGCCGTGGTTCCGCCGCTGATCCTTGGCGGGTGGAGCACCTGGATCTATCGCGCCTGCAGCTTCCTGGTTGTGTCCTGTCCGTGTGCACTGGTGATTTCCGTGCCGTTAAGCTTTTTCGGCGGTCTGGGGGCAGCTTCCAGACATGGTATTCTTATGAAGGGCAGCAACTATCTGGAGGCTATGGGAAGCCTGGATACAGCTGTCTTTGATAAGACGGGAACTCTGACCACTGGTAAATTTGAGGTAACTGATGTTTCTCCGGTACAGGGAAGCAGGGAAGAACTTCTGGAGCTGGCGGCACTTGGCGAACATAATTCCAATCATCCGATCGCACAGTCTGTAAAGCAGGCATATGGAAAAGAAGCTGATGCCGGCCGCATTGGCCGGGTGGAAGAGATTTCCGGTCACGGCATTCATGCACAGGTTCAGATAAATGGTGAGTGGAAGGAGATCTACATCGGGAATCAGAAGCTGATGGACCGGCAGGGTGTTACCGTAAGCACGCCTGCGGCAGTACTGGGAACTACCCTGTATCTGGCAGAGGGAACCACTTACCTGGGTTCTATCGTCATTTCCGACAGTGTGCGTCCGGACGTTCCGGCCATGCTGGCAGGTCTGAAAAAGCAAGGCGTGAGCAGACTGGTGATGCTGACCGGAGATAAGGAAGAGGTTGGAAAGAAGGTTGCGGAGTCTATCGGCATTACCCATGTATTCGGCAATCTGCTTCCGGGTGACAAGGTAGCCAAGGTGGAGCAGCTGCTGGCAGAAAAGCCAGAGGGAAAGACCCTGGCTTTTGTGGGTGACGGCATCAATGATGCTCCGGTTCTGGCCCGCGCGGATGTAGGCATTGCCATGGGCGGTATTGGTTCTGACGCAGCCGTTGAGGCTGCGGATGTGGTCATCATGGATGATGAACCGTCCAAGATCGTGGATGCGATCTGCATTGCCAGAAAGACGGTGCGTATCGTAAAGCAGAACATCATCTTTGCGATTGCGGTCAAGATCGCGGTTCTGATCCTGGTAGCATTTGGCTGCGCGACTATGTGGGCGGCAGTGTTTGGAGATGTCGGAGTTTCTGTGCTGGCCATCCTGAATGCGATCCGTGCACTGAGCTACAAAAAATAACAATTACAAAACAAATAATAATAAACGACAATCAGAAGATGGCTGATAAAGCCTAAAAAACTGGCTTTTCCAGTTAGCACTGATTGTCGTTATTTTTTGTAGTGCAGACAATAGAAGTTACGGGGCGGTATACAGAACAGGCATTTTTATATTCTGTTTTGTTTTGTAACATTATATGTATAAGTGTAAATATCACCGTTATAATAAGTTTCGATATATTCATAAGGCTGCAAATGTCCATCAATATGAGTATATGTGATGTGGGCAGAACAGAGCAACGCAATGTTATTGGCCGCTAGAAGTTCTTTTTGCCGGTCTGTTGGAAGCGTTGCTTTCAGTTCCAGTTGTTTTAATTCACGTTCCAGCCCAAGTGAATCAACAAATTCATAAAAGGATGCATTCAGACAATCGACATTGATGGCAGGAATGATTTTGGCCGAAACATAGGTGTAGCTGATTGCGATGGGCTTATCATTTCCTGTGCGTAAACGGACAAAATAATGAATGAAATCATTTCCGCTCAGTTCCAGCTTTTTGGCAATTGTAGGGATATCATCGGCACGGAGCAGCTCGTAGGATAAAAGCCTGGCCCCTGCTTTCAGTCCAATGCTCTTCATATCCTCTGTGAAACTGGAACCGGTGCCGAGATTTTCTTTTTGAATATGTGGGGCAGTAACGAAGCTGCCGCGACCTGGAATTCGTTCAATATATCCGAGTGCGCTTAGATGGTTTAATGCTTTATTGATGGTCATTCGGGAAAAATTAAAACGTTGGCAAAGCTGTTCTTCTGTCATAATCTGATCGCCAATCTGCAAATTCTTTCTGGAAATTTCCTGCTTGATATAATCTTCAATCTGTTTGTATTTTGCTGTTTTCTGCATAACATCACATTCCTTTTGTCTGTTCATTGATATTGATCTATACATATAGTCAGTATATCACATTTAGTAAAGAAAATGAAGTTTGAATATGAAATATATTAGAAAATACCGACAAAAATATATACAAATAAACGAGGAAAGTATTGATTTTATCAAAATAATGTAGTAATATATGTATATACAAAGCATAAAACGACGAATAATAGAAAAGATATTTGCAAAAACGCAACAAAATGAACAGGAGGAAATTATGGAGACACCAAGCATGATTGGTTATATTCAGGACCAGGGGCGTGCCTTGAAGGCCACATTTGAAAACAGAGCAGTTTATTGTAATCCGTTTTGTCAAATTTTTCAGGAACGTGATATTCGGAAAATCTATCTTCTGGGTTCTGGAACCAGTTACAATGCCGCAACGGCAATTAAACAGTATCTGGAAATGTATCTTCCTGTGGAAGCAGAAGTGATGATTCCTACAGTATTTACGAACCACGCGAAAATTAATCGAAATTGTATATACAATCAAGATGAGATATTGGTGGTCGGTATTTCTCAGTCAGGCACCAGCGTATCAACCATTGAGGCCATGAAAAAGGCGAAACAGGAAGGGTACTATACAGTTGCCATCACTGAGGCAACAGAAAGTCTGATTACCAGAGAGGTCGATCGAGTTGTAAAGCTGACGTGCGGAAAGGAAGAAATTCCGGTTGAGACGAGAGGATATAGTGTAACATTGCTTCAAGGGTATCTGACAGCATTGGAAGTTGCACATTCCAGAAAAAAACTGGATGATACAGATTTCGAATTGCGGATCACCAGAACAGCAGAATTTCTGGAACATTATCCGGAAATTATGGAGCAGACAGAGAAATGGTATTTGGCAAATCAGAAAGAGCTTCTTAACATGAGAAAGGGCTGTGTTGCCGCCTATGGCCTGAATTACTGTACGGCCATTGAGGCAGAATTGAAGCTGTTTGAGACGTTTAAACATCCAGTACGTGGATATGAAATGGAAGAAATGATCCATGGTCCACAGATGGCATTTGATGAAGATACTTATGTTTTTCTTGTCGCCTCCGAAGAAAAAGAATTGGAGCGGGTACCACGGTTCATTCAATTCTTTGAGGAGAATCACATTACAGAACATGTTTTTGTAATCACTGCGAATGAGATGAAACTGAAAGAAAAAGATTTATGCTTTTATGCACCGATTCCGGCAGAATTAAGCCCACTTGTTTTTACGCTTCCGTTTCAGATTATGGCTGCGAGAAATTGTATTGCAGTGGGTATCGATACAGCAAAACGTCCCAAGAATAGAAAAGCATTTGCACATATTTATATGGAGGAACAGTCATGAACCAGTTCATTATTGTAACACATGCAACACTGGCAGGAGGATTTGCAGATGTTGTGAGGTTTTTTAAATCAGATTTGGAGAATGTTCAGTTTATTAATGCTTATGTGGAGTCGCAGGAATTTGAAAAAGAGTTTCGGACTGCACTGGAAAAGGTAAAGGGCGAGAATGTGATTGTTCTTAGCGATATCATGGGAGGAAGTGTCAATCAGGTGGCAACAAGGCTGATGCAGGAATTTTCTTATCAGCTGATTACAGGGATAAATCTTCCACTTCTGATTGAACTGACCTTTATGCCAGATGGAATAACCGCGGAGCAGATTCGGAACAGCGTTGTCAATGCAAGAGAACAGATTGTATATGTCAATGATTTTGTCCGGCAGGAAGAAGCGGGCGGTGAAGAGGAATTGTAATGAGATAAATAAGATAAAAAGTAGGAGGGAATGCGTATGATTATTATGGTAAGGGCAGATGATAGGCTGATTCATGGAATGGTGGCGGTGTCCTGGACATCCCATTTGCAGCCTCAGACGATTCTGGTGGCCAACAATGTGGCTGCGAAAGATTCCTTTAAAGCCATGACGATGAAAATGGCAAAGCCGGCGGGGGTGAATCTTGTAATCAAATCTCTGGATGACTCTATCAAAGCACTGAATAATCCAATCAATGACAAAAAGAAAATTTTTCTTGTAACGGAAACAGTCAAAGATGCGGCTTATATTTATGAACGCACTGCTGGTTTCGGACATCTGAATGTCGGAACGGCAGGAGTAAACAAAAAGGAGGGAGAAACCTACATAGCAACATTGCCTCAGGTGTTTATGACGGAGGAGGAATTTCGGTTTGCCAAAAGATGGCAGACAGAGGCGTGGAGATTTTTGCACAGATTACTCCGACCAGGGAACGGATGGAATTTAAAGACATTGAGAAAATTTTCGGCAAGTAGGAGGGATATGTTATGATTCAGGGATTTTTGGTAGCATTAGTAGCAGCACTTGTGTATATGGAATCCAGAATTGGAGGCCAGCATATGCTGGACCGTCCGATCATCATTGGACCACTGGTTGGTGTGATTCTTGGAGATCCGGTGACAGGCCTTATGGTAGGTGGCTCACTGGAACTGGTGTGGATGGGTCTTGTTGGTATTGGAACATCCACACCACCGGATGTAGTAGTTGGTTCCGCATTGGCTACGGCATTGGCCATCAAGACAGGAGCAACTTATGAAACGACACTGGCGCTGGCTATTCCAATTTCTCTTCTGGCTCAGGTCGGAGCAATCGGTGTCTGCATTCTGAATACTGCTTTTGCACATCGTGCAGATGCATGCGCGGAGAAAGGTGATTACCGCGGAGTAGAAATTTCAAACTGGATGGGATCTGCACTGTATTTTATTTTTAAATTTTCCATGGTATTCATCGGGTTTATGATTGGCTCCGATCTGATCACAAAGCTGGTAAGCAATATCCCGGAGATTATTCAGAAAGGTCTTGGGCAGTCGGGCAACCTGCTTCCGGCACTTGGTGTTGCTATGCTGATTCAGATGACATGGGATAAAAAGTTTGGAGCGTTTCTGTTCCTTGGGTTTGCCCTTGCTGCATTCTTAAATGTAAGTACCATTGGTGCTGCAATATTTGGTGTGGTATTCGCAGTCTTATACTTTATGCTGTCTGGCAATATGGGACATACAGCAACTGTAAATTCAGATGAAAGTGAGGAGTTATAGGCATGGGGGAAGAAAAGAAATTAAGTTCAAAAACATTAAAAAAGGTATTTAACCGTCATTATCAGCTTCTTGGATGCTTTAACTATGAACGTCAGATGTCGACTGGATATGCATGGACCATGATGCCAGCTTTGAAAGAACTTTACAAAGATAATCCGGAAGAAATGAAGTCAGCAGTCAAACGCCATTTGGAATTTTACAATTGCGCGACCACTCCAAGCCCGTTCATCATCGGCATTTCCTGCGCAATGGAAGAGCAAAATGCCAGTGCGGAACCGGGGGAATATGATCCGTCATCCATTACATCGGTTAAGGCTGCTTTGATGGGACCGCTGGCTGGTATCGGTGACAGTTTCTTCTGGGGAACGTTTCGCGTGATTGGTGCCGGTATTGCAGCTCCGCTGGCTGTAGCCGGAAACTTTATTGGACCTCTTTTGTATTTTCTGATTAATGTGATACCATCTGAAGTTGTCCGCCGTTTTGGTTTTAAGATTGGCTACGAGGGAGGTAGCACATTCCTGACTCAGATTTCAGAGGATGGAACTCTGCAGAAATTGACGGAATCAGCCAGAATTATGGGACTTGTTGTGATCGGAGCCATGATTCCGGCCATGGTAAAATGTGACATTGCCACTGTGCTGAACATCAATGGGGCTGAGATTGTCCTGCAGGATATGATTGATCAGGTATGTCCGAAACTTCTTCCAATGCTGTTAGTATTTATTTGCTATAAGCTTTTAAAGAAACGTGTATCTGGAACTGTGATTATGATCGGTCTGCTGCTCTTTGGCATCATTGCTGTAGCTCTTGGAATTTTATGATACTATTCAATTTTTGGAAAGACAGGTGTGAAAAATGGAAAAGAAAGAATTGATTGACAGTTTAAAAGATGGACTGATTGTTTCCTGCCAGGCTGTACCGAGTGAACCACATTATATGCCTGGGATCACAACCATGTATGCGGAATGCGCAAAATGGGCTGGTGCAGTTGGTCTTCGTGTGAATTCTCCGGATGATATCCGGGCCATCAAGGCGAAGGTAGACCTGCCAATTATTGGCATCTGGAAAATTGACCGCAATATCAAGGATGTGTATCTGACTCCAAGTCTGGAAGCTGCGCAGGCAGTATGGGATGCAGGTGCTGAGATTATTGCGATTCAGGCAACGAATCATTACCGGGATGATGGAAAATTGGCTTACGAGACCATCAGGGAAGTGAAAGAACATATTCCGGATGCCCTGATCTTTGCAGATGTTGCTACTGCAGAAGATGCTCGGATTGCAGCTTCTTATGGAGCGGATTTTGTTGCTCCTACATTATATGGATATACAAAAGCTGGATGCTTTGACAAACTGGAAATTAAGGACGCGCCGGATTATATCCTGTTAAGGGATATTGTAGATGCGGTGAAAGGAACTGATACAAAGGTAATTATGGAAGGAAAGGTATCAACACCGGAGATTGCAGTTCAATGCCTGTATATGGGAGCTCATGCTGTTGTTGTTGGAAATGCAATTACCAGACCACATATTACAGCAAAGAGATTTGCGCGGGCACTTGCCAGATTTCATGAATAGACAGCAGAGAATAGTAGAATAAGGGGAGTATAAAATGGAATATAGAGAATGGGACATGTATGATTATATTCTGGAGTCAAAAGCAGCAGTGAGAAATATTGTAGAAAATCAGGATACAATTTTTGAACAGGCTTTGAATTACTGTAAAGAAAAAAAATTTGAGCAGATTTATATTCTGGGATCTGGAACCAGTTATCACGCATCTGTAGCTGCAAAGAAAATTGTAGAAGACAAACTCGGCGTAAAAGTAATCAATATGTATCCGATGGAGTTTGTTGATAATGAACAGGTTTTTAATCCGAATACTCTGGTGATTGGTGTGTCTCATGCAGGAAGAAGCAGCAGCACAATACGGGCCCTAGACAAGGCGCGTGAACTTGGCTTTCTGACCATAGCTATGACGGCCGAGAGGGAGCGGCCGATTACGGAGCATGCAGATTGTTGTGTTTATATTGAAATCGGAGATGAATTTGCAGGACCAAAGACAAAGGGATATATTGGTTCTATCGCAACCATCGCAATGCTGGGATTGAAACTTGCAGTACAGAATGAGAAAATTGAGGAGAAAGAAAAGCAGGATCTGGAAAAACGGATGCTGGATACATCCGATCAGATCCCGGATATCGCAGAGCGTGCATGGGCCTGGTACCGAGAGAATGCAGAGAATTTGAAAAAATGCCGGCGCTTGATTGTGCTTGGATATGAATCCTGCATGAGCGCAATGCTGGAAGGAACCTTAAAGATTCTGGAGGCAGTCCGCTACAGCGTAGTTGGCTATGAAATGGAAGAATTTATGCACGGAGTATATCATTCTATTGACCAGGATACGTATCTTCTGTATCTGGGGTGTCCGGGAAAACATTACCAGCGGATGGTCAATATGATGAAGTACTTTGGGGAAAGAGACCACGCTCATAATTATATGGTGACTTCGGAAAAAGAGCAGGAGAGCAAAGAAAATTTTGTTTATCCGTTCCAGAATGATCCGTATTTTGCATCCATGGAGTATGTTGTCCCATTGCAGGTAATTGCACGCAAGCTTTCCCTGGATCTTGGAATTGACTGCAATATTTCCAGCGATCCGAATTTCCATAAAAAAATGGGAAGTTATACCTACTAAGTGAAAATGATATCGTGAAACGTAGTTGACATCAGTTGACAAAAAATGATGAAACTGTTATCATCAGTAACATGATGGAACAAGGGCGTTTCAGGAAAGCTTCGCGAGGAGCTTTCTTGACGCTCTTGTTTTTTTATTATAATATGAATGATATATCTCATTACAGTATGGAAGGAGATTGACATGAGCAGATATACGAAAAAAGATATCATCCGTATGACGGAGGAAGAGGATGTGGAGTTTATCCGTCTTCAGTTTACAGATATTTTTGGGATGCTGAAAAATGTGGCGATCACGGCAGGACAGCTGGAAAAGGCATTAAATAACCGCTGCATGTTTGACGGTTCCGCAATTGAAGGCTTTGTGCGCATTGAGGAATCCGATATGTACCTGTATCCGGACCTGGATACCTTTGCAATTTTTCCATGGAGACCACAGCAGGGCAAGGTGGCACGCCTGATGTGTGACGTATACCATCCAAACGGCGAGCCGTTTGAAGGCGATCCGCGTTATGTGTTAAAGAAGGTTCTGAAAGAGGCTGCGGATATGGGCTATGAGTTCCACGTGGGACCGGAGTGTGAGTTCTTTTTATTCCATACAGATGAGGAAGGGCGTCCGACCACCAATACCCACGAGAACGCCAGCTACTTTGATGTGGGTCCCATCGACCTGGCTGAAAATGTGCGCCGCGATATCGTTCTGAATCTGGAGGATATGGACATTGAGGTGGAGGCATCCCACCACGAATTATCTCCGGCCCAGCATGAGATCGATCTGGAGTACACGGAGGGACTGGCTGCGGCAGACAACATTATGACCTTCAAGATGGCTGTAAAGACCATCGCAAAGCGCCATGGTCTTCACGCAACCTTCATGCCGAAGCCGAAGGCAGGCATGAACGGCTCCGGCATGCACATCAACATGTCTCTGGCTGATGCCCGTGGAAAAAATCTGTTCGTAGATGACAATGACAGTCTTGGTCTGAGTAAGGTGGCGTATCAGTTTATGGCAGGGATCCTGGCACATATCCGGGAGATCACCCTGCTCACCAATCCTCTGGTCAATTCCTATAAGCGTCTGGTTCCTGGGTATGATGCGCCGGTCTGCGTGGCATGGTCTGCCCATGCAAACCGCAGCGCACTGATCCGTATTCCGAGTTCCCGCGGGGAAGACAGCACCCGCATCGAACTGCGCTGCCCGGATTCCGCAGTAAACCCGTATCTGGCACTGGCAGCCTGCCTGGCAGCAGGTCTGGACGGCATTAAAAAAGAAATGACACCTCCGGCCAGTGTGGACTGCAATGTATTTGCCATGACAGATGAAGAAATCCGCACTCTGGGGATTGAACAGCTTCCTCAGACCATGGGTGAGGCCCTGGAAGCTTTTGAGGGCAGCACATTCGCAAGAGAGGTGCTCGGAGATCATATTTACACGAAGTATCTGGAAGCAAAGAGTGCAGAGTGGAAGAAGTTTCGCGCGGAAGTAACGGACTGGGAAGTGCAGGAATACCTGTACAAGTTCTAGCGGAGCAGTTTTCAGAAGTTCCCTGATATCAAAACCCGGAGGTGAGCGTTTTGGCAAATATTATTGTGGCATTTTCTAAGCCGGAAGACGCAAAAAGCATAAAAAACATATTGATGAAAAACGGGTTTGAGGTGGTCGCTGTCTGCACATCCGGAGCACAGGTTCTTTCCCAGATGGAAGATTTAAATGGAGGGATCGTAGTGTGTGGCTATCGTCTGACAGATATGCTGTACTCGGAACTGAGGGAATGTATGAGCGCGGAGAATGCCATGCTGATGATCGCGTCTCCAAATAAGTGGTCTGCGGACGCACCACAGGATGTGGTGTGCCTGCCCATGCCATTAAAGGTACATGATCTGGTGGGAACCCTGGAGATGATCGTGCAGGCCCAGGCGAGAAGAAAAAAGAAGCTGCGCCAGCAGCCGAAGCAGAGAAATGAGAAGGAGCGCGCTGTTATTGATCAAGCCAAGGCACTTCTCATGGAGCGCAACAGCATGACGGAGGAGGAAGCACACCGGTACATACAGAAATGTAGCATGGACAGCGGAACCAATATGTATGAGACAGCCCAGATGGTCATCAGTCTGATGTAAGGTGAAGGTATCATGGAATAAATCAGCAATACAGGTAACGTAAACAAATATAGAAATGGAGCGGTTTATGAAATTTACAAAAATGCAGGGAATCGGAAACGATTACGTCTATGTCAATTGTTTTGAGGAGCATGTGGAGGATCCGGCGCGCGTAGCGCAGCTTGTGAGTGAACGTCATTTTGGAATCGGGTCAGACGGCCTGATCCTCATCTGCCCGTCCGAGGTGGCAGACTGCCGCATGCGGATGTTCAATGAGGATGGAAGTGAGGGCAGCATGTGCGGCAACGGTATCCGCTGCGTGGGAAAATATGCTTACGATCACGGTATTGTTGACAAGCCGCAGATTTCGGTTGAAACTCTTGGCGGCATCAAATATCTGGATATGAGGATAGAAGGCGGAAAAGTGAAAACCGTAAAAGTTGATATGGGCATTCCGCAGCTGACCAGTGAGCTGCCGGAGAAAATCCAGGTGGATGGAAAAAAACTTGAGTTTACCGGAATTGATGTTGGAAACCCGCATGCCGTTTATTATGTGGATGATGTAGACAGTCTGGATCTGGAAAAAATCGGTCCGGCTTTCGAGATGCACGAGCGCTTTCCGGACCGCGTCAACAGCGAGTTTATCCGGGTTATTGACCGCAGACACCTGCAGATGCGTGTGTGGGAGCGGGGCAGCGGCGAGACCTGGGCCTGCGGGACCGGTGCAACGGCCAGTGCTGTGGCCAGCATGATGCTGGGCCTGGTGGAAAACACCGTGGAGGTGCAGCTGATCGGCGGAAATCTGGAGATTACCTGGGACCGTGAGAGCGGGCATGTCTATATGACCGGTCCGGCTGTGGAGGTTTTTACCGGTGAGATCGACCTGACACAGTATGAAGAGAAAAATTGAATCTAAAATCCACCCCTTGACACGGATTTCCAATTATGCTAGATTAAAAAGCAGTGGTAATATACAATCTTAAATGCGATGAAAAGAAAAAGTATGCGTGATGAGGTTTTCAGAGAGCTGTCGGATGGTGCGAGGCAGCAACAGCGGGCGCAGAAACTGGTCTTGGAGCAGCCCGCCGAACACATTTTTAAAGCAGTAAGTAGGCCGGGACGGATATCCACCGTTATCGGAATCAAGCGCATGCGAACGCATGAAGCAGAGTGGTACCGCGCAAGGAGCAAAAAGTGGAAGAATATCCTGCGTCTCTGACAATATCAGGGATGCAGGTTTTTTATTTCTTAAATTGCAATCAGGAGGAAGAATCATGGCAAGTTACAACCATAGCGCTATTGAGAAAAAGTGGCGTGAAAACTGGGCTCAGAACCCGATCAATGTCAATGATGGCAAAAAACCGAAATATTACTGTCTGGATATGTTCCCATATCCGTCCGGAAGCGGACTTCATGTAGGTCACTGGAGAGGTTATGTGATCTCTGACGTATGGAGCCGTTACCAGATGTTAAAGGGTCATTATGTCATTCATCCGATGGGCTGGGATGCATTCGGCCTTCCGGCAGAGAACTATGCAATCAAAATGGGGGTGCATCCGGCAAAATCTACCGCTGAGAATATCAAGAACATTAAGCGCCAGATCAACGAGATCGCAGCTATTTATGACTGGGATATGGAAGTGAATACCACCGATCCGGGATTCTATAAATGGACCCAGTGGATCTTTGTACAGATGTTTAAAAAAGGCCTGGCTTATGAGAAAGAGTTCCCGATCAACTGGTGTCCGTCCTGTAAAACCGGTCTGGCAAACGAAGAAGTAGTAAACGGCTGCTGCGAGCGCTGCGGTTCTCCGGTTACCAAGAAGAACCTGCGTCAGTGGATGTTAAAGATCACCGCTTACGCAGACCGCCTGTTAAACGACCTGGACAAGCTGGACTGGCCGGAAAAGGTTAAGAAGATGCAGAGCGAGTGGATCGGCAAATCCTACGGTGCCGAGGTGGATTTCCAGGTCGAGGGAAGAGATGAGAAGATCACCGTTTACACTACCCGCCCGGATACTCTGCACGGCGCAACCTTTATGGTACTGGCTCCGGAGCATGCTCTGGCTAAGAGCCTTGCAACTGACGAGACCAGAGAGGCTGTTGAAAAATATATCTTTGATTCCTCCATGCGTTCTAATGTGGACCGTATGCAGGATAAGGAAAAGACCGGCGTATTTACCGGAAGCTATGCCATCAACCCGTTAAATGGCGCAAAGGTTCCGATCTGGCTGTCTGACTATGTACTGGCAGATTATGGTACCGGTGCGATCATGTGCGTACCGGCACATGATGACCGTGACTTTGAGTTTGCAAAGAAATTCAATATTCCGATCATCCAGGTTATCGCAAAGGATGGAAAAGAAATTGAGAATATGACCGAGGCTTACACCGAGGCAGTCGGTACCATGATCAATTCCGGTGACTGGAATGGCATGGAGTCTTCTGTATTAAAGAAAGAGGCTCCGGCTATGATCGAGAAGATGGGCTTTGGCAAGAAGACCGTCAACTATAAGCTTCGTGACTGGGTATTCTCCAGACAGCGTTACTGGGGCGAGCCGATCCCGATCGTACATTGTCCGAAATGCGGCAACGTGGCTGTTCCGGAGGAAGAGCTTCCGTTACGTCTCCCGGAGGTCGAAAGCTACCAGCCGACCGGTACCGGCGAATCACCGCTGGCTGCAATTGACGAGTGGGTAAACTGCAAGTGTCCGCAGTGCGGCGGCCCGGCAAAGAGAGAGACCAACACCATGCCGCAGTGGGCAGGTTCTTCCTGGTACTTCCTGCGTTATGTGGACAACCACAACGACAAAGAACTGGTTTCCAGAGAGAAGGCTGACAAATATCTGCCGGTTGATATGTACATCGGCGGCGTAGAGCACGCAGTCCTGCATCTTCTGTACTCCCGTTTTTACACGAAGTTCCTGCACGATATCGGAGTGGTAGACTTTGATGAGCCGTTCAAGAAGCTGTTCAACCAGGGCATGATCAATGGCAAGAACGGCATCAAGATGAGTAAATCCAAAGGAAACGTGGTTTCCCCGGATGACCTTGTAAGAGATTATGGCTGTGATGCTCTGAGAATGTATGAGCTGTTTGTAGGACCGCCGGAGCTGGACGCAGAGTGGGATGACCGCGGCATTGAAGGCGTTTCCCGCTTCTTAAGCCGTTTCTGGAACCTGGTTCAGGATAGCAAGGACAAAGATATCGCAGAGACAAAAGAAATGGTCCGCCTGCGCCACAAGCTGGTATTTGACATTGAGCAGCGCTTCAACCAGTTCAGCTTAAATACCGTTGTATCCGGCTTCATGGAGTACAACAACAAGCTGATCGAGCTGGCTAAGAAGACCGGCGGCATCGACAAAGAGACCTTAAAAACCTTTACCGTCCTGCTTGCTCCGTTCGCACCGCATATCGGTGAGGAAATCTGGCAGCAGCTTGGCGGAACCGGCAGTGTGTTCCATACCCAGTGGCCGGAGTGCGATAAAGAAGCCATGAAGGACGATGAGATCCAGATCGGTGTTCAGGTCAACGGCAAGGCAAGAGGCGTTGTGACCATCCCGGCAGATGCCTCCAGGGATGTTGCCCTTGCAGCAGCAAAAGAGGCTGTGGCTGACAAGATCACCGGAACGATCGTGAAAGAGATTTATGTACCGGGCAAGATCATCAACATTGTCTGCAAGTAATATATGAATATGGCTGGCTGTCAGGAAGACCTGGCAGCCAGCTTTTTTGCGAAAAAATGAAGCATTTCTACCTTTTTCTTTTCATCCGGCGGCATGCCGGAGGTGATGATGGAGATCAGGAGAGCTGTTTCCTGGTCAGTGAAGGTGATATGATTTTTCCGGGCATCGGCCTGAAGTGAGAGCAGGGCAGGCAGCAATTCGGATTTCGACCGGGCAGAAATCTGTGCCGCGATTTTTTCTATGTACTGAAGTTTGACCGGATCCATCCCGGCCAGTCTCGGATCATTTTTCCATTCGTCTGGATTCATAATACCTCCTTCATGATCTGAAAGTTTTCCAGCATCTCAATCATTTCCCGTTCTCTTGGACCGGCATAGGGCTTGATAATCTGCAGAAGCTGTATGGGGGTAGCGGGCTTTGGCGTGGAGGGAGAAAGACCCATGGCAGAAATCTCCTCGCCGTCAAAGAGAGACTGGGCACGCTGCAGCTCCTGTATCTTAACCAGGAGAGAGACTGCACGCTGCTGGGAAACCGGAAGATAGGGGATTGCTGCTTTCAGCATCTGAAGCTTCGGATCAGCAGTCAGATAATCAAAGTCCGTCAGCTTGAACTGGTTTTCATTCTTTTCCTTCATGGAAGGGATCCTTGTTCTTTTTGAAACAGTATATGCGGGGGCGGTTCATATCATGCTGCGGTTGGCGCGCATAGTATAAAGTGTAAGACGAAATGCCGTAAAGAAGGCTGCGTGTTACTGTCTGCATAGCGGCCTCAAAGAAAAACGGCGACAGGAGCGAGGTAACATGAAAACAAGACTGGTCATAGATGGAAATGCGGTATATGAGATCGATGAGGAATGTGAGGCATGTCTCTGCCGGGAAAGCTCACACGCGGAAACGGATAAGCGGATTGGAAAAATGGAAAAGCGAGAAACGGAGGAGGCAGACTCCTGAAATCGGATGCTATAGATAGAAAAAACTCCCCCTCAGTCTGTGAGGGGGAGTTTTGCGTATCTGCACTGTTTAACAGAAGCTGCCGCATCCACTGTTGCCGCCGCAGCAGCATAACAGCAGAATGATCCAGATCCAGTTACAGCTGTTATTATGTTCGCATCCACATCCGGAACCAAAACCGTTGCCGCCGCAGCAGCACAAAATCAGGATCAGCCAGATGATGTTGCAGCCGTTTCCTCCTGAATTGCAGTCACATCCGCATCCGCAGTTTGTAGCAGCCAGATCGCTCATATGAAAAACCTCCGAAAAGATATTTACAATCCATCATATGAACGGCGGCCTGTCAGTGTTTCCGCTTTTTGAAAAAGAATGTTCCGTGGAATATCCCGGCGGAAAAATTATTCACCCTGATACATGTATTTGATCAGGCGCTCAATGTCGTCCTTATCCTGTGCTACGATATCAAGCTCCTTAATGAAACCGTTGGAGAACATGGTAGCCATGGAAAGGTACTGGGACAGCTTGGATTTTAAGTTGATGCGGTCGCCCTCCGGAGATACCAGCTCAACCGGTCCCTTGCACTGATCTACAATCTTAAAGAAGCTTTCTACATCGTTGATATTCTGAATTTTCATTTAGGATTCCTCCTTTGTTTGATGAATGACTTGGTTATCTTTTTGACAAATAAAAGTATAGCAAAAGTTTAACAATCCTGCAAGCGCCAGAATTTCCAAAAAATGTATGAGATAAAATACAGATTCAATGCAGAAATACAAGGGCGGGACAGAGGACAATGAAAAAACATCGTCAAAAAACATAATAAAAATTTCACTGTTTTTTCAAAAAATTAGTGGTTCTTTTTTTGAATGGATATGCTATACTGTTTTAGTGCATATTTGCGATGAGATTAATAATATAGAAGAAACACAGGTGAAATCATGAATCAGTATGAGAATGGCAGAAATTCCGGAACAGGGCGCTCCAGGGCCAGGAGTACATCTTATTCCGGCAGCGGAAGAAGCACTTCTGCTGGGAGACAGACAAGAACAGCGGCCGGAAGCGGGAAAGGCAGCGCCTCATCTTCCCGGAGTACTTCCACAAGGAGCACTGCCGGCAGAGGCAGTTCAGGAAGCAGTGTAAGGCGGACTTCAGGAAACAGCAGGTCTGCTTCCTCACGCTCAGGATATTATTATAATGAAGCAAGGCCTTCTTCTTCCGGCCGGCATGGAGGAAGACGCGGCGGTCCGGATTTTGGAAAACTCGCGATTGGCGGCGTGATCCTGATCCTGGCAATTTTCTGCGTTACATTTCTTATAAAGAAAGCAGCCGGTTCCGGAAAAGCGGATACAGAACAAGAAACAGAAATCACGGTTCCTGAGACAGAACTGGAAAAAGAGGTTACGGTAGACGGCATCAACATCACCGGCATGTCCAGAGATGAGGCTAAAGCGGCAATCCTTAAGGATTTTCCGTGGGGAATGAAGGTTACCTGGCAGGATCAGAGCTATGATGTGAATGACCTTATGGCAGAAAAGGTGGATTCCCTGCTGCAGGAAATTTACACCGGTGAGCCGAAGGAAAGCTATACGCTGGATACGGCAGGCCTGGAAGATGCGGCAGCAAAGGAAGCGGAAACGGTTGCCGGTCTCTGGAATAAGAAAGCAAAGAACGGCAGTATTTCCGAGTATGATGCATCCTCTGACAAATTCTTATTTAAAGGAGCAGAAAACGGACTGGCCGTAGATCAGGAAAAGTTAAAGACAGATATTATTGCAGCCTTAAGCCGCAAGGACTTTACGGCAACCATTGCCGCAACGGTTAATGAGGTGGAGCCGGAGTTTTCTGAGGCAGCTGCAAGAGAAAAATACAAGACCATCGGAACCTTTACTACCAATACTACTTCTAATCAGAAGCGAAACACCAATGTGAAGCTGGCGGCTAAGGCTATCAATGGAATTGTACTTCAGCCGGGTGAAGAATTTTCGTTTAATAACCGTGTCGGCGAGCGTACAGAGGCAAAGGGCTATCAGGCAGCTGCTGCATATAACAATGGTGAGGTTGTACAGGAAATCGGCGGCGGTGTATGCCAGGTTTCTTCCACGATGTACAATGCAGTAGTAAAGGCAGGACTGAAAACAACCATGCGCCGGTCCCATACCTTTGAACCATCCTATGTAACTCCGGGAACAGATGCAACGGTAAGCTGGGGTGGTCCGGACTACAAGTTTGTGAACAATTCCAGTGCAGCCATCGGTATCCGCGCAAGCTATTACAACCAGACCTGTACCGTATCCATTTATGGAATTCCGGTTCTGGAAGACGGTGTGACTCATTCCCTAAAGTCCACCAAACTCAGCGAGACGGACCCGCCTGCCCCGACTTACGAGGAAGATCCGACACTGGCTCCGGGAGCAGAGAAGGTAAAGAGCAACGGCAGCAAGGGCAGCAAGTGGGAAACCCGCCTGATCGTTGCCAAGAATGGTGAGGTGGTAAGCCAGGATGTGGATCACAGCGTTACTTATAAGGGACATACCCCTGTTATCTTAAGAAACAGTACCGGAACTACTGCGGCAGGAACTACCATGGAAGGAGATAGTTCTGCTGCATCCTCCGCAGAACTGACAGGAGAAACTACGGTGACTGAGAACCACAAGACAAGTGAGTCTGCGACTACGGCAGCTTCTCATGGCGCAGCAGCTGATAAGACCACGGCAGCAGACAAGATCACAGCGGCAGAGACGACTGCAGCGGCAGCTACAACAGCGGCTTCCCAGCAGCCGGGTTCCCATCCGACTGCGGCAGGTTCCGGTAATAGCTCCGGCAATGCGCCGACTGCGGCAGACAGCGGAAACGCGCCTACCATCGCGCCAAATCCGGGTGCCTGAAATCGAAATCAGGTTTATTGAGAAAATGTAAATTATTTCACAAAACAGGAGTGCTTTTCGCATACGCTCCTGTTTCTTTTTCTGACAAAAGCAGCACAAATAAGCGCTTGCTAACTTACATTTTGTGCGGATTGTATGCAAAATAATACGCGGATTTTCTGTTTTCGTGTTTGCAAAACGATAAAAAGTTGCTATAATAAACACAGGTCAGTCTCCTTATGCGGGGAGACTTCACTTTCCGGCGCAATTTTTGCCTGGAAACTTCCTGGCTTTTTGCCAGGTTAAAAGCATATTCACATTTGTAGGAGGATAATCAAATGGCAAGAAAAATGAAAACCATGGATGGTAATCAGGCCGCTGCTCATGCTTCATATGCATTTACTGAAGTTGCTGCTATGTACCCGATTACTCCGTCTTCCGTAATGCCTGAGCATACGGATGAGTGGGCTACTGAAGGCAGAAAGAACATCTTCGGCCGCACAGTACAGATCACTGAGATGCAGTCCGAGGCTGGTGCAGCTGGTGCTGTTCACGGTTCTCTGGTAGCAGGCGCTCTGACCACTACCTATACCGCTTCCCAGGGTCTTCTTCTGATGATCCCGGATCTGTACAAAATCGCTGGTGAGCAGTTACCGGGCGTTATCGATGTATCTGCACGTGCAGTATCTTCTCACGCTCTGAACATCTTCGGTGATCATTCCGACGTTTATGCATGCCGTCAGACCGGCTGCGCTATGTTGTGTGAGTCCAGCGTACAGGAAGTTATGGACTTAACTCCGGTTGCTCATCTGGCTGCAATCAAGGGTAAGGTTCCGTTCATCAACTTCTTCGATGGATTCCGTACCTCTCACGAGATCCAGAAGATCGAGGAGTGGGATTACGATGATCTGGCTGAGATGGCTGACTGGGATGCAATTGCAGAGTATCGTGCAAAAGCATTAAACCCGAACAACCCGTCCCAGAAAGGTTCTGCACAGAACCCGGATATCTTCTTCCAGGCTCGTGAGGCATGTAACTCTTACTACGATGCTCTTCCGGGCGTTGTACAGATGTACATGGACAAAGTTAATGCTAAGATCGGTACCGACTACAAACTGTTTAACTACTACGGTGCTGAGGATGCTGAGCAGGTTATCATTGCTATGGGTTCCGTTAACGATACCATCGAGGAGACCATCGACTACATGAGAAAGACCACCGGCGCTAAAGTTGGTGTTGTAAAAGTTCGTCTGTACAGACCGTTCTGCGCAGAGGCTCTGATCGATGTTATCCCGGATACCGTTAAGAAGATCACTGTTCTTGACAGAACCAAAGAGCCGGGTTCCTTAGGCGAGCCGTTATACCTGGATGTTGTTGCAGCATTAAAGGGCAGCAAGTTCGACCAGGCTGAGATCTTCTCCGGCCGTTATGGTCTTGGTTCCAAAGATACCACTCCGTCTCAGATCGTTGCTATCTATGAGAACAGCACCATCAAGAGATTTACCACCGGTATCGTAGATGATGTTACCAACCTGTCCCTGCCGGTAGGCGCTCCGCTTGTTACCACTCCGGAAGGAACTACCAACTGTAAGTTCTGGGGTCTGGGTGCAGACGGTACCGTAGGTGCTAATAAGAACTCCATCAAGATCATCGGTGACAATACCGATATGTACGCACAGGCTTACTTCGATTATGACTCCAAGAAATCCGGCGGTGTTACCATGTCTCACCTTCGTTTCGGTCATAAGAAGATCAAATCCACCTACCTGATCCATCAGGCAAACTTCGTAGCATGCCACAACCCGGCATACGTTCGTAAGTACAACATGGTTCAGGAGCTGGTTGACGGCGGTACTTTCCTGTTAAACTGCCCGTGGACTCACGAGGAGCTGGACAAGCACCTTCCGGGACAGATGAAGAAATTCATCGCTGACCACAACATCAACTTCTACACCATCGACGGTGTTAAGATCGGTATCGAGACCGGCATGGGCCCGACCCGTATCAACACCATCTTACAGTCCGCATTCTTCAAACTGACCGGTATCATTCCGGAGGAGAAAGCAATTGACCTGATGAAGGCTGCTGCTCAGAAGACCTACGGCCGTAAGGGTGAGGACGTTGTTAAGAAGAACTGGGCTGCTATCGATGCTGGTGCTACTGGCGTTGTTAAGGTAGAGGTTCCGGAGAGCTGGAAGAACTGCGAGGATGAGGGCCTTGATTACAAGACCGTTTCCGGCGACAGAAAAGACGTTGTTGATTTCGTTAACAACATCCAGACCAAAGTCAGCGCTCAGGAAGGTAACAACTTACCGGTATCTGCATTCAAAGAGTATGTAGATGGTAACACCCCGTCCGGTTCTGCTGCATTCGAGAAACGTGGTATTGCTGTAGACGTTCCGGTATGGAATTCCGAGAACTGTATCCAGTGTAACTTCTGTTCTTATGTCTGCCCGCACGCTGCAATCCGTCCGGTTGCTATGACCGAGGAAGAGGCTGCTAAGGTTGAGGGCGCTACCTTACCGTTAACTGGTATGCCGCAGTACAAGTTCACCATCGCTGTATCTGCACTTGACTGTACCGGTTGTGGTTCCTGTGCAAACGTATGTCCTGGCAAGAAGGGCGAGAAAGCTCTTACCATGGATAAGCTTGACAAGCACCTTGACGAGCAGAAGACCTTTGATTATACAGTAACCCTGCCGATCAAAGAGGATGTTGTTGCTAAATTCAAAGAGACCACTGTTAAGGGTTCCCAGTTCAAACAGCCGTTACTTGAGTTCTCCGGCGCATGTGCTGGATGTGGTGAGACTCCGTACGCTAAGCTGATCACCCAGCTGTTCGGTGACAGAATGTACATCTCCAACGCAACCGGATGTTCTTCTATCTGGGGTAACTCTTCACCGTCTACTCCTTACACCGTAAACGCTAAGGGCCAGGGTCCGGCATGGGATAACTCCCTGTTCGAGGATGCTGCAGAGTTTGGTTACGGTATGTTACTGGCTCAGAATGCAATCCGTGATGAGTTAAAGGAGAAGGTAGAGCAGGTTGCAGCAAACGAGAACGCTTCTGAGGAAGTTAAGGCTGCATGCAAAGAGTACTTAGATACCTTCACCGTAGGTGCTACCAATGGTACTGCTACCGATAAGTTAGTTGCAGCTTTGGAAGGCATTGACTGCCCGACCTGCAAGTACATCGTAGCAAACAAGAACTATCTGGCTAAGAAGTCCCAGTGGGTATTCGGTGGTGACGGATGGGCTTACGATATCGGCTTCGGCGGCGTAGATCATATCCTTGCTTCCGGTAAGGACATCAACGTTATGGTATTCGATACCGAGGTTTACTCCAACACCGGCGGTCAGTCCTCTAAGGCTACCAAGACTGGTGCTGTAGCTCAGTTCGCAGCTGGCGGTAAAGAGACCAAGAAGAAAGATCTTGCAAGCATCGCAATGTCTTACGGCTATGTATACGTAGCTCAGATCTCCATGGGTGCTGATTACGCTCAGACTGTTAAGGCTATCGCTGAGGCAGAGGCATATCCGGGTCCGTCCCTGATCATGGCTTACGCTCCGTGTATCAACCATGGTATCAAGAAGGGCATGAGCAAAGCTCAGACCGAGGAGAAACTGGCAGTTGAGACCGGTTACTGGAACAACTTCCGCTTCAACCCGGCTGCAGAGAAGAAGTTTACTCTGGACAGCAAGGCTCCGAACATGGAAGGATATCAGGACTTCCTGAAGGGCGAGGTTCGTTATGCATCTCTGGCTATGAAGAATCCGGAGAGAGCAGCTACCCTGTTCGCTAGAAACGAGGCAGAGGCTAAGGAGCGTTACGAGTACCTGACCAAGCTGGTTAAGCTGTACGGCGATGACAACGAGTAATCGTTCGTGAGAAATTCAATATAAATCGTTCATAGCTGTCCCGGTTTGCCGGGCAGCATGAGCGGGTCAGTTTCGGATGGAATGACTTGTGCTGTAGCGGAAAAAAGCTCCCGGCCTGCGAAAGCAGGTTCGGGAGCTTTTTTTGTACAGATGGAATCAGGAAACGCCAGTCGAAAAATGCAGGGGACCAGAGCATTTTTTGACTGGCGTTTCCAGTAACTGTATCATTTAGGCGAAAAGTGCACCAAGCAGTCCGTAGGATAAAAGAGACATAATCACGGTAGCTATGATAATTCCAATTAGGATGGCACCGATGGCTTTGCCGAATTTCATGTGGAGAAGAGCGGCCACCAGGGAGCCGGTCCATGCACCGGTGCCAGGAAGCGGGATGCCTACAAAAAGAACCAGGCCCCAGAATCCGAATTTCTCAATCTGTCCCTTATTTTTATCGGCTTTTTGCCGGATCCAGACAGCAAACTTTCCAAGTCCGGGAATGCGTTCCATGACATTCAGGATTTTTTCAATGAGTAGCAGGATAAATGGAATCGGGAGCAGGTTACCAATCACGCAGATGGGAATGGCTCGCAGGATCGGAACATTCAAGAGGGCGGGAGATGCAGCGAGCAGTCCGCCTCGCAGTTCCAGAATCGGGATCATGGAGATGATAAAGATGATCACTTCGCCGGATACTTTTCCCCCAAGCAGGGAAGCAAGTCCCTGTACCAGAGTATCAGTCATAACATATCCTCACTTTTCTGTATGGAATTGTGTGAATTTGCCGGGAAAACAGGATACATCCTGCAATAGCGTCGGCCAAAAAGTCACATACGGTTTATTATAGGAGAAAGTACAGAAAAATTCAATTGCTTCCGCAGATTCGTTTATAAAAAAAACTATGTTGATTTTCCCCAGAATATGCTAAAATGTAACGAGTGCAAGAGAGCCAGAAGCATGCTCGCATGCTTATGGCGAACGACGAGGCAATCGAGTGACGAAGTCACGAGAACGAGTGCAAGAGAGAAAGGACAGGCAATAAGCTATGAAGCGGTTGTGGAAGATACTGGGGATTCTGTTAGGAATGGCATTACTGCTCAATGTGGTAACAGAGATTTTGAACCGAAAATCCTTTGTGGGAACAGTTCGTTTTATGATTCATGCGCCGATGGTATTCTTGCTGGATACCCTGCTGCTTCTGACCCCGTTTCTGCTGGTGTTTTTTACAAAACGCAAAGTGTTTTTGGCAGTTGTACTTTTTGTGACCGGGTTTGCTGCGGCAATTACCAACAGTGTGCTTCTGGTGTTCCGGACAACGCCGTTTACCGCGGCGGATCTTCGTCTGATGAAATATGCTGCAACACTTCTGACAACTTATCTGACCTGGTGGCAGATTATTCTGATGGCAGCGGCCGCTGTGGCAGCTATCCTTTTTTGCGTAGTGCTCTGGCGAAAGGCACCGGTGGATCAGCAGAAAGTAAACCTTACGGAGTCCGGCTGTGTGGCTGCTGTAACCATGCTGGTAATCTGGGGAATGTTGAATTTTTCAGTTGCCTCCGGCCGTGTTGCACTTCATTTTGGAAACATCGGCCAGGCCTACAAGGATTATGGAGTGGCGTACTGTTTTGCCAACTCTTTGTTGAATACCGGGATTGACAAGCCAGACGGTTATGACATAGAAGCGGTGGATCAGCTTGAGAGCGAGGAGCAGACTCAGGCAGAGGTTCCGAAAACCATAGAAGGACGTTATCCGAATATCATCATGCTTCAGCTGGAATCCTTTTTTGATCCGACACTATGGCGGAATAATCCGGTGCAGGGTGATCCCATTCCGATGTTTCATTTCCTGGAACGAAATTTCCCATCCGGATATTTAAGTGTTCCGTCTGTAGGAGCCGGCACAGCCAATACAGAGTTTGAATGTATCAGTGCCATGAATCTGGATTTTTTCGGTCCGGGTGAATATCCGTACAAGACAATCCTGCAGAAAACGGCCTGCGAGAGTATGGCCTTTGATATGAAAAATCTGGGCTACAAGGCTCATGCGGTGCATAATAATGAGGCAACCTTCTATGACCGCCACAAGGTATTTGCCCAGCTTGGATTTGATACGTTTACCCCCATCGAATACATGTATGACATTGAGCGGAATCCGACTGGCTGGTGTAAGGACAAGGTACTGGTGGGAGAAATTGAAAAAGTACTGGATTCCTCGATCGGAAGTGATTTTGTATACACGATTTCCGTGCAGGGGCATGGAAAATATCCGTCTTTTGAGTATTACTGCGAGCAGATCCATGAGATGGATGAATTTGTGGGGCAGCTGATCAATATGCTGAATACCCGTATGGAACCGACCGTTCTGGTGCTGTATGGAGACCACCTGCCGGGTTTTGAGTGGACAGCTCAGGAGATGGAGAATGAAAGCCTCTTTCAGACAAAATATGTTGTGTGGAACAATGTGAATCTCCCGGCGGTGAAACGGAATGTAGAGGCATACCAGCTTGCGGCGCATGTGCTGAATATGCTGGATATCCATGAAGGAACCATGCTCCGTTTTCATCAGCGGCATCTGGATGCCCGGGATACGGATACCCAGAGCTACCTGGATGCGATGAAGCTTCTCCAGTATGATATTCTGTATGGTGATCACGAGGTTTATGGAGGAGAATCTCCGTATCAGGCAACACAGCTGGAATTTGGGGTTACACCGATCATCCAGGGAACTACGGTGCATAATACGGATCAGGTGATCGTATTCGGAGGACCGTTCAACAGCTGGTCTAAGATCTGTGTGAACGGAAAGGCAGCAGATACCCAGTATTATTCAAAGACCAGGCTGATCGCAAAGGGTGTGGAACCAAAAGAAAAAGAAGAAATTACAGTACAGCAGGTGGGACGTGACAAGATCCATCTTGGAACGGCAAGAAAGAAACAATAAATAATGCAGGAAGAAGAGCAGCAGACAGGAGACAAGAACTATGAATATTCAGGAAGAATGGGAACTGCATAAGCCGAAAAAGAAGACCTGGGGACGTTTTCTGAGGGTAATATTCGGGCGGACCACATTTGTGATTACGGCACTTCTGATCCAGCTTGTGATCCTTTGCCTGAGCTTTCAGTGGCTGCGGGAACATGTATTTTACCTGTATGGCGGCTTTGTTGGGCTGAGTGCAGTTGTTGTGATCTACATTATCAATAAAAATCAGAATCCGTCTTATCAGCTCTCCTGGATCATTCCTGTGCTGGTGTTTCCGGTGTTCGGCGCATTGTTTTATCTGTTTGTGGAGACGCAGCCGGGAACCCGGGCCATTGACCGGAGGCTGAAAGAAATCATAAAAGAAACGGAACCGATGCTGAGACAGCGGCCGGAGGTTATGGAACGGCTGTACCGTGAGAGCCGGGGAACAGCGCGGCTGGCCTATTATATGAATAGGTATGGAGGTTATCCAATCTGGGAAAATACCAGCGCACAGTATTTTCCGCTGGGAGATGACATGTATCCGGTGCTTCTGGAGGAACTGAGGAAAGCAGAGCGTTATATTTTCATGGAATATTTTATCGTGGAAAAAGGCGAGATGTGGGACAGTATTCTGGAAATCCTGAAAGAGAAGGCGGCCGCCGGTGTGGAAGTGCGTTTTATGTACGATGGCATGTGCAGTCTTACCCTGATGCCTTACGGATACCCAAAGCAGCTGGAAAAATACGGAATCCACTGCAAAATGTTTTCTCCGGTGCGTCCGGTCCTTTCTTCTTATCAGAATAACCGTGACCATCGTAAGATCACAGTCATTGATGGCCACACTGCCTTTACCGGCGGAGTGAATCTGGCAGACGAGTACATTAACCGCAAGGTGAGGTTTGGGCACTGGAAGGATACCGCCATTATGCTGAAGGGGGATGCGGCTACCGGATTTCTGATGATGTTTCTGCAGATGTGGAATATTACGGAACACAGTACGGATGATTATGCCCGGTATCTGTATCGGCCGGCTGCTCAAAAACCGAAAGAGCCGGACGGTACCGGCTTTGTGATGCCATACGGGGACAGTCCGCTGGATAACGAGACAGTAGGACAGCATGTTTATATGGATATCTTAAACGAATCCCGCTATTATGTGCATATCATGACACCGTATCTGATCCTGGACAGTGATATGATCACTTCACTGACGTTTGCGGCAAAGCGCGGTATTGAGACGATCATCATCATGCCGCATATTCCGGACAAGATCTATGCGTACCTCCTGGCCCGGTCTTATTACGCGGAGCTTCTTCAGGCCGGCGTGAAGATCTATGAGTATATGCCTGGGTTTGTACATGCCAAGGTATTTACCAGTGATAACACGAAAGCCGTGGTAGGTTCCATTAACATGGACTACCGAAGCCTGCATCTGCATTTTGAGTGCGCCGTGTACCTGTTCAGGAATCCGGCTGTACAGCAGGCAGAAGCCGACTTCCAGGAAACTCTGAAACACTGTCAGGAAATCACCCTGGAAGCCTGCAGAACTTATCCGATGCCGAAGAAGATTGCGGGTAAGGTGCTGCGGCTGTTTGCGCCGCTGATGTAAAATTTAGTAATGCCGTACCTCTGCGGCTGTCCGAATCTTCTGAATGACAGGTTCGGCGGCCTCGGAGGTGAAATACCGGAAGGTGCATGCTGGCACCTTCTTTTTTAATGCATCAAAGTTGCCGTCCCTGATCAGGCAGCGGACCTCGGAGGCACTGATGGCACCGTCCTCATCGGCCTTTCGCGGAATGATATGGCAGTTAAGTCCTGTGGATGCCAGTTCTTCTGCCATCACCTGATTGTAGATTCCGGTTACCTGGCTGAACGGTTCCTCACCTACAAAGCGGTCCGTCACGGACAGGGCCTTGGCAATGCGCAGAAAAACTTGAATATCCAGCTTAGCGTGGGAGCGGATGACGGTGTCGGAGTCTTTTAAAAAGTAGGATGGAAAGGTGGCGTTGGAAATCATGTAGGGGCCGGTTTCATGGCAGACCACATTTGAAAGATCTGTGCAGCCCTCTGCAACCAGCTGTCTGCGGACGGAGAAGGGAACGAGGGAGGCATCTTCGGATACCACAAACACATGCAGCAGATCTACTGCGGCTGCAGCCTGTTCGACCAGATAGCGGTGGCCCAGGGTAAATGGGTTGGCATTCATGATGACGGCACCGATTTTCGCGTCCTGTTCTTTTTCACTTTCGAGGAAAGCAGAAGTTTCTCTCTGCAGACGTTTCAGGTAGTCAGAAAAGCCGGTCCTGCGGTTTTCCATGAAAACAACCTTGCCCTCTACCCGGGCAATCTCGTAAAAGCCCAGATCACCAAAGAAACGCGCAGTATTACATTTTGTATACAGAAAGAGACTGGTGTTGCCGCGGCTATACTGAAACTCGATCAGATGGGAGATGATCTGGTTCATCAGGCCTTCCCCCTGGTGTTCGGAAGAAACAGCCATGCAGCGCAGTGTGTTGGCAAAACAGGAGCCGGTTGCCACAAGATCGTAATTATCATCGAACAGTCCGATGCTGTAATCAAGATTTTTGTCCCGCTCGATTCCTTCTTTTTCTAATAATGCGTCCATCTGGCGCACAGCGCGCTTATCGGTGGGTAAAATTCTGCTTACGGTATAGTCTGACATCATTCATAATTCCTCCGGATTTCATATTGCCCCTAGTATAACGCATTCGTGGAGAAAATGCGAATATATCCTGAGTTATGGGGGATATTTGTAAATATCTATAGTATGGAAGAAAAGGAGATCCTTATATGAATAACGAAGAAAATGTGAATCAGAACGATGCCCGGGCTATCCTGGATGGCAGCAACGGCAAACACAAAATCTGTCTGCTTTCCATTATCGGAGAAGTGGAAGGCCATGAAAACCTTTCCGGCAATACGAAAACCACCAAGTATGACCAGATTCTGCCAAAGCTGGCGCAGCTGGAAGATGATGACAGCGTGGAAGGCCTTCTGGTATTGCTAAATACCTCTGGAGGCGATGTGGATGCAGGTCTGGCGATTGCGGAGATGATCGCCTCTCTTTCCATGCCGACGGTATCACTGGTCCTGGGCGGCAGCCATTCCATCGGAGTGCCGCTTGCAGTGTCAACAGATCATTCCTTTATTGTGCCGACCGGGACCATGATGGTGCATCCGGTGCGGATGAGCGGGACCGTGATCGGAGCTTCCCAGACTTATGAGTATTTTGAGATGATTCAGGACCGGATCCTGACTTTTGTGAGTGAGCACGCAAAGATCGCCTACGATCAGGTGAAGAAGCTGATGCTGAACACGGAAATGCTGACGAAAGATCTCGGTACTGTGCTGGTAGGCCAGGATACGGTAAAGAACGGACTGATCGATGAGGTTGGAGGGATCAGGGAGGCACTTAGATATTTGTATCAGCAGATAGAAGCAGGAGCGTAAGCTCTGTCGGAAGCGTTTGGGGATCATGCAGGATCATGCGTCCGGTTTTACGTGGCTTGCATTTCCTGATATTTTTTTGTATACTAACTACATTGGGAAAGAGGAGGCCGAAGTTTGTGGCAGCGAAGAAACAGCAAAACCGAGTAAATTCAGACAGAACGGGAAAAGCGGCAGGCAGCAGAAAGTCTGTGCGTTCCGGGGCACAGGGGGCGTCAGAAGGACGCAAACCCGGCAGACCGAGACGGGTTCAGGAGCCGGAACCGGAGCAGGAGGGACTGCTCCGTGCAGAGGTCATTGTGTTAGGGTCATTTGCTCTGGCTGTGCTTTTATTTTTGAGCAATTTTCATTTATGCGGATTTGCAGGTGATTTCTTAAGAGGAATCCAGCTTGGCCTGTTTGGCCTTCCGGGCTATGTGGCTCCGCTGGTTCTCTTTATCGGAACCTGCTTCTATCAGGCCAACCGCGAAAACCGGATTGTACTGCAAAAGACCATTGCAACGGCCGCAGCATTTTTCCTGCTATGTGGTTTCTCACAGATGATGTTTGGGCAGCAGCCGGAAGCAGGAAAAGGCATTTTTGAATATTACCGCTTTTCAGCGGCATCCGGTATGGGCGGCGGTCTGTTTGGCGGCCTGCTGTTTGGCGGAATCCGTGCATTTATCGGAAGCATCGGAGCATTTCTGGTCATGGCGGTTGGAATGATCATCTGCATGGTGTGCATCACCCAGCGCTCTTTTGTGAAAGCGGTAAAACGTCACAGCGATGTGGCCTATCAGCATGCAAGAGAAGATATGGAACGGCGCCGTGAGCTTTATGCCGAGCGTCAGGAAGAACGAAGGCGTCTTCGGGAGGAGCAGCGGGTGCGGGGCGTGAATTTGGGTTCCACGAAGCTGTCAGCTTCTGACGATGAATATGCAGAGGATATGCCGCAAGAAGGCTTCGAAGATGGCTGGGATGGCAGCAATGAAGAAGATTACGGGAAAAGCAGTGAAGATGGCGGCAGCGCAGACCTGCAGGCCGGCAGTCAGGCTGCGGATGAGGCGTCAGAGGAGGCTCCGGCTCCCGGAACATCGCGCGGGCGGCGCCTGTTTCCTGAGGAAGCCATGGAACCGGATCTGTCGGATATTTTTACAGGCAGTATTACCATGCCGGAAGATGACTATGATCTGGAGGCAGCGGCAAAGCGCCTGACGGAGTCCGGTTTTGGACAGTTTGAACAGGCGGGTGAGGTTTTTACCGGCGGTGCCAGAAGACTGGATGAAGAATCTGCGGTGAATCCGGCGCATGATCAGACAGCGCAGTCAGAGCATCAGCAGGAACCGGAGCAGATTCAGGATGAGGCTCCGTGGGATGAGCCTGCAAAAGCAGAACATGAGGAGTGTACATATACCCGGCCGCAGGATCCTGCATGGCAGGAGGCAGCCCCGGAGGAGTATCTTCCGGAGCCGGATGTGGCATATACTGTGAAGACGGAGCAGAACACCGATTTCGCAATCCCGGAAGGAAACAAGCATGTGGTAACAGCCGGCGGCAAGGTGATCGATACCGATACCGAGGCTCTTCAGAAGAAGCTGGAGTCCGCAAAGAAAGCAGCGGCAGCGGAGAAATCAGAAGAAGCCGCAGACAGCGAAGTGGCCGTGGAGCAGCAGATCCGGGAACAGGCAGAGGAACCGAAGAAGGAATATATATTTCCGCCTCTCAGCCTCTTAAAGCGCGGCGGCAGAAGCTCCGGCGGTTATTCTGAGCAGGAGTACCGAGACACTGCCGTGAAGCTGCAGCAGACACTGCGAAACTTCGGCGTTGGTGTTACCGTGACCAACATCAGCTGCGGGCCATCGGTTACCCGCTACGAGCTTCACCCGGAGCAGGGAGTGAAGGTCAGCAAGATCGTGGGACTGGCCGATGACATCAAACTGAGCCTGGCTGCGGAGGACATCCGCATCGAGGCTCCGATCCCCGGAAAGTCTGCTGTGGGTATCGAGGTGCCGAATAAAGAGAAAACGTCCGTATTCCTGCGCGATCTGTTAGAATCCGATGCGTTCCAGAAGCATCCATCCCGTCTGGCCTTTGCAGTCGGCAAGGATATCGGCGGTCAGGTTGTGGTGACCGATATCGCCAAGATGCCGCATCTTCTGATCGCGGGTGCTACAGGCTCCGGTAAGTCTGTCTGTATCAATACCATCATCATGAGCATCATCTACAAGGCAGATCCGGAGGATGTCAAGCTCATCATGGTAGACCCGAAGGTCGTAGAGCTCAGTGTATATAATGGTATCCCGCATCTTCTGATCCCGGTCGTGACAGATCCGAAGAAAGCCTCCGGCGCATTAAACTGGGCGGTAGCAGAGATGACAGACCGCTACAAAAAATTTGCCAGGTACGGTGTACGTGACCTGAAAGGCTACAATGCGAGAATTGACACTATTCAGGATATCGAAGATGAGAATAAACCGAAGAAGATGCCGCAGATCGTCATTATCGTGGACGAGCTGGCGGATCTGATGATGGTGGCTCCGGGTGAGGTGGAGGATGCCATCTGCCGTCTGGCCCAGCTGGCCCGTGCAGCAGGCATTCATCTGGTCATTGCGACACAGAGACCGTCTGTCAATGTCATCACCGGTCTCATCAAGGCCAACGTGCCGTCGCGAATCGCGTTTTCAGTTTCTTCCGGCGTGGATTCCCGCACGATCATTGACATGAATGGTGCAGAAAAGCTGCTCGGAAAGGGCGACATGCTCTTTTATCCGGCAGGCTTCCCGAAGCCACAGCGTGTACAGGGCGCTTTTGTTTCGGATTCCGAAGTCCAGCAGGTGGTGGACTTCCTCACCGAGCAGGGGCTTACGGCCCAGTACAGCCCGGAGGTGGAAAACAGTATGAATTCGGCTCCTTCTGCCCAAGCATCCGGCCCGTCTAACAGCCGGGACGAGTACTTTGAGCAGGCAGGCCGTTTCATTATAGAAAAAGAAAAGGCATCCATTGGAATGCTGCAGCGTATGTTTAAGATTGGGTTCAACCGCGCCGCAAGGATCATGGACCAGCTGGCAGAGGCCGGTGTGGTCGGCGAGGAAGAGGGAACAAAGCCCCGCAAGGTCCTTATGACCATGGAAGAATTCGATCAGATCATTTAACCCAACACTACACACGAAAAGGGAGGATTCTGGCTATGAAAACAGATATCGAAATCGCGCAGGAGGCGGTAAAGCTTCCAATCAAAGAGGTTGCAGAGAGTTATGGTATTGTTGAGGATGATCTGGAACTGTATGGCAAGTACAAGGCAAAGATCACGGATGAACTGTGGCAGCAGGTAAAAGACCGTCCGGACGGAAAACTGGTTCTGGTAACTGCCATCAACCCGACTCCGGCAGGAGAAGGAAAGACTACCACAAGCATCGGCCTGGCAGACGCTCTTACAAGACTTGGAAAAAAGACCATGATCGCACTTCGTGAGCCATCTCTGGGACCGTGCTTCGGTATTAAGGGCGGTGCCGCAGGCGGTGGATTTGCCCAGGTGGTTCCGATGGAAGATCTGAACCTTCATTTTACCGGAGATTTCCATGCCATCACTTCAGCCAACAACCTTCTGGCAGCACTTCTGGATAACCACATCCAGCAGGGAAACGCACTTCAGATCGACACAAGACAGATTCTCTGGAAACGCTGCCTGGATATGAACGACCGTGTGCTGCGCAATATCGTTGTCGGCCTTGGCGCGAAGGCAGACGGTGTGGTGCGTGAGGATCACTTTGTGATCACCGTAGCTTCCGAGATCATGGCAATCTTATGCCTGGCCAACGACATGAATGACTTAAAGAAACGTCTCGGCAAGATCATTGTTGCATATAATTATGCCGGAGAGCCGGTTACCGCAGCACAGTTAAACGCAGTGGGTGCCATGGCGGCCCTGTTAAAGGACGCGATCAAGCCGAATCTGATCCAGACTCTGGAGCATACCGGTGCACTGGTACACGGTGGACCGTTTGCAAACATTGCCCATGGCTGCAACAGTGTGCGCGCTACCAAGACAGCCTTAAAGCTGGCAGATGTTGTGATAACCGAGGCTGGCTTCGGTGCGGATCTGGGTGCAGAGAAATTCCTGGATATTAAATGCCGCAAGGCAGACTTAAAGCCGGATGCAGTAGTTCTGGTTGCAACTGTGCGTGCGCTGAAGTACAACGGCGGAGTGCCGAAGACGGAGCTTTCCGCAGAGAACCTGGATGCCTTAAAGAAGGGTATTGTGAATCTGGAGAAGCACATTGAAAATCTGCAGAAATTCGGTGTGCCGGTGGTAGTCACCTTAAACTCCTTTGTGACCGATACGGAAGCAGAGTATGCGTTTATCCGCGATTTCTGTGAGGAGCGCGGCTGTGAGTTCGCCCTTTCTGAGGTATGGGCAAAAGGCGGAGAGGGCGGAGAAGCTCTTGCCCAGAAGGTTCTGGATACCCTTGCAAATAAGGAGAGCCATTACCATGCCCTGTACCCGGATGAGATGAGCTTAAAGGATAAGGTAAAGACCATTGCCACCGAGATTTACGGCGCAGATGGTGTTTCCTACGCACCGGCTGCCTCTAAGGCGCTGGCGCGCATCGAGGAGATGGGCTTTGGCAATCTTCCGGTCTGCATGGCCAAAACCCAGTATTCTTTGTCTGACGACCAGACCAGGCTGGGACGTCCGACCGGCTTTACCATCAACGTACGTGATGCCTATGTATCTGCAGGCGCCGGTTTTGTGGTAGTACTGACGGGTGCTATCATGACGATGCCGGGACTGCCGAAGAGACCGGCAGCAGATGGCATTGATGTAGATGAAAACGGCATGATCACCGGATTATTCTAATAATAGAAGAAGGATCCGGCAGGCGCTGGTATCATAAGGGCCATGCCGGATCTGTTGACTGAGAAAGGATAGGCAAGAGTATGACGATAAAAGACTGGTTAGAGGGACTTTCCTATAAGCTGGTCCAGGGAAGCCTGGACGTGGAAGTAAATGAAGTTGTGTACGACTCCAGAAAGGCAGCTCCGGGCGCAGTGTTTGTCTGCATGAAGGGCACCAAGATTGATTCCCATGATTTCATTTATCAGGTGACGGAGGCAGGCGTAAAGATGCTTGTGACCGAGCATCCGGTGGAAGCACCGGAAGGCGTGACCGTCGTGGAAACCGAAAACGGAAGAGAGGCGCTGGCTCTTTTATCGGCTGCCCGCTTTGGCTATCCATCACGGAAGCTGACTATGATCGGGGTGACCGGAACCAAGGGAAAGACCACCACCACCCATATGATCAAGACGATTTTAGAGACATCCGGCAAAAAGACCGGCATGATCGGAACCAACGGTGTTTATATCGGGGAAGAGCATTTTCCGACGGTGAATACCACACCGGAGTCTTACGATCTGCACCGCTATTTCGCAAAAATGGTGGAAGAGGGCTGTGAGTGCTGCGTGATGGAGGTTTCCTCCCAGGCCATGAAAATGCACCGTGTGGCCGGAATCCATTTTAACTATGGTCTGTTTACAAATATTTCCCCGGATCATATCGGAAAAGATGAGCATGCGGATTTTGCGGAATATTTGTATTATAAGAAACAGCTGTTTTACCAGTGCGACCGTGCCCTGATCAATGTAGATGACGAGCATATTGAGGAAATCGTAAAAGATATTCCGTGTCCGTGGACCGGCTTTGGCCTGAAGGCGGGCGCAGGCTTCCAGGCAGAAAATATCCACTATGTCTCCGAGCCGGATTTTGTAGGTGTGGAATTTGACATCAAGGGTGAGCACCAGATTCCGGTACGCGTTAGCATTCCGGGCAAATTCAATGTATACAATGCGCTGGCAGCTGCGGCCGTTACCCTTTGGGTAGGCGTACCGGCAGAAAAGCTGCAGCATGCTCTCGAGCATCTGAAGATCAATGGCCGTATGGAGATTGTATACACCTCTGAAAAGTGCTGTGTGATCGTGGATTACGCGCACAATGCAGTCAGCATGGAGAGTCTCCTGGCAACGCTGCGTGAATATCATCCGAAGCGCCTCGTTGTGGTATTTGGCTGCGGAGGAAACCGATCCAAAGACCGCCGTTACTCTATGGGAGAGATTGGCGGCCGCATGGCAGATCTGTCCATCATAACCGCAGATAACTCCCGCTTTGAAAAAGTCGAGGATATCATTGCGGATATCCGCGGCAGCATCGAGAAGACCGGTGGAAGCTTCCTGGAGATTCCGGACCGGAAAGAGGCCATTGCCTACAGCATCACACATGCAGAGCCGGGCGATATGATCGCTATCATCGGTAAGGGCCATGAGGATTATCAGGAAATTAACGGCGTGCGTTACCCGTTCCTGGACCGCGCCGTGGTGGAAGAGGTTGTGAAGAACCTGTAGAAAAGAAACAGAAAAGAGATCCGGAAATGGAAAATATAACGGTTAAAGATATCGTGGCTGCCACAGGCGGCCGGCTTCTGTGCGGCAATGCGGCCCAGAAGATCGAACATTTGAGCATTGATTCAAGAACCATGAAAGGAAATGACCTGTTTGTACCGCTGATCGGAGAAAAGGTGGATGCTCACCGCTTCATCGGGCAGGCATTCGATACAGGCGCAGCAGCGGTTCTTACTTCGGAGCATGAAAGCGCAGCGGATACAGAGCATGCGTGGATCCGGGTTGCAGATACCAAAAATGCGCTGCAGGATATCGGACGTTATTATCGCAGCCGGTTAAGCCTGCCGCTGGTAGGCATCACCGGAAGCGTGGGAAAGACGACTACCCGTGAGATGGTGGCGGCAGCACTTTCCGCAAAATATCAGGTGTATAAGACACCTGGCAACTCCAATAGCCAGGTAGGTGTGCCGATCACCCTGTCTGAGATTACTTCAGCCGATGAGATCGGTGTGCTGGAGCTTGGCATGAGCATGCCGGGGGAGCTGACAGTCATTGCAAAGATCGCGCAGGTGGATATGGCGGTAATCACCAATGTGGGAATTACGCACATTGAGCAGTTGGGAAGTCAGGATAATATCTATCATGAGAAACTGACGATTCAGGATGGTCTGAAAGAAGGCGGCATTCTCTTTTTAAATGGAGATGACCCACGCTTAAAGGAGACCAGAGCCAAGGACGGCTGCAGAACCGTATATTACGGAACCGGAGATAATTCTGAGTACCGTGCGGAGGATATCCGCAGCGAGGACGGATATCCGGTATTTACTGCAAACTGCCGCGGAGAAAAATATATGGTGCGCTTAAGCATCATGGGACGTCATAATGTACTCAATGCCATGGTGGCTCTGGCCGTGGCGGATCTGAGCGGAGTTCCGCTTTCCGGTGCAGTCAAGTGCCTGGCTGCTTTTACCGGTTTTCAGAACCGTCAGCAGGTCATGCAGAAGCATGGCATTACCGTCATTGATGACACTTACAATGCAAGCCCGGTTTCCATGAAGGCAGGACTGGAGGTTCTCGAGGCAACGGCAAAGGGACGCCGCATCGCAGTGCTTGCAGATATGAAGGAACTGGGGCCGGATTCTCCGAAGTTCCACTATGAGGTAGGAAGCTGGATGAAATCCCATCCGGTGGATATTCTGTTTACATACGGGGAACTGGCGGAGCAGATTGCCCGGGGCGCAAAGCGGGCCGGAATGAAGGCGGAGTATATCCATTTCGAAGAAAACCGTCGTGATGCGCTGGCGGAAGCAATCAGGGCAAAGCTGCAGCCGGGAGACTGTGTCCTTCTAAAGGGGTCAAACAGCATGAAACTCGGAGAAGTGGCTGCAAAGCTGCTGAAAGATTAAAACAGGCAACAGACAGGAGCAGATATGGCAGATCAGTATGCCAGCATCATTATAGATATTTCCCATGAAGACGTAGACCGGGTATTCCAGTACCGGATCCCGCCGGCACTTTTGCCGGAGATCCGGGTCGGGGTGCAGGTCTGCGTCCCTTTTGGTTCAGGAAACAGAACACGAAACGGCTATGTGGTGGAACTCACCGACCGACCGGATTATGATAAAGAGAAAATAAAAGAGATCATCAGCGTGACCGAAAAGAGCATCACCGCGGATACCCGGCTCATTGAGCTGGCCTGGTGGATGAAAGAGCAATATGGCTCTACCATGAATCAGGCGTTAAAGACGGTACTTCCGGTGAAGAAAAGGGTGAAGGCACGGAATAAAAAAATAGTGGAGACTGTGGCGGAGCAGGAAAACGATCCATCACAGTGCAGTCAGGAGGTTCTTCTGAATCCGGAGCAGCAGTCCATTGTGGATGATTTTATTACTGCCTATGACTCCGGAGACCACAGACCATGTCTCATCCATGGTGTTACAGGAAGCGGCAAGACAGAAGTCTACATGGCCCTGATCGACCATGTGCTGCTGCAGGGAAAGCAGGCCATTGTGCTGATCCCGGAGATTGCCCTGACCTATCAGACCGTGAGCCGCTTTTACAGCCGCTTTGGAAACCGCATCTGTGTCATGCATTCCAGGCTTTCCGCAGGAGAAAAGTGTGACCAGTTTGAGCGGGCCGCAAAAGGTGAGACGGATATTATGATCGGCGCACGGTCAGCGCTCTTTACTCCCTTTCCCAATCTGGGACTCATCATCATAGATGAGGAGCATGAGGGGGCATACAAGAGTGAGACCACGCCGCGTTATCATGCGCGGGAGGTGGCGGAAAAGCTGGCACAGCTAAGCGGCGCGGCCCTGGTGCTTGGTTCTGCAACACCGTCGGTGGAGGCGTATTTTAAGACAGAGGACAAAACCTACCGGCTGTTTACGCTCGCAAAACGCGCAAAGACCGGAAGTGAGATGGCGGCAGTGGAGGTCGTGGACCTGCGAAAAGAAATGGAAAACGGAAATAAATCCATATTCAGTGAGCGGCTCCAGGAGCTGATCCGGAACCGGCTGGAAAAAAAAGAGCAGGTCATGCTGTTTATTAACCGGCGCGGCTATTCCAGCTTTGTCTCCTGCAGAAGCTGCGGCGAGGCTGTGAAATGCCCTCACTGTGATGTCTCCCTGACGCTACACAACCGCCAGCGGCTGGTGTGCCATTACTGCGGCTACCAGATCCCCATGCCAAAGCTGTGTCCGAATTGCGGATCTCCGTATCTTGCGGGTTTTGGTATTGGTACGCAGAAAATCGAGGAGATGGCGGCACAGATGTTTCCGGAGGCAAGGCTTTTACGGATGGACCTGGACACCACCTCGAAAAAAGGCGGTCATGAGAAAATCTTATCTGCTTTCGCAAAGGGCAGGGCAGACATTCTCATCGGCACCCAGATGATCGTAAAGGGACATGACTTTCCGGGAGTGACCCTGGTAGGCGTTCTGGCAGCGGATGTATCTTTGTATGCGCCGGATTTCGAGGCGGCAGAGCGTACCTTTCAGCTTCTGGTCCAGGCGGCAGGGCGTGCCGGGCGGGGCAGGAAAGCTGGGATTGCGCTGATCCAGACCTATATGCCGGAGCATTACAGCATCCAGACGGCGGCAGCCCAGGACTATGCAGCCTTTTACCGTCAGGAGATGGGGTACCGGAAGCTGATGCATTATCCTCCGGTCTGCCATATGCTGTGTATGCAGGTAGCCGGAGAAGACGAGGAGCTTATGAGCCGGATCATGGACGCCATCGCGCAATCTGTACAGAAACATTTCGGAGAAACTGCCGAGATCATCGGTCCGGTTTTTGCTCCTGTATACAAAGTTCATGATATCTACAGAAAAATTTTATATATGAAACATGAAAACTATGATATACTAATAAAAATCCAGAAGTATGTCAAAATGCGCTGGGATGAAACAGAAAGCTGCAAAAAACTGACGCTGCAATGCGATTTCACATAAATGCGATACAGAAAGGACAGAGATAAATGGCAATCAGACAGGTAAGAACCATCGGAGACGATATTTTAAGAAAGGAATGCAAACCGGTCAAAGAGATCACCCCGCGTATTGCGGAGCTCATTGAGGACATGTTTGAGACAATGTACGAGGCCAACGGTGTTGGTCTGGCAGCACCGCAGGTGGGTATCTTAAAGCAGATCGTGGTCATGGATGTGGATGACGGCAATCAGTATGTACTCATCAATCCGGAGATCATCGAGCAGAGCGGAAGCCAGACCGGTCAGGAGGGGTGCCTGAGTGTGCCTGGAAAGGCAGGCATGGTAACCCGCCCAAATCATGTGGTAGTACGTGCATACGATGAAAACATGGAGCAGTTTGAGTTAGAGGGAGAGGAACTGTTAGCCCGCTGCATCTGCCATGAGTGTGCGCATCTTCACGGACAGCTCTATGTAGATCTGGTAGAGGGCGAACTGATGGATACGACTGTGGAACCGGAGGAAGAATAATTTATGAGAATCATATTTATGGGAACACCGGATTTTTCGGTGCCGACATTAGAAGCGCTGGTGGCTTCCGGGCATGAGGTTGTAGCAGTAGTCACCCAGCCGGATAAGCCGAAGGGCCGAGGAAAGGAGATCCATATGTCTCCGGTCAAGGAATGCGCCCTGCAGCATAACATCCCGGTTTACCAGCCGGTGCGTGCAAGAGATGAGGCGTTTGTGGAAGAAATGCGTGCATTAAACCCGGATGCCATGGTTGTGATCGCCTTTGGCCAGATCCTTCCAAAGTCCCTTTTGGATCTGCCGAAGTATGGCTGTGTGAACATTCATGCGTCCCTGCTGCCGAAGTACCGCGGAGCAGCACCGATCCAGTGGGCAGTCATTAACGGCGATAAGGAGACCGGCATTACTACCATGATGATGGATGTGGAGATGGATACCGGTGATATGCTCGAAAAAACGGTCGTAAAGCTGAATCCGGATGAAACCGGGGGAAGCCTTTTTGACCGGTTAAGTCTTCTGGGCGGCAGTCTGATCCTTTCTACGTTAGGCAAGCTGGAAAAGGGTGAGATCATCCCGCAGCCGCAGGATCATGAAAAGGCAACCTATGTAAAGAAAATTTCCAAATCCATGGGAGATATTGACTGGACCATGGATGCGGTTTCAATCGAACGTCTGGTGCGCGGCTTAAATCCGTGGCCGAGCGCGTTCACAAGATGGAATGGCAGAATGTTAAAGATCTGGGAGGCGAAGGTGCTTCCGGATCCGGCTGTGAAAGCCCCCTGCGGCAGCGTGATCAGTGCCGGTGAGGAGGGCCTGAAGATCCAGACCGGAAATGGCGTGTTATGTGTCACCAGCCTTCAGTTAGAAGGAAAGAAGCGGATGGATACCGCGGCATTTTTACGCGGATACCAGATCGAACCCGGCTGTATCATGGAAAGGAGTGAGTAGTCATGTACGGTGGCTATGGTTACTACGGGCTGGGCTACAGCCTGTTTGATCCGACAATGATCCTTGTTTATATCGGTGCCCTGTTATCACTGTGGGCATCATCCAAAGTGAACAGTACGTTCCAGCGCTATTCCCGTGTGCGCAGCATGACCGGGATGACCGGCGCGGAGGCAGCAAAACGCCTGCTGCAGTCCCAGGGCATCTACGATGTGACAGTCCGGCCGGTGCGGGGACAGCTTACGGATCACTATGATCCGCGGACGAAGACGGTCAATCTGTCGGAGTCTGTTTACGGCAGCACATCCATCGCAGCCGTTGGCGTGGCAGCCCATGAGTGCGGACATGCCATTCAGGACAATGTGGGGTATGCGCCGCTGCGCCTGCGTTCCGCTTTTGTGCCGATCGCAAACCTTGGCAGCAAAATTTCCCTGCCCCTCATCATCCTGGGCTTTTTTATCGGACTGACTCCGTTCATTGAGATTGGTATCTGGATGTTTGTGCTGGCTGTATTATTCCAGATCATCACCCTGCCGGTAGAGTTCAATGCTTCCTCCCGCGCGGTGCAGCTGGTGGACAGCCTTGGAATTCTCCGGGGGGACGAGGTAGATGGCACCCGGAAGGTGCTGGGTGCAGCAGCGCTCACCTATGTGGCAGCCGCGGCTGCTTCCATTTTACAGCTTGCGCGGCTGATCATCCTGTTTGGAGGACGCAGACGACATGACTAAGCAGAGTGGCCCGACGAAGGAGCGGGAACTGATCCTGGATATTCTTATGGAGATCCTGGAAAACGGCGATTACAGCCATGTAGTATTAAAAAAAGCACTGGATAAGCACCAGTATCTGGAAAAACAGAACCGTGCGTTTGTCACAAGAGTTGTGGAAGGAACGATCGAGTATCTTCTTACCATCGATGCAGTGATCGATCAGTGCTCCAAAATAAAAGTGAAGAAAATGAAACCGGTGATCCGCACCATTCTCCGTATGTCTGTGTACCAGATCTTACAGATGGACCGGATCCCGGACAGTGCAGTATGTGATGAGGCGGTGAAACTTGCGGTAAAACGGAAGTTCCACGGCCTGAAAGGTTTTGTGAACGGTGTACTGCGCACCATTTCCAGGGAAAAGGAAACTTTTGTTTTCACCGACTGGTCACGAAAGTATTCCATGCCGGACTGGATTATTGAACTGTGGAAACAGCAGTACCCGGCAGAGACTGTGGAGCGCATGATGCAGGCATTCTTAGAGGAACGCCCGACTTGCGTACGCTGTAATCTGGACCGGGCTTCCATGGAACAGATCCTCGCGAGTCTGGAACAGGATCGTGTCACCGTACAGAGGAATCCGCTGGCAGAGCATGCCCTGCTTCTTTCCGGATACGATTATCTGGATGCCGTTAAGGCCTTTCGGGAAGGCTGGATCACAGTGCAGGATGTGAGTTCATCCTTTGTGGGAGAGGCGGCAGATCCGAAATCCGGAGACAGGGTTCTGGATGTGTGCGGAGCTCCCGGCGGAAAGAGTCTGCATATTGCGGATAAGCTCGCCGGAACCGGAGAGGTCCTTGTCCGCGATTTAACGGAGCAGAAGATCCTTCTGGTGGAGGATAACATCCGCCGGACCGGATTTACCAATATCCGGGCTGAGGTGTGGGACGCACTGGAGGAAGATCCGTCCTGGGATGAGCAGGCAGATATCGTAATCGCGGATCTCCCGTGCTCAGGGCTCGGCATCATCGGCAGGAAGCCGGATATCAAGTACCAGGTGACAAAGGAAGACCTGGAAGAACTGGCAGAACTCCAGCGGGACATTCTGTCTGTAGTCTGGAAATATGTTAAGCCGGGCGGAAAGCTGATCTACAGCACCTGTACCATCGATCATCTGGAGAATGAAGATCAGAGAAACTGGATTTTAGAAGCGCTTCCGTTTGAACCGCTGAGCCTGGAAGGAGCGTTTGGAAGCCAGGTGGCAGAAAAAACCATGAAAGACGGATATATTCAGCTTCTTCCGGGCAGATACCCATGCGATGGGTTCTTTATCTCCGCGTTCCGGAGAAAGGAGTAGCAGATTATTATGGAAAAGTTAGATATCAAATCCCTGACTCTGGAGGAGCTGACTGAGGCCATCCGGCAGATGGGAGATAAACCATTTCGGGCAAAACAGATTTACCAGTGGCTTCATCAGAAGCTGGTGACGGATTTTGATGAGATGAGTAATCTGTCCAAGCCGCTGCGCGAAAAATTAAAAGAACAGTTTACGCTGACTGCACTGTATCCGGCAGATGTGAAAATCTCCCAGATTGACGGCACCCGCAAATATCTGTTCCGTCTGGAGGACGGCAATGTCATTGAGAGTGTGTGGATGCAGTATCATCATGGCAACAGCGTTTGTATATCCTCTCAGGTAGGCTGCCGTATGGGCTGCCGCTTCTGTGCTTCTACGTTGGACGGTCTTGAGCGGAACCTGACAACGGCAGAGATGCTGGACCAGATTTACCGGATCCAGACGCTGACCGGGGAACGAGTTTCCAATATCGTGATCATGGGTTCCGGAGAACCGCTTGACAACTATGACAATGTGATCCGTTTTCTACGCATGATCTCAGATGAAAACGGGCTGAATATCAGCCAGAGAAATATTACGCTCTCAACCTGCGGTATCGTGCCGAATATCTTAAGGCTGGCAGAGGAGAATATCCAGATCACCCTGGCTTTGTCACTGCATGCACCGAATGACGAGGTGCGAAAGACTCTGATGCCGATCGCAAACCGCTATAGCTTAAAGGAAATCCTGCCGGCCTGCCAGACCTATTTCGAGAAGACCGGCCGCCGTCTGACCTTTGAGTACAGTCTGGTAAGCGGCGTCAATGATAACCTGGATGAGGCAAAGGCACTTACATCCCTGCTCAAAAACATGCACGGTCATGTCAATCTGATCCCGGTCAACCCGATTAAAGAGCGGGATTACCGCCAGTCAGACCGGAAGGCGATCGAAGCGTTCAAGTCTTATCTGGAGAAGAACGGCATCAACGTGACAGTCCGCCGGGAAATGGGACGCGATATCAATGGCGCCTGCGGTCAGCTGAGAAAGAGCTTTCTGGAAGAGGAAAGCAAAGGAGGGATCTGAAGCATGGAGGCATATGCACTGACAGATGTAGGCCAGAAGCGGAGCATGAATCAGGACTCTGTCTATGCCCGCACAAAATCCATTGGATCCCTGGAGAATCTGTTTATTGTGGCGGATGGCATGGGCGGACATCAGGCAGGGGATTTTGCTTCCAACTTTGTGGTGGAAAATCTGGTCCGTTTTTTTGAAACGCCGTACCCGGAACGGGATGTTCATGGAATTTTAAAAGAGGGGATCCGGAAGGTAAACCGCGATCTTTATGAGTGTACCAGCCGGGATCCGAAGCTGAACGGAGCCGGAAGTACCCTGGTGTTGGCTACCATCAAGGGTAGCGTGCTTTATGTGGCAAATATCGGAGACAGCCGTCTTTATCTTCTGCGGGAAGCACTCGAACAGATCACAAAAGACCATTCCTATGTGGAAGAACTGGTTGCCATGGGAAAACTAAAGCGCGGCAGCCGGGATTATCTGGAAAAGAAAAATATCATCACCAGAGCTGTAGGTGTCAGCGCGCAGGTCGATACAGACCTGTTTGCGCTGAAACTAAAGAGTGGTGACCAGATCCTCATGTGCTCGGACGGGCTGAGCAATATGGTGGATGAACTGGAAATCGAATATATTATTCGTTCCGAGGATGGAGTAGAAAGCCGGGCAAAAGCCCTGGTGGATGCAGCAAACCGCAGCGGCGGACTGGATAACATTTCGGTTGTTCTTGTGGAACCGCAGATAAGTGAGGTGAGCTTATGATACTGAGACCCGGAACATTTTTGCAGGACCGCTATGAAATCCTGGAGCAGATCGGCTCAGGCGGCATGTCTGTGGTCTACAAGGCCAAATGTCACAAATTAAATCGTCTGGTGGCCATCAAGGTCCTGAAGGAAGAATTCTGCAACGACAGCAGCTTTGTCAGCAAGTTTAAGATGGAAGCCCAGTCTGCTGCCGGGCTTTCCCATCCGAACATTGTCAGTGTTTACGATGTTATCGATGAAGGAAAGCTTCATTACATAGTCATGGAGCTGATCGAGGGGATTACCCTGAAAAGCTATATCCAGAAGAAGGGGCGGCTGGAAATTAAAGAGACCATCGGCATTGCCATTCAGGTAGCACAGGGCATTGCGGCGGCACATGAGCAGCATATCATTCACCGGGATATCAAGCCGCAGAATATGATCATTTCCCGGGATGGCAAGGTGAAGGTGGCAGATTTCGGCATTGCAAGAGCAGTGTCGGCACAGACCATGACCTCCTCGGCCATGGGATCGGTCCATTATATTTCACCGGAGCAGGCCAGAGGCGGCTTCAGTGATGAGCGGAGTGACATATATTCCCTTGGAGTGACCATGTATGAGATGGTGACCGGACGTGTCCCCTTTGATGGAGACAATACGGTGGCCATTGCCCTGGCGCACCTGGAGGATGCTGTGGTGCCGCCCAGTGTTTACAATCCGGAGATTCCAATGAGTCTTGAACGGATCATACTGACCTGTATGGAGAAAAAACCGGAACGCCGTTACCGCAGTGCCCAGGAGGTGATCACAGATCTGCGGGCAGCACTGATCTGGCCGGCATCCGAGGGCGGAAACCGTCCGGCAGATGCCGAGGAACGTGCCTTAAATGGCGAAACGGTTCAGATCAGCAGTGAACAGCTGTCTCAGATCAAGCAGTTTCGGCGTCCGGAGCGCATGGAGCAGGAACACCGGGAAAATTATGACCGGGAGGCAAAAGCTGCCTGGGACGCTTATCAGGAAGAAAACAGTCAGGGAGAAGACAATCAGGAAGAACCGCTGCCAGCTCAGGGGAGAAAGTCGTCTAAACCTTACAGACCGCAGGCAAAACACCGGAAACGGAACGAGGAGGATGACCAGGCGAATCCGCATATTGAGCGGCTTTTGGCAGGTGCAGGTATTGTTGCTGCCATTGTGGTGGTAGCAGTGCTGATTGTGGTATTCTCAAAGCTCGGCGCTTTCTTTAAAGCGGGAAGCGGAATCCTTGGAAATTCCCAGACAGAAAGCAGCCAGGCAGAGGCCGGGGAACTGATCTTAAAGGATACGGAAGTCAACATGCCATCCGTACTGGGACTTTCTGAGAACATGGCAGAGAGTACCCTTAAGGAGCATTCTCTGACCATGAAACGAACCTATGAATATTTTGATGATGTTGAAAAAGGCATTGTGGCCAGACAGGATCCGGAGGCAGGAACTGTTGTGTTAAAGGGTGGCCAGGTGAATGTGGTGATCAGCAACGGCACCGACAAGCTGGAGCTGAGCAAGCTTGGCATCACGGATCTGGATCAGACTACCGCAGTCAGCTTTCTGGAGAGCAAAGGACTGAAGGTCCAGGTGGTGGAAGAGGAAAACGAGAACATCAAGGCAGGAACCGTCATGCGGTATGAGCCGGAGCTGGTGGCTGATGGTGGTACGGTCTATCTGTATGTCAGCAGTGGTCCGCATGTGGATAAGGTCCCGGCCCCCTATCTGGTAGGCAAGTCGGAGGAAGAGGCCATTGCGCTTCTGGCGGAGAATGATCTGATGCCAGGCAATACATCCACCCAGTCCAGCGATACGGTGGAAAAGGGCTCTGTCATCAGCCAGTCCGTGACATCCGGCACTCAGTTGGCAAAAGGAAGCAAGATCGATTATGTGGTCAGCAGCGGTCCGGAGGTGAAGCATCAGCGTTATGTAGCGTCCATCAATCAGGTATATGATTTAAGCAGCCTGATCGGACCGGGAGCCGGAAGCTCCAGTGTTACCATTCAGATCCGCCTGCACCAGGGAACTGCGGATAATCCGCATTACAAGATTCTGACCCAGTCTACTACCATCAAGGGCGACGTGCTCCTTCCGGTCAATTTCACAAGCATTGAGAGCATGGACGGGACGGATCAGGGAACCCTGGAAATTGTAGATGTGAATTCCGGCGCGGTCATTAAGACTTACCAGCTGACATTCTTCCCGATGGATTAAAAAGGATCATATATATGACAGGAAAAATCATTAAAGGAATCGCAGGCTTTTATTATATCCACGACGGACATGATAAGGTATATGCCTGCAAGGCAAAAGGAGTTTTCCGCAACCGGGGCATCAAGCCGGTCGTGGGAGACAACGTGGAATTTACGGTGCTGGACGAGACAGCCATGGAGGGAAATATCGATAAGATACTTCCACGGAAAAATGTGCTGATACGTCCGGCATCGGCCAATGTGGACCAGGCACTGGTGGTTTTTGCAATTACCCAGCCGGATCCGAACTTTAACCTGCTGGACCGTTTTCTGATCATGATGCTAGCTCAGGATATTCCTGTGACCATCTGTTTTAATAAGACAGATCTGGAAAACGGGGCAAAGCAGCAGGAGTACAGAAGCATTTATGAGCAGGCCGGATATCCGGTCATGTTTGTCAGCACGTACGAGAAATCCGGTGTGGAGGCTGTGCGGGATTATCTGCGCGGGAAGACCACGATCCTGGCCGGTCCGTCCGGTGTGGGCAAATCGTCCCTGACCAATCTTCTTCAGCCGGAGGCAGCGATGGAGACCGGAAGCATCAGCGAGAAGATTAAGCGCGGGAAACATACCACCCGTCACGCGGAGCTTTTCTGTGTGGAGGAGGATACGTATCTCATGGATACACCGGGATTTTCTTCTATGTATCTGGAAGAGATCGAACCGCAGGAACTGAAAGATTATTTCCCGGAATTTGAAGCTTATGAGGCGGAATGCAGATTCCAGAGGGACTGCGTCCATATCGGGGAGCCGGTGTGCGGCGTGAAAGCGGCACTGGCTGAAGGAAAGATCAGTCAAAGCCGGTACGACAATTATGGGCTGCTATACCAGGAACTGAAGAACCGCAGAAAATATTAAGAGAGAATCAAGGAGTAACACATCATGTACATTTTAGCACCATCCATTCTTGCAGCAGACTTTGGAAATTTGAGAAAGGAAATTCAGACTGTGTCCGAGGCAGGCGCCCAGTACATCCACATTGATGTGATGGACGGTATGTTTGTGCCGAGCATTTCCTTTGGCATGCCGGTCATTCAAAGTGTCCGTTCCTGTACGGACAAGGTTTTTGACGTTCATATGATGGTGGAGGAGCCGGGACGCTATGCGGCTGATCTGAAAGCAGCAGGTGCAGATCTCCTCTGTGTACACCAGGAAGCTTGCCGTCACTTAGACCGCACCATCAACCAGATCAAAGAACTTGGCATGAAGGTGGGGGTGGCCTTAAATCCGGCTACTCCGGTGGAAACCCTTTCCTGTGTCCTCGATCAGGTGGACATGATTCTTCTTATGTCCGTGAATCCGGGATTTGGAGGGCAGAAGTTTATTCCCTATACCCTAGATAAGATCAGAAAGCTGCGTGCTATGTTAAATGAACGCGGCCTGCAGACCGATATTCAGGTAGACGGCGGTGTGGGTCTTGGCAATGTCCGCGAACTGATGGATGCAGGAGCTAATGTCTTTGTGGCAGGCAGTGCAGTGTATAAGAACGATGCAGCGGCTAATGTAAAGGCATTTTTAGAAATCTTTCATGAGGAAGCAAACAAATGAGAAGATGTCTGATCATAACGGGCGGAAAGCTGGACCTGGCTTTCGCCCGCTCCTTTTTGGAGAAAGAAACATTTGATAAGATCATTGCAGTGGATGGCGGTCTGAAAGCCGTGAAAGAACTGGGGCTGGTGCCGGACTATATTGTCGGGGACTTTGATTCTGTATCAAATGAGATACGGGAAGAATTCCGCCAGTACCCGTTTATTGTATGGGAGCAGCATAAGCCGGAGAAGAATGAGACAGACACAGAGCTTGCAAGAAACCGGGCTCTGACCCTTTCCTGTGATGAAATCGTGTTCCTGGGTGCTACCGGTGGCCGTATTGACCATATGATCGGCAACATCCATGCACTGAAAACCTGTATAGAGCGGGGAATTGCCGCTTATATCGTGGATGCGCAGAATCGTCTGAGCCTGCTGGATGGTGCCCGTACCTTTTCCAGGGAGACGCAGTGGGGAAAATATGTTTCTTTTGCTCCCTACACGGAAGAGGTGACCGGAATTACACTGACCGGATTTAAGTATCCGCTCAAGGATAAGACCATTTACCGTGGTGAAGAAGTGGGGCTTTGTATCAGCAATGAGATCGCGGAGGATACCGCTGCAATTACCCTGGAAGAGGGCATTCTGATCTGTATCGAATCCCACGATTAAACTGGACTGGCTAAAAATATTAAAACTGGCTATTAATATCATTCCACTTGCGTGATATGATAAGCGGCATACAAAGACTGCCTGAAAAATCTGAGGCGGTCCTGTGTCCTACAAAAGCAGCAAGGAGAATGATTATGAAAAACAGAGAAAACGACAAAGTATACAAGCTGGTGCTTACAGCGCTGATGGCGGCCCTGTGTTATGTGGCCTTTACATTCTTAAAAATTCCGATCCCGACTCCGGGCGGTGATACTACGGCACTGCATATCGGCAATGCATTCTGTGTTCTCGCAGCCCTGCTTCTTGGCGGCGGCTACGGTGGTGTGGCAGGTTCCCTGGGGATGACCATTGCGGATCTTCTGGATCCGGTGTATATCACCAGTGCTCCGAAAACCTTCATCCTGAAGCTCTGCATCGGTCTGATCGCAGGTTTTGTAGCACATAAGATCGCACACATCACAGAGGATCATGACAGCAGATATATCATGAAGTGGTCGCTGATTGCATCCGTTGCAGGCCTGGGCTTCAACGTTGTTATGGATCCGATCGTCGGATATTTCTACAAGAACTATATTCTTGGTGTAGAATCCTCCGCAGCAAAGATCATGGCAACCTGGGCAGCAGGAGCAACCCTGGTCAATGCGATTGTCGGAACCATTGTAGTTGTAGTGGTGTATATGGCAGTGCGACCGGTATTGAAAAAAGCAGGACTATTCATGAAAATCAAATAAAAATATTGAGACGGAACCACTAAAAGGTCCGAAGTTCCGGAAACCGCG
>OKRR01000427.1_pt1 | contig 48885 bp, 51 predicted proteins | sample 1601211 | NCBI WGS metagenome assembly OKRR01 (sample SAMEA3541525, study PRJEB24748) | human gut metagenome | biome: human gut; feature: human-associated habitat; material: faeces | place: China | collected 2012
AGGGGCACATGCGGGGCGGTGTCCAGATCCGCAGGATGGATAAGAGCTATATTTCCAATCCGGTGTTTATCGAGTACGCGGAAGAGCTTGCGAAGAAATTTGGAATCCCGTTTCAGGAGACAGTCCGTCGCGGCGGAAGCACGAACGCCGGAAAGATCAGCTTGGAGCTTATACGGACTGCAACCATGGACAGGGTCTTGCGGTGATCCAGCCGGTTTACTATCGTCATATTTTGAAAGACGCAGAAGAAAAATTCACACGTTTTGTGAAAGCAGTGTTTGGCGCTGATACAGCAGAGGGCGGAATAAAAGCATTGGAAGAATTTGTGAAAGAATGCGGTTTTCCGACGAAGATGAGCCAGCTGGGATCAAATGTGGAGATCACACCGGAGGTACTCCGGAAAGTTGCTGATACCTGCAATATCATAAAGACAAATCCGCGTGAACTGGATCGTGAAGAAATCTATCAGATCCTGATGGAGTGCATGTAAATGCGTACGGCAGTGGATTTTGATGGACAGAAAATTTTCTGAATTGTAAATGCTGAAAGATGCGGCTGAGGACAGATCCTGCGACTCTATAATAGAAAGAACCGTCAGGATCTGTCTGCAGTGTGCAGGCGGGAAATATCCGTGCATGATGACAACTGCAGGGGGCTTTGCAAAGATACACTTGACAATTCGAAGAAATGATGATAGGATTTGGGTTACATAAGGGTGTAGTTTTTGGTCCGGGGTCGCCCGGAAAAAACAATGCCGTGCGGCAGAGACTGCAGACAGACTCTGCCACAGCTTAACTCCGAAGAGAGTGCCAGTAAGGGCTTGTACTGGTTTCGACGGGGACTTTGAAGCTGGTGAAGCTATCCGCATGCAATGCGTTAAATGGCAAACCTAAATATAAACGCTAACGACGAATTAGCATACGCAGCCTAATTTAGGCAGCTGTCGGCCTTAGAAGACCTGCATTTTAAGTCACCGGCATCATTTAAAGCAGGAAACGACACGTGCAAAGCTTTGCGCACGCGGGCGTATCATGAAGCTACCAAACGAGTCAGGATGTCTGCTTTCGGGCGCGGGAGGGAATTTTAAATAACAGACTATGATAGTAGAAGAACAGGGGATTGGTTTTCGGACAGGGGTTCGATTCCCCTCAGGTCCACTTATAAGAATCTCGAGAAATCCAGCGTTTATGCGGGGTTGCGGGGTTCTTATTTTTTGAAGAAACAGGATACCTGATTGACAAACTCAGCATTATCCCGTACACTTTTATTACAGAGAATATAAAAAGCAAAGGAGAACTCTTATGAAAAAACGGGGCGATTACTTAAAGAAAGCATATTATCACTTAATGAAGATCGAACAGAAGAAGAACAAGATCCTCGGAGTGGAAAACTACGGCGAGATCAATGCGGAATTAAACCGCAAGTTCGCGAAAGGCGAGTATTTTGATTCCAGCGAAGTTTATGTTGAAGATGGTTACCTCTGCGTAGGCGAAGGTTTCTTCCGCCTGTCCGGAAAAGAGCAGGACGCTCTGATCGAGTATCTCTGCCCGGAAGATGACAGCACAGAGGAATAAAAATGAACCTTTTTGCGTAATGGGAAGTTATCACGACAGTCGCCAAGGTCTCGCGCAAGCGTGGACTTTGGCTCGTTATTCGCGTAAACAAAAAAGACCGGATCCGTTCTTTACGCAGGATCCGGTCTTTTTGCAATTATAAAATACTGCTTAAATTTTTGATAAACGCATCTTTATCGGAAATCTCCGCGGCGTCAGCGAGAAGTTCGGCAATCCCGTTTGCGGTCTCCTCGTCAGCTTCGAAAAATTCTGCCCATGCGTAAAACATGCATTTTAAATGCTCCATTTCATCCTCGCCTGCTTTTGCCAGCGCGATCATCTTATCAAGAAACTCTTTTTCAGTAATTCCCATCGCTGTAAACTCCTTCCATTATGATCCGGATCCGGATCAGATTATGCGGCTGACCTGGCTCGCGGCAGCCACACCTAAGATTCTTCATATCCGAGTTTCAGGGTGATCAGTGAGTCGTCATCCAGAACCTCGCCCTTCTTATAGATATAATCGCGGATCAGAACCTTCAATTTCTCATTGACGGCCGGACTTGAAAAAATAGTATCCGGAACCGATTTTACGAACTCTTTGAGCCCCATTCCTGCAGTTCCCTCCGGGCATGGGAGCGAAGCCTCGCGGCATGCCATACCAACTGCACAGGATAATTCCATGTGATTGATCAGCCGTGCCGGTGTCTCAAAGTTTTTGATCTTGATCTTCACGGACATCGGAACAAGCGTATGTACCATCGGCAGGATCTCCTTTCTGCCCCTCGCGTTCACGGACCATTTTCCAGATCAGGTCGTGCATCCACTGGACAGTTTCCTGAAGCTTTGAATTTTCGTCTTTTAAACGGGTAATTTCGGCTTCCAGTTCCTGGATTTTTGCATCTTTTTCTTCGGACATGGTAAAAACCTCCCTGAAAACTGTATGAGAACAGAACAAGTATAACATCAGAACAGAAAACTGTCCAGTGCGGGAAAAACGAAATCGCTATGTGAAATCACTCTGGGATATGGGATCAATACTTTTCCGGATGGAAAAGAGTGATTGATTCGATCGCGACTTTGAGATATAATAACCTTTGTTTATATTTCTGCCAAAAAGACATAAAAAGAGGGACATGAAAAATGAGTGCAGTATTATTGAAAGCGGGCTGTTTTTTTCTGATTATCCTGATGGGATACGGTTTAAAAAAGATCGGTCTTTTGCATCAGACGGATCTTCCGGTCTTCTCAAAACTTGTCACAAAGATTACGCTGCCGGCGGCGATCATCCATAATTTCAGCCAGGCGACCATGGATGTCTCCATGCTGGTGATTGTATTGATCGGCTTCCTGTGCAGCGGCGCGTACGCGGTGATCGGCTGCGGACTGTTCGCAAGGGGAACGAGAGAGCAGAAGGCCTTTGGTCTTGTGAATGCTTCGGGATATAATATTGGATGTTTTACCATGCCGTTCGTCCAGGGATTTTTAGGTGCGCCCGGCGTGGCGTGCACGAGTCTCTTTGATACGGGAAACGCGGTGGTCTGTACCGGCGGTTCCTATGCAGTGGCGATGTCAGTTGCCGGAAAAGGAGGAAACGGGGATAAACACCAGATCCGCAGGATCGTGGTGCAGCTTTTAAAGTCGGTTCCTTTTGACTGCTATGTGATCATGACGGCGCTGACCATGGCGGGACTCCGGCTTCCGGTCTTTGCGGACCAGGTTGCTGAGACGGTGGGAAATGCCAATACATTCCTTTCCATGACAATGATCGGTCTGGGACTGGAATTACATATGACGAGAGAACAGACAGGCAGTGTGACGAAGATCCTGGGAACCCGCTTCGTGATCTCAGCGGTCCTGGCGGTCCTGTTTTATCAGTTCCTTCCATTTTCTCAGGAGATCCGCAGAACACTTGCGATCTTGATGTTTGGTCCGGTATCGGCGCTCGGAGTCGCGTATACGTCCATGCTTGATGGAGATATCAATCTGGCCAGCGCAGTGAACTCGGCATCGATCATTCTGGGGATCGTGAGCCTGACAGCGGCGATCATTGTCTTCCAGTAATAGTTCTGAAAAAATAGTTGAGACACAAGGAGGAATAAGATGGAATTACGGAATGAAGAGGATGCGAGGTTTATCATCCGGCACCATGTGACGGAAGAAAAGCTGCTTCATCTGGAAAAAGGAGTCCGGAAACTTGGTTTCCAGTCCGGCGGAAAACGCATCATGTCGATCTTTCTGGGGTTGTTCCTGCTCTGCATGGCAGCGAAGGCGATCGTCGGAGGCGCGATCGGGGATGCGCTGATGATGATCGGGATCCTTTGTGCCATGGGCTTCCTGTTCGGCGGATATGCGCTCCTCAAAGGCTGGATGGATGCGAAGAAACAGATCCATCTGCAGTTTGAGGCAGGAAAGATGGATGACAATTACCAGTGGGAATACCGCTTCTATGATGACGGATATGAGGTTATCGGAAAGAATGAGAAATCCCGTGTGAAGTACGATAATGTGGGACGTCTCATCGATATGTCCGGCATGTATGTGATCGTGGAACGCGGAAATGTGGTCCGGTATTTCATGAAGGATGACGCGGTGCAGGGAAATTCCACGGAACTTGCAGGTTTCCTCACGGAAAAATGTCATCTTCCGATGGAACAGCTCACGGTACGATAGGAGGTGCAGGATGGAACCAATATACGCAGTAAGATCAACATACGATGAAGATATGTTTTATCATCAGGTCGTGGCATCCAAACCGAGGATGATGCCGAAGGAAGAAAACGGAAAGAAGATCCGGTTTCAGCTCCCGGATTTCGGACTGAAGGATACATTGATGGCGCTTCTTGTGGGAGCAGCTGTTTACATGGCGTTCGGACAGCTTGAAATGTCTACGAGGATCCTGCAGGCGGTGCTCTGCGGCCTTGTGGCAGCGGTGGTCTTGAGACGAATGAATGAGAGACAGAACGGGGAGACTTCCGGGAAAAAGACAAATTCGATATCGGCAGATAAAAATCAGGCTCTGCAGCTTCTGGAGAGTTCCGGCTTAAAAGGAGAGCGCTGCACCCTGAATTTCTATGAGGATACCTTTACCGTGGAGCGTCCGGGGATCATCACGGAGTACCAGTACGAAGGGATCGCATGGATCAAGGAGACCAGCAAATATTATATGATCTTCTGGAACCGTTCTCTTGCGATACCGGTGGAGAAAGCTGGTTTTTACCGCGGGAAGAAGGAGACTTTTGGAGGCTTCCTTGAGAAACGCTGCAATAAGGTGATCGAGAAAGTAAAAAATGCGTAAATGGATCAAAACTTCCTGCCGGGGACAGGGACTGTGCGGGAGGAGTGATCTGCGCGAAAAATAAAACGGAGAGGATTGTGGGGATGAAGATCAAGAAAGAAGAGAAGATGCAGATCGAGAAACTGCCGACACTTAAACTGAAGTATACGTTGGTGGTGCCGTTCATGGGGATCGTGGATGTATTGACAATGGGGAGCTTTTTTATGAATCCGGCAGCGGATGGAAAACCGTTTATCAAGGCATTCTATGTTATCTGCGGGATCGTTGGTCTCCTGTTTGCTCTTTGGGGGCTTTTATGGAAGACTACGATCGATGGAAAGACGATCCGGGTGAATCCTGTGATCGGAAAGAAAAAAGTGGTCCCATTTACGGATCTGAAAAAAGCGATCGTGTATAAGAAGAAAAAGACGGGTTCGATCGTGAGTTATGAACTGATCGATAAGAATGACAAGCCGATCGTTACGATCTATCCGCTCATGAAGGACAGCAGCACGCTGATGGAACGCCTGAAGAGACTGAAATATCCGGTGGAAGAGGCGTAAAACAGGCAGAAAATAACGACTGCGTGGTGCAGATATGCCAGAAAAAGGTTCCGTGGTGAATAATCCGGGACCTTTTTGTGCATAATGATCTCTGAAAAGAAAAGGAGGTCATGTTATGACAAAACTGGACTGTACAGTGACAACATGTGTTCACAACGCGGAAAAATGCTGCTGTAAAAATACGATCCTCGTGGAGGGCGCACAGGCGAGAAACTGCTGTGATACCTGCTGCGGGAGTTTTGAGGAAAATCGCGGAGGTCTTTTTAAGAACCTCTTTAAGACACCGGAATCGAAGCTGCAGGTCGACTGCGATGTGATGAACTGCCTTTACAATGATGACCGCACATGCCGGGCAGAGCGGATCACGATCGCCGGTGACGGGGCTATGGCGGTCGGACAGACAGAGTGTGCGAGCTTCAGGGAAAAATAAAAAAAGGAAGTGACGGGACGCAGCGGACATGGAATCCGGCTGCGTTCTGTGTGTTCCGGCTTTTTCACGCGGCTTATCGACCTGATACGGAGAGCGCGACGTCTGATGATTTTTTGAGTGATGATTTTTTTAAAAGAAAGGGATTGACAAAACAGGATTCCTATAGTAAACTTACATAAGTTGTGAGAACAACTGACAGGAAAGCAGGTATCCGCCTCACCCTGGCACGAGCAAGTGACCCGGGTTCATAGACATCGGTTTTTATCATGCAGCAGCATGCCAAACCAATGCAGTTACGAGCGGATAGTTACCTATCTGCTTTTTCTTTTCTATCGACATATGTAGAGTATGAGAGTTGGAGGTGTACGGCTATTAGCGAGTTAATGATTAACGAGCAGATCCGTGATAAGGAAGTTCGTTTAATTGGAGAAAATGGTGAGCAGCTTGGAATCATGTCTGCAAAAGACGCTTACAAAATGGCGAGAGATGCAGAACTGGATCTTGTAAAGATTGCTCCGGCAGCGAAGCCGCCGGTATGTAAGATCATTGATTACGGCAAATACAAGTATGAGATGATCCGTAAGGAGAAGGAAGCGAAAAAGAAGCAGAAAACGGTTGAGGTGAAGGAGGTTCGTCTTTCCCCGAATATCGATACAAACGATCTGAATACAAAGATCGGATCTGCGAGAAAGTTCATCGAAAAAGGCAACAAGGTAAAAATTACGCTTCGTTTCCGCGGTCGTGAGATGGCTCATATGAACCAGACGAAGTATATTCTGGATGATTTCGCTGAGAAACTTTCCGATATCGCTGTTGTCGATAAGCCTTCCAAAGTAGAGGGAAGAAGCCTGGTAATGTTTTTAACTGCAAAACGATAAGGGAACAATTTTAAGGAGGAAACAACAATGCCTAAAATGAAAACAAGCAGAGCAGCTGCAAAACGTTTCAAAAAGACCGGAACTGGTCAGTTAGTGAGAAATAAAGCTTATAAGTCCCATATCTTAACTAAGAAATCCACAAAGCGTAAGAGAAATCTTAGAAAAGACATCGTTACCGATATCACAAACAGCAAGGTAATGAAGAAGATTTTACCGTATTTATAATTTGTTTTCGGAATTAAGATTAAGGAGGAAATTAAGCAATGGCAAGAATTAAAGGTGGCTTAAATGCCAAGAAGAGACATAACAGAGTGCTCAAGTTAGCCAAAGGTTACAGAGGAGCTCGTTCCAAACAGTATAGAGTAGCAAAGCAGTCCGTAATGAGAGCTTTAACAAGCTCCTACGCTGGCAGAAAAGAGAGAAAGAGACAGTTCAGACAGCTCTGGATCGCTCGTATCAACGCTGCAGCTAGAATCAACGGTCTTTCCTACAGCAAGTTCATGTTCGGCTTAAAGCAGGCTGGTGTTGTTATGAACCGTAAGGTATTATCCGATATGGCTATCAACGACGCAGAGGGCTTTGCAAAGCTTGCTGAGTTAGCAAAAACAAAACTGGCTTAATTGTCAGTGAGATAAGAGAAAACCTTCCTGATGGAGTGATCTGTCGGGAAGGTTTTTTGCGTTTGTGGGGTGTCTGCTGTTGGGCGTTGGTTTGGAAGAAGACTGGCGAAAGAGAGAAGTGCGTTGGTTCATAGTGTCGGGAGGTACGCGCCGGTGAGACTCCGGGCCTGGACGCTTCGGGATTCCGGGAGGGTTCCTCTAACCCCGCAGAAGAATGCTAAGGGCGGAGAGCTGCGGACACAACTCGCTGCGCTCAGACAAGTGTCCGCAGCTCTCCAACGCATTCTCCTGCGGGCTAAGAGGAAACCAGCTCCCGGGATCAGGCGGTCCATGCCCGGAGCCTCACCGGCGCTGTGTGTTGGTGGAGAGGACACCGACGCTGCGCTGGGCTGGTGATGGGGATGGACGAGAAAGAGAGTGCATCGTTGGTACATAGCACGTATGTTTGACAGGGGATTAGGATGGAAGGTTTATAAACTTTTTGCTTAACGGGAAGTGCCATCGGAACTTTCTGCTAAACAAAAAAGGCTTAAGCCTTTCGACTTAAGCCTTCGTGCAGAAGAAGGGACTTGAACCCTCATGATATTGCTATCACACGGACCTGAACCGTGCGCGTCTGCCAATTCCGCCACTTCTGCATCTTGTCAGATGACGTATCTCATTGACAAGACATATTATAGTATAAGGGAATGGATTTGTCAACAGTTTTTTGAATATTGCTAAAAAAATATTTTTTTAAAAAAATTCAAAAAAGTACTTGCCAAATATGATAACCTGTGGTATATTTATATGCGTCGGTGAGAGATACAAAATCTTGAAACACCCGATACGCGGAAGTGTCGGAACTGGCAGACGAGCAAGACTAAGGATCTTGTGGTGGTTACATCGTGTGGGTTCAAGTCCCATCTTCCGCACGAAAGACTCAAGTCGAAAGACTTGAGTCTTTTTGCGTTGTGGCGGAAAATCTTCTTTCCTTTTTTAGCCGAGAGTGGTAAGATTATACGCATCAACAAAAACTTTATTTCTAAAAAGTTCATTGCCTGATTTCCCAGGCGTCTGTGGTATTCGAAAAACGAAGAAAAACTTCGGCACCTGATTTTGATGTGGATATAATATATCGTCAATTAGAGTCAGATCATGCTGATAAATGAATGTGATATAAGAGCGGAATCCTGGATTTGAGTGGGATTTCGCTCTTACTTTACTATAGTAGAAAATTTTTTTTCTGGAGAAGGTAAAAGGGAAAAGCAGACTGAACATAGCTGAGAATGATAAATCGATGAATCAAAATATCTTTAAAGATAATTTACGGACAAGTATTTGGACTTGGAAAGAATGAATGGATTATGTATAATGGAAGAGGTGAATGAAGGAACAGGAGATGATGATATATGGGAGTGCAGGCACGAACGCTGGTGGAACAAATTGCAGATGAAATTATGAATATGATTCAGAAAACGCCATACCGGGCGGGAGATAGGCTGCCTACGGAAAAAGAACTCTGTGAGAAAACGGGGGCTGGGCGTAATACGGTGAGGGAGGCGCTGAAGATCCTGGCGTCCAGAAATATATTGGAAATTCGACAGGGGGCAGGGACTTTTGTGTCAGGGAAACAGGGGGTTTCTGATGACCCTTTGGGATTTTCGATGGTTGAGGATCATGTGAAACTGACAAGGGATCTCTTGCAGGTGAGAATTATGTTAGAACCTCAGATCGCGGGACTGGCCGCCCAGCGAGCCAAAGAAGAGGATATTGAGGAGCTTGCCTCAATTTTAAGGGAAATGGAACTGGTGATGGAAAAAAGGAGATTATTCGGACCTAGATACAAAATTTCACACGAAAATTGCCGAATGCACTCATAATATTGTAATGGAAAACCTTTTGCCGGTAATCGGGAAAGGCGTTGCTGTCTTTGCAAGAGAGGTAGGACAGACGGAGTATGATCAGACGCTGCTATCACATCGGAAAATTTTTCAGTACATCTGTGAGCACAAATCTTTTGAAGCGGAGATGGAAATGCGGTTCCATTTGCTCTACAATACGAACCGCTATGAGAGAGAGCTGGGAAGTGTATAAAATGCCGCAAGCAGAAGTGATGAAAAAGAAAAACTGCCTGGAATTTATAGGATGAATTCTGGGCGGTTTTTCTTTTTTTATTGGAGAGCGTAAGCAATTGTGTTGTAAAAAACTTACAAAAAACGCCAAAAGATAAGAAAAAATTAACATAATACTTGTAAATGGAATGAGAGTATGATAAGATTTCAATATGAAAGGTAGGATGAATTATAAAAAACATTCTTAAAAGACATGAAAAATTGTATAAAATCTCGAAGGAGGAGAGGAAGTCGTGGGACCATTTGATGTGATTGTCATAGGCGGCGGTGTTGTGGGAAGTGCAATTGCAAGAGAGCTTACGAAGTATCGTCTGCACATTGGCGTATTGGAAAAAAATCTGGATGTCTGTTATGAGACCAGCGGCAGAAATTCAGGAGTAGTACACGGTGGATTTGCGTATGATGTGGGAACACTGAAGGCAAAACTCTGTGTAGAGGGAAATCAGGGAATGGATGAACTGTCAAGGGATCTGGGATTCAGCTTCAAACGCTGCGGAAAAGTGCTGGTGGGAAAGACGGCGGAAGATCTGGAGACGTTAAAGAGAACGATTGTTCAGGGAGAAAAGAACGGTGCGTCTGAACTTTATCTTTTAAGCAAAGAAGAACTTCATAAACTCGTTCCGACTGCGGTGGGAGAGTTTGCCATGTTCTCGAAAAACTCGGGAATTGTGGATCCGTTTAATTATACGATTGCTCTGGCAGAGAATGCAGCACAGAATGGAGCAAAATATTTCTTTGATCATGAAGTGACGGGAATTGACCGCAAAAAAGATGAAACAGGGAATTTCTTTTATATGGTGACTACAAAGCACGGGATTTTTAAATCGCGTTGGGTGATCAACAGTGCCGGCCTTGGCTGCGGAAAAATTTCTGATATGCTTGGGATCAGAGGATATCGCGTGATCGGATCGAAAGGTGATTATATTATTCTTGACCGCAGAACGGGAGAACTTCTTCCGATGCCGATTTATCCGGTTCCGAGTAATACATATATGGGAATCCATGTTACAAACACTACAGACGGCAATGTGATTATAGGACCGAATGCAGAGACGACAGATAATTTCACATATTACGGTGTTCCTCAGGAAAATATGGATTATCTGGCGGAGAGTGCATCAGAGATCTGGCCGTATATCCGGAAAGCGGATTATATTCGGAATTACTCTGGAATTCTTCCGAAGTGGGTGGATGAAAACGGAATCATTCAGGATTTTAAAATTGAGATACGTCCGGAGCTGGCTCCCTATGCGGTAAATCTTGTTGGAATCGAGTCTCCGGGACTTACCGCGGCAGTACCGATCGGCCGCATGGTAGTTCAAATGATGCAGGAGTATGAAGCATTCGAGAAAAATCCACAGTTTGATCCGAAACGAAAAGGGATTCTTAGATTTGATGAACAGGACGATGAAACAAAAGCAAAACTGATCGAGATGGATTCGAATTATGGTGAAGTGATCTGCCGCTGTGAGAAAGTGACGAAGGCGGAAATTCTGCAGGCAATTCATAACCCGCTCGGCGTACACACGATGGCGGGGATTAAATATCGGACGAGATCCATGATGGGGCGCTGCCAGGGCGGTTACTGCCAAATGAGAATTGAGAGGATGATCGAGGATGAACTGGGTGTGAAAGACACAGACATTCGTTATGCGAGACAGAACTCCTGGATGTTTACTGGTGAAGTAAGGAAGGAGGAACAGTGAGATGGAGACACGTGATGTGGTGATTGTGGGCGGAGGTCCGGCAGGGCTTGCAGCGGCAGTGGAGCTATATAAAAAAGGGATAAAAGATATTCTGATCGTGGAGCGGGAGAAGACTATGGGTGGCATTTTGCGTCAGTGTATCCATGATGGATTTGGCCTGACAAGATTTGGAGAGACGTTGAGTGGACCTGAATATGCACAAAAATTTATAGACGAAGTGATGAAACTTGGAATTCCGCACGTGACAGATACAACCGTTCTTTCGGTGTCTCCAGATAAGATTGTGACTTTGGCATCCTCGGAAGGCTTAAAAAAGATTCAGACGAAAGCGGTAATCCTGACCATGGGCTGCAGGGAGCGTACACGGGGCGCTTTGGGAATCCCTGGAGAGCGGCCAACTGGCGTGTTTACGGCAGGCGTTGCTCAGGCGTATATCAATCTCTATAATCGTATGATCGGAAAAGAGGTAGTGATTTTGGGATCCGGGGATATCGGAATGATCATGGCAAGACGATTGACACTTGAAGGGGCTCATGTGCAGGCTGTTTTTGAAATTCAGCCAATTCCAAGCGGACTTCCCAGGAATATTGAGCAGTGTCTGAATGACTATGGAATTCCGCTGTATCTGAGTCATACGATCACGAATATTCATGGAAATGAGCGTGTCACGGGAGTTACCGTGGCGGAGGTAGACGAACATATGAAGCCGATTCCTGGAACAGAAAAGGATTATGCCTGTGATACAGTAATTCTTTCTGTGGGGCTGATCCCGGAGAATGAGCTCTCTATCGATGCGGGAGTTCACCTGGATCCTCGAACAAAAGGCGCAGTGGTAGATGAATATTTCCAGACAGAACAGGCTGGATTTTTTGCAGCTGGAAATGTTCTGCATGTTCATGATCTTGTCGATTTTGTGTCTATGGAGGCGGAAAAACTGGCTGATGGAGTCGCGGAATATGTGAAGAATGGAACATTGCCGGAATGCAGAATTGCGGTAAAAGCAGCACCTGGAATTAACCGTACAGTTCCAATGAAGATAAGTGGTACAAGAGATGTGAACTTTTCCATGCGTGTTGGGAAGAAAATTGAGAACTGTACAATTGCCGTTTGCCAAGGTGACAGAATCCTTGCAAAAAAATATATGAAGAAAGCGCTTCCGGCGGAGATGATTCAGATTCCGGTAAAGAAAGAGGCATTTGCTGGAGAACAGGAAGTGGAGGTGCGTATTTTATGATAAGAAAAATGACCTGCATCATATGTCCGAATGGGTGTGACCTCGAGGCGCAGGTTGCAGACGGAAAATGTGAGTCTGTGAGCGGAAATCTATGTCCAAAGGGGGCGCAGTATGCGGCACAGGAAGTGGAAGAACCGAAGCGGACTATTGCAAGCTCAGTCGCAGTGAAGAACGGCGTTCTTCCTCTTACAAGCGTTCGATTAAACCGTGCAGTGCCGAAAGAAAAGATTTTCGATGTTATGGAAGCGGTGCGCCGGATCGTTCTGAATGCGCCGGTTCATGCGGGGGATATTGCGGCAGAGGATGTTCTCGGACTTGGGAGTGACTTGATTGTGACCAAAAGTGTGGAGAGCAGAGAGCCGGGACAAAATGTAAGGAAAGATCAAAGAGCCTGAATGGCAACAGAAAAGGAAGGTTGCAATCATAGAGCGCAGGGAACTGACAAAAGAGATTCTCTGCGCTGTTTACATTCTGTGTAGAATATGTAAGATTATGGCAATGGCTAAAATATGTGTGAAAAGGCAAAAGAGATGAATACACAATATGAAGGGAGAATAGATGATGATCTATGCAGAAAAATCAGAAACGGCATTAGCGGATCATGAGTGGAAGAGAATATTGGAAACGTGGATCAGCCAGGTGAAACAGGGAGAGAAGATTCTGATCCTGCCTCCGGACATTACGAGATGCTATTCTTATGCGGGAAAGATTACTGCGTATCTGTATGAAAAATTATCTGGGGAATGCAAAGTTCGGATTATGCCGGCGGTGGGGACACACCGGCAGATGACGAGAGAAGAGAGAATCAGATTTTTCGGAGCAATCCCGGATGTGTGTTTTTTGAGTCATAACTGGAAAAATGACACGGAAGATATCTGCATTGTGCCGGAAGAGATTGTTTCTGAAGCGACCGGGGGAAAATACAGGAGAGCGATTACGGCTGAATTAAACAGAAACCTTCTTTCGGGAGAGTTTGACCGGATCGTATCCATCGGTCAGGTGGTTCCCCATGAGGTGGTGGGAATGGCAAATTACACGAAAAACCTGCTGGTGGGAGTCGGCGGCAGGGACATGATCAACCAATCCCATATGATCAGCGCCATCTGCGGAATCGAGAAGATCATGGGACGGGAAAATACGCCGGTGAGACGGATCTTTGACTATGTCCAGAAAAATTTCCTGGATCAGCTTAAAATCACATTCATGCTGACGGTGACCTGTGAGAAACATCAGGATTCTGATCTCTACGGTTTCTATATCGGCGAGGAGCGGGAGACGTTTTCTGCGGCATGCAGACTTGCGGAAAAGAAGAACATCACCTGGCTTCCAAAACGGGCGAAAAAGATTGTCACGTGGCTGGATCCGGCGGAATTCGGCAGTACCTGGGTTGGAAATAAAGCGGTTTACCGGACAAGAATGGCGATCGCGGATGGAGGAGAACTTCTGATCCTGGCACCTGGGATAAAATCCTTTGGGGAGAATGAGGAGGTAGACTCCTGCATCAGAAAATACGGTTACAGCGGCACGGAAACGATACAGAATGCCTATGAAAATGGGGAGTTCAACGGAATCGAGATGGCGGCGGCCCACTTGATCCACGGCTCATCGGACGGTAGATTTAAGATCACCTACGCGGCAGACCCAAAACTTATGCCGGAGGAGATCATGAGATCCGTGGGCTATGAATGGACAGATATCGGGCCGATGATGAAAAAATACCAGCCAGAAGGAAAGGAGACGGGCTGGTATGAGGACCACGGGGAAGAGTATTATTTCATCAAAGCCCCAGCGGTTGGCCTGTGGAGAGTAAAGGGAGAAGCGTGAGAAAAACCTATGGATAAAGTTGATTAATAGCTATCAGGCTATCAATCATCGAATAAGTTGAATTTGATTTATAGTACCTCTGCGGATATAATGAAGACATCAAAGAAACAGAGACTGAAACGGTAAAAATGAAACAATAACCAGAGTCTTAAGAAAAGGAGCAAAGGTATTATGGGTGAAATTTTTCAGGTAGTATATCCGGCAGCGGCACTCACTGCAAAAGGCAAAAATGTTTCTCCGTCCCTCCCGGATCTGAACGGTAAAGTAATCGGTGAACTGTGGAACTGGGCATTCCGCGGCGATGAGACATTCCCGATGATCGAGGAAGAATTAAAGGCGATCTATCCGGATATCAAATTCGTAAGCTACAAGGAATTCGGAAACTTCCATGATCCGACCTACGAGGCACAGATGATGGAAGCGCTTCCGGGCAAGCTGAAAGAATTCGGTGTTGACGCAGTGATTGTAGGTAACGGATGCTGCGGAACATGTTCTCCGGCAGTTGCCCGCGGCGTTATCCTTGTTGAGAACCAGGGAATCCCGGCAGTCGGAATGCTCTGCAAAGGGTTCCCGACGATGGCAAAACAGATCGCGAAGAGCTCTGGATACGCAGATGCACGATTTGTGGAATATCCGAATGCAATCGCTCTTGATTCTGCAGAAAAAGTGCGTGAGAACATCCACAATGTGGTGATCCCGAAGATCATCGAGGCGCTTACAAAACCGGTGAGGGCAACGGCAAAGGCGAAGAAGAGAGAACCGGGTTCCAGAGATATCGTGTTTGAGGGTACATACGAGGAAGTACAGAACTACTACTACGAGAAACGCTGGTCTGACGGCCTTCCGATCGTTCCGCCGACCATTGAAAAAGTAGAAGAATTCTTAAAATATACAAAACGTGATCCGGAAGAAGTGATCGGAATCATGGAGCCGTCCATGGGTGCCTGCACCGTATGGAAAGTTGCGGTCAACGGCGTGATGGCAGGCTGCCGTCCGGAATATTTTCCGATGCTTCTCGCAATCGCTGAGATCATGGTGACACCGGAATTCAGTGTAAAAGACTCTGGCGCGACACCGGGCTGGGAAGCAATGATCATGTTGAACGGACCGATCAGAGATGAGTTAAAGTTCAATTACAAGATCGGACACCAGCGCCCGGAGTGCATGCCGAATGTGACCATCGGACGCTTCTACCGCTTAATGTTAAGAAATATCGCAGGTTTCCAGATCGGATCCACCGATATGTCCACACACGGACAGATGTTCCGTCCGGTGATCCCGGAGAACGATCAGGTGTGCGAGGAGATCGGATTCAAGACCGTTGCGGAGATCCAGGGATTCAAGAAAGGTGAGAATGTTGTTTCTATCGTTTCCGGTCGTGTATGCAGCGACCCGATGCAGACAAATGGTTCCACCGCAGAACAGCATCTGGACTATATGACAGACTGGGCAACCAGAATGATCGAGCCGTATGAGACCATGCGCGATTACCATGAGAATCATGTCCTCTTCTTAAGTCCGGTTGTTGCGAAACTTTTAGCAGAACAGGGATACACGAAAGAGACCATCGCAAAATATATTCTGACCCATGCAAAGGTAACGGCGGAATACTTTGAGTTAAATGCTTCCAGATTCAACCACTGGCAGCCGTACAGCTTAAAAGAAGAGGTCGCGAAAGGAAAACTCGGACCGGAGTGGCATGAGTCTGATGATCCGAAGCGTATGGTTCCGCTGTTCGGGCCGGGCGCGAATATCCTGATCATCGTTGTCGGTGATCCGACAAGAAACCGCAGCCAGTTCTTCCGCTCTAACTACACGATGGCGAAACTGACAAGCAGAAAAATCGAACTCCCGGAAAATTGGGAAGAAATGTTAAAAAATGCTGACTCATAAGATCTGAAATGGATGGATGCAGTAAGATCTATGTGTAAATACCCTCCTTATTCAAAAAATTACCGGCGGAGATTATTCCGTCGGTAAATTTTTGTAGAAATGAAGGATATCGATCCACATGGATGAGATATCATGGTTTGAAGAATCGCTTTCCCGGCCGTATAGGTAGATTGGCATGGACAGATCGATATTTTTTACAGGAAGGATCACGATATCATCCGATACCGGTAGATTTCGCTTTACCATAAGTCCAATATATCTGCCGGAATCGATGGCCTTGAACATGTCGGAGGAATTCCGCCCAAGAAAGGCGATGCGGGGATGCAGGTCAAACTCTGGGTGCTGTTCCAGCACGGTGTTTAAGATCGAGTAGGGAGCATCTGTGGAGCAGAAGGAGTACCTCTGAAGTTCCTCTAAAGAGACAGAATTCCGGGAAGCTAAAGGATGATCTTTGCTGACAACGCAGACGACTTTCTGCATGCAGAGGACCTCCTGGCGGATCCTGGCGTGATGCATGATGCCCATGGTGATCACGAGATCGCAGTTCTTTGAGAGCAGCTCGTGCTCCCAGTCCCGGGGGATCACAGCGACACGGAGATTCGTTCCCTTTTCAATTAAAAAGTCGATCAGCATAGAGTTTGCCGGGGAAGTGGAACAGGCGAGACGGATGAAATCCACGGAACTCCGCTTTAACGCCTCCATCTCTGCCATGCAGCTCTCCATGATCAATCCCGCTTCCGTGACACCGCGTAGAAAAATTCTGCCGTATTCATTTAACTGGATTCCCCGCCCGTTTCTGTCAAAGAGCTGGTATCCGAGCTCTGCCTCCAGACGCTTGATGGAAGCAGAGAGGGAAGGCTGGGTGATATTTAATTTCTGTGCTGCCCGGTTCATGTGCTGAAGTTCAGCAACTGTGGTAAAATACTTTAAAGAAGACAAGTCCATAAATAGCCTCCTGTTGACAAAACAAACGCTGTTAGCTAAAATTAGTGTATCACATGATAGGACAAAGGTCAATCAGTCATCAGACTGATAACTATAAAACTATCGATTCTGAGATAAATAACTATCATCCTATTTTGCATAGGGAAAAAGCAATTTGACTAAACTAACAATGTTAGTGTATATTGGTGATAACAAGTTGTGAAAACTATACAAATGGAAAGGGGACACTTATGACAAATTTGAAAAAAAATCCAATTTTTCAAATCGGCTGTATCATCGTAGCTGCTGTTCTCGTCCTGGGTAGCCTGGTTATTGCACCGCCTGAGGGATTATCACCGGAAGGATGGACCATGCTGGCGATCGTTATCGGAGCGATGATTCTGTTTATCAGTGAGGCGATGCCGCTTGCGGCGACCTGCTTTATGATCATTGTTACGATGAAGTATACCGGTGTTGTTGGATGGAAAGCGATCCAGCAGTCCGCATGCTCCAGTACCGTATTTTTCTGCATGGCAGGTTTCGGAATCGGAGCTGCACTGCAGAATACAAATCTGGCAGCGATTCTCTTGAGAGCGCTTTACCGGCTTGGAAAAGGCGACGCGAGAAAGATGATCAGCGCAGTCTGCTGGCTGTCTGCGATCATTTCCATCTTTGTCTCTGATGGAGCAGCCCAGATCGTTGTACTTGCAGTTGTTACCGGTGTTGTAAAAGCTTTCGGAGATCCGGAGCCGGGCACAAGCAGACTGGCAGGTGGAATGATGATGGCGATCACGGTCGGAGCTTTTACGGGCGGATTATTCCTCCCGTGTTCCAATAGTGTAAATGTTGCGATCATGGACCTCAGCGAGGTTGTATCCGGAACACCGATGACATTCTTCCAGTGGGCACTGTTCGGAATTCCGTGCGGACTGATCTTAACGATCTTTGCGTCCTGGATGCTCCCGCGTTACTTTAAACCGGAGCAGTTATCTGAAAAGCAGAAATCCGATGTTGAGAAGTTGTTCTCCGAGATTCCGGACCACTTCGAGAAAAAGGATAAATGGTATATTGTGATCACAACGATCATGATCGTGTTATGGTTCGCAAGCAACTGGGTAAAGAAAGTTGACACCGCGACGGTTGCGATGGCTGGTATGTTCTTAATGATGATGCCGGGAATCAATCTTTTAAGCGCAAAGGATTACAAGAAGAACTTCTCCGCAATGGTAGTTGTCACCATGCTCTGCATCTTCCCGTTAGCATCAGGAATGAGCAGCACTGGCGCTGGTGAGTGGGTCGTTAACAAGATCTTCGCAGATTCCGCAAACTGGAACCTCATCGTGATTTTCATCATGGCTACGATCGCCGCATTCCTGGTCCACTGTCTTGTACCGCAGGGTTCCGCAAACGGCGCACTGAGCGCTACCGTGATCGCTCCGGTTCTTGTAGGAGCGGGCGTTCCGGTATCCGCAGCAATGGCACTGATCGGTATCCAGGCAGGTACAGGATTCCTGTTCCCGATCGAAGGAACATGGCAGTATACATTCGGAACCGGTCACTACAGTTTTACAGATTGTATCAAAGGAAACTGGCCGATCACACTTGTTGGAATGCTCTGCTGCGTGATTGTAATTCCGCTGCTCTCTATGATCTTTGGAGGAATCGGATTGATCTAATACTTACATAGAAGGCTGATGATGAAGGCAGCCGGGGCTGCGGGGAAACGGCTTCGGCTGCCTTCTCTTTGACGGTGAAAGGAGAAAAGAGATATGCTGCAGGAAATTATGACAAATCCAGGAGAAACCGTTTTTAAGGAGCGTGATCGTGCTCGTGGCTGTATTTGCATCGATGGCGGAAGTGGATCTGGCAGTGGCAAATGACCACGAACTGGATATCAAGAGCACAATGATGTACCGCCATGAGGATTATCTGGACGCGATCCGCCTGGTAAACGAGGGGAAAGTTCATTTAAGACCTTTGATCTCAAAAAGGTTCGCGTTTCGTGATTATCTGAAAGCGTACCAGTATATTGATGCGAACAGGGAAACAACGATGAAGGTTTTGATTGATGTGCAGAAAGAAACAGAATAATCAGGCTGCGGAGGATTTGATGAATAAGAAAACTTTTGCCTATGTGGGAACATGGACGGTACAGACATCGGAAAACGGCGGAGGAATTGGCATCTATGAATATCATGAGATCGATGGGAGCCTCACATACAGGAAAAACGTTCGGCCGGATATTACAGCGGGAATGATGTGTGTGGATCAGGAGAGAGGAATTCTGTACGCGGTGGATGAGAGAACAGACAGTGAAGAATTTTTTTATGAAGGCGGGGGTGGAAGAGTCCTGGCGTTTTCCATCAATCCGGAGACAGGAGATCTCACGGAGTTCGGGGAAGAACAGCCGACATTCGGACTTCTTCCGGCGTATCTTTCCCAGGATGGGAGCAGAAAATGGCTGATCGCCTGTAATCACAGCAACCGCAAGACGGTCACGAAACATGTCAGGGGAGAGGACGGAACGTACCATGTCATCACGGAGTACAGCGATGTGACGGCGGTTCTGTATCCACTGGACCAGAAAGGACGGATTGGAAAAGCTGTCCAGATTATTGAATTTCCGGTGGACTGGAGCCATAGACCGCCAAAAACGGCATGCCTTCACTGTGTAAAATTTGCTCCAGATGGAAGACATTTCGTGCTGACAGATATGAAGCAGGACCTGGTCCTTACTTATGAACTGGATCAGGAGAACGGCAGAATGATCGAATGCGACAGAAAAACGTGGAGAGATGGGAATTATCCCCACTATGCGGCATTTCATCCAAACTATCCAGTCTTTTATCTGAACAACGAACATGCTCATCTTCTCGATGTAGTGCATGTGGATGAAAACTGGAAGATGGAGATCGTCCAGACTATCGATGTGACACCGGATATTGATTTTAATATGACTGAAAAGAAGGTCATGCAGACGGATGTAGGAGTCAGCGCAGACGGGAAATATGTGTATGATCTGTACCGGGGAGCGAATTCCATCTGGGTGTTCGAGGTGAATGAGGCGGATGGAACATTAAAAAAGAAACAGGAATTTAAATTTGGAAAAGAGGGAAATCCGAGAGGATTTGCTTTCTCTCCGGATGGAAAGTTTATTCTCGTGGCAAATAATGCCGCCCACCAGGTGATCACACTGAGGATCCTTCCGGATGGAAGACTTGAGGAGACGGGAAAAGCAGATGGAAATTTAAGATTTCCAGGAAACATTTCTTTTTATAGAGGAGGAGCATACGAAAATGAAAGTAAATGATCTGAGAAGTGCCTTGGAATTATTGAAAACGATTCCGGGCCAGCTGGCAGAGACGGACGTGGAAGTGGAGCCGATGGCAGAGCTTTCCGGTGTTTACCGCTATGTGGGAGCCGGCGGTACGGTAAAGAGACCGACAAAAGAAGGACCGGCGGTAGTATTCAATAACATCAAGGGACACCCGGACGCAAAGGTTGTGATCGGTGTCCTGGCCAGCAGAAAACGCGTGGCAAAGCTTTTGGACTGCGAGCCTCAGGAGGTCGGAAAGAAACTCTATAAGAGCGTGGAACACCCGATTCCGCCGGTAGTGAGCGAGGAAAAACCGCTTTGTCAGGAGGTGGTGCATCTGGCATCCGATTCGGATTTTGACCTCCATAAACTGGTGCCGGCGCCGACAAACACACCGGATGACGCGGGACCATATATCACCCTCGGCATGTGTTATGCCACACATCCGGATACAGGAAAGCATGATGTGACGATCCACAGACTTTGCATCCAGGGAAAAGATGAACTTTCTATCTTCTTTACACCCGGTGCCCGCCATATCGGCGCCATGGCAGAGCGGGCGGAGGAGCTTGGCGAGGTTCTCCCGATCTCCGTCAGCATCGGCGTGGACCCTGCTATCGAGATTGGCTCCTGCTTTGAACCGCCGACCACGCCATTAGGCTACGATGAGCTCTCCGTAGCCGGGGCGCTCAGGGGCGAGCCGGTAAGACTCACAAAATGCGTCTCTGTAGATGAATATGCCATCGCCAACGCAGAATATGTCATCGAGGGCGAAGTGATCCCGGGAGAACGGATCGTGGAGGACCAGAACAGCCACACTGGCTTCGCAATGCCGGAGTTTCCGGGTTACACAGGAAAAGCCTGCCCGGTATGCTGGAAGATCAAGGTGAAAGCTGTGACACACCGGAAGCATCCGATCATGCAGACCTGCATTGGCCCGAGCGAGGAACATGTTTCTATGGCCGGAATCCCGACGGAGGCCAGCATTTACGGCATGATCGAGAAAGCCATGCCTGGAAAGCTTCAGAATGTCTACTGTTGTTCCCCGGGCGGCGGAAAATATATGTCAGTGCTGCAGTTTAAGAAAACGGTGGCCAGCGACGAGGGAAGACAGAGACAGGCAGCGCTGCTTGCATTCTCCGCATTCAGCGAGCTGAAACACATCTTCCTCGTGGATGAGGACGTGGACTGCTTCGATATGAACGATGTCCTCTGGGCGATGAATACGAGATTCCAGGGAGATAAGGACATCATCACGATCCCAGGCGTCCGCTGTCATCCGCTGGATCCGTCCAGCGACCCGGCCTATTCTGGTTCCATCAGGGATCACGGAATCGCCTGCAAGACGATCTTTGACTGCACCGTTCCGTTCGATCAGAAAGACAGGTTCATCCGTTCCAGATTTCTGGAGGTTGATCCGAAAAAGTGGTTCCCGGACGGGAATGTCTTATGAGGAGGCGGATCATTGTAGGCGCCACGGGAGCCAGCGGGATGCCGTTGCTTTTAAAATGCCTGGAATTGATCAAAAAGGAGGGGAAACTGGAAAGCTGGCTGATCTTAAGCGATGGTGCAAAACTGACTTTGCGGCAGGAAATGCCGAAGGCGGAGGAAAAGATCCTGGAACTCGCCGATCATGTGCTTGAGAATACGGAGATCGGCGCAGGGCCTGCCAGCGGGTCATTCCGGGCTGCAGGCATGCTCATCGTTCCCTGCAGCATGAAAACTGTGGCGGGGATCCATGCAGGATACGGGGAGAATCTGATCCTGCGGGCGGCGGATGTGACGATCAAGGAGCAGAGACCTCTGGTCCTGGCAGCCAGGGAGACGCCGCTCAGCGCCATCCACCTGCGGAATCTCTCAGAACTCTCCATGATCCCAGGCGTGCGGATCATCCCGCCGATGATGACGTTTTATCACCGGCCGGAGAGCATTGACGAAATGGTCTACCATGTCGCGGCAAAGCTCGTGGAGCCATTCGGCGTGGAAGCGGAGGAATATCGAAGATGGACGGGAATCTGATCAGAAAAGAGAAGCTGTCATTTGCGGAACTTGAAATCGGGGTCCGCTGGATCGGGGACGACATAGCGGTGTGGGTGAGCGGCGGAGACCGCCCCCATATCGGCAGTGTCGTCCAGGCGGTGCCGAGAATGTCCCTGACAGGGGACGGGAGCAGAAGCGCCACATCCTCAGTCCTAAACCTTACAGGCCACAAAGATGAATTCCTGTGCCGGGAGCTGGCGGAGACGATCTGCGCCGCCACAGGCCGGGTGACGGTCTGCACCGGCGGATTTCACTGCGACGGGATGACGAAGAAGAAGATCGCGGAAGTTGTGGAGACGGTGAAAAGGATCGCGGGAGAGCTTGCCGGGGAACTTAGAACAGTCAGGACATAGACCTCTGACAAGGCGGAACTATAAGAAGAACAAGTATGAAAGTAATAGGAGTGTATCGAATCAGTGGTTATTTCGATGCACTTTTTCATATACAGAACTGCCGCCCAGCAGAAAATTTTTGCTGAGCGGCAGTTCTTTTTGATAGGTTTATGAAATTATAGGAGAGAAAACTTATTATTTCCTGATCACAGTCCGTTCAGGTCCTTGATCACACCCGGATGGTTCGTCACGAAGCGGATGGCTCGCTCGGTGACTTCCGTCTTCATGAGCTGCTCGATCTGACAGCCCTCGTCGGTAACATGAAGGGAAACCCGGTGATCTTTGGAGTATACCGGCCATTCCGGGAGTCCGTCACCGTTTGGATCTCCGCTCCGGGCGAAGTTTGCCCAGTAGCTTGTGAGCATATCGGAGAGTTCGAAATCATAGTCATCGAAATCTTTCTCGTTTAAAGTTCCCATAACGTATGTGATCTCGCTGCCGTGAGGCGTCTTGTTTGTCTCGCTGGCCCAGCGTTTCTTCGGCTGTGTCCTCTCGAAGTGGTAGGTGTAGATCGGACGGCGTCCGGTGTCCACGTTTCTCTGGGCCCAGGCAACACCGCGGGAATAGACGAAAGCTGGGATCATGTTCTCGTCCGGAACATCTTTTCTTACGATCTTGATCCATCCGTTATCGCCGCTTACGGAGCCGGAGATCACCGGGATATCGGCAGCCTCACCTTTCCAGATTGTAACGCCAGGTGTCTCCAAAAGGGAGAATCCATCCGTATCTGGCTGGAACACGGACTTTTCCCAGAATTCGAGTTCGCCGATGGTAGCGTCCTGGAGCTTGTCGCAGACTTCAGAGGCATCCTTCATCATGATATCCTCTAGAGTCCAGCCAAGGGACTTCATTCCGCGCTCGCAGATGTCCATCTTTTCTTCCAACGGACGGTAGTAGTCGGAATCGGTGATGCCGCTGCCGGACTCTACGATAGCCCGCTTCATGATATCGCGGGAGAGCGGGGAACACATGAGCATTCTTGTGGACATACCGCCTGCGGAAAAACCGAACACCGTGATATTGTCTGGATCACCGCCGAAGGCGGAGATATTTGCCTGTACCCATTTTAATGCGGCGATTTGGTCTAAAAGACCGTTGTTTCCAGTGGTCCCATCACGCTTTGCAAGTTCCGGGAGAGCGATGTATCCCAGCGCACCGAGCCGGTAATTGAAGGTAACAAGGATCACACCCCGATTATTGAAAGCATCTCCGTCAAATTCCTTTGAGGTGCCACAGCCTGTGGTAAAGCCGCCGCCGTGGATCCAGAACATAACGGGAAGCTTCTCATTTGGAGCTTTTGCAGGTGTCCAGATATTTAAGTAGAGACAATCCTCGGAGATCTCGGTCACATCAGGATCTTCAAAAGGTTTCCGCTGGATTGCGGAGGGAGAATAGTGGTCACAGAGAAGTTCACCTTCCCACGGATCCACAGGTCTTGGCGGGGCAAAACGCAGGGAACCTACAGGTGGTTTTGCGTAAGGAACACCCTTAAAGACAGTATTAGATGGAGTTTTTCCGGGAATGCCCCGAAGAACGCCGTATTTTGTATAGGCAGTCGTCAGTGCCATAATTACACATCCTTTCAGAAAAAATAAACTGGGTGGAATTATGTACACGAGACGGGGGAATGTCAAGAAATGATAAGAACAATAAAATATCTCTTGAAAAAGATATCTAAAAGATATTCTTTTTGCATTATACACGAAAAAAAACGGCAAGTCAAGATGCTGACTGCCGTTTTTTGAATCGTTTTATCGCATGTCATGGGCAGACCTCTGCGGGCGGATAGAAAGCAAACGCGCTGGATGATCCTCTGGAGACCAGCTGGATTGTCATCTGGAAGATATCCGGCCGCATGGTGGTCTCGCAGTATTCCACTACTTTCCCATTTCCAGAGGCGGTTCGCTTTAAGAGCAGGAGAGGGACACCGATATCGGTCTGAAGGAACTGGGATTCCATAAACCCGGCGTTGATCGTGTCGATCGTCTCTTCGATCTGGTCAACCATAACACCGAAATGTTTGTTCAGAAAACCGTACAGATCGGTCAAAAGTTCACCTTTTGAGGAGAGATCGGGAAAAGTCACGGGAGAGAGATAGTTCACCATATACCCAAATGGAACACCGTCAGCTAACTGAAGTCTCTGAAGACGGTAGATCTCGGATCCCACGGGAATGCCAAGAGCCTTTGCGGCGGAAGGCGGAGCCGGGACAAGATCAAAAACAGCCTTTGTGTTGTGGACTTCCCCGCTGCCGTCCGTGAGATAGCGGACATGAACGGAGGTCTCTGAATCCGGAAGATTATATTTTTTCCCTGTGACAGTCTTCTGTTCCATTGCAGTAATCCGTGTTCCGGATCCCTGTCTGACATCCACCAAGCCCTGCTCCCTGAGGAGCTGGACCGCGTGTCGGATCGTAGTCTTACTGGCGTTGAACTGTTCCATCAGCTCGTTTTCCGTGGGAAGGAAGGAACCGGGGAGATACTGATTGTTCAGGATCGCCAGACGGAGATCAGAATAGATTTCTATATATCTTGGTACCTTTGCGCACATAATAAAATCCTTTCCATGTTGTTCTTGTAAGGGAAATAATAAAACATATTTAAAATCATATCTAAAAGAATAACAATTTAGATATATTGTACCTTTTGCACGAAAAAAAATCAATAGAGAAGACAATATAAATTTCCTTACATATTAAATGTGCGCAACCAGGATTATAAAAACTAACGCTGTTTGTCTAAAGTGCACATAAAATTAAAAGATGTTTGTAGAAAAATACACTGGAAAGAACCGTATCAATATGATAAAATTCCGTTAAAGATATCAAAAAAAGAAATGTTTATCGAGACAGAGGGGAATGACTTGAATAACAATTCTAAAAACAAATCAATGGAGGAAATGCTATGAAGAAGATCATTGCAGCAGCGCTCGCAGCAACTATGACACTTGGACTTTGTACGGGATGCGGCGGAGGAAGTCAGACAGCAGCAACGTCAGCTGGCAATTCTGAGACAAAACAGGAGGCATCAGCGTCTCAGGACGGAAGAACAAAAGTGACGGTCGGTCTTACAAATACCGTTCAGACATTCCAGCCGTTTAACGGAGGAAACCCATATTACAATATGATCCTCGGTCAGGTTTACCAGAAACTTGGACAGAGAACAAGCCTTACAGACGGAACATTTCAGAAAGTTTTGATGAAGGATTATGAGCAGGTTGATGGAAAAACATACAACATCACCCTCTATGATGATATTTATGACAGCAACGGCGTGAACCTGAAAGCAGAGGATGTTGCATGGTGCCTTTCGGAGAATAAAGCGCAGGGTGTTGGCGGGTCCAGCTGGTTTGAGAGTGCGGATGTGACTGGCGACTATACACTGACTGTAAAGCTGATCAGTGAATCTCTCGGTGCATTTGAGACGATGTGCGAGAGCGATGTTATCGTTACAAAGGAATCTTACGAGAAGTCCGGCGATGGAATGGCAGCAGATCCAGTAGGAACCGGTCCTTATATGGTAACGGAATATGTAACAGGCTCAAAGGCTGTTCTTGAAGAGAATGAAGAGTTTTGGATGGATAAGTCAAAAGAAGCAAAGCCGATTGATGCAGTTGCACATAATGTGGACATTATCGAATTCAACTTCTTAACAGAGACGACACAGATGGCACTTGCGGTTGAAAATGGTACGGTTCAGATGGGACTCTGGTTAAATGAGAGCATCGTTGAGGACTGTTCGGCAGTTGATGGCATTGTGACAGATTCCCTGATGAGTCCACAGATCTGTGAAATTCTCTTCAATGAATCATCCAAGAGTCCGTGTGACGATGTGAATTTAAGAAAAGCCATCGCTTATTGTGTAGATAACCAGGCTGTGATCGACAATGTTCTCTACGGTGTTGGTTCCATTCCAAAGGCACTCGGAAAAGAAGGACAGCAGGGCTACAATCCGGAGTGGGAGACCGAATACGATTACTATCCATACGATGTCGACAAGGCGAAAGAGTACCTTGCAGCTTCCGATTACAACGGCGAGACATTAAAGATCATGATCATGAGCCTTCCGTCCTTTGAGTCCGCCGCCCTTGTCCTTCAGGCAAACATGCAGGCCATCGGCATCAACTGCGAGATCGCTGAGTACGACGATGTCACATGGGGCAAATACCTCCCTGCATCCAACGGCTATACATATGATCTGACACTCCATAACCTCAGCATGAAGGGCGCATACCTGATGCAGACACTTGCTACATACGTAGACCAGAACCAGTACCAGGATGGCTGCAACATGATGGGCGCATCTGATCCGACCCTCCAGGAGATCATTGACCGCTGCATGAGCACAGACTGGAAACAGGAAGATTACGATGAATTCTACAAATACGCATATGACAACTGTCTCCTTTATCAGTGGTACGCAAATGCATATACCGTTGCCCATGAAGAAGGAATCGTGATCCCGGATTCAGCAAGAGGCGCGATCAAGGGCGAACTTTTGATCGGTGCCTGCGAGTTCCCGGAAAACTGGAATCATTTCGAGTAAGGGAAACTTAAGACAAAGGGGAGCGGGCAACTGCTCCCCTTTCTAAAAAGAGCGGCCGTCTCGAAGAAAACAGGAGGACAGGCTATGTGGAAATACATTTTAAAACGAATTTTGCTTATGATACCGGTAATTCTCTGCGTGACGGTGCTGGTATTTACGATCATCCATTTCACTCCAGGAGATGCAGCCCAGGTAGTTGCCGGACAGACCGCGACGGAGGAAGAATTGAACGCGATCCGCGAGAGCATGGGTCTCAATGACCCGTATATCGTCCAGCTCGGCCGGTATATGTACCAGGTATTTATCAAACACGATCTTGGTACCGCCATGGTAAACAAGACTTCCATCTCTGCGGATATGGCGGAGCGCTTCCCATATTCCGTTCTGTTAGCACTCATCAGTATCGCATTAGCGATCATCGTGGGGATTCCATTGGGAATCTATTCGGCGCTGCACCAAAACAAGGCGGGTGACCGCATTGCCGTGGTGATCTCCATGTTAGGTGTATCAATCCCGCATTTCTGGTTGGCACTGATGATGATTCTTTTATTCTCCATGAAATTAAAAATCCTCCCGGCTTACGGCGTGGGAGGAATCCAGTACTGGATCATGCCGATCATTTCTGTCTGCCTCGGCGGTGTGGCGACACTTGCGAGACAGACAAGATCCAGCATGCTTGAGGTCATTCATTCCGATTATATCGTGACTGCAAAGTCAAAGGGCCTTTCAGAGAAAAACATCATCCTTCACCATGCGCTTCCGAATGCGTTGATCCCGATCATCACCGTAGCGGGAATGAACTTCGGAACCATGCTTGGCGGCGGACTGATCGTAGAACAGATATTCACGATCCCGGGCGTCGGATTCTATCTGACAAAGGGCATTACCCAGCGTGACTATTACGCGGTTATGGGCGGAGTCATTCTCCTTTCCATCGCATTCAGTGTGATTATGCTCCTGACAGATCTGATCCAGGCCTTTGTTGACCCGAGAATTAAAGCTCAGTACGCTGGAAATGTGAAACGGAGGAAATAGATATGAATGACGCAATTTTATCATCTGTCGATATGGAAGAAACTCCGAAGAAAAAAAGCCAGATGATCGAGATCTTAAAGAGGATGGCGTACAGCAAGGCTACGATCATCTGTACCATTATTGTGGCGCTGTTTGTCCTGATCGCGATTCTGGCACCGATCATCGCTCCCTATGATTACGCGGAGATGTGTGATAAATCATTCCTGGCACCAGACGGAAAACATTTGTTTGGTACAGACAATTTAGGACGTGACGTGTTCAGCCGTGTGATCTACGGAACGAGATATTCTTTAGGCCTCGGTCTCGCGGCGACCATGGTGTCCCTGGTATTTGGAATGCTTTTGGGAGCGATTGCCGGATATTACGGCGGGGCTGTGGATGAGGCGTTGATGCGCTTCTGTGATATTATCCAGTCTATTCCGGGCATGCTCTTAAACATGGCGCTCTGCGTGGCTTTCGGAAGCGGAACCATCAATACGATCTTTGCCCTGGGTGTTGGCGGAATCGCTTCCAGTGCCCGCTTGATGCGTGCGTCTTTCTTAAATCTCAGAAAAGCGGAATTCGTGGAGGCGGCCCGTTCCATCGGCTGCAACGACTCCCGCATCATTGTCCGTCACATTATCCCGAACGCCTTCGCGCCGGTCCTCGTTCAGACGACCATGAATATCGGCGGCGTCATCATGACGGCAGCAGGACTCAGCTTTTTAGGGTTGGGTGTACAGGCACCGCTTCCGGAGTGGGGCGCAATGCTTTCCGGCGGACGTGATTTCATCCGAAAGGCGCCGTGGCTTTGCATCTTCCCGGGTATCTGCATCCTGATCCTCGTGCTCTGCCTGAACCTTGTAGGCGACGGCCTGCGCGATGCGATGGATCCGAAACTGAAGAAATAAGGAGACATGAATATGAGTGAGAACAATTTTCTGGAAGTGAGAAATCTCACGATCCATTATGAAACGAAGCAGGAAACCGTCTATGCGGTCAATGATGTCTCCTTTTCCATGAAAAAAGGAGAGACTCTTGGGCTTGTGGGTGAGACCGGAGCAGGAAAGACAACCATCGCCCGTGCAATCTTAGGAATCCTTCCGGTTCCTCCGGCTGTGGTAAAAGGCGGAGAGATCCTCTTAAATGGCAATGATGTTTTGAAAATGTCAGAGAAAGAAATGCACGGGATCCGCGGAAAGCAGATCACTATGATCTTCCAGGATCCAATGACAGCATTAAACCCGGTCATGACTGTCGGACGCCAGATCGAGGAGGTCGTGGAACTCCACGAGCATCTGTCAAAACATGAGGCGAAGAAAAGAGCGGAGGAGATGCTTGAAATGGTCGGCATCCCGGCGGGACGTTACGGGGAGTATCCGCACCAGTTCTCCGGCGGAATGAAACAGCGAGTGGTCATCGCCATGGCCCTGGCCTGCAACCCGGATCTTCTTCTGGCAGACGAGCCGACGACAGCACTTGATGTGACAATCCAGGCCCAGGTCCTCGACCTGATGAGAAAGTTAAATAAGGAAAAAGATACTTCTTGTATCCTGATCACCCATGATCTCGGCGTTGTTGCGGAGATGTGCGATAAGGTGGCAGTCGTCTACGCCGGACAGATTCTTGAGGCAGGATCCCTGGAGGACATTTTCGACCATCCGAGCCATCCGTATACAGTGGGACTCTTCGGCGCGATCCCGTCCTTAGACGGTGATGAGGAGATGCTTCATCCGGTTCCTGGAATGACACCGAACCCGGCAGACCTGCCATCCGGATGTAAATTCCACCCGAGATGCAAACACTGCACGGAAGAATGTAAAAATACAGAGGTACTGATGAAGGAGATCGCACCCGGACATTTCTGCCGGTGTCTCCACATGGAAAGGGGGAACCGGTAAATGGCAGAAAAACTGGTTGAAGTCAAAAATCTGAAGAAATATTTCAAGACCCCGAAGGGACTGCTCCATGCGGTGGATGACGTGTCCTTCAGCATTGAAAAGGGAAAGACATTAGGCGTCGTAGGAGAATCTGGCTGCGGAAAGTCCACACTTGGACGTGTGCTGATCCACCTGGAGGAGAGCACCGCCGGAAATATCGAATTTGACAGAAAGGATATCACAGTCTTAAAAAAGCGGGAACTAAAAAAGTTCCGCGAGGACGCGCAGATGATCTTCCAGGATCCGTATTCTTCCTTAAACCCGAGATACACCATTGAGGATATCATTATGGAGCCGCTTCTGCTCTCGAGAAAGTACAGCAGAAATGAGGCGAGACAGAAGACAACGGAATTGATGAATTTTGTTGGAATTGCCCAGAGACTTCGTCTTTCCTACCCGCATGAGCTGGATGGCGGAAGAAGACAGCGTGTGGGAATTGCCAGGGCGTTGGCTTACGACCCGAAATTCATCGTCTGCGATGAGCCGGTATCAGCATTGGATGTTTCCATTCAGGCTCAGGTCTTAAATCTTCTGCAGGAATTGAAGAAGGAACATGACCTGACTTACATGTTCATCACCCACGATCTGTCTGTTGTGCGCCATATTTCGGACGACATCGCGGTCATGTATCTGGGACAGCAGGTAGAGACCGCGGAGGCGAAGAGCTTATTTAAGAACCCGCTGCACCCGTACACAAAGGCGCTTCTCTCCGCAATCCCGTCTACGGATATTCATAACCGGAAAGAGCGGATCATTATCAAGGGAGAGATCACATCACCAATCGAGCCGAAGCCGGGATGCCGTTTCTACTCCAGATGCCCGTACGCGACAGAAGAGTGCAGAAAACCAGTTGAGCTGAGGGAAGTGCTTCCGGGACATTTTGTGAGCTGTCATAAAGTTAAAGAAATCAATCAGTTGTAACGATTGCTAAGTTAAGAAAGAAAAAACTGACAGATGATGGAGGAAGATCTATGGCAATTGGAATTGTAGAGACAAAGTATGGAAAAGTATCCGGCGTGGAGTTGGAAGGAAAATACGCTGGGATCACAGAATTCCGCGGGATTCCCTATGCGGCACCGCCGGTGGGGGATCGGAGATGGAAAGCACCTGAGGAGCCGGAGAGCTGGGAAGGTGTGAGAAAATGCGACACCTACGCGAAGATGGCATACCAGAAACTGGAGTACAAGGGAATTCGGACGACGAACGTCAGCATGGTGGAGACTTATTATGAAGGCATGCCGGAGATGAGTGAGGACTGCCTTTATTTAAATCTCTGCACGGGTGCCCAGAAAGCTGGGGAAAAGCAACCAGTCCTGATCTGGTATCACGGCGGCGGACTGACAGCAGGCTATAACCATGAGATCAACAATGATCCGTCGGAGCTTGCGAAGCGAGGGATCATTGTTGTGAATGTTGCCCAGCGTCTTGGGCCGTTCGGATATCTTTCCATCCCGCAGCTCTCAAAAGAGCAGGGCGGAAAGAGCGGAAACTACGGCCTTATGGATCAGTTAAAGGCATTGGACTGGATCACAGAGAATATTGAGGCCTTCGGCGGTGACCCGGACAATATTACGGTCGGAGGCGTTTCCGGCGGAACCTGGAAATCAGCGGCTATCGCGGCATGCCCGGCGGCAAAGGGAAGAGTAAGGAGAATCATCGCCCAGAGCGTGTTCCGGTGCTACATGAAGTATGCCACCATGGAGGTGGCGGAACAGCAGGGATCCGAATTTATCAAAAATATCGGATTTGACCCGGAACATGTGACACTGGAAGAACTGCGTGCCCTGCCGCCGGAAAAGATCCTCACAGACGATCTTCCGAGAGACCATGTGATCGGAGACATGTGCTGCGATGGCGATCTCGTTCCTTATGAGACGGTTCTCGAGACATTCGAGAAGCTTCCGTGGAATGTAGACATCCTGAGCAGTACTACTTGTGGTGAGGCGGATGTCTTCGCGGCCCCGTCCGACCGGTATTATTACGGACATTATAAAGTTGCCGGAGGTGCCGGATACGGCGGACCAAAGCACTGTGATACGGCAGCTGCGTTCTATGAGCATTTTAAAGATCTCCTCGGGGATCTCTATGAGAAATATGATTTTGAAAACCTTGTGAAGGTAACGGATGAGAATTCGGAGAAGGTTTCAAGGCAGCTGGCATCTTTGGGACTCACAAGACCTGGAAAGGGGAGCGGAGCCAGAACTTTGATGAAACATCGGATCATATCCGTGCACCTTGGAAAAATGCATCCGGAGTCAAAATATTATACATACCTGTTTACACAGATCCTTCCAATAGAGGAAAAATATATCGGAACCTTCATGGATCCAGAGAAACTCCTGGCATTCCACGGAAGCGATACCTGGTTCACATTTAATTCCTTAAGACCTGGAATCCCGCCGCACCGCCCGTGGAGAGAGGAAGATTACCACCTGGGTGAGACCGCCTGCGATTACTGGGCAAACTTTATCCGCACAGGTGATCCGAATGGGGCAGGACTTCCAGAGTGGCCGTCCGCGGCTGACGATTACGGTTGGCTGGATCTGAACGCGAAGCCGGTGGCTCACAAAGGACTAGAGACCCGCCTTGATGAGCTGATCCATGAATATGTGTGCAAAAGCTACGGACTCACGGATTAGAAATGGGGAAGGAACGTGTGGAAAAAGATAGAACGGCCCCTGCAAAGATCGGAAATGATTTTACAGAGGGAAAGATCTCCTCGTTGCTGATCTCCTTCATGGCGCCTTTTCTGCTGGCGAATCTTCTGACAGACCTCTACAATATGGTGGATATGGTCATTATCGGACAGTTTGTTGGAAGTGCCGGTATTGTGGCTGTAACCCTCGGTGGAAAGCTCTTGTCGATGTGCACGAATGTGAGTATCGGGCTTTCTGCCGGAGGTCAGATCTTTATTTCGCAGCAGATTGGAGCGAAGAAACCGAAGGAAGAGTTGAATGAGACGATCGGTACCATGTTTTCATTTATTTTTGTACTGTCAGTCATGCTTGGAATCATCTGTCTTCTGTTGTCTGAAAAGATCCTGCATCTTTTGGGAGTGCCGCAGGAATCCTACGCTTCTGCTGTTTCCTATTTTAAAATAACAAGTATAGGAATGCCGCTTGTTTTCGGCTATAACGCGGTGAGTTCTGTGCTTCGCGGGCTGGGCGATTCCAGGCGGCCTCTTTTATTTATAGGAATCGCTGCGTCGGCAAATCTTGTCCTGGACCTTGTCTTTGTCCTAGTGTTCCACCTTGGAGCGATGGGAACGGCACTGGCCACTGTGATCGGACAGGGAATAGCGTTTGTATTTGCGGTACAGCATCTGTACAGAAAGAGAGAACAGTTTGACTTCGATTTTAAAAAAGAGAGTTTTCAGATTTGCCCAGACAAACTCCGGACGATGCTGGAGATCGGAGTTCCCACGGCGTTCCAGAGTATTCTGATCCAGGGAACCCAGCTGATCATTATCAGGTCTGTCAACGGACTGGGGATTGCGACAGCAGCAGCGTATGGAATCGTGGAGAAGATTATAACGCTCACGAGTCTTGTGACCCAGAGCATCAAAAATGCCGGCGGAACCATTGTGGGACAGAACGTGGGAGCCGGAAAGTATGACAGGGCGAAGGAGACACTTTTTGTATCCCTGAGGATCACATTGACGGTTGCACTGATGCTGTCCGTGACATCAAATCTGATTCCGAAAGCTATTTTTGGATTATTTACGAATGACCCGGATGTTATGGTTTACGCTCCAGGTGTTATGCAGGTCGCTTCTGTCGGATATTTTCTCTCTGCGATTGTTGGATCCTTTGATGAGATCACGACGGGAACAGGAAACGCAAAACTTTCTTTTCTGGCGGGCTTCCTGGACGGAGTCGTGTTCCGGCTGATCCTGGCATATTTGTTTGGCGTATATTTTGACATGGGCGTAATCGGATTCTTCATGGGAAATTCCTTTGCAAGGATCGGTCCGATCATGGTACATACAGCATATTATTTTAGCGGAGCCTGGAAACGGGTGAGGAGACTGGTTGATTAAGAAAAATCAAGGAGGAAAAAGCAATGGGAAAGAAAGCGTTTGTGACTGGTGGAAGCCGCGGAATCGGAAAAGGGATCGTGCTTGGTCTTGCGGCGGAAGGATACGATATCGTATTTACATATGCTTCTAAGAAAGAGGCGGCGGATGCTGTTGTGAAGAAAGTGAAAGAGACTTATCACAGGGAGTGCTTTTGCCTTCAGGCATCCCTGGAAGCCCCAGGTGTGGCGCATGAAGTCTTTGGAAAAGCGGTGGAGCTTTTAGGTGGACTGGACCTTCTTGTCAATAATGCAGGGCTGACGATCTGCGAGAGCATCCAGAACATTACAGAGGAGAAATTGGACCACCTTTTAAACCTGGATTTCCGCACATTTGTGCTTCTGATGCGCGACGCGTCCCGCTATATGATCGACCATAAGATTAAAGGAAATATCATTAACATCACCTCCTCAAGAGGCGAGCGGGCATACCCGGAGTGCGGTATCTACTGTGGTCTGAAGGCAGGACTGAACCATGCGATCAAGGCATTTGCACTTGATGTATCCGGCTATGGGATCCGGATCAACAATGTGGCGCCGGGAGCGACAAGAGTCCGCACAAAACAGGAGATGGCGGCTCAGAAGACCGGGGATGCCAGCGACTATTTCTGGAGAAAAGAGTACGAGGATAAGACGAAGGAGATTACTTCCGATTTCTGGGATGAGCTTGGAACCCTGATCCCGCTTTCCAGAGCTGGTACCCCGGAGGACATCGCCAATGCGGTGTGCTTCCTGGCATCCGACAAGGCGTCCTATATCACAGGTGTCACCCTGCGCGTTGACGGCGGTCTGATTCTGCCTGGAATGCCGGAGGGATTTGCGGGCCAGGGTGTGGCCTCTTCCGGCGGATGGGGACGTCCGTCAATGGAGGAACATTAGGATGAAATATGAATTTTTCAGTGGTTCGTATGGTGAGAAAGGGGAGGAAGGAATTGTAAAATTCCTTCTGGACCCGGAAAATGGAAAACTCGAAAAAATGGATGTATACTGTGAGATCAAAAATCCGTCCTACCTCGGCTTTAATAAAAATAAGACGGTACTCTATGCGGTCCAGGAGGAAGTCCCGGAGGGAAAGATCCATGCGCTTCGCGTTACGGAAAAAGGTCTGGAATCTTTAAGCGCCCTTTCAACAAAGGGGGCAGATCCCTGTCATGTGACACTTGATCATACCGAGACACTTCTGTTTACGGACAATTATACCAGCGGTTCTCTGGCAGTATTCCGTTTAAAAAAAGATGGGGATCTGGAATCCCTCTCCCAGCTGATCGTCCACGAGGGAAGGAGTATTCACCCGGTGAGACAGTCATCTGCCCATATTCATTACACGAAGGAGCAGGATGGGGTTGCTTACGCGGTGGATCTTGGGATGGATGAGCTCTCTATTTATCATGTAAATAGCAGAAACGCCTGCCTGGAAGATACAGGACGCCGTCTACATCTGCCGAAAGGTTCCGGTCCGCGCCATATCGAATTTCACCGGACTATGCCGGGAATCTTATATGTGATCTGCGAGCTTGGAAATGAGATCGATGTATTTGAGGAAACAGACGGAGAATATGTCTTAAAACAGCGGATATCAACCCTGCCGGAAAATTTCTCCGGAGAGAGCACGGCGGCGGCAGTCAAAATGCAGGGAGATTATCTGTTCGCCAGCAACCGCGGACATGACAGCATCGCGGTGTACCGAATCCAGCCGGACGGCACCCTGGAACTTTCCCAGATCGTGAAGACGGGAGGAAAAACCCCGAGAGATTTTACATTATTTGATGATTATCTTGTGGCTGCAAACCAGGACTCTGATTCGATCACGGTGCTTCGCATGGACTGGGAGCGAGGAACTCTGGAATCTACAGGCATTTCTGCGACGACTGTCCGACCAACGTGTATCCGGAAATACAGGAATCTTTAGGAAAGGGGAATGACAGATGATCGGACAGCTGAAGAATGAGATGGATCGGGTGCTCCATATCTGGAAAGACCGGTCCCTAGATCAGGAAAGAAAGATATTCCGGACCCTGGGATGTGACAACAAACCGCTCAGAGACGGTAGAAGATCCGCAGTCCTGATGGCGCGGATCCTGTGGGCATATTCTGCGGCATATGAGCTTGTAAAGAGGAATGAGTGGAAAGAACTTGCAGATTTGGCATTTGCGGATCTCTATGAACATTATAGAGATCGGAAAAACGGCGGGGTATATGAGATGCTGGATAAGGATGGAAAACCGCTCTGCAGGGACAAAGTAATCTATACCCAGTCCTATTCGATCTATGCCTGCGCCCAGTATTACAAAATATCAGGAAACAGGATCAGCCTGGAATTTGCGGAAGATATTTTCAGGCGGGTCGAAGATTCGTCCTGGAGAAATGATCTGGAAGGATATCTGCCATTATGCGGTGAGAACTGGGAACCGTTTGAGAACTGGAACGACCGCCCGGAATTAAAGGGGAAATTTGTTGTGGATACATTTCTCCACCTGATCGAGTCCTATGCCGTACTTTATAAGGTCTGGAAAGATCCTGAACTGGAACAGGCAGTAAGGCGGCTTGCCGGGATCCTGACCGGAAGATTTTTGCGAGAGAACGGGGCACTGTATCAGGAACTTTCCCTGCAGTGGACACCGTTAGAAGATGTCTCTGACAGGTATGGAGACGAGGCGGAGTGCAGCTGGATGTTGTACGAGGCTGCCGCAGTCCTGAATGACCAGAATCTGAGTGCTTCTGTAAAACAGGCAGTGGAAAAAATGCTGGATAATATCTGCAGAGATGGATTTGACAAGACATACGGCGGTGTTTACGACAGGAAAAATACAGATGGCACAATGAGTACGGATAAGCTCTGGTGGGAAGAGTCGGAATCCGTGATCGCGCTACTCTACGGATACCGCCTGTTAAAAAAACAGGAATACCTGGAAAAAGCGGAAAATATCTGGAATTTTATCCAGAAATATATTATGAATAAGGAAGATGAGTGGAACTGGAAAGTGGAGCGGGACGGAACTGCGGTTCCTGTCGTGGATCCGGCAGACCCGTTAAAATGCCCGTATCATAATACAAGACTGACAGTGCTTGCGGTTCCGGTACTGGAGGATATCAGAAAAGCGGGAGGAGAGCACCATGAGTAAGAAAACATATGCGGTGGTTGGAAGCTTTGCGATGAAAAAGGGAACGGTGAAGGGCATCCATGTGTTCGGATATGATCCGGAGACAGGATCCCTTGAACATCTGCAGGATGAAAAAGCGGGGATCAATGCGGGACAGAATGCCTATGATAGCAAAAATCATGTTCTCTATATCACCCACGAGAGCAAAGACCGGGACGGTGAACAGGGTGGGGGTGGAAAAGTTCTTGCGTGTTGCCTGGATCCGGAAACGGGGGCTGTCACATGGCTCGGGGAAAAAGAGACGTTGGGAGTCCAGCCGAGTTACATCTGCCTGACAAGATCTGGGAAATACATGGTGGTTCCCCATCATGGATCCCGCGATATTGTGACGAGGACCGTCCAAAAGCCGGATGGAAACTTTGAGGCGGTGACGGAGTGCGATGACGGAGCTGTGACACTGATCCGGTTAAACGATGACGGAACGTTTGGAGAAGTATGTGATGTAAGCGTGGTTCCGCCTGTCCGTGAGGGAAGAAAACTGATGGAGATCCCGCATCTTCACAGCTGTGTGCAGTCGCCGGACGGGAAGCTTCTTCTTTTGTGCGATAAAGGCCAGGATGTGATCCATGGATTCCATCTGGATGAAGAGAATGGAAAACTGATCCCGGCAGGAAAGACATTTGTGGAAAAAGATGTCCACCCGCGCTATGGTCTGTTCCATCCGACAGTTCCTGTCTTTTACCAGAATTGTGAGAACAGCGTATACCTTCATGTTTGGAAATATAACAGTGATACAGGAGAACTACAGCGAATCCAGAAGATCGCTCTTCTTGAGGATGAGGAGCAGGCGAAGGCGTGGACGGCAGAGTGCACTGCGGATTTTGTCATGACGAAAGACAGTCGTTTCCTTTATGTATCAGTCCGCGGATTCAATGTCGTTTCAGTCCTTGAAGTAAAAGAAGATGGGGCATTGAAACTCATCCAGGTTTTAAGCTGCGGCGGAAAGAATCCGAGAGGTCTCTGTCTGGCGCCGGGCGAAAAATTCCTCTTTGTGATGAACCGGGATTCAGACCTCGTGGTTCCATTTAGAAGAAAAGAGAATGGGACACTGGAACAGGCCGGGGACGGAGTTGCCTGCGGACTGCCTGGAAATATGAATTTCATAAGCTATTAAGACCAAAAAAGATTCCTGATCAGGCACCTGTCATCCGTAAAAATGGTTGACAGGTGTTTTTATTGTGACTAAAATAGAACTAATATTGTTAGCGAGGAGCGGGAACCATGAAGGGAAAGGGACTTACAATGGAAGTCATCGTTGCGGCGGCGACGGAACTGGTGGAAGAAAAAGGATACAATAATTTTTCAGTACGGGAACTGGCGCAGAAGCTGCATGTGAAGGCCGCATCCCTGTATAATCATTTAAACACCATTGATGATGTAAATAAAGAGATCGGCCTGAAGGCGGTAAGCCACATGAACGAGTACCTGGAACAGTCAGCAGAGGGAAAAGAGAAGGATGAGGCACTTCGGGCGTTAGCCTACGCGTTCCGCAGCTATGTGAAGAATAACTATCAGATGTACCGGGCGATCATGGAGATGCCGGCGTTAAACCGGGACGGCAGCCTGGAGATCGGAAGAGAGAGCGTGAAGTCTATCCGCCGTGTCGTTGCGGAATACGGGATCAGCAGGGAAGAGGCTATCAAGTTCTCCAGAAGCTTCCGAAGTGCGCTTCACGGGTACGCATCCTACGAGATGGCAGGATATTTTACCGCGACAAATGTGACGGGGGACGAGAGCTTTGATTTCCTTGTGGATGGCTATGTGGAATGGCTGAACCGCCTGGAGGAAAAAGAAAAGCAGAAACAGGAATAAAAATGGAAAACAGGAATCGGGAATCTTCTCAGGGAAACGAAAGCCCTCGGAAGATTCCTTTTTTGTTGCTGCACATCCGGATAAAACTTTCATGTCAGGCGATTTTAAAGCCCGAAAGTTAGGCAGTTTTTATAAGAAAAACAGAAAAAATTAGCGATTATGAACAAAGATGACGATCGGATATTGACAAACTAACGATGTTAGTATAATATAAAGCTAACAAAGTTAGTTAATAACTCAAACGACATGAAACAGTCTGTTTGAGCAGCAGTTTCAGAAAGGAGAGTTTTCATGGCAGTAGGACCATTAAGCGGCGTAAAGGTTGTAGAGTACTGTGACTTTATTTCCGGTCCGTATTGTACAAAGCTTCTGGCTGATCTCGGCGCGGAAGTGATCAAAATTGAGAAGCCGGAAGGGGATTCCGCACGAAGAAGAGGACCGTATCTTCATGATGAGCCGGATCCGGAGAAGTCGGGATTATTCCTTTATCATAATACAAACAAAAAGGGAATCACATTAAACATCGAGACTCACACCGGTCAGGAGATATTCAAAAAGCTGGTGGCGGAAGCGGATATGCTGGTGGAAGATACGCATCCGGGTTACTTAAAGGAACTTGGCCTTGACTATGAGACCTTAAAGAAAGAGAATCCGAACCTGATCATGCTTTCCCTGACCCCGTTCGGTCAGACTGGTCCGTACAAGGATTACAAGGCATACTACTTAAATATTTACCATGCCAGCGGAGCCGGTTATGTACTTCCGGCGGCATCTCCGAACGCGGACCGCGAGCCGATCAAGGGCGGTGGATATGTCGGAGAGAGTGACGTCGGAGTTTACGCGGCAGTGGCGCTTATGGGAGCGCTTTACTGGAGAAATGCAGGCGGCACCGGTCAGTATATCGATGTTTCCAAACAGGAAGCGATGATGTGCTTAGAGAGAATGAACATCGTCCGCTATTATATGATTGGTTCCAGCCCGTCACGTGTCGGAGTCAACCGTGTCCGCGATACGTTGCTGCAGTGTAAGGATGGTGGATACATTATCGTAGTCCTCTACCCGCAGAAACAGTGGGAAGGAATTATAAGAGCCCTCGGAAATCCGGATTGGGCAAATCACGAGCCGTTCCTTGAGCAGACAATTCGTGATAAGCACTTCGAGGAAGTGAAAGCCCATCTGAGAGAAGAGGCATTAAAGTACGATACTGAAGAACTCTTTTTCAAGATCCAGGCAGAAGGAACCGCCTGCGCACCGATCTGTTCCGCAGAACAGGTATTCAACTCCCCGCAGACAAAAGCGAGAGAATTCTTTGAGGAGATCGATCATCCGGCGGCAGGAAAGCTCATGTATCCGGGACTCCCGTACAAGCTTTCGACGATGACTCCGTCTGACAATCACGGAGCACCGCTTTTAGGACAGAACAACGAAGAAATTTACGTGGAGGATCTTGGATATTCCAAAGAAGATCTCGTGCGGTTAAAAGAGGCAGGAATTATCTAGGAAAGGAGAATGAATGATGTTTCATGAGGCATTAAAAGGAATCCGGATCGCGGATTTCAGCTGGGTTTGGGCAGGACCGTATGCGACATCCCTCCTTTCTTACATGGGAGCGGAGGTCATCAAGATTGAAAGCCGGGGCCGTGTGGATCAGACAAGAAAAGGTTCGATCATGAATGGCGACAACTTTAACGGTTACGATTCTTCGCCGACTTTCAACAACGCGAACCTGAACAAACAGAGTATTTCCATTGATATCACGAAGCCGGAAGGCGCCGAGATCGCGAGAAAGCTTGTTTCCCAGTGCGACATCGTGGTTGCAAATATGCGTCCGGGGAAAATGGCAAAGTTAGGGCTCGGATATGAGGACTTTAAAAAGATCAAGCCGGATATCATTGTTCTGGAATCTTCCGGTTTCGGCGCAACCGGTCCGTATAAAGGCTTTGCAGGCTTTGCACCGATCTTTGCATCCTTCGGAGGACTTGCGTATCTTACCGGTTATTCCGACGGTGCACCGAATGTGATGAGCGGTGTGCAGGACATGAGAGCGGCAACCGTATCCGCATTCATCCTGATCGCGGCACTGATCCACCGTCAGAAAACAGGAGAAGGTCAGTACATCGATCTTTCTTCCTCTGAGTGCTTAAGCACCCTGGTTGGACCGGAACTTATGGATTACACGATGAACAGACGATCCCCGTTCCGCTGCGGAAACGAGGATGTGATCATGGCACCGCATAACTGCTACAAGGCAAAGGGTGATGACAAGTGGATCAGCATCGCGGTGGCGGATGATGCGGAATGGAAGTCCTTCTGCAAGGTTCTCGGGGATCCGGAATGGGCAAAGGACGAAAAGTACGAAGGTACTTATAACCGTTGGCAGAACCGGAAAGAACTGGATGCCCATATCTCCGAGTGGACAAAGGATTACACAACCCATGAGATGATGGAGATGTTCCAGAATGCGGGAGTAGCTGCGATGCCGTCCTTCGATGCGGAGGAGATCTTGAACGATCCGCATGTGAAGACGAGAGAACTTTTCACCACCGTGGATCATCCGGCGCTGGGTGAACAGCATGTGATGAAACCGGCATGGAAATTCTCTGAGACACCGGCAGGAATCAGAAAACCTGGTCCGCTCCTCGGTGAGGATAACCTGGATGTGTGCACAAGACTCCTTGGCATGACCGAAGAGGAAGTTAAAAAACTGGAAGAGGAACAGATCCTCTGGTAATAAAGGAAAGGAGAACAAATATGGCAGGAGTTTACGAGAAAAACAATGACTGGGACAATCTCTCTGATGAAGATTGGAACAAAAAACTGGACGAAAAAGTTGCTGAATTCAACGATGGACGAGGCGAGGTAGTGATCCCGCCGCCATCCTTCGCAGTTATGGATGACGAGTATGTCAGAGGAATCAACTATAAATATGTGACTGAGGACCTGATTCGCCACTTTGCTGATGCGTGCGGCGACCCGAACCCGTTTTGGAGAGATCCGTCCTATGTACAGTCCACACGCTGGGGTGGCTTTATTGCACCGCCATTATTCGAGACGAGCATCGCCTTCGGTTCCTCCTTCGGCGGAAGACTCCGTGTTCCGGGAATCGCGAGACTTGCAGGCGGCAGCAAACATATCTATAAACAGCCGATTCGCCCGGGCGACAGCTTCACAATCTACGATAAGTACGAAGGATTTGTTGAGAAAGAAGTCACAAACAAGCCATACCGTATGTTCATCGAGAGCGCACCGAGATACTATATCAACCAGAGAAATGAAGTAGCGGCGATCGAAGTCCACAGAAATATTTACATGGCAACGCCGCCAGGAAAACGCGGCAAAAAGAAAGAAGCCAAGATGTACCAGGATAAGGTTAGAAAGCCATATACAGACGAGCAGATCGAGATGATCCACGCAGCATACGATGACCAGCTGGCAGGAAAGAACCGCCGTGGCGCGAAGATCCGCTACTGGGAGGATGTTGTGGAAGGTGAGGAGATCCCGACGATCATCAAGGGACCGGTGGACGTATCTGACGCCTGCGCCCGCACCATGGTAAGCTGCTATCCGTACGCTTACGCCATCAAGTGGGCCGTTATGAGAAATCACCTCCAGGCACATCCGAGAGATCCAGAGACAAACGAGTATATCCTTCGCCGTGACTGGCATTACACCGATCATGCTGCACATCTGTTCGGCTATCCGTATGCGAATTCCGCAGGAGCACAGAATGAGATGATGTTAGTCCATGGAATCACGGACTGGATGGGCGATGATGGATTTGTAAAATCTGCAGATTCCCAGGACAGAAGAATGGTATTTTTCGGTGACATGACTTACGTGAAAGGTAAAGTCGCTAAGAAGTACATCGATGAGGACGGAGACCATGTGGTATTAGTCAATGTATGGGGCGAAAACCAGGACGGCGTACTTCACACAAAGACAGATTATGTGGTTAAACTTGTATCCAGAGAGGAATACAACAGACCGCTCTAAGGAATAAAAAGGGGGCTCATTTCATGTTTCAGAATGCATTAAAGGGAATTCGTGTTGCAGATTTCAGCTGGATCTGGGCGGGACCGTATGCCGCATCGCTTCTTGCCTACATGGGTGCAGAGGTCATCAAAATCGAGAGCCGCAGCAGGATCGACCAGACCAGAAAAGGAACGATCATGGATACGGACAATTTCGATGGGCTGAACTATTCACCGACCTTCAACAATGCAAATCTGAACAAGAAGGGGGTCTCCCTCGATATTTCTACACCGGAGGGATCGACGTTAGCGAAAAAGATTGTTGCGGAATGCGACATTGTGATTTCCAACATGCGTCCGGGAAAGATGGAAAAGCTGGGGCTCGGCTATGAGGACTTGAAAAAAGTAAAGCCAGACATTATTATGATAGAGTCATCTGGTTTTGGCGGTACGGGTCCATACAGGGCTTACGCGGGATTCGCACCGATTTTCGCGTCCTTCGGCGGTCTCGCTTATGTGACGGGATATGAGGATGGAGAGCCGAATGTGATGAGCGGAGTGCAGGACCTGAGAATCGGCACGTTGTCGGCATTCATCACGCTGACAGCGCTGGTACACCGCCAGAAGACCGGGGAAGGACAGTATATCGATCTTTCCTCGTCAGAGTGTATGAGCACCCTGATTGGTCCGGAGCTCATGGAATACACGATGAACGGCAGAAATGCCAGAAGAAACGGCAACCAGGATGCGATTATGGCGCCCCATAACGTCTACCGATGCAAAGGAGACGATAAGTGGATCAGTGTTGCTGTGGGAACAAATGCAGAGTGGAAGGCACTTTACGTTGCTATGGGAAATCCAGAATGGTGCCGGAAGGCCGAGTATGAGGATGCATTCGGAAGACATGCAGACCGTCATCAAATCGATAAAAAGATCGGTGAATGGACAGTGAATTTTGAGCCTGAGGAACTGATGGAGAAGCTTCAGGCTGTGGGAGTTGCGGCTATGCCGTCCTTCGACGCAGAGGAAATCTTGACGAACCCGCATACGAAGGCGAGAGGTCTCTTTACGACGGTACAGCATCCAAAAATCGGGGATCAGGTTGTCATGGGACCGGCGTGGAAGCTTTCTGAGACTCCGGCAAGGATCACAAAAGCGGGCCCTCTTATGGGAGAAAACAATGAGGAAATCTTCTGCGGGCTTTTAAAGATGCCGAAAGACCGGTTTGAGAAGCTGAAAGAAGAGAAGATTATATATTAGGAGGCAGTTACATGTTTACAGATTATGATGTGATCATTATCGGATCCGGCTGTGCGGGACTTGCTGCGGGAATTTACTCGGCGCGCGGCGGATACGAGACTTGTATTCTTGAAAAAGGCAGCATGGGCGGTGAGATGGGAAGCCGCCAGCTCATCGAGAACTATCCGGGATTCGCGAATGGCATCATGGGACCGGAACTTGCCGGACAGATGCTTGATCAGGCAGGGAATGCCGGTGCGGAGATCGAGATCGGCGAAGTTACCGCGATCCAGGATAAAGGAAATTACAAAATCGTAAAGACAACAGATGGTTCCTACACCTGCAAGGGTGTGATCCTTGCGTCCGGTTCCCATCCGAGACTCTTAAATGTTCCGGGTGAGAAAGAACTCTTCGCAAAGGGCGTATTCTACTGCGCGACCTGCGACGGCGCACAGTGCGCGGGAAAGCCGGTAGTCGTTGCTGGAGCTGGAGATTCTGGACTCACAGAGGCACTTCTTTTAGAGAAGCTCGGCTGCAAGGTGACGGTTGTGGAGTTTATGGATAAGCCGAAGGCATCCCAAGTCATGCTGGACCGCGTGGAGGAAAATCCGAATATCGAAGTGATCTGCAATACCCAGATTACAACCATCAAGGGCGAGTCCTGGGTGGACGGCGTTGAGGTTATGGACCGTGCGACAGGCGAAAAGAGAGTTCTCAATGTACAGGGAATCTATGTCCGCATCGGGCTTCTTCCGAATACCTCCTACCTCAATGGACTTCTTGAACTTGCTCCGACAGGACATGTTCCGGTGGATGGAAATATGAAGACTGCTATTGACGGAATCTACGCGGCAGGAGACATCCGTACTGCTTCACCGGCCCAAATGGCAGCGGCAGTAGGTGACGGAGTAGTTGCATACATGAATTTAAACCGTTATCTCAGTACATTATCATGAATGATGTAATAGAAACAATCTTAAAACGCAGGAGTATCCGGGCATATAAGGAGGAGCAGATTCCGGATGAGGACCTGAAAATCCTTCTCACATGTGCCCTCTATGCGCCGACCGGCGGCAATCTTCAGAACAGTCGGTTTCTGGTGATCCAGAAGCCGGAGCTTTTAAGTGAGCTCAATGAAGCTATTCAAAAAAATCTGGCGGCTAGAGAAGTGGTTCTGGGGGAGATGATGACGAAAGGGATCCTGAGAGCAAGGACACCCGGCTATCATTTTATCTTCCATGCGCCTACCTTGATTCTTGCCGTGGCTCCGAGAGATCATTCCAACAGCATGGCAAACTGCTGCTGCGGACTGGAAAATATCCAGATTGCGGCTGCATCCATGGGGTTAGGGAGCTGTTGGAGCAATCAGCTTCGCTGGCTTACCGGAGAAAAAGAAATCCGGGAACGATTAAAAAAGGTCGGACTTCGGGATGACGAGGATGTTTTTGGCGGCGTTTCAGTGGGATATCCTGCGGTTGAACCAAGAAAAGCAGCAGAGAGGAGAGAAGGACGGATTCAGACAGATCGCGGGATCGTTTGATGCCGTTCTTCTTTTTTTGAGGAAAAAATATGTATTTAACAGAAAAATTTGCGGAATTTGTGGATGATCTGAAGTTTGAAGATCTTCCGGAAGAGATTGTATCGCTCACGAAGGAGAGAATCCTGGATTCGGTCGGGGCAATTCTTGCGGGAGCGGCAAACTGGACCTACAGGGAGCAGTTCCTCGATATGTGTGATAAAATGGGGACGGGAAATGTCAGCGCATTCACGACAGGAGAACGGAAGTATCCGCTGGCAAGAGCGCTGATGATCGATGCGACCTTCGGACATGCGGTGGAACTGGACGACGGACATAAATATGCCGGTGCCCATGCGGGAACAGCGGTAGTACCGACGGCTCTCACCATCTCGGATGAATTAAAGCTTACCGGAAAAGATGTGATCGCTGCAGTGGTGGCAGGATATGATATCGTGTACCGCATTGCGGCGGCGATGGCACCGGCCCAGATCGACAAGGGATTTCATCCCACAAGCAATGATGATACACTGGGAGCTGCAGCGACGGCCGGAAAGTTAATGGGACTTACAAAAGAGCAGCTCGCAAACGCGCTGGGGCTTGCAGGGCTTTACGCATCGGGACTGATGGAGGCGACGGTGACAGGCCAGCTCTCCAAGTGCGTGATGGTTGGAAATTCTGCGGCATCCGCGATGGAGGCCGTCTATATGGCGCAGAACGGGATGGAAGGAACGGTCAGTGTCTTTGAGGGAAAAGATGGATTTTTCCATGCGAAATCAGAGCATGTCGATGTAGATGCCGTGTGTGACGGTCTCGGAAAGAAGTACCTGATCACCGATACCTACAGTAAGATGTATCCGACCTGCCGCCATGCGCAGCCGGCGATCGAGAGTGTTCTGAACCTGATGGACGAATACCATTTCGGCCCGGAAGATGTGGATCATGTCTGGGTTGGAACCCATGAGGTGGCGTACACGCTGACCGGGAAGATCAAGGCGCCGAGGGACTCCGGAGAAGCAAAATTCAGCTCTGCCTATGGGATTGCGGTAGCATTATATGAAAAAGGATTTGGCGTATGTCACTTAAATCCGGAGTACACGAATGATCCGAAATATCTGGAGCTCGCAGAGCGCGTCACCGTAGAGCAGGATCAAGATGTGCAGGCTGTATATCCGAAAAAACGCGGGGCAAAGGTAAAGGTATTCTTAAAAGACGGAAGAGAGCTGGAGACGGAAGTCTATGATCTCAAAGGTTCTCCGAACAACCCGGTAGGATTTGAGGAGATCCGGAATAAATTTACGGCAAATGTGAAGACCATGATGCCGGAAAAAGAGATGGATCATCTGATCGACCTGATCATGAATCTCGATCGGATGGATTCCGTCCATGAGATCATGGAGATTCTTTATAGACAGATCGGATAGAAAGAAATGGGGGTAATGGGATGAGCAATACAATGATATTATGGGCATGCCTGTTCGCGATCATCGTGATGATCGTTGCGTATAATGTATGTCGGATCAATATGGGTGTCACGGCGATGGCGTTCGCATTTTTGATTGGATGCGTGCTTCAGGGTGAGAAGGCATCGAAGATTTACGGTTACTGGCCGAACAATCTGGCATTCTTCCTTTTGTCATGCAGCTTATTCTTTGAATTTGCAGCACAGAACGGAACGATGAAAGTGTTTGGTGATAAGCTTCTTTATAAGTTTCGCAATAATATCAAATTGATTCCCTGGGTTATGTTTTTCATTACGGCAGTTTTAGCATTTCTGGGAGCAGGAACTGCTTCACAGGTACTGATTGCTCCGGTCAGCTATGCAATTGGAGCGCAGATCGGTATGGATCCACTTATGACCGTGTGTGCAGTCAGCCTCGGATATACGGTGGGAACATACAATCCGTGGACAGGAATGGGCGTTCAGATTATTGGACTTGTGGAGAATAACGGACTGGAAACAGACATTGCCACAAAAACTGCGATCGCGTGCTATGCGACAACCGTTTTAAAACAGACGCTTACTATGGCAGTCTGCTATTTGTTCTTCAACATTCTTCCGGGGAAGAAGAAACAGGCAGCAAGGACAAGCATTGAGATGGAAAGACCGGGTGAATTTAATCCGGTTCAGAAGAAAACGATGACTCTTATCGTGCTGTCTTTCCTGATCTTAGTGATTCCGAATATGATAAATACCTGGTTTAAGATCGAGAGTCCGGTATTTAAAAATATCCTTCTTGTTTGCCAGCCGCATGCGATCTTTGTTATCTTTGCATTCATTGCCTGCTGTATGAAGCTTTCCGACACAAAGAAGGTCATCGCGAAACTCCCGATGAATACAGTTCTTCTGGTAGCAGGGGTTTCGTTCCTTATGGAGATCGCAAAAGCTGCTGGTATGGTGGAAGCAATTGAAATGCTGGTTGGAAATGGCATCCCTGGGTGGCTCATAGGGCCGTTCCTCTGCCTGATCGCCGGTATTTTAAGCATATTCTCAAGCACATGGAGTGTGGTGTTACCGTTATTGTATCCGTTGATTCCACCGCTCGCAGCGGCAACGGGAGTAAATCCGGTCGGACTTTATTCTTCCGTACTGTTTGGTGCGAACTCCACAGGATTTTCGCCGTTCTCAACAGCCGGATCCATGTTAGTCGGTCTTGCTCCTGATGAGGAGAGAGATCCGATGATCCCGAGAATGGTTATACTTGCGGTTGCGATGTTGGTATTTACAATGGTTCTTGGACTTCTTGGAGTATTTAATATCTTTAACTTTATTGTTGCTTAGAAAGAAATGCTGGAAATGGGGCTGTCGCACTAACGTGCGGCAGCTCATTTTATATATCCAACACAAAA
>OKRR01000467.1_pt1 | contig 46607 bp, 49 predicted proteins | sample 1601211 | NCBI WGS metagenome assembly OKRR01 (sample SAMEA3541525, study PRJEB24748) | human gut metagenome | biome: human gut; feature: human-associated habitat; material: faeces | place: China | collected 2012
GCCGTTCCCAGAAAATATATTTAAAAATCGTGTCTTTTTTATTGACTATAGTCCATGCCATTTCCAATGTCATATCCGGAGAAGGTTCGCTACTCACAACAATAATGTCTTTATCTACCTTAAAATCATTCATATATCTTCTAATACCAGGCAACCGTTCCGTTTTCAGGAATAATGCCTTTTTCCAACTCATCTCTAACTCTTCGAATGGCGTGATCCACATAATAATACCATTCCTCATCCTCAGTTGCTATTGAAAGTTCTTCTTCTGTTAATGGTGGCTCTCCATTTTCTACCCGCATTTCATTTATAGCATCTCGCATTGCGTTTAACTCACCCGCAGAAGTTCTGCAAATATGATCTTCTTCTGCAACCACCTCAAGCAAAACCTCTCCCGTTGTTAACGATATACTAAATATTCCAGGCTTACAGTCTCTATGATTCTCTGGAAAATATTTATACACCACTTTATCTGAAGTTTTACTTTCAATATCAAATGTAACCATATTCGTTTGCCGATGAAACGGCTACCTCCTAAATCACTTTATTTTTTAGGATTATATTTTCCTTTTGTGGCAACAACGACAACAATACTAGCAACAGCTCCAGCAGCACCCGCCGCAGCTTTCAATCCATTTTTAACGCCCTGTACTTGGGCATTTCTACAAGCCTCACATTTCTTATGTTTATATCCTTCCGGAAGTGGTTTATGACACTTCTTACATACTTTATTCTCCATCGTCTTCTCCCTCTAACAAAGACACATTCTCTACACAAGGAAGTGCCTGGATTTTTTTATTGATATCTGGTAATGTTTTTGACCAATAATTTTCCGGTGCTGGATCAATCAAGTCTAACCTCTGAACCAAGCCATCTGTTGACAAATATGCTTTCTGCAAGTAACCAGCATAATACTGAAGACTCTGACGAGCTGCTCCACTTTCTCCTAATTCCTGGTATGCCATTGCCTCTGCTAATGAAACCATATTCACAGCTGATAAGCTTTCTCTTATCTCATTCACTCTTTGACTAATCTTTTCCGGATTCGCACCAGACAAAAGCTTACCCCAGAAAGATTCTGGCTGTTCTTTAATAAAGGTAAGATTTGCATTTTGGCTCTGCATCAAAAGATTTCTACTATCCTCCGCATCAGAAGCAATCTGCAACAGTGCCATCGCTTTTAATTGAGGATTCTTAATCTGCAGAGCTTGTAACAATTTCTGCTGACAACTATATGCCATTGCCAATCTGTCAAATTCCTGTCCCTGTCTTACTTCTTCAATTGCAATCTGAACTGTATGAATTTCTTCTGCAATCTGAGCCATCTGCATCTGCGTAGCATAGCTAGTCATTGCTTCAGTTAACGTAGGGGACAAGTCTACACTCTTAAGTGAAATAGTTGATACGATTTTATTTGTTTCCGGATTTACCAAGTTGGCCATTAACGTACCATCTTTTTTTGTCATCAGTTTTAACGCACCACTTGCGATCTGAGCCTTTTGCTCGTCAGTCAAAATTGCTTGGAAAGCCTGCTCTGGTATGCTTGCTTTTACCATATTAATAAAGGCTGGTGCAGTGTATAACATTTCTTCTATTTTCTTAAATGCTCTCTTAGCACCTTTTAATAAAGGCTTTGCCACTTCTGGCATATCTGAGAAGTGTTCTACCACTTCATAGCTATAATCTTCAGCATCTATTACTTCTATCTCTTCTGGTGCTACATAAATTGTATCTTCCATAATAACGATGTCCTTTCTGTTGTTCTCTATAACAACACTTGTAATTTATGCGAATTTAGAATCTAAGCTTCTCTTTTCACATAAGTCAGTTCAATATCGTATCCCAAGGATTCCATCATCTGAACGAAGGTCTTATTTACGACTCCATCCTTTTTCTTGATGATGCGATTCACATACTGACAAGTTGTACCTATATCTTCCGCAAGCTGTGCCTGTGTAGTTTCCTGTTCTATACATTTTACTTTTACATCTACTTCAATATTGTTTTTAACCATATATCTTCTCCCATGTCCTTGTTAATTCTAACACCAAAAAGATTATTTTTAATATTATATCATGTTTCTTTCAGAGCTTCATTACTAAACGGTAAAAAAAGCACCCTACAATTGCTGCAAGGTGCGTATAATTCGTCGATTCACATTTTTAATTCTTGAATGTAGTAGTCTAAAAGTAAACCCTTTTAACGATTACTTTTAGGGGGTTCACTACTATATATACTCGCTTAACGATTACCCGTACATTTCTGTCTTTAAAACGGCTCAAAAGTAGTCAGCCGGTAGTTCCGTGGCACTATCATCACTTTTATTGCCCCACTTTGCCCCGTTTATCCCCGAATTGCAAGTAGTCCATTTACCTTGCCGTGGCAGATGAATAATACATTTATCATACTTTTTATTCCTTCCTCATCATACATTTTTTTGATATTTTATTCTACCACAACTGCCGCTCTTTTTGCAATTTCTCCTGAATTTTCCTCTATTTCACTTCCAATATTTTACATAAATAATACAATTACATAATTATTATTTTGTAAGATATAGAAAACCGATTCATTCCCTATTGTAATTCTTCTTTATATTCATTAAAATATGATTATATTGTGTTATTTTGCATGGTGTGCTTTTGATATTTCATGTATCACAACCGACACCAAGCCTCTCACAAAACATTTGGCTTGCCAAATGGATCAACTATAATGCTTTATTTTTAAAAGGGAGACTATGTAACATGAAAAAACGGATTTTTGCTTTGCTGACTATGGTATGCCTTGCTGTATCTTTGGCTGCCTGCGGCGGAAGTGCAACACAGGAAGAAACAACTTCTGACACAACTGCAGAAACAACAACTTCCTCCGACGCATCTGACAGCGATCTGCTTTCTCTGGTAGAATTTTTCGCCGCTGATGGTGAAGAAGTTCAGAGCATGCTGGATGCTATGCTGGATGCTATGCTGGATGCTATGCAGGCACAGTATGAAGATCAGGGTATCAGTGTAAAACTGTATGCTGAAGGCGATGAAATGCATTACAATTTCACAATCGACAGCGTTGTAACAACAGAAGAAACTCGCCCCGAACTGACAGAAGCACTGAAAGCAGGCACAGAAGCATCTGCTACATCTTACTATGAACTTGCAAAAACTGTAAAAGAAAGCGTTTCCAACGACGTTGTAATCGTAGTGCTGACATTCTTCGATGGCGAAGGCAACGAACTGTATACCCAGTCCTTCTCCTCCGCTGAAGAAGCTGCTGCTGAATAAGATTTCTTTTTTGACGCCGCATATTGCGGCGTCTTTTTTATTGCTTCTCAGCAGAACAAAAAACAGTCTTTCAAAATCTCTATTCTGTTTTTACTTTTCCAGCAGCAGTTCGCCCTGCAAATACAACACAGCTTTTCCGGCAATCTTCACACGTTCTCCAGCATCCACACAGAAAAGTTTTCCGCCGCGTTCTGACCACTGCTCTGCCAGCAATTCTTTTTTCTCCAGCCGTTCTGCCCAGAAAGGAATCAAACTGCTGTGGGCAGATCCTGTGACAGGGTCTTCATTTACCCCCATTTTCGGGAAAAAGCATCTGGATATAAAATCACACCCACTGCCTTTTGCCGTAACGACGCAGCCCGTTCCTTGCTCCATATACAGCATTTTTTCAAAATCTGGCGCACAGTTTTTCACCGCATTTTCGTTTTCCAGTTCCAGTACAAGATCTCTGGAAAGATAAGCCCCCGTAATGGGCATACCAATGACTTCTTCCATTTCCTGTGTGACAGGTATCTGTTTGGGCATCCGGCTGGGAAAATCCATTTCAAAATACGCGCCCTTCCGTACAACAGTCAATCCTCCACTCAATGTGGAAAAAGTCATGGTTTCCACTTCCGGGTCTACAAAATTTGCCACCACATAGGCTGTCCCCAGTGTAGCATGCCCACAAAGGTCAATTTCCACCTTTGGTGTAAACCATTTCAAGTCATATTTTCCCATTTCATGACGATATACAAAAGCTGTTTCGGACAGATTATTTTCCGCTGCAATGCGCTGCATCAATTCCGTATCCATTGCTTTTTCCAGCACACAGACCCCTGCCGGATTTCCCCCAAACACATGCTCCGCAAATGCATCTACTACAAAATACTTCATCAAAAGGCCTCCTTCTCTTGTTTTCCCACAAAACATTTCCTACAATCTGATTATAATGACTAAAAATTTACCATGCAATCGAATCATTGTATGCAATACAATTTTGAAAGGATGTGTTTTCATGCCTGTCAATTCATTTGATGATTATCCTATGTCATGGAAACCGAAAAAGGAATTGCTGACAGCCCCTAAGTACCGTGCATTGGCAGACTTACTCGCTGATGATATCCTCACAGGTAAACTGCCGCCTCACACAAAGCTGCCTCCCCAGCGGGAACTGGCAGACTATCTAGATCTGAATCTCAGCACTGTCACCCGGGCATTTCAACACTGTACCCAAAAAGGACTCATCTACGGCATCACTGGGCGAGGTACCTTCGTATCCCCTAATGCTGCCATTGACATTTCCATTGCCGATGAAAAAGAAGAAGCATCTTATATCGAAATGGGCATCATCAAGCCCTTGGACGCTTTTAATACAGAAACCTTCACTGTCATGGAGCAGGTACTCCGAAGAAGTGGTATTTCTCCTTTGGATTACAGTTACCCCATGGGAACTCCTTATCAAAGAGCCGCTGCTCAAAAATGGCTGGCGCATTTTTCCATAGATGTTTCCCAGTCAAACATCGCCATCACTGCCGGTGCTCAAAACGCCCTTGCCATACTGCTTCTGACATTATTCCGCCCCGGAGATAAAATTGCCACAGATCATTATACATACGCCAATTTTATTGAACTGGCAAACCTGATGCAGATCCGACTGGTGCCTATTTCTGGCGACAAAGAAGGGATACTGCCGGATGTTCTGGAAAATCACTGTCGTTTACAGCAGCTCAACGGCATTTATCTGGTTCCCAATTACCACAATCCCACAGGGCACATCATGAGCCAGTCCAGAAAAGAAGCCCTGGCTGCCATCATTCGCAAATATCAACTTTTGGCAATCGAAGATGACATTTATGGATTTTTGCTGGAAAAACCAACACTGCCTCTGGCACATTTCGCACCGGATCACACCCGTTATATTTGCAGCTTGTCAAAATCCATCTGTTCCGGTCTGCGCATTGCCTATTTGACCTTTCCCACACGGTTTGCCGCAGATATCCGGTGAGGAATTTATAACGTCAATGTGAAAACAGCTTCATTGAACAGTGAAACAGCCGGAGAACTGATTTACAGCGGAACTGCCCAAAAGATCATACAGCAAAAGCGGATAGAAGCCGCTGCCCGCAGTGAAATCTGCAAAAGCTATTTCCCGGAAATTGCAGCCCAAACACTCGGATTCTCCCTGTGGCTGCCTTTGCCAGAAATGTTCTATGAAATAGACTTTGAACATCTGGCGCAAAAACATGGTATTTCCGTCTGTCATTCTCACCGTTTTCTTGTAGGAGATGCAGATGCACAGCAATATCTGCGGATTGCCCTATCCTCCCCTAATTCAAAAGAAGAACTGGCACACGGGCTTTCCATATTGCGTGACTTATTTACTTCCGATATTCATGAAAAATCTTTCTGTATATAACAAAAACCCCTATTCCATAGAATAGGGGTTTTATTCTTATCTGACCACTGCCGGATTCACATGAACCATACAATGTTTTACTTCCGGGAAATTCTCCTCAATGGCATCGTGAACGCCTTCCGCAATGGCATGGGCTGCTGTCAGAGTCAGATTGCCATCAGCGGCGATTTCCACATCCACATAAGCTCTTGCGCCAAACTGTCTGGTCTGGATGCGGTCAATGCCCATAACGCCATTCTGGGCTTCCACAACGGATTTCATTTTTTCCAGTGTTTCAGAATCACATGCAGTATCCATCATTTTATCAATGGCATCTTTGAAAATCTTATAAGACGCTTTGATGATGAACAGGGAAATGACTACGCTGGCAATAGGGTCACAGATGGGGAATCCCAGCATTGCGCCGCCGATACCGATCAAACTGCCTACGGAAGACAGGGCATCAGAACGATGGTGCCAAGCATCTGCCATCAATGCGCCGGAATTTACCTGTTTTGCTGCAATTCTGGTGTAATGATACATGCCTTCTTTTACTACGATGGAAAGGATTGCGGCTGCCAATGCCAGTTTACCGGGAACCTCCAGGGCACTTGCTTCCGCACCGAAGATTTTTTCCACACCGCCTGCCCCAATAGCAAAGCCTGTGATACACAATACCATTGCCAGCAGGATCGCTGCCACGCATTCCATTCGTTCATGGCCATACTGGTGGTTTTCATCGGAATCCTTTGCGGACATCTTATAGCCAATCATTACGATGATGGTGCTGAATACATCTGATGCGGAATGGACACCGTCGGAGATCATGGCACCAGAATGGGCAATGAACCCCGCTGCCACTTTAAACACCGATAAGATGATGTTGACGATCATGCTGTTGGTGGAAACCCGCATAACGATTTTCTCATTTTGTTTTGCCAAATCATTTGTCATAAAAAATCCCTCCTAATTTTTACCTCTCCGCCCCTTCTGATTTTACACAAAAAAAGACACCCGTAGAACATAAAACTGTCCCACGAATGTCTGTCATTCGCTGCGAAAATGCCCGACCACACGGAAAAATCCGCTGTCTGCTCAGTTTGTACTGTATGTGCGAAGGTCACTTCGTATGTGCAGTGCAAAGAGTTTTTATGATTTTATCTCAAAAAATCGCAGTTTGTCAAGCATAACATTTTTTAGATGATGCCACTGCCAAAAATCAAAAAGATGCTGTTTATGTGAACATCTCTTTGGAAAGTTTCTTATTTATCCTTTTCGAAAAAATCCCGGACTTTTTCACCGAAAGACTTCTTTTCCTCTTCAGGCGCAGAAGCTTCGGTGTTGGCCGCCCCCGCCGGAGCATCACCGTAAAACTGCCGCAGCAGGTCTTTCTGGCGTTCTGTCATACTGGTAGGGATTTTTACCTTCAGTGTGACGATCTGGTTCCCTCTGATCTTCGGGTTACGCAGGTTCGGTACACCTACGCCGCGGAGGGTAACCACTGTATCAGGCTGTGTACCGGGTTTGATGGTATATTTCTGTTCCCCATCAATGGTCTTGATGGTGATTTCTCCGCCCAGTGCTGCCTGTACGAATGTGATGGGCACATCACAGTAAATATCGTTGCCTTTACGAACAAAGACACGGTTAGGCTGTACGTAAACGCTTACCAGCAGATCGCCGTAGCCGCCGCCGTTTTCGCCCAGTTCCCCTTTGCCGCCCAGACGAATGGTCTGACCGTTGTCGATGCCCTGAGGAATCTTGACTTCGTATTTCTTTGTCTTTTTAACTCTGCCGGTACCACGGCATGTGGTACAAGGTTCTTTGATGATCTTACCAGTACCATGACATGCGGAACAGGTACGAACGGATGTAACAGCGCCAAACATGGACTGCTGTACAAAACGTTCCTGACCGGTACCGTTACATTTGGAACAGCTTTCTGCATGAGTGCCGGGTTTTGCGCCGGTACCATGACAGATTTCGCATTCGTCCAGAACAGGTACGGAAATTTCTTTGGTACAGCCAAAAATGGCTTCTTCAAAAGTCAGCTGAATGCTGACATTGATGTCTCTGCCACGTCTGGGGCCATTTCTTCTGGCAGAACCACCGCCGCCAAAGCCGAACATGCTGCCAAAAATATCCCCCAAGTCGCCCATATCAAAGCCTTCAAAGCCGCCGCCGTAGAAACCGCCGCCGCCCATGCCGCCCTGTTCAAAGGCTGCGTGACCAAACTGGTCATACTGCGCACGTTTTTCGGGGTTGCTCAGCACTTCATAGGCTTCGTTGACTTCTTTGAATTTTTCTTCTGCTTCTTTATCGCCAGGGTTCTGGTCAGGATGGTATTTTACAGCCATCTTACGGTAAGCCTTTTTCAGCTCCGCTTCAGACGCACCCTTCTGTACCCCCAGGACCTCGTAATAATCTCTTTTATTAGCCAACTTTCTCACCACCTTGTTTTACTGAAAAAACTGTAAACGTCAAAAGCAGGGGCGGGACGAAACCCACCCTTGCCTTCACTTTATCGCAATCTTATTTATTTTACAGTTCTTTGCCTTCGCCGTCAACCACATTAGGATCGCCGCCGTTTGCTGCGTCGCCGCCCTGCGCTGCCTGTGCCTGCTGGTACAGTTTTTCGGAGATTTTGTAGAATTCCTGTGTCAGAGCTTCTGTTGCGGATTTTACGTTTGCTACGTCTGTTTCTGTCATTGTTTCAGGCTGCATATCTTTTACAGTATCTTTCAGGCTGTTCAGAGCGCCTTCTACTGCTGCTTTTTCGTCGTCGCCCAGTTTGCCTTCCAGTTCACCCAGCGCTTTTTCTGTCTGGAAGATCAGGGAGTCAGCTTCGTTTTTCGCGTCGATGGCTTCTTTTCTCTTCTTATCCTGTTCAGCGAACTGTTCAGCTTCTTTTACAGCTCTGTCGATTTCTTCTTCAGACAGGTTGGAGCCTGCTGTGATTGTGATGTGCTGTTCTTTGCCTGTACCCAGGTCTTTTGCGGATACGTTTACGATACCGTTTGTGTCGATATCGAAAGTAACTTCAATCTGAGGCACACCTCTTCTTGCGGGAGCAATACCATCCAGTTTGAACTGACCCAGAGTTTTGTTGTCTCTTGCCAGAGGTCTTTCACCCTGTACAACATGGATATCAACAGCTGTCTGGTTATCTTCTGCAGTAGAGAAGATCTGTTTTTTGTTTGTAGGGATGGTTGTGTTTCTGTCGATCAGTTTTGTTGCAACACCGCCCAGAGTTTCAATACCCAGGGACAGAGGTGTTACATCCAGCAGCAGAACGCTGCCTGCACCTTCATCACCAGCCAGTTTACCGCCCTGAATAGCAGCACCTACTGCTACACATTCGTCAGGGTTGATGCCTTTGAAAGGTTCTTTGCCTGTATATTTCTTAACTGCATCCTGTACAGCGGGGATTCTTGTGGAACCACCAACCAGCAGGACTTTGTCGATTTCGCTTGCGGACAGACCAGCATCGGACAGAGCCTGACGAACAGGGCCCATTGTGCCGTCTACCAGATCAGCTGTCAGTTCATCGAATTTTGCTCTGGACAGTGTTACATCCAGATGTTTAGGACCATCCTGGTTCATTGTGATGAAAGGCAGGTTGATGTTTGTTGTTGTAACGGTAGACAGCTCTTTTTTCGCTTTTTCAGCTGCTTCTTTCAGACGCTGCATAGCCATTTTGTCTTTGGACAGATCCATGCCTTCTGCTTTCTTGAATTCAGCTACCAAGTAGTCGATAACTCTCTGGTCGAAGTCGTCGCCGCCCAAGTGTGTGTTACCGTTTGTGGACAGTACTTCGATTACGCCGCCGCCGATTTCGATGATGGATACGTCGAATGTACCGCCGCCCAGGTCGTAAACCATGATTTTCTGTTCGCTTTCGTTATCCAGACCATAAGCCAGTGCTGCGGATGTGGGTTCGTTGATGATACGTTTTACTTCCAGACCAGCGATACGACCAGCGTCTTTTGTTGCCTGACGCTGTGCGTCATTGAAATATGCGGGAACTGTGATAACTGCTTCGGAAACAGTTTCGCCCAGATAGCTTTCTGCGTCAGCTTTCAGTTTCTGCAGTACCATTGCGGAAATTTCCTGAGGAGAGTAAGCTTTGCCTTCGATGTTTACTTTATAGTTTTCACCCATGTGACGTTTGATGGAGCTGATGGTGTTGTCAGGGTTTGTGATTGCCTGACGTTTTGCTGTTTCACCGATCAGTCTTTCGCCGTTTTTCGCAAAACCAACTACGGAAGGAGTTGTTCTTGCGCCGTCGCTGTTTACGATAACAACAGGCTGGCCGCCTTCCATTACTGCTACACAAGAGTTTGTTGTACCTAAGTCAATACCAATAATTTTACCCATAATCTATTTCCTCCTAAATTGTCAAATCAAAATTTCAGTTTTAGTTTGCCACCTTCACCATGCTGTGACGGATGACTTTATCTTTATATTTATAACCTTTCAGCATTTCCAGAATGATTTCGTTTTCGCCGTAAGCATCATCATCTTCATGTGCCACAGCCGCATGGAAATTGGGGTCGAATTTTTCGCCCAGGGCTTTGATTTCCTCAACGCCCATGCCATGCAAAATTTCCTGGAACTGCTTCAAAGTCATTTGCACGCCTTTGAAAAAGGCATCTTCGGCGTCTTTTCCTTCCTGTACCGCAACGGCACGTTCCAGATTATCCACCACTGCCAGCAGTTTTTCCACGGTATCTCTCACACCGTCGTCATACATGCTTGCTTTTTCTTTGGAAGTCCGTTTTCTAAAGTTATCGAACTCCGCCAGACATCTTTGATATTTATCCAGATAATCCGCAGTTTTCTGTTCCAGTTCAGCCATTTTCGCTTCGGTTTCATCAACCACTTCCGCTTCCACAGCTTCTGTCACTTCTGCTTCCGCCTGCATTTCAGTGGCTTCTTCCTGCAGATTTTCTTCTCTTAAATCCTTATCTTCCACATCTGCTCCTCTTTTCTCTAGGTATTTTTATTGCCTTTCGACAGATTTTTCAATACTTTTTCCATATTGGTAACCATACCGTTGAGGACGGATACCACCTGAGAATAATCCATTCGGGTGGGCCCTACGATACCGATGGTACCGCGGGTTTCGTCACTCATTTTGTAGGTTGCCGTAATGATGCTGCAATCCTTCATGCACTGGACGCTGTTTTCGCTGCCGATGAGGATCTGCATGTCATTGGTATCGGTACTGCCCTGCAAGAGGGTTACCAGCACATCCTTTTCCTCCAGTGCCTGGAACAGGGACTTGGCTTTCTGGATATCAGAAAACTCAGGAAAAGCCAGAATGTTTTTGGTGCCGCTCATGTGAACCTGTACCTTTTCCGCAGAACGCATGGTACTTTCGATCGCCGATAAGATATGCGGCAGGATCTGTCTGTATTCATGGAGTTCTGCCTGCAAGCGATTGATGACACTTGCATCTATATCATGGAGGGAATATCCCTGCAACACCTGATTCAGCCGCATGCCCATGGTGAAGATCTTATCTTCCTCAGGAACTGTGCCCATCTGAATCACATGATTTTTGATGAAATTATCTTCCGTTACAATGACCAGAAGCACCGAAACGCTGTCCAGCGGCAGCAGACGAATCTGTTTGATGCGTGTGCGCTGACTGACTGGCTCTGAAATGATGGTGGTGTAATTGGTCAGTGCGGAAAGAGCCTTTGCCGTTTCCTCCAGCAGGTAATCAATCTGTCCCACGTTTCTTGTGATGACATTTTGCAGATACCGCTGTTCCTCTGGCCCCAGTTCTTTTTTCTGCATCAGGTGGTCTACATATAAACGGTAGCCCATGTCTGATGGAATTCTGCCGGAAGAAGCATGGGGCTGTAAGATGAAGCCCATTTCCTCCAAGTCACTCATTTCATTACGAATGGTGGCTGAACTGATGCCCAAATTATATTTTTTGGCGATGGTTCTGGAACCGACAGGCTCCGCCGTTTCGATATAGTCATTGATAATCGCCTGTAAGATTTGAATTTTTCTCTCATTCAACGACATAGCCTTTCGCCTCCTCATTCATGAAGTAAATTTCCGTTTTTTGTTGAAGCAAATTTCTGTTTCTGCCCATTTTCCATTTGGACGCACTTCGTATGGAAATTTGTCTTTTGTTAGCACTCACTCGTTATGAGTGCTAACTCATGTAATAAAGATAGCACTTGCCACCGGCAATGTCAAGTGCTAATCAGAAAAAATTTATGAACTTTTTTTGAATTTTATATTTTAGATTTTCTTTTGGTTTTCTAGGGTTTTTCAGGCATCTTCCTTGAGAAATTCCATGAAAACCTGATTGCTCAGATCCAGTCCTCGCTCTGTCAGACGAAGCCATCCGGCCTTTTCTTCCAGCAGACCTTCTTCCTTACATTTTTCGATTTCCATACCATAAACATCTTCCATGTCTACGCCAAAGCGCTGGGCAAATCTTTTTTTCTCGATGCCTTCTGTCAGACGCAGTCCCATGAACATAAATTCACCATACTGGTCTGCCAGAGAAAGTTCTTCCACATCCTCCATGGAAACATTGCCGTTTTCTGCCTGCTCCATATATGTATGCAGGTCATAGGGATTGTGGAACCGTTTTCCTTCCCAATAAGAATGCGCGCCCAGACCAAAGCCCAAATATCCCTCATCCTGCCAGTAAATGCGGTTATGGCGGCTTTCTTTACCATCTTTGGCAAAATTGGAGATTTCATACTGGTGATAATTTTCCTCCGCCAGAATCTGCACCGCTGTGTGATACATGGCTCTGTCCAGTTCCTCATCCGTTTCCTGATAAACTTCCTTTTCGTACAAATCATAAAAAGGTGTTCCTTCTTCTATAATGAGGCTGTAAGCGGAAATATGCTCCGGCTGTAATGCGGTAATTTCCGAAAGGGTTTCTTCCCACTGACCCAAGGTCTGTTCTGGCAGGGCAAACATCAAATCTACATTAATATTGTCAAAACCGGCTTCTCTGGCGCTGGCAAAGTTTTTCAGGAACTGCTGACGGGTATGAATTCTGCCCAATCTCTCCAGCAATTCATCCTGCCATGCCTGCACACCCATACTCAAGCGATTGAATCCCATTTGCCGCAAAGCAACACACTTCTCCAGACTCAATGTACCAGGATTGGCTTCGGTGGTGATTTCCGCGTCACCTTCCACATTGAAACATTGAAAAACGGTATCCAAAATCCGCTTCATCTGCTGTGCAGAAAGCACCGTAGGCGTACCGCCGCCAAAAAACACGGTCTTGATCTTCCAATCCTTTGCCAGATGGCTTTTGGCTTCGATTTCCCGGCACAAAGCCGCTGTATACCGCTCATATTCCTTTTCCTGTCCGCCAAAAGACGGAAAATCACAGTACAGACACTTCTGCACACAAAAAGGAATATGAATGTAGATTCCTGTTTCCCTCATAAAATCCCCTCCTTCTCTTTCCAAACAGTGTACCATATCCGGCAATATCCGCGCAAGATTCCCTTTTTTCCTCCATTGCGCCCTACCAGAAAATGTGATACATTTTATCCTTAGGAAGCAAAGCATTTTCCTGATTTCAACAAAAGAAAGGACATCATATATGGATATTTTGAAAATCATGGGACTGCCGGAAGGCTACTGCACACGCCACACCGACATGCCCAACCACTTACAGACAAAAGCAAAAACCCTTTGCTGGGAATACAACCAGACCGCTCCTACGGAAACAGAAAAGAGAGCTGAAATCTTACAGCAGCTTTTCGGCACCTGCCATCCCCTGACATTTATCGAGCCGTCTTTCCGCTGTGATTATGGGTTCCATATCCATACCCACGGACTAACCTTCATCAATTACAATTGTGTCATTCTGGATACTTCCCCTGTGCATATCGGCGCCAACGCTTTCATCGGCCCCGGTGTTTGCCTTGCCTGTGCGGGACATGCCATGGATGCAGCTCAGAGAGGGGAAGGCATCGGCACTTCTGCCCCTATCACATTGGAAGATGATGTATGGATCGGTGCCAACGCTACCATCTGCGGCGGTGTCACCATTGGTGCGGGCAGCGTCATCGGTGCAGGCAGTGTGGTAACCCACGACATTCCCAGCGGCGTTCTTGCTGCGGGCAATCCCTGTCGTGTTTTACGTCCCATTACAGAAAAAGATCGTATCACACCTCTGGAAATCACACCTGCTAAAAAATAAAATTCTTTTCATTTCTCCCGCCAGCGTTGAAAATACGCCTTTCCCATGATAAAATAAAACCTCGGGGTAATTGAAAAGAAAGAAGGCATTGACCCATGAAAACATTTTCCACACAATCGAAAAAACTGCGGAAATTTTTCCATTCCGCCCCATTGCCCAGAGCCATATTATGGATACTCACCCTTGTGTTTCCTATTTATATGACCCTTGTGGCAAACTACATTTCTTTTGGCTCCCGTTCCATGCTGTCTACGCTCATCACAGCACAGACAGGCGCCTTTGTTCTGGGATTGCTTCTGGTTTACGGCGTATACTTCACATTTGTATTTCTATTCCGCCGTTTTTCCACAGCCGCAGGCATCACAGGATTTTTGTTCACCCTGCTGCCCCTCATTGACCACTTCAAATCCATTATTTTGCAGGATCATTTTTATCCCTGGGATTTGGCCCTGGCACAGAACGCAGGCAGCTTCACTGAGTTTTTAGGCTCCATTTCATTCCCATGGCAGTATATCCCGCTCTTTTTGGTAACCATCCTTTATTGGCTATTCCTTCATGTAACCCGTCCTATGCTGCCTATCCGCAGCAAAGTACATTTTGTAGGGGTTCCGGTACTGGCAGCCCTTCTGGTGGTATTTGTTACCAATACAACCGTGCGGGGATGCTATGAACCCCTTTTCGGCATCGTTATCAACGAAGAAACCGATCAGGATTATATTTATGACAATTATGGCTTTTTGACAGGCTTTGCCCTGAACTTCGGCACCGTAGATACACTGATGCCGCAGGATTACAGCGAAGAAGTCATGGCAGAGATGTTTGCGCCTTTTGTTCCCACTGGGGAAGAAAATACTTCTGATTTCGAAAATCCTGACGTCATCGTGGTACTGTCCGAAGCCTTTTGGGATCCTACCAAACTGGAAGGCGTTACCTTCTCTGATGATCCATTGAAAAACTACCGCGCCATTGCGGCAGAACATCCCAGCGGTGAAATGGTTTCCTGTACCTTTGGCGGCGGCACCATCCGTCCAGAATTTGAAATCCAGTCCGGCATGTCTACCAGCACACTGCCTTCCGGCAATATACCTTATCAGCAGTATTTAAAGGAAAAAACATTTGCTTACGCGCAGCTGTTCAAAAGTCTGGGATATGACACTTTGGGCGTCCATACCTACCAGAAAACATTCTACGAACGTGACCGGGCTTATCCTCTCATGGGCTATGATGATTTTCTGGGTGAAAACGACATGCATGCGGAACTCCACTGGAACAGCGGCCCTTACATTACTGACCAGACTGTTGCAGAAGAAATCATTTATCAGCTGGAACAGCCTCACGAAACCGGCCTGTATCTGACTGCCATCACCATGGAAAATCACAGTCTGTATACAAACAAATTCGATTCTTCCGACTGGGACATCAAAGTCAGCGGGGATAATCTGTCTGAACAGGAAGTCATTTCTCTCCAGAACTACGCCAAAGGTGCCAGCGATTCCGACGCGGCACTGGGTATGCTCTATGATTACATCATGCAGAGAGAAAAACCCACGGTACTGCTCTGGTACGGTGACCACCTGCCTACACTGGGGGATAATTTCACCCCTTACACATCCACAGGCACCATCCATGCGGATAAAGCCGCGGAATGGACAGACGAGGAAAAATACACCATGTTCTGCACCCCTTATGTTATGTTTGCCAACTACGACACCGGCAATGAATATCGTGCGGAAGACCAGAAGGTTTCTCCTTATCTGCTGCCGGCACTGCTCTGCGACTACATCAACGCACCTGCATGCCTGCAAACCAATTTCCTGCTTCATGTATACGAAACCTGCCCCGTTATGAGTCCTTATTACAATCTTTACACACCTGGAACCACAGCGGAGGAACGGGAAGAAATCCAGAAACTCCATCGCTATCTGACCTATGATGAACTCATCGGAGAAAAATATCTGAATAAAATGCAAGGATTTGAATTTTAATCACAAATTATACAAAAGCACCTGACGGAAAAATCGTCAGGTGCTTTTGCGTTTCGTGTTATTTATTTAGGATTGAAGGAAATTGTATCTTAAATCACTTCTTTGATAGAGCGCCAGCGGGAAGCCACTTTTTCCCTTTTTTCTTTATCCAGTACTTCCACAGTACATTCTTCCAGCTGTTCCTCCGCCTGGTCTTTTTCCTCTGTACGGATTGCCCAGTGGATCAGGAAGGACAAACCTGCTCTCAGAACAATGATGCAGCCAACCAACGCGATTTCAGAAAACTCACGCACGATAACCGTACGCAGGATTTCGCCGCCCAGCTTGAATTCCAACGCCATTGCCATGGCACGACATAATTTTACACGAGTATGGGGATCTCCCTTGATATAGTTAACTGTGGCGCGCAAAGCGCCTGCCAGCAAAACCAATACGCCAATCAGTTCCAGCAAAATGATGGAATATTCGATTAGTTCTCTCATAAAGTGGTGTAAAATTTCTGTCATATAAGCATTTCCTCCTCTTATCGTTCCATTATCTTTTCTTATATAAAATCTTAACAGAATCTTTATGACCTGTAAATAAAAATATTCACTTTTTTAAAATTTCTTGCATATTATCAAAAACCCTACCATTTCAAAGGGATATTGCCGTACAAATTGTATGTTACATGCTAAAAATCCTCCAATTCTCACCCATTTGTCTGACATTTACCACATTTTGTTGCCATTCCGTCTTTTTCCCATACATTTTGCAGTTTTCGCCGTTTTTTCGTTTTTCGAAAAAGGTTCTTTCAAATTCCTTAAGTTAGCTGTAAGTTTCTATTCACAAATTAGACACATTTTCCCGATATACTATAAGAGAAGTCAAAAGGACGCCCCCTTTTACTTCCCGCCTGAGGTGATTTCCCCGAGTTGCCTCAGGCACCCCTTCCCAAAAGCTAATTTCCAAATTATTTGTAAACATAGAACATACCCCTCCCCTTACTCGATGAAAAAACATCGAACGTGAAAAGGCTCTCGAACAGAGAGCCTTTTTTCTTGCAAAAAAAGAAATTGCTTGTTACACTGAAGATAATCAATCCGAAAGCGGTGAAAACAATATGACACGAGAATATGAAACCTTATTTGCAGAAAATTTTTCTTTCTGGGAACATCTGACAGAAGATCAAAAAGATATGCTCTGCCGCAGTGCCACACTGGCCACCTACCCCAAGGGGGTCAATCTGCACAACGGCAGCGAAGAATGCGCCGGTCTGCTTTACATCAAATCTGGACAGCTGCGGGCTTACCTGCTCTCTGAAGATGGACGGGAAGTCACCCTTTACCGTCTGTATCCCGGGGATATCTGCATTCTTTCCGCTTCCTGCGTGCTGGATGCCATTACCTTTGACGTTTCCGTGGATACGGTGGAAAAGTCAGAGATCCTCACCGTCAGCGCCTCCGCTTTTCATAAACTGGTAACGGAAAACGTCTATGTGGAAGCATGCGGCTACCATATGGCGGCAGACCGTTTTTCCGACGTTATGTGGGCCATGCAGCAAATCCTTTTCATGGCCATGGACAAACGGCTGGCAATCTTCCTTACGGATGAAATGTCGAAAACAAAGTCTGATGAAATCCATATGACACAGGAACAGATTGCCAAATACATGGGCACTGCCAGAGAGGTGGTCACCCGTATGATTAAGTATTTTGCCGAGGAAGGCATTGTGGAAACCTTCCGGGGCGGTATTCGCATTCTGGACAAAAAGAAACTGCGGTCTTATCTGTAAACGAAAAACAGAGCGGTATTTCCTTTCGGAAAACCGCTCTGTTTTTATGTTATAGGAGAATCATTTTGTTGAGGAATACCACAGGCGCCATTGCATCTGTGCTTCGCCTTACAGATGGTCTGGGTCATGGTTCCCATAGGACAGTATACACACCAGGAGCGTGGTTTATACAAAATCATGGTAATCAATCCCAAAACGGTGGATGTGAGCATCACGCTGTAAAAACCAAAGGCAAACTGTGCTACCCACTCTGCAACAGCAGTGCCGTGGTATGCCCAATTCCAAGGCAGTTTAATTGTCCAAAGGAGTGTCACCACTTCTTTCAAGTTTCTTGTACCTTCGAACACCAGATAGGTGCTGAAAAGCATGTTAAAGAACATGATGAAAAAGAAGATCAAAAATCCATAACGGAACCACTTGCTCCGCAGGAATTTGGGAATATCATTTTTCCGGGAAAGTCCCAGTTTGTTGCCCAGCAGGTCAAAGAGCTGGCCTCTGCCACAGAATTTATTGCAATACATTTTATCTCCGCCAAAAATGGCAATCAGCAGCGGAATAAAGAAGCACAGCAGCCCCATCCATGCAAAAAGGATATTGAAAAAGCCCAAAATCAAATAGGCAGCGGAAACGATCCATAAATAATCATACCATTTTTTCTTCTTTGTCATGGTGTCACCTCCTGCATTTCAATGACCGACGCGGGACAAGCCGCAGAACATCTGCCGCAGCCCACACATTTCGCGCTGACATCTGCGTAAAGTCCTTTATAAACAGAAATAGCGCCCACCGGACAGACCTTCACGCAGGTACCGCAGGCAACACATTCTTTGATTTGTACACTTGCTTTTCTTTTTGCCATGATATTTCCTCCTGTTGTTTTATCTGTAACCAGTATACACCATGCCTTTTTCTTCTTCCGTGATGGAGTCACATAAAAAAACGGATAAATCTAAAGCAATTTCCCCTTAAGAAAACATTGTTTTTCCTTTTCCTTCATTTCTTAAGGGAAATTGCGAAAGCTGTCTTCACAAGAAAACATATCAAATATCATCTTATAAAAATAAAAACGCTGAAATCTTCTGTATATAACATAAAAATTTCAGCGTTTTTTGTTTTCTTGTGAAGATGCTCCAAAGATTTATCCGTTTCTTATTTCTCTGCTTAAGCTTTTCGCCAGATAGAAGGCGAGAACAGCATAATCATAGGGAAAATTTCCAGTCGTCCAAAGAGCATGTCCAAACTCAGCACGATTTTAGAAAAGTCCGAGAACAAAGAGAAATTCTCCACAGGGCCTACCAATGACAACCCGGGCCCTACGTTCCCCAGGGTGGTGATGACCGCCGTAATGGATGTGGTAAAATCGTAATTGTCTATGGAAACCAATATAAAGGAACCAAAGAGCAGCATAATATAGGTGATGAAATACCCTGTTGTGCCTTGGATGGTTTCGTCACTGACACTCTGTCCTTCCAGTTTGATGATATTGACAGAACGTGGATGAACAATATGACGGATTTCCCGCAGCGTCAGCTTCAGCAGAATGATGAAACGGGAAACCTTGATACCGCCGCCGGTGGAGCCGCCGCAGGCACCCAGCATGGTCAATACCACCAGAATGGTCTTAGACAGTTCCGGCCATTCTTCATAGTTTGCCGTAATAAAGCCTGTGGTACTGGTGATGGTCGCTACCTGGAACACCGCATGACGGAAAGCGCTTTCCAGCGTGGGATACAAATGAACGATATTGGCAGTGATCACCGCTGTGGAAATCCCCACAATGACCAAATAATACCGCAGTTCTTCGTTCTTAAACACTGCTCTGAAATCCCGCACCAGAAGCAAATAGAACATGTTGAAGTTAATACTGAACAGCAGCATGAAAACCGTAATGACGTATTCAAAATATGGACTGTTATAAGCGGCGATACTGCTGTTTTTAATGGAGAAACCGCCAGTACCCGCTGTGGAGAGGGCATGGTTGACGCTATCGAAAAGCGGCATTCCCCCCGCAAAAAGGAAAATCATTTCCAGTATGGTCATAACAATGTAAATGCCATACAAAATTTTTGCTGTGGATTTGATCTTTGGCACCAATTTGCTGACCACTGGCCCCGGAGCTTCCGCTTTCATCAGATGCATGGAACGGTCATCCCCCAAAGGCACGATGGCAAGGACGAATACCAGAATCCCCATACCGCCGATCCAGTGGGTGAAACTGCGCCAGAACAATATGCTCATAGGCAAGCCTTCGATTTCCGAAAGCACCGTTGCACCTGTTGTGGTAAAGCCGGATACGGTTTCAAAAAAGCAATTGACAGCGCCATCAATGGCACCGCTGAGGTAAAAAGGCATTGCCCCAAAAATAGACATAACGATCCAGGAAAGAGCAACGATGACAAAGCCTTCTCTGCCATAAATCCTTTTATTCTTTGGTGCAAAATGCTTCATGGCTGTCCCAATGACCAAAAGCAGTATAATGGTAATCAGAAAAGCCCGTAATTCGTTTATTTCCCCTTTGTATAACGCAAGAAGCGCCGAAATAGACATGAGCAAGCCTTCTGCCTGCATAATATTGCCTAAGATATAGGCCATCATTTTATAGTTCATAATAACTTCCTACCCTATCAATTTCTGCTGGATTTCCCGCAAATCGTTCAAGTGACGGCCTGCTGTCACGATGATAACATTATCACCGATCTCAATGGTGTCATTCCCGCCGGGGATGATGATTTTGCCATCACGGATGATGGTGGCTACCAGTATGTTTTCTTTTGTCTTAAGGTTCTTCAGCGGTACACCCACAACGCCGGATTTTTCCCTTACTTTAAATTCCACCGCTTCCACCTGTTCATTGATGAGATGGTGCAGGGTTTCCACATTGCTGCTGCCCACAGAGTTCTGCATAGCCCGGACATAGCGCACAATGTTGTTTGCCGCAATGGCTTTAGGTGAAATAAAGCTGTCGATATCCATTTTATCCAGAATTTCCGTAAAGGAAAGTTTATTGATCTTCACAATAACCTTGGCAACCTTCATTGCCTTTGCATACAGCCCAACGATGATATTTTCCTCGTCCATACCTGTCAATGTTACCAAAGCGTCTGTTTTTTCCAGACCTTCTTCCTGAAGGACTTCCTTATCCGTACCATCCGCATGGATGATAACCGCTTCCGGCAGCATTTCACAAAGGTATTCGCAACGTGCTTTATCCCGTTCGATGATTTTTACCCGGACTTTAATGGAAATCAGTTCCTTTGCCAGATAATAAGCCAAACGGCTGCCGCCAATGATCATAACACTGCGGGCACGATTACGGAACAGCCCCAATACACGGAAGAACCGTTCAATTTCAATATGTTCCGCTGTGATATGGATACGATCGCCGCTGTGGAGCACAAAATCCCCGGAAGGAATGATGACTTCATCTTCCCGCTGTACTACACAGATCAGGATCTTTACCTGGAATTCTTTGTACAGCGCCCACAGAGGCATGCCATCCAGTACACTGTTTTCCGGTACCTTCAGTCCTACCAGTTCCACACGTCCCCTTGCGAAAGGTTCAATCTGCAACGCGGACGGGAAACGCAGCAGACGGGAAATTTCCTGGGCTGCCGCTGATTCCGGGTTAACTGCCATACTCAGCCCCAGTTCTTCTTTCAAAAGGTTAATCTGCGCAAAGTATTCGGGATTGCGGACACGGGCAATGGTGTGTCTTGCCCCCAGTTTTTTCCCGATGAGACAGCACAGCATATTCACTTCATCGGCGGAAGTTGCCGCAATGAGCAAATCTGCTTCCGGCACCCCTGCTTCTTTTTGCAGTGCCGCACTGCATCCGTTGCCTTCCACACAAATGATATCCATTGTGTTGCCTGCGTTTTCCAATGCGGTGGCATTGCTGTCTATGATGATGATATCATGACCTTCGGTAGACAGCTGGGCCGCAACAGTACTGCCAACCTTACCGTCCCCTACAATTACAATATGCATAGTATCCTCCCTTGCTCTGCGCCCTGCGCAAAGTTTCCTGTGTTTTCATACATTTGCCACTATCTTAACATCTTCCCCCTGCAATTACAAGACAGATTACGCTAAAAAAGCACCGACCTTGTCTTTTGCGCCTTTATATCCAAAGAAAAAGACTGTATCCTAACCGCTTCATAAGAAAACAATATAGCTGGAATCCTTAAAGCATAAAGAATTCCAGCTATCAAATTTTTACAATGATTGTTTTCTTTAGAAAACGGTCAAATACAATCTTTTTGTTTTCCGATTATTTCTCGTGCTGAGGCAGCAATACATACCAAACGGAACCGGAAATGCAAACGGAAGAATATGCCCCTGCCAGAATACCAATCATCATAGGCAGCGCAAATTCTTTCAGCGCAGGCACACCCAATACATAAATAGCCCCAACGGTGAAGAATGTAGTCAGGGATGTATTGATGGAACGTGCCAGTGTCTGACTGATGCTCTTGTTGATTTTTTCCGCTGTCTGGTTTGCATGGAATGCGCTCTTGTTTTCACGGATACGGTCAAAAATAACGATGGTCGCGTTGATGGAGTACCCCAGAATGGTCAACAGAACGACAATGAATGTGTTGTTGACCGGGATACGGAACACCGCATAAGCTGTCAGAACGATGAGTACGTCGTGAAGCAGCGCAATGATAGCACTGCCGCCGGCGCGGAAATCGTGGAACCGCAGGGAAATATACAGCAGCATTGCCACTGCCGCAATGAGTGTTGCTTTGATGGCTGCTGTCTGCATTTCGTGGCTGACAGTACCGCTGACGTCATTGACTTCCCCCATAACTGCGTTGGGATACGCTTCCAAAATGGCATTGGTCAGTGTTTCTCTTGTTGCACTGTCAATGGACTGAATTTTTACAGTTACTTCGTTTGTACCAATAACCTGCTGAATCTGTGGACTATCCTGTCCCGTTACATCTGTGATGATTTTCTGCAGATCTTCCTGTTTATATTCCTGACCCAGATCCAGGTCAAAAGAGGTACCGCCGGTAAACTCAACGTCATACTGGAAAGCGCCTCTGCCTGCCTGAGCATTGAAGATCATTGCCGCAAAACCAATGATGATGACAATCAAAGAAGCGGCGAAGAATTTTTTTCTGTTTTCTACAATTTTCATCTGCTCCGCCTCCTTACTTACTGCGCATGCCATAATACTTCGGGTTGCTGCATCCGCCCTGCATCAAGCCGTTTACGATCAGTCTTGTTACCACCAGGGCTGTGAACATGGAAATGATGATACCCATGATCAGTGTGGTCGCAAAGCCTTTGACCGTACCGGAGCCAAGGAAGAACAGCACCACTGCTGCAATGAGTGTTGTTACGTTGCCGTCCAGGATAGCAGGCAGCGCACGGGAGAACCCGTTTTTGATGGCAACACGAAGTGTTTTGCCCTGTATCAGTTCTTCTTTCAGACGTTCAAAGATAACGACATTGGCGTCTACCGCCATACCTACGGAAAGGATGATACCCGCAATACCTGGCAGTGTCAGCGTAATGTTAAAGGCATTGAGCAAGATCAATTCCAGACCTACATAAATAATCAGCGCAAGGTCTGCCGCAAAGCCCAGTACTTTATAAACCACCAGCATAAAGATCAATACCAGAGCCAAACCGATGGCACCTGCTTTCACGCCTGTTGCCAGTGCGTCCGCACCCAGTCTAGCACCTACATTCTTCATCTGGATGACATTCAGGTTAAAAGGCAGAGAGCCGGCACGAATGAGGGATGCCAGTTCTTCCGCAGATTCCCCGGTGAAATTACCTGTGATGGATGCTTCCCCTGTGGTAATGGCAGACTGCACCATAGGTGCGCTGATCACTTCGCCGTCCATCACAATATAAATGGGTTTGCCGATATTTGCCGCTGTCGCTTCCGTGAAAAGCTGTTTGCCTTCATCGTTGAATTTCAAAGCAACATAAGGCTGCGCATTGCCGCCCTTTTGGATAGCGCCTACCTGTTTGGTGGCGTCAGCTACCATATCACCTGTCAGCAATACTTTTCCTGTTTCATCCACAAAGGACAACTGAGCAGTTTGTCCAATCTCCCGAATGGCTTCTTCCGCGTTTTCCACACCGGGAATATCCACACGGATACGATTTGTGCCTTCCTGGGCAACTTCCGCTTCTGTCCAACCGTTCCAGTCCATACGCCCCTGGATCAAAGAAACAGCCGCCTGCATTTCTTCTGCTGTGACATCTTCCTTGTCTGCTTCATAAACGATGTACACACCACCGCTCAAGTCAAGGCCCTGCTTGATGTTTCCGGCGCTGAGAATTTTCCCTTCCCCGATCCCCTGGTAGGAAACAAAGCTCAAAGCCGCCGCGATGACAAGCATGATCAACAGCATGAATCTTCCTCTTGCTTTCATCTTTCTCCTCCTGATTTCTGTCCGTCAAAACTGGCGAAACTGTTTTTTTCCAAAAGAAAGACGGTTCTTCCTTTATTCGCCCCTGAAAAAAGAAAAACCGTTCTTCCTTTTTATTATTTTGATAGTATAGCACAAAATAAAAGAGATGCAAAGATGAAATGGCAGGAAATGATGTATTTTTCAAGAAATTTTGTGTATACCCAGCAAACCGCCGGCGGCTCCCCCTGCCAAAGCCACTGCCATCATCCGCCAAAAAGTGGTGTGCAGAGCAAAATCTCCGCTGCCAAAACTGGTAATCGCCCACAGCAAAAGTCCGTATACCAGCCCTGCCAAAAGCCCCCAAATGAGCCCGCGGCGTTTGATGCATTTCGCCCAGTCAAAGCCGGCAATGCCTGCGGATAATGCCGTACAGCACAAAGCAACAATGGGAATTGTGCTTTCTGCAAGAGCCGTGTAAGTCAGCACAATGCCATAGGCAATGAAAAAGATGCAGCTTACCGCCAACGCCACTGCCATTCCTTTCAAGAGACACAGGCCTTTATTCCCTCCTGTTTCTGCCTGACAGCAGTCCTGTTTTTCCTTTCTGCAAAACTTCAATGGTTTTCACTCCTTTTTCTATATCTGATTTATTTTATGGGACTTTCCCGCCGCTTATGATATACTGATACAAAAGGAAGTGATAACTATGTGTAAAACCATTGATTTACATACCCATTCTTACTGCTCTGACGGCACGTTTTCTCCAGAAGGTCTGGTGATTCTTGCCAAAAAGCAGGGTCTTTCCGCCATTGCCCTCACCGACCACGATACCATAGACGGGCTGGAACTGTTTCTGGAAGCAGGGGAAAAACACGGCATGGAAACCATCTGCGGCATTGAGTTTGCTGCCCTTTATGAAGGCTTTCACCGCCCGGAAATCCACATCGTTGGTCTTGGCTTTGACCGTCATGACCCTATGCTGCTGGAAAAATTGGAGAAAATCCGCCAAAGCCGCGACGACAGAAACGAACGCATGGCAAAACAGCTTACCGCCATCGGTCTGCCTGTTTCTCTGGAAGAAGTTGCCCAAAACGCTGGCGGCGAAATCATCACCCGTGCCCACTTTGCCAATGTGCTATTGGAAAAGAAACTCATCAAAGACCGAAAAGAAGCCTTTTCCAAATATCTCTCTCCCGGCTGCCCCGGCTATGTGGAGCGGCAGTTCCTCACACCAAAAGGCTGCATCGAAGCCATCAAAAACGCCGGCGGTGCTGCTGTTTTGGCGCATCCTACCCTATACGACTTGGACATGACTCAAGTGGAAACTCTCTGCAAAGAATTGATTCCCTTTGGTCTGGACGGCATCGAATGCCGCTACTCCACCTATACGCCAGCCCAGACAAAAGCCGTGGAAAAAATCGCCCGCACTTTGGGTCTGCTTCCCTCCGGCGGCAGTGACTTCCATGGAGAAAATAAACCTGACATCCGACTGGGCAAAGGTATGGGCAATTTGCAGATTCCCTACACTTACTGGGAAGACTTGCGCACCCGCTGCCGCTAATTCTCTCTGACAAAAAAACAGAGCATCCTCTTTGCAGAGGACACTCTGTTTTTTATTTTGCTTTTCTGTTTCTTTTCAATCAAACATTCATCTCAAAATTGCGGATTTCTTATTTTACGATGGTTGCTACATGCTGTCCATCTGTATTGGTGTAAGTTACCTGATAGCCCAGTGCTTCAAAGCCGCGTACACCAATGTAGGATGTGCTGTCAACCAGAATGCCATCCATAGGGATGACAGTTTCGCCCTGTACAACAGAGGCTGTCTTTGTTGCCTGATCCCATGTTACAGTTTCACCCAGCATATCGCAGATGCTGCGCAGAGGCAGGTAAATTCTGCCGTCCTGTACCACATATTCTACGATAGGAGAAACGCTGCCGCCCCAGTAAACGGGTTCTGCACGTTCTTCTGTCAGGAATGCGGTAGGTTCGTCATAGTACCATGTTGCGCTGACACCTGTTACAGGATTGTATTTATCTGTCAGTGTTTCCAGTTCTGTTGTGATGGCATCAGGTCTTACACTGATGGAAGGGAATACCACGGAGCCTCTGGCTTCTTCCATACGCATGGAGGAAGTGATTGCGCACATGGTGCTGCCTTTGTATGCCATCTGATAGTTTTCACTGCCATAGTATCTGTCATTTACTTTTGTAAATTCGCTTGTGTAATGGAAACCATTCAGCAGCGCTGCAACAGTTTCATTCTTCATACCTGTTTCCACTGCGTCTTTTACATCAGCCAGTACTGTGCGGAATGCTTCCACATCTTCTCTTGCTGCCTGCATGGAGCTTGTCAGATCAGCAATTTCCGCTTCTGTTGCGCCGCTTGCCTGCATAGTCACTTTCAGGTATTCTTCCAGTGCATTGATAACAGGTTCAGGATTCTGTGCCATGTAGTCCAGCAGAGAAACCAGCATCTGACCTACTTCTGTACCAGTAGCTTCTACCTGATAGCCGTTCTGGATTCTTGTCACCATGCCTGTGCTGAAGCCACTGAAACCATCTTTATACATGTTGATGGCTGCTTCATAAACGCTGTCATAGCCGCTGGGGATCAGAGCATCCAGTTCTTCCTGGGTCAGACCCAAATCTTCTTTCATATCCAGAACACAGATATACTGGTCACGATCCAGCATAGATTTCCATTCCTGAGCGAACGCATCGCTGAAGAAATAGCTATCTGTATCTTCTGTCATATCCTGCATCAGACGGTATGCGCTCCATACGGTTTCTGTGGAAACATATACGCCGTCTTTTGTGCCGTAATACCATCTGCCGAAAGAATATTCCTGATTTTTATATTTGGCGTCCACATCAAACATAAAGGACATATCATCCATATTCATCAGCATGGTATAATTCAGCTTCACATTCTTTTTGCCGTCAAAATCTGTCATACCAGCCATGGCAGCGTCCACATCTTCCTGTGTCATACCGCTTGCCAGCATTACGTCTGCCGCAAATGTTTTCATGGCATCAAAGTCCAGTGTAATATCAGCTTCCCCTGTTGTTTCACTGACTTCCATGCCTTTGAACATGTCCGCGCTCATTTGCAGGTAGCCCACTTCATCAGCGGAACACCCTGTAAAAGCAGTCAGACACAGCAGAGTACACAATACTGCCGCTAACTTTCTTCTCATACATACTCCTCCTTCGTTTTTCCGCAAAACTGTCGAAACAGAAAAAGTCCACACCAAGAAGACATCTTTTCTCGTGTCAACTTATTTTTTATTATACCATCGGAAAGCCATCCTATCTACCAAAAAAGAACAATCAAATATTAAGATTTTGTTTATTTTTTCTCAAAGCAAAAAAGAAGATACCCAAAACAGGCATCTTCTTTCCCATTTCTTCATTTTTCCGCGTCTTTCAGACAGGCACTCACCGCGTCCAGCACCGCCTGTGCGGAATATGTATGGGTATCTGCCACGGTGATATTTTCCACAGACTGGTTCTGTACCACCTGCTGTGCTACTTCTTCCGCAGCATCCTCCACCATGGGATACATGACGGACACTGTTTCCGCATCATCGGTCACTGTCACATCGGCGATGCGTCCATCCCGAATTTCCACAGAAACGGAAGCGGTGCCCTGTCCCAGCGGCAGTTCCGCCTCATAAGTGCCGTCCCGGTAAAGCCCTGCGGATTTGCCATCTCCCATACGCAGGAAAAAGGTAATGAGCCCCACCAGAATGATGACGCCCAGCACCGCAAACAGGGCTGTTTTCAAAAGCTCACGCATTTTTACCACTACAAATCTTGTATGCCGCACCCTCTTTTCTCCCTCCAAAACATATCGTTATCTTACCTTATGAAAAAAGATCTGCCGATATGCCTGCCGGGAACTTGTCCTTGCAAAAAATACTGCCCTTTTGTATCATGTAACTAATGAAGGAGGGACAGACATGGCATTACGTTTTCTCATTGGTGCCGCAGGCACCGGAAAAACCGAATACTGTATGAAGGAGATCATCACTGCCCAATCCACCCACAAAGGACGGCAGATTTTTCTGGTGCCGGAGCAGTACACCTCTCAGGCGGAACGCGACCTGACAGCACGAACAGAGCGCAAAGGCATCCTGACAGCGGAAGTCCTCAGCTTCGGCAGACTGGCACACCAGTTTTTTGCCAAAAACGGACTGAACAGAGCCGTGATACTGGGGGATGTGGGCAAACAGATGGCATTGCAGAAAATTCTCCTGGAACAGCGGGATGACCTGCCTTATTTCTGTCATATGATGGACAAAAACGGATTCGTGAGCCGTCTGGGAAAGACCATCACAGAATTTTTCCGCTACCGTGTCACACCGGAACAGCTGGAAACCATGTCCAATCTGGAAGGACTGTCCCACAGCGTACAGGACAAATGTCGGGATATGGCAAGCATCTACCGCCGCTATGAGGAATTCCTCTCTCAGACTTATCTGACTGGGGACACAACCCTTTCCCTGTTAGAAGAAAAACTGGCTTCCTCTGCCGCTTTCGGAGATATAGAAATCTGGCTGGATGGCTTTTACGGCTTCACACCACAGGAATACGGCGTCATTGCCCAGCTGCTCCGTCTATGCAAACGGGTCAGCATCACACTGCCCATGGACGAACACAGCTATTTCGCTTCCAGTCTGCCTCCTGCCGCGCCATTTTTTGAACCACATCTGACCAAGCAAAAGCTGGTTTCTCTAGCAGAAGAAATGGGCATTGCCATGGAATCCCCCATCTTTTTCAAAGAAAACCATCGGGCAAAAACACCTGCCCTTGCCTTTTTGGAGAAAAACTATTTTTATGGTTATTATAAAAAATCTCCCGACCATGAGGGCATCCATATCTGCTCCTGCGCCACAAGGGAATCGGAAATGACATACGCCGCAGGACAAATTCTTTCTCTGGTACGGGAAAAGGGCTTGCGTTATCGTGACATTGCCATCGTTACCAATGCCATGTCCGCTTACGAAAAAGGGCTGAAAGGCATCCTGTCAGAAGCCGGCATCCCCTGTTTTGTGGACAGCCGTCGTGACATTGCCTCTCACCCCCTCATTTTGCTGGTGAATAGCCTGCTGGAATGTGTGGTCTATGACTTCCGCTATGAAGCCGTTTTCTCTTATCTGAAAACAGGTCTGACCCCCATGGCACAGGAGGACATGGATATTCTGGAAAACTATGTTCTGGCATACGGCATCAAAGGTTATAAATGGAAAAAAGACGTCTGGACATACGGCTTTCAGCCGGGACAGGAAGCAGAACAGGCGTATCTCAATGACCTCCGCGTACAGGTCATGACGCCATTTGCTCCCCTCCTTGCCCTGAAACGGAAGAAAAATCTACCTTTACGGGATTGGGTAACGGCCCTTGTTGTTCAACTGGACACCTTGGGCATTGCCCAAAAACTGACAGCTCTTTCCGAAGCCGCCGCTGCCAAAGGAAATGCCGCCAAAGCCGAAGAACATCGGCAAATCTGGCAAATCCTCATGGATGTGCTGCAAAAAGCTGTGGAAATCCTGGGGGACGCGCCTATGTCACTGGACACCTTTGCCCGTATTTTGTCTGCCGGGCTGGAAGAAAGCTCCATGGGGCTCATTCCGCCGACGGCTGACAGCTTGCTAGTGGGGGATATTGAACGAAGCCGTCTGCCGGACATCAAAGCCTTACTGGTTTTAGGCGTCAATGACGGCATTTTGCCCGCACCTGCGGAAAACACAGGCATTTTCACAGAAACAGAACGAGAAGCCCTGACAGCGGCAGGTATGGAGCTTGCCCCTGATGGCAAACGGAAATTATTTGAAGAACAGTTCCTCATTTACAGAGGATTGACAAAGCCTTCTCATGCCCTGTATCTCACCTACGCCAACGGGGACACAGAAGGGAAAGCATTGTTCCCCTCTTCTCTCATTGCCCGCATTGGGAAGATGTATCCCACATTGACAGAAGAACGGGACGACGTTCTCCCCCTTTCTGCTCTGACTCCAGGCGGATGTTTCCACCAGTTAGGGGCACAGATGCGCAAACACGTGGAAGAATCCCCCATGGAACCCATGTGGCAGGATATTTACAGTTATTTTGCCACCACACCCCAATGGCAGCAGCGGCTTTCTCTCCTGCGACAGGGATTTTCCGTTCATGACAGACGGCAAAAACTTTCCCCAAAAACTGCCAAAAGCCTTTACGGCAAAAACATTCTTTCCAGCGTATCCCGTCTGGAACGGTTTGCCGCCTGCCCCTTCGCTTATTTTGCGGAATATGGACTGAAAGCAAGACCTAGGCAGTTGTACCAGCTGCGTACGCCTGATTTAGGGAATCTGTTCCATCAAGTATTAGAGCAGTTTGCAGCCACACTGAAAAAAGACGGCATTTCCTGGCAAACCTTAACACAGGAAGAAACAGAACGCCGCATGGATGCCGCTGTGGACGAAGCAGCTCCCCATCTGGGTAACGAAATCCTGCTGGATTCTGCCGCCAATCGGTACCTCATCAAACGACTGAAGCGAATTTCCAGACGTGCCGGTTGGACATTGGTGCGCCATATCCAGAGCGGTATGTTTGAGCCTGCTGGCTATGAAGTGGGCTTTGGCCCCCATGAAGCATTGCCGCCCATCGTCATTGGCATGGCTGACGGCAGCAAGCTAATTCTGCGAGGGAAAATCGACCGCGTAGACCTACTGGATGCGGAAGGCAATAAATTCGTGAAAATCATCGACTATAAATCCGGCACAAAAGCCTTTGAATTCCAGGACATTTATTACGGCCTGCAATTGCAGCTGTTATTATATTTGGGCGCTTATCTGAAAAACCACGGAACGGAATCCTACCGCCCCGGCGGTGTATTCTATTTCCGCATCACAGACCCCACATTGTCTGTAACAGAAGAATTATCTACCGAAGAACTGGAAACCATGCTTTACAGCAAAATGCAGATGTCCGGTCTGGTGCTGGAAAACGAAACGGTCATCAAAGCCATGGATGAAGTCTTTATTGACCCTGTCAGCGGCGGTATGCGGCTGGGTTCTTCGGACATCATCCCACTGAAATATACCAAAAAAGGAACGCCCACAGCATCTTCCCTGCTGGCTACGGAAGAAGAATATAACGCCCTTATGGCATTTACGGCAAACCGTGCCGCTGCCATTGGCGAAAGCATGAAAGCAGGCGTCATCACCCCTGCCCCGTATCGCAAACAGAACAGCACCCCTTGTGATTACTGCGTATTTTCTTCCATCTGCCGCTATGAATACAAAGACCGTCCTTATTACCGCAATCTGAAAAAAATCGGCAAAGAGGACTTCTGGGAAAATCTCAATGAAACAGACGAAAGGAAATAAACATGATAATCAGACAGGAAACAACCTCTGACGCTTCTGCCGTATATGAGCTGGTGAAAACCGCCTTTGCTTCTGCGGAACACAGCGACGGCAACGAGCAGGATTTGGTGGTGCTACTCCACAAAAGCCCCGCTTTCCAGCTAGCTCTTTCTCTGGTGGCAGAGGAAAACCAAAAAATAATAGGCTATATTCTATTCTCTGAAATCAAAATCGGAGAAAAAACAGCCATCGCCCCTGCGCCGCTGGCAGTATTGCCGGAACACCAACGAAAAGGCGTTGGGCTTGCCTTACTGGCAGAAGGTCACCGCATTGCCAAAAAACTTGGCTACGGTATCAGCGTCGTACTGGGCAGTGAAACATATTACCCCAAAGTCGGCTATGTGCCTGCCTCCCGTTTTGGCATCATCTGCCCCTTTGAGGGTGTGCCTGACGAAAACTATATGGCACTGCCTTTGCAGGAACCTGCTGGGGACTGGAATGGCACTGTTACCTATGATAAAGCATTTTTTGAAGTATAAAGGAGAAAATCATGGATACAAAAGCATTTACTTCCTTTTTGCACAGCAATATTCCACTGACAGAATTTATGGACATTCAGGCGGAAACATACACACCAGAAAAAGTGGTGCTTTCCGTACCTTTTGCCCAGAATAAAAACGACAAAAACACAGGTTTTGCAGGCAGCATCAGCGCCTTGATGACGGTCTGTGGCTGGTCTGTCATGTATGCCAATTTCCACGAACTTCTGCCAAAGGGCAATATCGTCGCACAGAAAACTCAGATCCGCTATATTGCCCCCATCACAGGCGATTTTCGGGCAGAATGTATCTGCAATGACCCCGAAGGCAAACAGGCTTTGCTGGATTCTTTCGCAAAATTCCAAAAAGGCAAACTAATCCTCCATATCCAGTGTTTCTGCGGGGATTTACTGACGGCGGAAATGGAAGCCACCTATTTCATCACAAAATAAATACAAAAAAGCACGAAACTTCTTTCCAGAAATTTCGTGCTTTTCTTTTTCAGATCTATCAGAATTTTTCCCAATACTGTTTTACACTGCCTTCATCCAGTGCATCCATATAGGAATCAGCGATTTCAAAGATTTCTTCTTCGTCACGGATTTTCAGAGATACCTGACCGCCATCTACGATGATGTCTTTGTCTTTGCCTTTGTGTTCTTCCACCCACTGCAAAAATTCCTTTTCCCAGCGTTCTGCTGTCTGTTCTGCCCCTTCATAGCACAGCAATTCATCTTTTACGTTTTCGATCACTTCAGTGATTGGTAATTTCATATTGATTACTCCTTTCCCTCGGGATACGTCAGACCAAAATGGTCATATCCCCGTTTCGTCACAACTCTGCCCCTTGGCGTCCGCTGGATATAGCCCAGCTGGAGCAAATAAGGTTCATATACATCTTCAATGGTTTCGGATTCCTCGTTGATGGAAGCCGCCAAAGTATCCAGCCCCACAGGTTTCCCGCCGAATTTATCAATCATTGCCATGAGCATTTTCCGGTCGATATAATCCAGCCCCATTTTATCCACTTCCAATAAATCCAGCGCAAACCGCGCCACTTCTCCGGTGATTTTGCCGTCGTATTTTACCTGGGCAAAGTCTCGCACACGTTTCAAAAGGCGGTTGGCAATTCTGGGTGTTCCTCTGGATCGGCGGGCAATTTCTTCCGCACCGTCTTCATCCAATTCCACTTTCAGCACATCTGCCGAGCGCAACAGAATCACTTTCAGCTGTGCCACGCCATAAGGCTCCAGCCGATGTACCACGCCAAAACGATCCCTAAGCGGCGCTGTCAAAAGCCCAATACGGGTGGTTGCGCCAATGAGGGTAAATTTCGGCAAATCCAGCCGCACAGACCGTGCGCCGGGGCCTTTGCCGATCATAATATCAATGACATAGTCCTCCATGGCAGGATAGAGGATTTCCTCAATCATGCGGTTCAGCCGATGGATTTCGTCAATAAAGAGGATGTCCCCTTCTCCAAGGCTGTTAAGCACCGCCGCCATGTCCCCCGGACGCTCAATGGCAGGGCCGGAAGTGGTCTTGATCTGCACGCCCATTTCATTGGCAATGATATTGGACAATGTGGTCTTACCAAGTCCCGGCGGGCCGTAAAGCAGCACATGATCTAAGGCTTCGCCACGCTGTTTTGCCGCTTCAATGAACACTCGCAGGTTTTCTTTTACATTCTCCTGCCCGATATAGTTTTCCAAACGCTCCGGCCGCAGTTTCGGTTCTGTATCCCGATCTTCCTCCCGCATGCCGGCAGTCAATATCCGTCTATCTTCCAATGCTTCCACCTGTTTCTACTCAAAATGTGACCATTTTCTTGAGGGCAGCTTTTAAGATGTCCTCTGTGGTCATGCCTTCCGCTGCCACGCCGTTGACAGCTTTTGCCGCTTCGCTGCGGCTGTATCCCAGTGCCGCCAATGCGTCCATGGCTTCAAACTTGGCGCCGTTGCTGCCCGTAGGCATCAAATCGTCTGCTTCCATTTCCATGGCAATGGCATCTGCTGTCTGGAATTTATCTTTCAGTTCCAAAATCACCCGCTGGGCAGTTTTTCTGCCGACACCAGGGGCTTTGGACAATGTTTTCACGTCATCAGAAAGGATGGCAAGAATGATCTCCTGGGGTTTCAGCTGAGACAAAAAGCCCAGTGCCCCCTTGGGCCCCACGCCAGTAACACTGATGAGCCGATGGAACAGCTCCAGTTCTTCTGCCGTAGAAAAGCCATAAAGAGAAATGCCGTCTTCCTTTACATTCATGTGGGTATGGATTTTCACCGTTTCCCCCACTTCCGGCAGCACCGAAAGGGTTGCCGCGGAAACAAAAATTTCGTAGCCCAGTCCACTGGCTTCCACGACTACCACGCCGTTTCCTCGGTGAACCAAGGTACCTTTGATATATGAAATCATAGTTTGTCCTCCTGTTTACCCTTTCCATTATAAAGGAGGGCGAAAAAAAGGGCAAGCCCCATCAGAAAATACGTTCGCATTTCTTCTGTGCTGCCCAAATGATTTTTTATACTTCTTCGTGTGGTGTACGGAGTGACAAAAGCAGGACTGTGCCCAAAATCAATACAAATCCCAACAGGTCGATCCACTGGAATTTGGAACCCAAAAAGAGAGCTGATACCACAATAGCGGTCACTGGTTCGATGGTTCCCAGAAGGCTGCCCATAAAAGCGCCTACAATGCTGACCCCTTTCAGATATAAGGAGAAAGCAATGGCTGTACCAATGACGATAACGCCAAAGAGGGCAAGGAGCGTTTCTCCATCCAGCGGAATCATATGCTCCCATGGGCGCACAATGGCGCAGAGCACTAAACCGCCAAAAAACATACCAAACCCTACAACCACATAAACGCCATATCCCCGCAGCAAATCAGCTGCCAGCAGATTATAGGACGCCGCCCCTACGGCAGAAGCCAGACCAAAAAATAATGCCTGTTTTGTCAGCATCATATTATGAATATTCCCATGGGTACTCAAGAGGAATACCCCTAAAACAGCCGAAATAACCGCCGCCAGTTCAAATCCTCTGGGCAGCTTCAAGTTACGGATGCAGACAAAAGCCAGAATAACCGTAGGAGCCAATGCCTGAAGCACCGTTGCCGTACCAGCATTGGAATACTGCACCGTTACAAAGTATGTATACTGGCAAAACAGCATGCCAAAAATAGAAAAGCCCAATAATTTCTTGGCATCTGCTCCTTTATGAAATACTTCATTGAGTTTTTTCCCTTGATGGATATAGCCGATGATCAGCAGCAAAATCCCTGCAGTCAGCAGACGGATGGACACCAGCCAGTTTGCCGTAGCCCCCTTTTCCTGAAACAAAAACTGACCAAAACAGCCGGAGATCCCCCAGCACATCCCCCCTGCCAGTGTCAGGAAAATGCCCCGTCTTTTTTCACGATTCCCTTCCATAACTTTCCTATCCTTTCTTTTGCATTAGTATATCTATTATACGACGGAGCACATCACACCACAAGGATTTTTTCCTGTTCCTGCAACAGAAAAAGGGACAATGCCGCATTTCTGCCGCAATGTCCCTTTTTATCGTTATGATTTATGTTGCTTTTGTAGATGCTGCGAATTACAGTACCTGGAAGCCTTTTGCTTTGATTGCTTCGATCATCTGTTCGCTGTGTTCTTTGTTTCTTGTTTCAGCAACGATGTCTACGATACATGTGCTTACTGCGATATCCTGTACCATACGGTCGTGGTTTACACTGAAGATGTTAGCGCCTGTTTCAGCGATAGCTGTCAGCAGCTGTGTCAGCTGACCGGGTTTATCCATAACCATTACGGACAGTTTTGTGATTCTGCCGTTAGCCTGCAGAGCTTTGTCGATGATACGATCCAGAACGTTAACGTCTACGTTACCACCGGAGATTACGCATACAGCTTTTTTGCCTTTGATGTCAACTTTGTTGTACATAGCAGCTGCTACGGAAACAGCGCCAGCACCTTCTGCTACCATTTTGTGTTTTTCGATCAGTTTCAGGATAGCGGAAGCGATTTCGTCTTCTGTTACTGTTACAACGCCATCAACATATTTCTGGCACATAGCGAATGTCAGGTCGCCAGGCTGTTTAACAGCGATACCATCAGCCATTGTGCTTACGGAAGCCAGAGCTTCTGTTTTACCAACTTTCAGAGCGTTCTGCATGGAAGGAGCGCCTGCTGCCTGTACACCATATACTTTACAGTTAGGGTTGATCTGTTTTACAGCGAAAGCAACGCCGCCGATCAGACCGCCGCCACCGATGGGAACCAGAACAACTTCTGCGTCTTTTACCTGTTCCATAATTTCCAGACCAACTGTACCCTGACCAGCCATTACGTATTCATCGTTGAAGGGGTGCAGGAATGTGTAGCCTTTTTCCTGCTGCAGCTGTGTAGCTTTTGCAGCAGCATCATCATATACGCCGGGAACCAGCACTACTTCTGCGCCATAGCTTCTTGTAGCTTCTACTTTAGCCATGGGTGCGGATTCGGGCATGCAAATTACAGCAGGGATACCTTTTTTCTGTGCAGCCAGAGCTACGCCCTGAGCGTGGTTACCTGCGGAGCAAGCGATTACACCTTTCTGTGCTTCTTCGTCTGTCAGGCTAGCTGTTTTGAAGTAAGCGCCTCTCAGTTTGAAAGAACCTGTTACCTGCATGTTTTCACATTTGATATAAACATCAGCATCGGGGTTGATGTAAGTGGACTGGAATACGGGTGTTTTTCTAGCTACGCCGTCCAGTACTTTTTTTGCTTCCTGCAGCATTTCCATTGTCAACATAAAATATCACTCCTGTAAATTTAAAAGTTTTTAACTCATGGACAATTGTTTTTAATTGTCCCTCTCTCATGTACGAGTTAATTATAGTCCTCCTTTTTTCCAACGTCAATACAAAATTGTGATTTTTTTGCCGATTTTCTCGATTTTTCCAGGTTTTTTCGGCTTTTCCCCAATAGAAAACCATCTATCCACCAAGGGTGAACGCCGTGTATACAATCCGCAAAATTTCCCATATTTACAGGCTCCTGTCAATTTTTTCCTGACAGTAAAATAAAAGTTTCCAATGGAAACCACCGTATTTTTGTATAAATAGACATACAACCCTTGCCGAGAAAATAACAACCTTTCTCTTTTATTTCATCTCTGCCAAAACACGGCATCTCAGCCCTGTCATCTGCGCATCATCCAACCACATGGTATAAACCGTAAAGGTTTCTGATGTAATGCCAGAAAGATTTTTCAGGTTCTCAATGACATAAACACCATGTCTTTCGCAAAAACGGTCTGCCTGCTGATGCTCTTCATGCTCCCGGATACCGGGACAATCCACACCGATAAAATGAATCTGCTTTTCTACCAATTTTTCAATCAAAGACAGAGAAAGTTTGGGGTGATTGGGAAAGTATTCTTTTTCACCATAGGCGTATTCCTCACTTCTTCCGGTGCGGAATAAAACAAAATCTCCTGCTTGAACCTTTGTCAGATCAATATCCGCCTCTGTCACTTCCCCAATTCCAACGACCTGAAACAAAACTCCACGGGAACGGAAATACTCCAGCGGAATTTTTGTTTTTTCATAGGTATCTAAATGGGTTCCCACATGGCCCATGGCAATATGGGGATTTTCCTTTGTTTTTGCCCATGCGATCATGGAATGGTCCGGTGTGAGCATGGTTGTCAAATCCAAAATCATGATGATCCCTTCTTTCTTTTCTTCCTAAAAAACAAGAGCACGAAACTGCTATTTCTAAAAGTTTCGCGCTCTTTTCCATTCTTATTTTATACAAACAGTTATGCGCTTGCGCCTTTATCCTGTTTTTTCTGACGGGAACGGTGCAGGGGCTTTCTGTTTTCGTTATAGATATACTGGGGCTGTGCTTTGCCTTCCACCACATCTTTGGTGATGATGCATTTTTCCACAGTGGTTTCTGTGGGGATTTCGTACATCACAGGGTTGATGAATTCTTCCAGAATGGCTCTCAGACCTCTGGCGCCGGTTTCCCGTTCCATAGCCTTATGCGCAATGGCTCTCAGAGCGTCTTCTTCAAATTCCAGAATCACATCATCCAGTTCAAACAGATATTCATACTGTTTGGTCAATGCGTTTTTGGGTTCTGTCAGGATATGAACGAAAGCATCTTCATCCAGATTATCCAGTGTTACCACAACAGGCAGACGACCGATGAATTCAGGAATCAGACCATATTTCAGCAGATCCTGAGGCATCAGGCTCTGCAGCAGTTCATCGTTTGTTTTATCCAGCTTGCTGTGAACATCTGCGCCAAAACCGATGACTTTGTGACCCATACGGTTCTGGATGATCTTTTCGATGCCGCCAAAGGCGCCGCCGCAGATAAACAGAATGTTTGTAGTGTCAATCTGGATAAATTCCTGATGAGGGTGCTTTCTGCCCCCCTGAGGAGGCACGCTTGCTGTTGTGCCTTCCAGAATTTTCAGCAGTGCCTGCTGTACGCCTTCACCGCTGACATCACGGGTGATGGATACGTTTTCAGATTTCTTAGTGATCTTATCGATTTCGTCGATATAGATGATACCGCGTTCCGCTTTTTCAATATCGTAATCTGCTGCCTGAATCAGTTTCAGCAGGATATTTTCTACGTCTTCACCTACATAGCCGGCTTCTGTCAAAGAAGTAGCGTCTGCAATGGCGAAAGGCACCTGCAATACTCTTGCCAAAGTCTGTGCCAGCAGGGTTTTACCAGTACCGGTAGGGCCTACCAGCAGGATATTGCTTTTCTGCAGTTCCACATCGTCTGTTTTGGCGTTGCGGAAAATTCTCTTATAGTGGTTATAAACTGCCACAGACAGTGCCTGTTTTGCTCTGTCCTGACCGATGACATACTGGTCAAGGATTTCCTTGATCTGCTTGGGCTTGGGCAGTTCTTTCACTTCGTCCTCTTTTGCGAGGGTTTCGTATTCTTCATCAATAATATCTGCGCAAAGGTCGATACATTCGTCACAGATATACACATTGGGGCCGGCAATCAGTTTTTTTACCTGATCCTGTGTTTTGCCGCAAAAGGAACACCGTAATTTGTTGGTTTCATCGTTTTTACCGGTCACTCCATTCTCACTCCTTTGTCTGAGGCTTTGTGATGACAGCGTCGATCAAGCCATATTCTTTTGCTTCTTCCGCTGTCATAAAGTTATCCCGTTCTGTGTCACGGGCGATTTCATCAAAGGATTTGCCTGTATTTGCTGCCAGAATTTCATTCAGTTTCTTTTTGGTGCGCAGGATGTTTTCTGCGTGGATCTGAATGTCTGTTGCCTGACCTCTTGCGCCGCCGCTGGGCTGGTGAATCATCACTTCCGCATTGGGCAGAGCGTAACGTTTGCCTTTTGCGCCGCCTGCCAGCAGGAATGCGCCCATGCTTGCTGCCATACCGATGCAGATTGTGGATACATCGGGGCGGATATACTGCATGGTGTCATAGATGGCCATACCTGCGGTTACGGAACCGCCGGGGCTGTTGATATACAGGTTGATATCCTTATCGGGATCTTCCGCAGCCAGGTAAAGCAGCTGTGCAACAACCAGGCTGGCTGTTACGTCGTTGACTTCCTCGCCAAGGAAAATGATTCTGTCTTTTAACAGTCTAGAATAAATGTCATAAGAACGTTCGCCGTGGTTGGTCTGATCCACGACCATAGGTACTAAACTCATTCGCAATCCCTCCTGTTTCGTTCTTTTCGATATGAAACAGGCACAGTATCCTGTGCCTGTTTCCATTCACGCAATTTGATTTGCGAATCTTACTTTTCGGGTTCAGTTACGATAGCTGTTTCTTCGATCAGCTTCATAGCAGCTCTTACCAGCATATCCTGTCTCAGAGCTTCTTTGTCTTCGTCTTTCATCATTTCCAGCATCACTTTGCCGTCGATGCCGTAGCTTTCGCCGTATTTTACAACTTCTGCATCCAGATCTTCCTGAGAGATTGTCAGGTTTTCTTCTTTTGCGATCTGTTCCAGCATCAGTCTAGCGTTTACGCTCTTGATGCTTGTGTCTTTGAATGTTTCTTTCATAGCTTCTTCGGAAGTGCCCATGTACTGATAGTAGATGTCCATGGTCAGGCCCTGCTGCATGATGTTCTGTTCGAATTCTCTCATCATGCTGTTGATTTTGTTATCATACATAACCTGAGGTACTTCCATTGTGCAGTTAGCTACTGCTGCATCCAGCAGTTTGTCGCCCTGGAGCTGTTTTGCTCTTTCTACTTTGTCTGTTGCCAGTTTGCCCGCGATGCTTGCTCTGTATTCATCCATTGTGGAGAATTCGGAAACATCTTCTGCGAAAGCGTCGTTCAGTTCAGGCAGTTCTTTTGCTGTGATGCCTTTCAGTTCGATAGCGAATACTGCTGCTTTGCCAGCCAGTTCAGGTGCATGGTAAGCTTCAGGGAAAGTTACGTTGATGTCGAATTTTTCGCCTACGCTGTGACCAACGATCTGATCTTCGAAACCTTCGATGAAGGAATGAGAACCCAGTTCCAGGTCATGTTCGTCGGATTTGCCGCCTTCGAAAGGAACGCCGTCAACGCTGCCTTCGTAGCTGATTTTCGCAACATCGCCCATCTGAGCGGGTCTGTCTGTTACTTCTACCAGTCTAGCGTTCTGTTTCTGAACTTTTTCCAGTTCTTTTGCGATTTCTTCGTCTGTTACTTCTGTGGGAACTTTTTCCACGGACAGACCTTTGTACTGACCCAGAGTTACTTCGGGTTTTACAGTTACATCAATGATGAATTTAATGCCTTTTGCTTTGTCGATGTATTCAACATCCAGAGTGGGAGCGGAAACAACGTCCAGACCCAGTTCTTTGATTGCTGCCATGTATTCATCGGGGAAGATGTGGTTGATTGCATCTTCGTAGAAGAAGTTTTCGCCGTACTGCGCTTCGATGAGCTTTCTGGGCACTTTGCCTTTTCTGAAACCAGGCAGAGAGATCTGGTTTTTGTTTTTGTTGTAAGCGAAAGCCAGACCTGTTTCCAGTGTTTCAGGGCTTACTTCGAAAGAAAATTTTACTTCTGTTTTTTCTTTGCTGATCAGTGTTGCATTATTCATGGTTAGAAGTTCCTCCTTAAAAAATATCTGTATCTGACAACTTCATTTTTTCTGTTTTGTATGCTGTCATTTTTCCGGCAGTCCTTGAAAACTGCACAATCAAAGCATATTATAACACAGCAAAATCCGAAAATCTACTGCTATTTATAAAAAATCCCTTTGTTTTCGGGAAAAAAGCGTCAAATGATTTCCATTTCCGCAAAAATCAGCTCCGCCTCTGTATTTTTTTCCATAAAATCCAGCACATGCTGCACCATACTGTCCGCGTGGCGGCTTTCGTTGGAGACGCAGGCAAAGCCAATGGTCAACAGTTTATGGTTATCCTGATTGTCCACTTCCGCAATGGAAATATTGAATTTGTGCCGTGTCTTTTCCATGAGGCTTTTGAGCACCATCCGCTTTTCCTTCAGGCTGGTGACCCAGTCAGCCCGAAAAGTCACTTCGCAGGTACCAATAATCATTTCCATCATCCTCTCTGGCGCTGATTTTTTATACATGGTATACCATGACCCATGTGTCTGCCTGTTCTTCGACGATTTCAAATCCCAATCGTTCATACAATCTATGGGCAGGATTTTCTTTCTGAACGGAAAGAGAAATCCCCGGTAAGTTCCTTTTTTGAATTTCTTCCAAAAACTTCACCAAAAGAACTGTACCAATGCCTTTGCCCCGAAAGGACGGCAAAAGGGAAACTGCCAGCTCTGGCATACCCTCCACACTGCCGTATCCCTGCAAATATCTGCACCATGCGGCACCAATGACCCGCGTTCCTTGTACCGCACACATGCAGAAATCTCCATCTTTGCCAAAATCCACAATATAGGGCTGCAATTCCGGCAACTCCACCACTTCTCTGGGCGGGGGTGTGACGCCCGGCGGCAGAAAAATGGCTTCATAGAGAAAATCTGACAGCAAGGGATACTCTGTGGCTTTCATGGGCCGAAACTCAATTTCTTCCAGAAAGTTCCCGCAGTTTTTCCCGCAATTTTCCATAGGCTTCCTCCACATCTGTCACAGAAAGCACCGTCTGCTCCATGGGGCACATGCCGTCTTTCTTCCGATTGATGATATAAGGCACTTTTGTTCCATAAGAAACAGCAATACCCCTATCTTTCAGTGTTTCCAAAGCATGTTCGCTGATGATTTTGGCATACAGGTATTTTGCGCCGCCCTTGCGCAGGAGAAATGCTGCCGCTTTCCCAATGACCTGGTCAGCCACTGCCGCTCCCTGCAAAAATTCCGGGCACTCTGCCAAAATTTCCGTCATAGGAGCAATGCCTTTTTTCTGTGATGTTTTTTGCTCGCCAGAGGTGGATACTGCTGCAAAAGTCACGCCTTCTGCCTCCAGTGCTTTTTTCGCCTGTTCCAGTAAATCCAAGTGCTTCTCTCCTTTTATTTCCAAATGCGTTCGTCGAAATCTTTCTGCACCTTCTGCAAATCCATGGGAATATTGATCTTCTGAGGGCAATTTACCATGCATTTTCCGCAGGAAACGCAGCTAGTGGGTTTTTCGCTTTCCGCCTTGCCTTCCCAGCCAAAACGAACGCTTTCGTAACGCTGATACATATGATACGTATTCCACAGCTTAAAGTTCCCAGGAATATCCACTCCATGAGGACAAGGCATACAGTAACGGCATCCTGTACAGCCATTCTGTACACGAGCCCGCAGCGCCGCCGCCGTATTGGCAATGGCAACTTCTTCTCTGATATTGAGCGGACGGAAAGGAGAGAATGTTTTAATGTTGTCCTCAACCTGTTCCATGGTGCTCATGCCGCTGAGGATGACTTTCACATTGGGCAGGCTGCCCACATACCGCAGAGCATAAGAAGCGATGGTTGCTTTTTCGTCCAGTGCGTGGAATTTTGCGTTCAAATCTTCTGAGAAGTTCGCCAGAGCGCCGCCGCGGACAGGCTCCATAATCACCAGGGGCACACCAAGTTTTTCTGCCAGACGGTAGCCTTTCATGCCTGCCTGTTCTTCTGTGTCCATATAGTTCAGCTGAATCTGGCAGAAATCCCATTTCCGGTACTGCAAAATTTCCTCAAACACTTCGTAATCGTCATGGAAAGAGAAACCGATGTAGCGGATCTTGCCTTCTTCCCGCAGCTGTTCCAGCACATCAATGACACCCTGTTCCACCAGTTTTTCCCATCTCTCCCGATTCAATGCATGAAGCAGATAAAAATCCACATATTCTGTCCGCAGGCGGGAAAGCTGTTCCATACATACCCTTCTGGCGTCCTCCCCGTCTTTCAGTATCCAAACAGGCAGTTTGGTTGCCAGATAAAAAGAGCTTCTGTCCCGTTTTTCCAGCACTTTGCCCACAAAAGGCTCGCTGGCGCCATCATGGTAGAAATACGCTGTATCCACATAGGTCACCCCATGGTCAAGGGCATAGTTCAGCATTTTTTCTGCTTCCGCTTCATTGATGCTGCCGTCTTCCAAAGTAGGAAAACGCATGCAGCCAAAACCCAACATAGACGGCTCAGCACCGATATTTTCCATTTTTCTTTTTTCCATCTAAAAAAATCCCTCCTGACATAAACTCTGTCAAAACGCTTTAACAGCATACTATCATATTCCCACCATTTTTGCACGCAAAAACGCAGGGAATCCCCCTGCGCTTTCCATGAACTAACCAATGGTTTCCATATATTTCAGCCATTTTTTTTGCAAGGATTCTTTCTCTGCCTGAATCCCATCTGCTTTTTGCCGCAAAGATTTACAAATCCTTTCCGTCTGTTCATAAAGACGTTCCATTTCTGCCTGACAATCCACAATATCCACCTGCACCAATGCGTCTATGACAAACCCATCCAGCAGAAAATCAGCGGCAAACAGGTCATCGCCCCATTCTTCATAAGAAATTTTGCTGACAACAGGTGTTTCCCGGAATTTCTTCCGAAAATATCCCAGAATCACATCCAGCTCCGCCAGTGCTTTTCTGGTTTCCTCCATCCGCTCCCGTTTCAGGGCGCTGGAAGTCGAGCCGCCTCCAATCAAATCCACCCGTCCCCAGTTACGGGCAGACTGCAATATTTCCATGATGCGGTGAAGCTGCCACCGCAGGGCATTTCCCAGCTGTAAAACGTCTGTCACTTCTATGGATTCCGTTTCCAAAATTCCCAGCTTTTCTTCCAATTCTGAGAATCCTGTTCGGATTCCCGCCGCTTCCATCTGAGCCGCCTTTTCCTTCAGCGCAGTTTCGTACTTTTCCTTGCTGCCACGAAGCTGCCGCACTTCTAAATCCACAGACTGCAGTTCTTTTTCCACCTGTTCCAGGACCTTTTTGGCCTCTTCCAGCCGCAAAGCTGCTTCTTTGGCTTCTCTCCGCTCTTTTTCCAAGTTTTTCTGCTTCGTACCGGACAGAGAAGACAACAAAGATGTCATGGTCAAACCTTCCAACTCTTTCACGTCCTGAGTTTCGCGGCTGTACTGCACAGACAATTCCAGCATTTTTTCTTCCAACTGTTTCCGCTGTGCCCGTAGTTCTTCTCTTTTCTTGCACAGCATTTCTTCCATACGACAGTTTTCACGCAGTTCCCACAAATTTTGTTCCATACGCATCCCTCATTTCACAGCTGTTCCATCTGTGTCTGCCATTCCTGTCTCAATTCCGTTTTCTTTCTCTGATTTTCCTCTTTTCGCTGCTGGATAGTTGCACAGACGCGCTCTATTTCCTTTTCCAGACGCCGCATATTAGAAAGGCTTTCTGTAATCTCCTGTTGCACCATATAATCGATGAAAAAGCCATCCATGAGATAATCCATCATAGACCATTCTTTGCCAAAATTTGCAGCGCCTACTGTATCCGCTCCGGCAATGTCAGACAGTTCTGCACGGAATTTTCTAAGGAGATATTCGATTTCTGTCATGGCATTTTTCGCCTGATTCATCCGATCCCGTTTCATCATGGTCGTCATCATGCCGCCGCCCATCATATCCACAACGCCCCAGTTTTCGGCAGAATCCAGCGCATTCAAGGCTTGCTGCACTTGGACATGCACGTCTCTGCCTGCGTCCAACACTTCCTGTAATTCTTTATCCTCAGCTTCCAGCCTTCCAATTTCCTTTTGCAGCTGCAAAAGTCCCGTATCCTGTCCCATGGCTTCCAATTCTGCTGCTCTTTCTTCCAGTGCTCTCTGATACTTGATTTCGCAGTCCTGCAAACGAAAAAGTTCATCCCTGTTTTTTCTGATTTCTTCTTCCAGCTTCTGAAAAGCATTGTCTGCCGCCTCTTTTTGCAACAAAGCCTCCTGGGCTTCCTGCCGTTCCTTTTCCAGCTGTTCTTCTTTCCTGCCAGACAAAGCAGAAAAAATCCCAGCCAGACTGATGCCCTCCAGTTTATCCACATCTTTTTGTTCTTCCTGCCAACGCTGTGTAGCAGTGTCCAATTCCTCTTTCAACTTACGCCGTTGTTCACAGAGTGCATCCTGTTTCCGTTCCAAAGCTGCTTTGCGATGTACTTGCTGTTGCAATTCCTGCCAATACTGTTCCATATGAATCCCCCATTTTTACAGCTGTGCCACACTGTCCTTCCACTGTTTCTGCAAAATTTCCTGTTCCGCCCGGATACTCTGCAATTCTCCCAGAATCACCCGTTCTTTTTCTTCCAGCGCGCCGCTGAAATGATGCAGACGGGCAAGAGCCATTTCAATTTCATCCTGCACAGACCAATCGATGAGGATATTATCCAGGAAAATATCCCATCCTCTCTGTCTTCTGGCTTCCTGTAAATGATCCTGGGCTGCGGAAAGCTGTTTATCCTCTACGTCTTTGGCACGTTGGACAGCTTCCTGTAAGCCAATCATAGCTTCTTTGGCTTTCTGCACCCGTTCCTGCTTCAAAAAAGAACTGAGCAGACTGCCGCGTCCTGCATCCCAGCGGCCATACCCTGCCGCATCCTCCAAAATGCCCAGCACGTTTCTTACTTCCCAGCGTACATCAGCCAGCCGGTTTCTTTTTTCCAGCAAAATCCGCGCCTGTTCTTCCAGAGTGCGGATCCGCGCCTGTAAATCCTTCGTGCCGCTGTCTGTGCCCGCCTCTTCCAGTTCTTCTGCCCGCTGGAGGATATAAGCATCATAACGCGCCTGACTGCTGCTCAATTCTCCGATGCGTTTATCCAACTGCCGCAGGGTATCCTCCATCTGCGCAATTTCCCGCTGCACTTTCCGATACTTTGTCTCAGTCTCAGCGGCTTCTGCCTGCTCCTGTGCCAGCGCTTCTCCATATTTTCCGGTTACTTTCGTAAAGAGATTCCGTACGCCTCCCTGCTCCATCCGCGCCACGTCTTCCTGTCCCTTCTGACGCAGCACCGCCAGTTCCCTTTCATAACTGCAAAGACTTCTGTATTCCACTTCCAGGCTGTCCCGCTTCCGACGCAAAGTCTGTTCCTCTTCCGTTTCTGCCTGCAATGTGCGCAGTCGTTCATCCATACTGGACACCCCCTTCTGACAAAAAACTATTTTTTCCATCATATCATAAAATACAATGCAAAAGTGTATCATTGCCCCAGAAAATTCTTACGAAAAAATTAAATAAAAAAAGAGAGCATCCAAAAGATACTCTCTGAAACAGCGCGAGACGAGATTCGAACTCGCGACCCTCGCCTTGGCAAGGCGATGCTCTAC
>OKRR01000469.1_pt1 | contig 46509 bp, 43 predicted proteins | sample 1601211 | NCBI WGS metagenome assembly OKRR01 (sample SAMEA3541525, study PRJEB24748) | human gut metagenome | biome: human gut; feature: human-associated habitat; material: faeces | place: China | collected 2012
TACAAATTAAAGATAATGATTACTTAAGCGCACAGGCAGCAGCAGGAGTAAAAGCTCAGCAGAGAGTCTATGTAGTAAATGATGTATCTGTAAAAGTAACAGCAGATGTAAAATATGCATATGAACTTGGAGATAACTATGATGGAAACAAAGCAAGACTTAAAAATGGAGGAGAAGGATATTACAGTCTGATTACTCTAGATGAAAAAGAAGGAAAGCTATCAGGAAAAGTAGGACTGACAGTGGAGAAAGCCAACCACATGGGAGTAACATTTGAAGTGGAAGCAGCAGATGAGTCACATAAAAAAGATTCATCAATTAAATATGGTGTAAGATTCAATTATAAATTTTAAATTGAATAAACTGTCCCTTATGTAGGGACAGTTTATTATCTAAAGGTGAAAATATGAATGAAAAAATAGAAAGAAGAGGAAGACCCTTAGGAAGTGGAAACAAAGTTAGAACTATATTAGGTATGAGAGTCAGCTATGAAGAATACAATATAGTAAAAGAAGGTCTTGTCAAATTAAAACCTAAATTTAAAACTAATAAAAAAATACTTATATATCTTTTTGAAAAATATAATAAATTCCACATGGTGAACAAACTAGAATTAGAAGAATTACTTCTTGAACTAATAAGCAAAGAATTAAATAAAATTAATTATAGTAAAGAGGAAAAAATACAGTTGAAAAAAATTTATAAAGAAATTCAGACTAAAGGATTAAAAAATCTTTTTAATATATAACTGAAATTAAAAATATTAATATGGGAAAAAATATTAAAATAAGAGTTATTATCAAGAAAAAGTATAGATGTTTAAAAGAGAATTTTGTAGGAGAAATATATGGAAATAGAAAAGAAGAAAGAGAGTGATAAACAGAGATATCGTTTGTATGGTTGTTGGTTCACAAAAAAAGAATATATTTTCATAAAAAATAAGTTAAAAACCTTAAGAGAAATTAATGGTGTGAAAAGAAATAATACTGAAATATTAATAGAGCTTTTTAAACTTGCATTAGAAGATGAAAATAAATCGAAAGGATAGAAGCCATGAAAGAAATAGAATTTATAAAAGAATTAAAAGAAAAAAGAGAATTAAGAAGTATGAAAATAGCAAAAAATAAAGTAGATATTTTCTGGGAAGGGATAGTTGATGTTTTAAAGACAAATGAAAAACTTGAATTTAAAGGCTGGGGTAAATTTGAAGTAAAAGAAACAAAAGAGAGAATCTTCAGCAATCCAAGAACGAAAAAGATAGAAAAAATACCAGCACAGAAGAAGATTACATTTAAACAAGGAAAAAATTTAAAAAGAAGTTTTAATACAAAAGTAAAAGAATAGTGGGACTAGTAGTTGAAAACACCTTGAAAAATAAATAATCTTATTCCAAAATTACTGTTAATAATATTTTATAAAAATAAGGGAATAAAAAAGAAAATATATTGACAAGATGTATTTTACTACTGGTTGAATATATTATGGTGATAATATTATAGAATATTAATATGATTAAAGTAAGAGTTATAAATAATATTGAAAATATTGTTTAAAATTAAAAAATATATCTGAAAAGTATGTTTTTTAGTAATTTTTTAAAATGATATTTTTAAAATAATATGCCTAGTTTTTAACCAAATTTATTCTCCTTTTCCAATTTTAAGATAAAATCAAGAAGAAGTTATAAAGATTTTTTCTTGATTTTTTCTTGAATAATTAATGAAAAATTTACAAAAAGACTAATAATATGAAAGTTTATATTATTTTAAAGAAAGATTATATTTAAGGAGATAAAATGAATAAAAAAATATTATTATATATTATAATGACAAGTATTTTTTTGATTTTAATATTAAAATATGATTCTAGAAATGAAAATGATTTTATATATATTGTTCCTCGAATAAAATATACTGAAGTTTTAGATAGAAATATTGGTGAATATTCCATACTTTCTTTAAATAAAACTTATTTGAATTTTAAAACGAAAAATTTTATAAATGGTAAATTATTTTTAAATGTTCCTAATGGAGAGTATTTATTAAGAGTCAATTATGACAATCAAGTTAAATATATTCCTTTTGTAAAAAATGATACTTGGAAAAAAATGACAATATATCTTCAAGGAGATATATTTTCACGAAATCAAAAAATTGTTCTGAATATAGTAACTTTAGCACTTATTATTCTAAATTTTAATATTTATCTAAAGATAAAAGAGCATATAAAAAAAGTTAAAGCACTTGATTTCTCTTTTTTTCTTTTAATGGTGAAATTATTTTTTTCTGTTAAAGCTGATATAGAAAATAATTTTATGGTAACTATAGATTTTTTAATTTCAATTATTTTGGTAACTAATCTTATATTATATATTTTAAATTATATGTTGGATAAAAAATATAAAAAGATGAGAATTTTTATTTATATATTGCTTATTTTAACCTTATTTCATTATGCAATAATTTGTGTTAATTTAATTTTCCCGAAGGTTTATGCACATTTATATCAACATCATGAGATAATCTTAATTTTTCTGCAAAGACTTTACAAGTTCATTAATTTAAGAAGAATAATTTTGATTATGTTAGTATTTAATTTAGTTATAAACAAAAAATTTCTTGAATTTACTAATAAATTTTACTGGATTGCAATTATTGCTGTATATTTCTTCTTAGAATTTTTTTATTTATTATTTCCGAAAGCCATAAATTTATATTATTTTATAAGACTAATTGAATATATGTGTATATATTGGGGGATTTGCTTCATTAATTTGAGAATTTATAATCAAAATATAAACAGAGTAGTACGATATATACTTGGATTTACTATTTCATATATTGTTCTTTTCTATTTTAAAGATTTAAAAGATCCCTTTTTAATTTTATTTACTATTTTTATATTAGATTTTTATACTGAAGCATTAAAAAAAATTATGGTATTCAAAGACAAGAATGTTGAAAAAACATACAATAAACTGTGTTTGGCCCAAAACGAACTTGAGTTTAAAGAGGAATTAGAAAAAGAAATTCAAAAAAATATCAATATAAAATCTGTTAGTGTAAAACTATTCTTTAATAATAAGGCTATTAAAAAGTATTTAAATAATCTTAATTTTATTGAAGATGATTTATACATAGAGAAAAATAATATAAAGGGAACAAAGTATTCTTTTGGAATAAGACTAGCTTTTAATAAAAATCCTTGTGTTGGAATAATATTTATTGAAGAGAATTCGACATCACTAAATGTAGAAGAAATGAGATATTTGTCTAAATTGGCTGAAAACATTTCAAGTATAGCAAGCAATATTAGGCTCAACTCTATTTATAAGGAGATAAGTTTTTATGATTAAGATAGGGACAGATATTAAAGAAAATTTACTGATTCTCTTAAGAGAAGTTTTAGATTATGAATTCATAGAATATAAAAGGAGTAATGTAGATTTTCAAATTTTTATAATAGATATCGCTTCTGAAGAAGCAGATATGAAGATAAAAGATATTTTTTTAAAAGGAATTCCAATTATTGTTGTTCTTGGAAAAAATGATATTCAAAAAATGCGAACTTTATTTTTAAATAAACAGGTTGCAGATTGTATTTTAAGACATGATATTTATGAAATTGAAAAAAGTATAGATAGATTAAAAAATTCTCAGATCAAATACACTCAATTTTATTTAAATGATATTTATCAAAAGGGAATTCTTGAATTTTCAGAGGTCACATATATAAATTACTGTAGAGTATCAAGAAGGGTACAATTTAATATTTTGAATAAAGAGATTTTTACATTGAAAATTAATTTTTCTACTGTTGAGACCAGTTTAATTGAATTTGCTAATTTCTATAAAGTTGAACGAGGTACTATAGTAAATATTAATTTAATAAAATATCTCGACTACAAAGAAGAAAAGATACTATTTAAGGATTTGTCAGAACTATATATAAGCAAGATAAAACTAAAAGAAATAGAAGAGAATACTTTTATAACTAAAAATAAATTATATTTGAGAAATACTCAATAAAAAAATTATAAATATTTTCATAATAAAATAATTCTAATTTACAAAATAAAATTTTTTCTATTCTCATTTTTTAGTAAAGTGGAAAATAACTATAAATTATGAATAAAAAAGTATAGAAAAGAGTCAAAAAGAATATATAAAAATAAAATTTTTTCTATTCTCATTTTTTAGTAAAGTGGAAAAATAACTATAAATTATGAATAAAAAAGTATAGAAAAAAGTCAAAAAGAATATATAAAAATAAAATTTTTTCTATTCTCATTTTTTAGTAAAATGGAAAATAACTATAAATTATGAATAAAAAAGTATAGAAAAGAGTCAAAAAGAATATATAAAAATAAAATTTATTTTCAATTAAAAAAACTAGTATTATAGTAAGCTATTGAGAAAAATAAAAAGATAGAAAATTTTATTTAGTTGACTTTAAAAGTTATTAATATATAATTTTAATTAGATAATCAAATTAAGTATAAAATCAAAGGAGGATAAACTCATGAGAAAAAAATTAGTAGTTATTCTAGGGTTAGTTTTTTTTACTTTAACTTATTCTTGTGAATATGATGAAAAAGTAAATGATCTTCTAAAAAATGAAATTGTGACAATAGAGGATAGAGAGATATTGATAAGTTTAAAGGACTGGGATAAACTTTCTGACATAGAAAAAAAAGAATTATTAGGAATGATGAATAGATATACAAGAAAGCATACTAAAAAATCTGCATATATGGTAATTGAAAAAGAAAGCAGAGTTAAATTAGCTGAAATAGGTGTTACAGATGTTGTTTTATATGAATATATTCCACCAAAGGTTGAAGAGCAGGAAAAAGAATAATATATAATTTAAAAACTTTAGAAATGAGGATAAATAGAGTTAGTTAAATATTTACTGCTTATAAGTATTTGGATTTTTCAATGAAAATGGTATAATCTTAAATAAAAAGGAGTACCTTAAATGGAAAGAACAGTAAAAAATGAACTTGAACAAGGTTTGATAAATTCTATGGTAAAAGTTCATAGTTTATTAAGAGAAAGCTTTATGACGAGAAAGAAAGCTTCCTTTAAAGTAAAAGTTCCAGAATTTAAATATTCTGAATTGATGCATCATGGTGAACTTAGATTGGCTTTAAAGTGTCTTAAATGGAATTATAGAGAACTTCTTAGATATTTGAAAAATGAAAATTACTCTCCTTTGCTAAAAATAGTGTTTTTATATAATCATCAAAATTGCATTCCAGTGATTTTAAATATAACAATAGAAGAATTTTTAGAAAGTGATTTATTTGTAGGTCGAGAAATACTAAGTATAAAAAATATTTAAAAAGAGAGAATTGTTTCAGTATACTGACATTCTTTCTTTTTTTATTATAAATAGTTTATATAAAAATTAATCCTAGTATAAAATTAGATAAGAATGTTGGAATGGACATGTATAATAATATAATTTAACCTTTTCAGTAATATCATTAGGAAAGAGCATGAGAGAAAACATAATGCCAGCTTTATTATTAATAATAGGATTTGTTATATATATTTATTTATCTAACTATTGGTTATATTTTACCATTTGGAATACATCATATTATTTTATTTATTGTAGCTTTGGTTAGAATAACTTTATTTTGGGAATTTTTAGAATATGCACAAAATTATAGTTGGAGAATTGATGAAAGATTCTTGGGCAGAACAGATAGTTTTTGTAGCAGTAGTTTTATTATTAATATTTATATAAACCTATTGGGAGAATTTAAAAAAATATTAAACTTAAAAATTCTTAAATTATGAGAAACTAAATAGTAAGTAAAAGGAGAAATTAAATTTTCTCCCTTTTGTTAAAAAAATGTCCTTACAAAATTGCTTTCAAAGTACTTTAAAATAGTAAGGATATGCACAATAATGTATATCTAAATTTTCCTAATAAATTAAAAAATATTCTATTGAAAAAAAAATAAAAATAAAATAAGTTGCAAAAATCTGACATACATAATAAGATATATATACAATAATATAACTTGGGAGTGAGAAATAATATGAAATTTGAAATGTATTTAATAAATTTAGGAACTGAAGAGAGAGAAAAAATTGTTATGAACTTAGGAAATATAAAGGAGTTTGAAGAGATGAAATATTTATTGGATAAAAACAATAAATATAGGGTTAGCTATGCAAACGTTAAAGAGGTTGTTGCTGCGACAATATTTTATGAAAAAGAACCAGTAGCATTCTTTTTCTTTGCTCATGAAGAAGATAAAGAAATTTTGATAGAAATTCTTAAAGAAAACAATCTATATAATAATTTTTATGAGCATGAAAATTATATACTGGGATATAAAGTTATAGAAGAAAAATATTTTAATGAAGAAGTTAAAAAGCAAATGAGAGATTTCATAAAGTTTTTATTATTAGAAGCTTTCGTAGGACCATATACTGTATAATAGTATTTAAAAAAGGTGGTTAATTCCACCTTTTTTATTATCTCTAAAAATTTATGTTAGGACCAGTAAATTAATTATATTTGTATTTACAATAAAAAAAGGCCTCAGACCATTTGACCCAGAGGCATTGCTAACATATATATTTATTTTCAATCATCTACTATAAAAAGTGAGGGATTGAATGGTGTCTAGGTGGGAACTATGTGTACTTACACCTAGAAAAATAATAAAGAGGATTAATATATGTCCTCTTTATTTATTATACTTATATCATTCAATTAAGTCTAAGTCAATAATTTAATAAAAAATGATTTAAAATACAGGCATAATTTTATTATAGGCTTACCCTTTAAAAGTCCTTTAAAATCAATTTTATGAGGTTGTTTTTAGTAGTACTTTTGTGATAATTCCTGTTGATTCTCCCACTATTTTTTCTACTAACAAACTTTGATTTATAAAAGCTTTGAAAAGAAAATATAATGGGATTCCTACTAAAAAAATATAAATTTATCCCATTATTCTTATCTGTGTATAAAGTACATAAATCCATATACAAAGTACACATTAAATTGGCAAATAAGTAGCTAAGATGTTATAATAAGTTACAGCAACAACCCATTGAGTTACGTTGTTAAAATAGGATATAAAAAACTCTGAATGACATAGGCACTCACTTTGTGGGTGCTTATTTCATGTATAGCAAGAGGTCAGAGCCTTGATATACAGTAGATCCTATTTTAACAATGGAGGGCTGAATGAGTTTTCTAAAAGAACTTGCCTTACAGGTCGCTGCCAGTGTACTAGCTAGTATTATCTGTAAATGGTTAGATAGAAAATAACCTCACACCTCGCCCATTGGAGCTTTTTTTATTAATTAAAAAATAAAAAAGGAATATTAAAATAATTGTGAATATACATAATATAAAATCTCTTCCCCAAGATGTTTTATAATATAGATAGCAAAAAGGAGCTTGTAGTGGAAGCTCCTTTTTATTTATTCCATCCTTTTATTTCATTTAGTGCTATTATTTCTAAATCGTGAGATTTTGAATATGCATATAAATGGTTAAGTATTGCTTTGACAATTTTCTCTGCTTCTTTTACATCGCCTTCACTTGAATCCATTGCTTCTCTTGCAAGAGCATCACTTGCTATGAACATTCTTTTTCCTTCTACATGAACAGCCTTACTTAGACCCAAATACTCTGTTACAGTGTTGTGAAGTTTTTTATCTGGACATCCAAATGTTACAGTTGATAACAGTATAAAACTTCCCAAGATAGCCAAAAATATTTTTTTCATAAAATCCCCCCAAATATTAATATAAGTTATTATAACATAAGTTTAACTTTTTCAAAATAAAAAGCAGAGAGATTATACCAGTTATATCCCTCTTTTTTATAGAATAAGAATAAGTTGGTTTTTTATACCTAGACTATGAGGTACATAGAAAGTTTATCAATATTATCAAAAATTGTCAATATTTTTTATGCAAAATACAAAGAATTAGAGAATGTTACAAATGAGAAAAACTGAATAAAGAATATTATCAGATATTGTTTTTAGATTTATTTTTTTGAAAAGATAAAATATAACTATCAAGAGCAAGGAGGCAGTTTATATGGCAGAATTTGCAAGCAAAGGAGTAGCAGGAACAGGACTGGGGTTAGAAATAGTGAGAACAGCTTTAGGATTACTTATCAAGCAAATGAAGAATTAGTATGTTTTTTAAAAATAGGATTTACAGGAGTTATGGCAAAACTTAGAACAGCAAAGAAAAGAGGATAATAAAGCTTTATATGAAAACATAAAAGAAATAAAAACAGAATTAAGAAGAATGTCTGATTATTTGATAAAGTAGGTAAAAATATGCTATTTATTTTAATCATAGTAGTTAAATAATGGAATATTTGTGTATATAAAAATTATTTTTGTGCATGTAACATAAAAGAATGTGTATTTTTATATTTAATTATTTTTTATATGTTAAAATCAAAAAGTATAGAGAATTGTTTTTGTAATTTTAGTAATGATTTCTTCAATAGAAACCTTATAATCTGTAATTAAAAATAGACTTTATTAAAGTTTCTTTTTAAATAGTTTGTAAAATTTTTAGGAGGTAATTATGTTAAAAAAAGAAGTTTTAATTTTATTTACTTGTATTTCAACTGGAGTTTTTGCACAATCAAATAATACTTTAAATTTTTCTTTGGGAACTGTTAATGGTAAAGCAGGAGAATATGTTTATGTTCCAGAGACAGGAGAAAAAGTCAGTTATTTAGATTGGAAAATTAAAAATATTCCAGTTTTTATAGTTGATTATACACATATACAAGGTAATACGGAATTTCAAATTGGTTTAAAGAAAAATTTTGGCTCTAATTCTAGTGGAAGGATGAAAGATTATGATTGGTATTCGTCTGATGATGCAGAAGATGGAGCTACTCCGAATGACTATGGGAAGCTTTCAAACTTTAGTGACAATAAAAACTATGTAGATAATCTTTTTATGTTTGATACAAATATTAGATATTGGTTTAATCATAGTGAAAATTTAAAGTCTGGACCTATATTAGGATTTAAATATGATTATTTTAAATTTTATGCTAAAGGTGGAGATCAATATAACTATTCACTGGATGGTTCTGTTGATATCATGAAAGATGATTATTCGAAAAAAAGTATAAAATATTCACAAAAGTTTTTTACACCATATATAGGATATGGTATTTCATATACTTATGAAAAACTAGTTTTAGGCTTTGAAGTTAAAGGTAGTTTATATGGAAAAGCAAAGGCTAAAGATAGACATCTTGAAAGAGGACCTATGGAAGATAAAGAAAAATATAAAAATATGAAAAATTTAGGGATTAAATTTGTAGCTAAGTATCCAATTACTCCATCTATTGATATAAATGGAACTGTAGAGTATTCTAAATATTTTCATAAAAAGAAATCAACTACTGATTTTATAACTGAAGATGGAGAAAAAATCAATGGTATTAAAAATTTATCAGGTATTAAAAATACTAGTTATGTAGTTTCTCTAGGGCTTACATATAAATTCTAAAAATTTATAAAAATGAGATAATATATTTTTTTCAAATATATAACAAAAGTTCCATTAAGAGAGAAAGCTTTTATTCACAGAAATTAAATTGTAAGAGAAACTATATTATTTTTTATAAAAAATAATATATAAAAATTAAATTTTTAAGAATAATATATCAATGAAAATATTTTTTGTATTCACAAAAATAAAAGTATATGTTATATTAAAATTATATAAAATCTTTCCCCAAGATGTTTTATAATTATAAAAAAGGCTTTTCATAATAGAAAGGCCTTTTTAATGTATTAGAGGATAGAAAATATTTATATCAGTAAAACTAATATAAAGCAAAGGAGACTTTTTATTCTCCTTCTATTTCTTCTATTCTATTAACAAGAAAATCTAATTTAGTTTTAGCTTCATTTTAGTTGGAAAGATTTGAAAATTTTTTTGTATATTATGTTTTTACTAGCAATGGTCTGGGCTATTATTGAAGGAATTAAAAGAGCAATTGGAAATTTAATGGAAGATTCTTGGAGTGAAAGGATTATATTTATAATAGTAGCTTTATTATTAATATATTTGTATAAGTCTACAGGCAGAATTTAAAAAAATACCTCATAAAATTGATTTTAAAGAGCTTTGAAAGGGGAAGGGCTATTATTTACAAAAAAGAGAAGATTAATTTCTTCTCTTTTCTTTTAATTAATATAAACTGGTCAAGGGATATAACCCCTCGCTACCCAAAAGGAAAGAAACTTTATCAAAAATTGTTATTAATCCTGATACCAAGCTAATAAAGTTTAGAAAAAGTTGCATATGCATCTTCCCTTTTACTGAATCGAACAGTAGAAAAATAATACAATAAAATAAAAATATTATACATTTTCCTTCCCCTTGCCACTTTATACTAATTTTTCAAGTTAAAAAAAGCCTCAGATCATTTGATCCAGAGGCATTGCTAACATATATATAAATGAATAGTATTGACTGATGATGGTGCCTAGGGAGGGACTTGAACCCTCACTCCTTTAACAGGAAACGGATTTTGAGTCCGTCGCGTCTACCGTTCCGCCACCCAGGCTGATTACTCAATTATAATATAACATTTATTAAAAAAAGTCAACATTTTTTTTAATTAAATATTTTTGTAAAAACCGAAGGAATTTTACTTGAGAAATGTAAGACTTTTTTAGTAATAGGATGAACAAAAACAATAGTATTGGCATGTAGCCCTAAACGCTTGATAGGACTTTTACCAGAACCATACTTTTTATCTCCAACTACACTATGACCAATATCTTGCATATGTACACGAATTTGATTTTTTCTTCCAGTTTCTATGTTTACTTCAAGAAGAGAATAATTTTTATTCTTTTTCAAAACTTTATAGTGAGAAATAGCTTTTTTACCATCTTTAGGATTCTGACTTGAATAAGTTATAAAAGCTCTATTTTCTTGTAAATAAGATATTATAGTGTCTTTTTCTTTTTGAACAGTTCCTTCAACTAGAGCAATATATGTTCTTTCTTTTACAGAATCATTCCAAGTAGTTTGGAGGATATCTTGAGCCTTCTCTGTTTTAGCAAATATCATGATTCCAGAAGTATCTCTATCTAAACGATGTACAACAAATATTTTATTTTTAGGATCTTTATTTTTTAAATAGTCTTTCAATATATTATATGCAGTTTTTTCTCTTTCATTATTAGTAGCAATAGAAAGAATTCCATTTTCTTTTTCTACTACAAGAATATCATCATCTTCATAAATGACAGAAACTCCTTTCATAACTGTTTCAATAGTCACTTTTCCCCAATCAACAGTTACTGTCTGACCTGGAAGAAGAGGGTGATTATATTGAGAAACAACATCATTTCCTACAAAAACCTTTCTTTTAGTAAGAAGTGATTTTATACTTGTACGACTTTTTTCTGGCATTTTTTCTATTAAAAAGTTCATTAATTCATTTTTTTCTTCAACTTTAAATACAGTATTTTTTTTACTTTTTTTTATCATTACCTGCCTCCTGTTTATATATCAAAGAATATTATAGCATAGTTAATTTACTAAGTAAATTAAAGCTTATATAATTTAAACTTTAAATTTAAAAATTTAAAAATAAATTTTGGAGAAAAAATTGTTGTATGACGAAAAAATATTAATTAATAATAGAGGAAATTTGTATTTGCAATTGAATATTTAGTACAAGAAAATAAAAGTCTGGATTGTTTTCAAAGATATAGTTTTATTTATTAAATGATAGTAGATAAAAGTATTTAAAAATTTTGAGGTGTTTCATTTAAATTAAGAATTAAAATAGAATTATAATAAATTTTAGGAGGAGTGATATTATGAAACATGAAGAATTCCATGCCTTTTCAAACAAAAAATTTGATGATTATTCAGAGAAAAAAAGAGAAGAAGCTATAAAAGCTTTTGGATGTGAAATTGCTGAAAATGCAAATGATTTAACTAGTGGAGAATTAAAAGGATTTATTGAAGAAAAAATGGGAGAATATTTTGACAAGTACTATGTTAAAGAAGTAAAAATCAAAGAAAAAGAGATAAAAAAAGAGGAGTCAGAAAAAGATATAATTATATATGTTCCTTATGATGGAAATGTAGAAATGCTTAGGCTGAAACCAAGTGTTTCTTCTGATGAAACATTGAAGGTATTTTTAAATGAAAAAGAAATTGGAGTAAAAGTTAAAGATCTTGCTTCTAAAACTAAGGAAGAAATTTCAGAAGAAACTGATAAAATAGTTGAAGAATTGAAAAAAAATCTAGACTCTTTAAAAAAAGATATAGAGGAATGCAATAAGGAACTAAAAAAAGGTTTAAAAGATGAAGCAGAAAAAATTAAAAAAAGAATAGAAAAAGATAAAGAGAAATTAAAAGAAATTAAAGAAATAATAAAAAAATAGTTTGTAAAACCCCCAGAATAAAATATCTGGGGTTTTAAATTTATAAAAGATGAGATATTATTTTGAAAATTTATGATATAATACAAATAATAATGTTTATGGAGGGAAGCCATGAAAAACAAACTGGCAGCAGTATTTTTGACAATTTTTTTATTTGGGTGTGGTGGTCCAAAAGAAGTAGATATATCTAAAAAGCAAGAAAAAAATGGGATAGTGTATGTTGAAAATGAGAAAAAGCCATTTACTGGAAAAATTATATCTAAATATGAAAATGGTCAAATGAAAATGGATTCTCAATATAAAGATGGAAAACTTGAAGGGATAGTAAGAGAATACTACAAAGATGGACAAATTCAAAATGAGTGGAACTACAAAGATAATCATCTAGATGGTGAACAAAAAAAATACTATGAAAATGGTCAGTTATCAAGTGAAAAATATTTTAAGGATAATAAGCCTGATGGAGTATTTAAAGAATATTATGAAGATGGTAAAATAAAAAGTGAAACTGAATATAAAAAAGGGAAGAAAGATGGTCTTTATAAATTATATATAGAAAATGGCAATTTAAAATATGAAGCAAATTTTAAAAATGGGAAAATAGATGGAGTTTTTAAAGAGTATCATGAGAATGGTAATATTAGCATTGAGGCTAATATAAAAAATGAGAAAAAAGAAGGACTTTATAAAAAGTACTATGAAAATGGAAATCTAAATATTGAAGCTAATATGGAAGAAAATAAAATAAGGGGAGAATATAAAGTTTATTATGAAAATGGTCAGCTTTATAGTGAAACAAAATATAAAGATGGGAAACAGGAAGGAATATATAAGCAATATTATAACAATGGACAGTTAAATATAGAAACTTCATATAAAGATGGTAAAAAAAATGGAAGCTATAAAAGTTATTATATGACTGGAGAAATTGCAGATGAAAGTCATTATAAAGATGGAAAACTAGAAGGAAGTCATAAAGAATATTATAAGAATGGACAGCTCATGTTTGAAAAAAATTACAAGAATGGAAAGGCAGAAGGAGTTGTAATTTTTTATACCTCTGATGGAAAAGAAGAGAAAAAAGTGAGATATAAAAATGATGAAATTATAAAAGTGATAAAATAAAAATAAAGAAGCTGCTGCAAATTAGTAATTTATTTTACTGATTTATAGAGCTTCTTTTTATTTGGTATTTATTTAAGTTAAGCTATTTTAAATAAATTAAAATACAATTTTAAATGATAATTTATAATTCTATTTTTCAATGACTATTATAGTTCAAATTTATAATAATTTTTTTATTTTATCAAGCTTAAAGGCTATAATAGGCTAAAAATATTTTAAATTATTTCAGCTATTTCTTCAAAAGTTTTTTTAGTTAAAAGGGGAAGTGAATAACTTGGATCAGGTTTTCCAACAACTAGTATCATTACTGGAGTTTCACCTGAAGGTCTTTTAAGTAAATCTCTTAAAAACATCATAGGGGCTGGTGTATATGTAAGACTGGCATATCCAGCATTATGAAGTGCATTAATAAGAAAACCAATTGAAATACCAATAGATTCATTAACATAGTAATTTTTATCTAAAGTTCCATCACTATTTTCTTTATAAAATTCTTTAAATATGACAATAAGACAAGGAGCCTGAGTGAGGAAAGGCTTTTTCCATGTAAGTGTCAATTTATTTAAATCTTCTTGCCATTCCTTAGTGATTTTAGAGTCATAAAATTCTTTTTCTATTTTTTCACTCTCTTCTCTTATTTTTTCTTTCATAACTGGATCAATAATTATTGAAAAATGCCAAGGCTGCTTATCAGCACCACTGGGAGCAGTGGCAGCTGTCATAATACAATCTTTGATTATATCAATATCTACAGGTTCTTCTAAAAATTGACGATAAGTACGTCGTTTTTTAGATTTTTCTAATAATATTTTTGAAATATCTGACATAATTTACCCCCTTTTCTTTTTTATTAGATATCTTATTCTCTTTATACCTTATGAAATACTTTATGTCAATAGATGTAGTAATAATAGTGTATATTATTTTTCACTTATAATTAACTGAAATTTCATATATTTTTTACACTCATATGTTAAAGTAAAAAAAGTAAAAATAAAGTATCTGCTTGTAGAAACAGCAGGAAAATTGTTGTATAATAAAAAAGTAAAAATTATTGAAATGAGGAAAAGAAAATGAAAAATAAAAAACTGTATTTATTTGATATTGATGGAACACTTATTTTAGGGAATAAACCTATAGATGGTGCAGAGAAAGTAATTAAAGAAATAAGAGAAAAAGGTAAGAAGCTTATGCTGTTTACTAATAATTCTTCAAGAACAAGAGCAGAGTATGTAGAAAAATTCAAAAAAATGAATATCGATATTTTAGAAGAAGAAATAGTTACTGCTGGATATATGCTTGGTGAATATCTTATTGAAAAAAAGGATAAGCCATCAGTATTTTTGGTAGGAACAAAATCTTTGAAAAAGCTTTTAGAAGATATGGGGGTAAAAGTAATAGAGGAACCTAAAAAAATTCATGGGAGATATAATGTAGATTATGTAGCTGTAGCTTTAGACAGTGAACTTAATTATCCTAAAATTGTTACTGCCTGTGAATTGCTTAGCGAAGGAATAGAATATTTAGCTGCTAATCCTGATTTTGTCTATCCAATTGAGGGAGGTAAATTTCTTCCAGACTGTGGGGCAATATGTAAAATGTTGGAATATGCAGTAAAAAGGAAGCCTTTGTTTTTAGGGAAGCCCTCTAGAGAAATCTTAGATTATTGTATCAAAAAGAATGGAGTATCTAAAGGAGAAACTGTAATAGTTGGAGATAGATTATATACTGATATAGCCTGTGGTTATGATAATAGTTGCGATACTATTTTAGTTTTAACTGGAGAAAGCAAGAGGGAAGATGTAAAAAATAGTCCATATAAACCCGATTATATATTAGAAAGCATAAAAGATATAGAAATATGAACTTAAAAGGTTTTAAATAATTTAGTACAAACTCCAAGTTCTAACTTTATTTTGTTGAATAGTAACTTAGAAGTCTTTAAATTAAAGTAAAAATCTTGCAAAATAAAAATTTTTAATAGTTAAATAGTAACTTGGTAGTTTTTAAATTAGAAAATAAAATCAATAAAGCTGCTGTTCTTATCTGTTGAATAGCAACTTAATTATTTTTTAATTTGCAATATACATAAATTTAGATTTTTATATTTAGAGGTTGAGTAAAAAGTTAGATTGAATTTTAGAAATTTAGATATTAGAGATAGTTATGTATTTAATAACTGAATAAAATATGAAAATATTATTACCTGAAAGGAGCAGGACTTTTATTTTCAGTTTTATAAATAAAATGAATGCAGATATTTCTAGTGGAAAAATTATAAAATTATATCTTGGCTTTAAATTGCAGCCTCTATTTTTTATTAAAAATTCATTCTGTTATGTGATATAATAGAATGATAAATATAGATATCTGGAGGTATATTTCAATGAAAGTAGAAATTTTAAATTGTGAAAAAATTAAAGAAGGATATATAATAAAATTGAATGATGGAAATGGACCTTTTTATATTGATGGAAAAGGGGGACAGTTGGGAGATAGGGGGACATTGGGAGAGAGTAATGTTCTTGAAGTGAAAGATGGAAGTATAATAACTGATAAAGAAGTACCTTTGGGAGAACAAGAATATACAATAGATATGGAAAGGAGAAAAGATATAGCCTGTCAACATACAGCTCAACATCTTTTTTCAGCTCTTGCATACAATGACTATCAATTAAATACTGTTGGGTTCAGAATGGCAGAAGAATATACAACTGTAGACCTAGATTCTAATACAATATCAGAAGAAACTATAACTGAGTTGGAAAATAAGGCCAATGAAATTATAAGGAAAGCTATAGAATTGAAAATATATACACTTAACCATGAAGAAGCTCTAAAAATAGAGGGACTGAGAAAAGCTATTAAAGATAAAGTAACTGGAGATGTAAGATTTGTAGAGATACCAGAGATTGATTTAGGAGCTTGTGCTGGTTTTCATGTTGAAAACACAAAGGATATAAAATTATTTAAAATATTATCTCATGAAAAAATAAAAGGAAATTATACAAGATTCTTTTTTATAGCTGGTGATAGAGCTATAAAAGATTATGCTTTTAAACATGAATTATCAAAAGAACTATGTCATATATTCAGCTGTAAAGATTATGAAATTCTCACAATGCTGAACAAAAGCCTAGAGGAAAAGAAAAAAACTGAAACAGAAATGAAAATGATTGCTTCTGAATTTGCTGAACTTTTAGGAGAAAAACTGATGAGAGAGGCAGAGGAAATAAATGGATATAAATTTGTTATATATACAGGAGATAAGGTGACAGTGCAGTATCTGCCAAGATATATAGCTCCAGAAGATTATATATTGATAACAGGGAGTGAGGACAGCTATTCAATTATTTCAAATAAAATTAATTGTAAAGAGTTTTTAAAAGAGTTAACTTCATTTAATACCAACATTAAAGGTGGAGGAAATCAGATAAAGGGAAATTTCAAAGGAAAAATATCAAAAGAAGAGTTGAAAAAACAACTTGAAACTTTTCTTAATAAGTTGTAATTGAGCATTTTTTTTGATATAATATTATGTTAGTAATTTTATAATCGGAGGAATAATGTCAGAAAAAATTAATTTATTAAATTTAAATCAACAAGAGCTGGAGGAATTAGTAATTTCCCTTGGAATGAAAAAATTTTATGGGAAGCAAATATTTAACTGGCTTCATCAAAAAATAGTAAGAGATATTAATGAAATAACAAATCTTTCACTTAAAGACAGAGAGCTTTTAGCTGAAAAAACATATATACCATTTTTAAATCTTTTGAAGCAACAGATATCTAAAATAGATAAAACTGAAAAATTTCTTTTTAAGCTTGAAGATGGAAATACCATTGAAACTGTATTGTTAAGACATAAAGATAAAAGAAATACTCTATGTATATCATCACAAGTGGGTTGTCCTGTAAAATGTGCTTTTTGTGCAACTGGACAAGATGGGTTTGTAAGAAATCTTGATGTAAATGAAATAATAAATCAAGTTTATACTGTAGAAAGAAGACTTGTAAAACAAGGAAGCAATATAAATAATATAGTTTTCATGGGAATGGGAGAACCTTTGCTTAACCTTTCAAATGTATTGAAAGCTCTTGATATACTTTCTAATGAAAATGGAATAAATATTTCTAAAAGAAAGATAACTATTTCAACATCAGGAATAGTACCAAATATAGAAAAAATATTATTGGAAAAACTTCCTATTGAACTTGCTATATCTCTTCACAGTGCAATAAATGCAAAAAGAGATATGATAATACCTGTAAACAGAAGCTATCCTTTAGAGGATTTGTATGCAATATTGCAGGAATATCAAAGACAGACTAAACGTAGAATAAGTTTTGAATATATAATGATCAATGAATTTAATGTTTCAGATGTAGATGCTAATGCATTAGCTGACTTTGTACATGAATTTGATCATGTGGTAAATCTTATCCCATATAATCCTGTGGCTGGAACAGAGTTTGAAAGACCTTCTGAAAAGAAAATAGAAAAGTTCTTTACTTTCTTGAAAGATGTAAGAAAGGTAAATGTCACATTGAGAAGAGAAAAAGGGACTGATATAGATGGTGCTTGTGGTCAGTTAAGACAGAAAGCTCCTAAAAAATAGTTTGATTTTATAAGGAGTACTGAAACTATGAAAATACCTGTAAAAAGAATAATAAAAATAATAATAGTTTTATTTATTGTTGGAAGTATTGCATCTGTGGGAGTAGTTTTAGGAGTTATAAATAAATATTCCAAAGAACTTCCTGATATAGTAACCTTGATAGAAGATTATGCCCCATCTTTGCCAACTGTCTTATACGATAGGAATGGTCAAGTAATAGATACCATATATAGAGAATCTAGGGATACAGTAAAGCTAAAAGAAGTTCCTATATACAGTAGAAATGCTTTTTTAGCAATAGAAGATAAACAATTTTATTCACATCATGGAATACATATAAAAAGATTAATAGGAGCTATTGTAGCTAATATTCGTAGTGGTCGTGCTGTACAAGGAGCAAGTTCAATAACTCAGCAGCTTGCAAAAAATGCATTTCTTTCTCATGAAAGAAAACTTTCAAGAAAAATAAAAGAGGCTATTATAACATTTGAAATAGAAAGAAGATATACAAAAGATGAGATATTTGAAAAATATTTAAATGAGATATATTTTGGAGCAGGGTCTTATGGTATAAAGACAGCAGCTAAACAGCTGTACAGAAAAGATATTTCAGAAATAAATATAGCCGAGTCAGCTCTTCTTGCAGGTATACCTAATAGACCTGAAAAATATAATCCTAGAAGAAATCTAGAAGCTTCATTAAAAAGAGCTAATCTGATTTTATCTGAAATGTATAAAGATAAACTTATAACAAAGGAAGAATATGAACAGGCAAAAAACCATAAGTTCATAAATGAAGATAAGCTGCCAGAAAATTTTAAAATGGACGATAATACAACTATAATATATAATAAAAAAAGTGATGTAACAATCAATTATCCTGATTTTTCAAATATGGTAGAAGAATTTTTAGTAGATAAATTTGGAGAGAATATGGTATATACTGGTGGATTAAAAGTACATACTACTCTAGATTTGGAAATGCAGAAAACTGCAAAAGAAGTATTTGAAAACTATGAATTCTTTAAGAAAAGTGATGAGCTGCAAGGTGGAATGGCAACTATAGATCCAAATAATGGATATGTAATATCTTTAATTGGTGGAAGAAATTTTAAATCAGGAAATTTTAATAGAGCAACTATGGCAAAAAGGCAATTAGGTTCTTCGTTTAAGCCTTTCTTATATTTTACAGCTGTAGAAAATGGAATGGAAATGAATTCAGTAGTAGAAGACTCATTTATTTCATTTGGTAGCTGGACACCAAAGAACTTTGGAAGCCGATATTCAAATAATGTTACTTTGCTTAATGCTTTGGACAGATCATTAAATATAGTTTCTATAAAAATGCTTCAAAAAATAGGAACAAAAACATTTAAAGAAACTGTTGCAAAACTTGATCCAAGTCTGAATATACCAGATGATCTTACTGCATCTTTAGGTTCGTTTGAAAATACACCATTACAGCATGCTATAGACTATTCAATATTTTCAAATGGAGGTTATGTAGTAGAACCTGTAACAGTAATAGATGTAGAAGATAGATATGGAAATCCTATATATCAGAATACACCTAAAAAAGAAAAAGTATTTGACAGTATTAATACAAGTATAATAACATTTATGCTGAAAAGTTCAGTGCAATATGGAAGTTCTAACAGAGCATCTGTATACACAAAAGATAAAAAGAGGATAGAGCAGGGAGGAAAAACAGGAACTGTAAATGATAACAGAACTATTTGGTTTGCTGGAATAACACCTGATTATGTTACAACTATATATATAGGTTATGATGATAACAGAGCTATAAAAGGAAATGTTACAGGAGGAAGTGGAGTGGCTCCTTTATGGGCAAAATATTATCAGACTTTAATTGATAAAGGGCTGTATGTTCCAAGTACTTTTTCTTTCCTTGAAAATCATTTGAAAAATGGAGATTTTAATCTGCAGACATTAACAGTAAATAATGGACTTATATCTGGAGCAGGAAGAGAATTCCTTGTGAGAAAAGGGAAGTTGCAGATGGAAAGTGAAATGAAATATGCAAATGGAATAGCAGGAATATTTAAAGATACAAGAAAAGAAAATGAAAGTGAAGGAAATGGGGGATATGATCCAGTTATTGAAAAAACTAACAATGATATAGCTCCTGAAAATACAACTTCAAATGACTCATTATTTAAAAGACTTTTAGGTAATTAATATAAAATAAGGCTGTAGTAATTAGTAATTTATTTTACTAGTTTTTACAGCCTCTTTTATTTTTCTATAAAAAAATAGAAATCATTTTATAGATTTCTACTAATTTTAATATTTATCCTAACTATTCTTAGCTCAAATTAGCTAAATTATTTTAAATTTACAGCAATTCTTTTTTAATAAGTTATTTTTTCATAATCAGTATATTTATTAATAATAGCTACAGCTTTTTCTAAAATTTCTACCTCCTCTGAAGAGAACCTTGAATAAACTGCACTATCAATGTCTAACACTCCATATATTTTTTCATCTTTAATAAGTGGAATGACAACTTCAGATTTTGATCTTACATCACAAGTGATATGACCTGGAAATTCACATACATTTTCTACCACTATTTTTTCTTTTCTTTCTACAGAAGTGCCACATACACCATTTCCTATTTGAATTCTTGTAGTAGCAGGCATTCCACAGAATGGACCTAAAACTAATTCATTCTTTTTTAGAAGATAGAAACCACACCAATTTATTTCATCAAAAAAGGCTGAAATAAAAGCTGAAGCATTAGCAAGGTTAGCAATTGGATCACTCTCTTTAGAAAGATATTCTTCAATTTCATTTAAAAAAGCTGAATACTTTTCTTTAAAGTTTAAATCTTTGTAAAGTTCTGCATTAAAAGCCATAATACCTCCATTACTTAGTTAAAAGTCTGCAATTTTTATATTCTTCTTTCTGGCTTATTCTGTAAGTACAAGTCCCAGAAAGTTTTTTACATTTAATAGAAATATATCCATCATAATCTATTCCGATAGATTCATCACAGTTTAATGCTGGAAATTTTTCTATATAATTTTCCTTTTCCTTCTTTGTTATTAAGTATTTTTCCATTTTAATTCCTTTCAATATAATTTTAAATCTGAATATCCTAATATTTTTTGATATCTTTGTCTAATTGAAAAATAAGTCAATCCCACACCTATATATAAAAAAGCTGCAATAAGAAAAGCTTCCTTTTTAAATACATAAAAGGCTTCTATTCCAAAAAAACCTCCTGCCATAAAAGATAAAATAGTAAATAAACAGAAAAATACTTTCCACTTATCTTCAGTTTTTCCTTTTATGCAATGTCCTATGTATACTCCCATATCTGTAAGGCTTCCAGTAATATGGGAAGTTCTTACAACTACTCCTTTATAAGAAATAAATAAGCCATTTTCTACCCCAATCATAAATGGCAGGTAATAAAAAAAAGGAAGAGTATCATAGAGAAATGAGTAAAGAATTAATAAACCACTCCCTAAAGTTATTGAAGCATAACCATATCGCCTTTTGAGATTAAACTCTCTACCATCTACCAGTGAACCAGAAATAGTAGTTCCAATAACAAAAGCAGCTATAATAGTAAAAACTTTAAAAACTTCACTAAAGTTTCCTTGAGAAATATTAATAGCTGTTTTGGAAATATTTCCAGTAAAATGGGAAACGGTATATGAATATTTTACAATACAAATAGCATTAATATATCCACCTAAAAAGCAAAGCATATAGATCCAATTGAGCAGCATTTTATTTAATACTTTCATTTAAATCAACCCCAATATTAAGTTCGTTATAATACTCTAATATTACAACTTTTTATCAGAATTGACAATAGTTAATTTATAGTGGACAAAAAATATAAAAAAGTATTGATTATAAAAAAGAGTAGTCCAAATATTTAGACTGCTCTTTTGTAACTGGAGATGTTATTTAAAAATTATGAAAATATCAAAAATTAATCAAAGATAGATTATTTAGCTATTTTTTTTAATTTTAAATTTTTTTCTATCAGACTAAAAACATCTTCATGAGTAAGATTCTTTTGAGCTTTTAACGTTTGAAGATATTCTTTAACTGTTTCATGTACTTTCTTAGGATATCTATTGACAATATAATTGACATCATACTCCTGAGAAAAATTTACATATTTATGTTCTTTCATTTAAGATCATCTCCCTGTATCTCTCCAGTAGATATATTGTAGTCCTTTTTTAAGATTAGGTCAATACTTTTGACAAAACAAAATAAAATTTTTTACTTGAAAATTATATGATATAATTTATGTATAAATAGAGGTAGAGAAAAATGGAGTTGAGTATATGGAGCATAAAGAAATAAATTTAAATAAAGAACAGAAGGAAGCAGCAACACATATAGAGGGACCACTTTTAGTAATAGCAGGACCTGGTTCTGGAAAAACAAGAACACTAGTGGAAAGAGTAGTCCATATGCTTATAGAGAAAAAAATCTCTCCAGAAAAAATAATGGTGTCAACTTTTACAGATAGAGCTTCAAAAGAATTAATTGGAAGGATATCTGAAAGAATAAAAGATTGCGATTCAAAAATAAATATAAATGATATATACATGGGAACCTTGCACTCTATATGTCTTCGTTTAATAGATGAGTATATAGAATATTCAGATTTTAGTGAGGGGTATCAAGTGTTAGATGAACTTGAGCAGCATTTTTTTATTTTTTCTAAAATAAAGGAATTTAAAGAAATAGAAGGGTATAATGAGTTTTTTAAAGAAATTCCAGCTGCTAATAACTGGGGAAAAGCAGGAAAAATTCAAAAATGGGTAAATAGAATAAATGAAGAGGGAAGAAGCTTAGATTATGTGAAAGAGGAGCAGGACAAAAAAATAGAATTTTTAAAGAAAGCTCATGAATTATATCAAAAATTATTGATAGAAGACAATGTAATAGACTTTGCTTCAATACAAAGAGAAATATATAAAATGCTTTTAAATAATGATACAGTGCTGGAAGAGATAAGAGAAAAAATTCAATATATAATGATTGATGAATATCAAGATACAAATTCAATTCAAGAAAAAATAATTTTTGAATTGGGAGGGAACAGAAAAAATATATGTGTTGTTGGAGATGATGATCAGGGAATATATAGATTTAGAGGTGCATCAGTAAAGAATATATTGGAGTTTCCAAATAAATTTGATGAAAATGAATGTAGAATAATAACTTTAGATATAAATTATCGTTCTCATAAAGATATAATAACTTTCTGTAATAGATGGATAAATCTTATAAACTGGAAGAATTTTAGATATCAAAAAGATATACAACCACCAGCAGATAAAGAGTTTGTAGATAATCCAGGAGTTATCAGAATAGGAGGAAATTCTGAAAATCAATGGAAAGAAAATATATATAAGTTTATCAAAAATTTAAAGGCAATGGGAAAAATAGAAGATTACAGTCAGGTAGCATTTTTATTCAAATCAGTGAGATTTTCAAGAGTAAAAGAATTGATAGATTATTTGGAAGAAAGAGGTATTCCTACTTATTCTCCCCGTTCCAAGAATTTTTTCTATAGAAAAGAAGTAAAACTTGTGCTGGGAGCATTGCTTGTACTGTTTCCACAGACTAAACCATTAGTCTTAGATGATGTCTATATAAGAAAAACAGCTGCATATTATAATGATTGTATTGCTGTATTAAAAAAATATCTGGCAAAGGATAAGGAATTATATGAATGGATATTAAAGAACAGAGAAAAAAATATAGATTTAGGAGAGGAAAAAGGAGAAAATATAAGCAGGATTTTTTATTCTCTTTTTGCATTCAACACATTTAAAGAACTTATAGACTTAAGTAAAAATGGTGCTAAAGAGGGAAGAGAAATTTACAATTTGGGAATTCTTTCACAAATATTTGATAAATTTGAAAATATAAGCAGAATAGAATATATAACCAAAGAAAATATAGAAAAAGTAGTAAGATATTTTTTTGTAACACATATCAGGCTTCTTTTTGAAAAAGGAATAGATGAATATGAAAATAAAGAAACTCTGCTGGGAGCAGTGTCATTTATGACAATTCATCAGGCAAAAGGGCTGGAGTTCCCAGTGGTTATAGTAGGATCATTGGAATCTGAACCAGATAACAGAGAGTTGACAGAAGAGGACAGACTGGAGGATATCATAACTCTGGGAAATGATTTTGAACCTAGAGATAGGAAAAATATTTTTGATTTCTGGAGAGTTTTCTATACAGCTTTTTCCAGAGCACAAAATCTTCTTGTACTAACAAGTATAGAAAACAGAGCTGGTGGAAAAGAACTGCCATCAAAGATTTTTAAACCTGTTTATGAAACTATACCTTATTGGAATGATGAAATTTTTCATTTTGAAAAGTTACAGATATCTAAATTGAAAGAAACAGAAACTAAAGAATTTTTATCTTACACAGGACATATATTAATATATGAAGATTGTCCTCTAAGATATAGATTTTACAAAGAATTTGAATTTAAACCTTTAAAAAACAATAAAACATCTTTTGGAATACTTGTACATAAAACAATTGAGAGTATTCATAAAGAAGTAAAAAATAATACTGAAAAAATTTATTCTGACGAGGAATTAAAAGAGCTTGTTGAAAAAAACTATAATATATTAAAAAAGAATGTCAGAGTATTTCTTGGAGAAAATATAAGAGAAAGAGCTTTTGAACAGATTAAAAGATATGTAGATAGTGTAAAAAATAATTGGAATAATCTAATAAGTTCTGAGGAAAAAGAATACAGTGTAGAAGATAACTATATTCTAGAAGGAACAATTGACCTTCTGAGAAAACAAGATGATTATATAGAACTGTTAGATTTTAAAACTGGAAGATTTTCTGGATATGATGACAGCAGATATGCTTCTTATGAAAGACAGATAGAAATATACTCATATATGCTGAGAGAAAAATATAATCTAGAAAATTTAAGAGCTTATTTATATTATACTGGAAATAAAAATGAACCTATGGTAGAGATAAAGTTAGAAAAAAATAAGATAGAGAAAACTATTTCTGATTTTGAGGATACTGTAAAGAGAATATTGAATAAGGAATTCAACAGAAGAGAATATTCAGAAGAAAAATGCAGAGAATGTGAATTTAAAGATTATTGCAGAGGAGAATAAAAATGAAAATACTTCATTGCTCAGATATACATCTAGGGAAAAAACCTTTTGGAACAAAAGAATTTTCTCAAAAGAGATATTTGGATTTTTTTTATGCTTTTGAACAGGCAGCAGATAGAGGAATAGAAAAAAAAGTAGATGTTTTTCTAATAACTGGAGATTTATTTGATAAAAAGGAACTTTCACCAGATACTTTAGACAGGTGTGAAAAAGTATTTTTAAAATTAAAAAATAATAATATTCAAGTTCTTCTTATTGAAGGAAATCATGATAATATATCTGGATATGATGAGATAAACTCATGGCTTGGATATCTGGAAAGAAAAGGCTATGTAAGACGAGGAAAATATAAGGCTTCAAATGATGGATATGAATTTGAAAAAATAACAATAGAAGATGTTAATTTTTATGGAGTAGGATATCCAGGGTTTGCTGTTGATGAAGTTTTAGAAAAATTGAGTGAAAATTTAAATGAAAATGAAAAAAATATAGTGATGGTACATACAGCATTGGGGGGATCAGAATTTCTTCCAGGGTTGGTGAATACTGATATAATAAAAAAATTTAAAGATAAGGTCATATATATGGCAGGAGGACATCTTCACTCATTTGTAAGTTATCCAAAAGATAAACCATATTTTTTTATACCTGGTTCAACTGAATTCTGGAATGTTTTAAATGAAAAAAATAACTCTAAGGGAGTCATAATTTTTGATACAGATACTTTAGAATATGAATTTTCTGAACTTTCTCCAAGAAAAAGAATAGAGAAGGAATTTACTTATGAAAAAGATATTACAGTTGAATTTGAAGAATTTTCAAAAAATTTAGAATTAACTGGAGAAGAACTGGTTATTGTAAATGTAAAATTAAAAGATAGTGGATATGTAAATGTAAATGAACTTGAAAAAATATTAGAAAGTAATGGAGCTTTAAAAGGTTATATAAAATTGAGATATCCTAACTCTATTTTTGATAGAAATTTAGGAGAAGAGGGATATTATTCTGTAAGAGATGTGGAAAGAGAAATTATAAACTGCTGGGAAGAGTTTTCTGATGCTGAAAAAATAACATCTTATCTTCAAAAATTTAAAGAATATCAAGAGGAAAATGATAGAGAAAAGGATTTTTTTGAACTTTTTGATGCTATGCTTGAGGAGGAGATAGGAGATGAAAATAAATAGAATACATTTAGAAAATTATCGTATTCATGACAAACTAGATGTAGAATTTGATAGTGGAATAAATCTTCTTCTTGGAGAAAACGGGAAAGGAAAATCATCGATTCTTGAAGCAATAGGATACGCCCTTTTTGATTCTGAATTAAGAGGAGGAAATCAAAAAGAAGCAATAAAATATGGAAAAAAAAGTGCAAAAATAGAGATAGAATTTACTGGAATAGATGGTGAAGATTATATAGTTACCAGAAAAATACCTGGATCAACAAGTATATACAAAAAAGATAATCCAGATTTTCAACTAATAGGAAAAGAAGATAGAATAAGAGAACTATGTGGTATTAAAGGTGACTTGAAAGGAATATATGATAATGTAATTGTAGCTAAGCAGAATGAATTTATATCTTCCTTTAAAGAAAAAGATAATGAAAGAGAAAAAATATTTAATAAAGTATTTAACACTGATATCTATAAAAAAATATATGAAGGATATTCAAGAGATGCAGTAAACAGATATGAAAAAGATATTGAGATAGAAAGAAGCAGTATGGAAAATATAGCTGAAATAATGGAAGATCCTGCTGATATAAAAGAAAAATTGAAATTTGAAAAAGGAAGAGCAAAAGAATATAATTCAAGTTTGGCTTTGCTGAATGAAGAAAAAAGTAAAGTAAAAGAGTTTTTGAATTCATACAATACTTTAAATCTAGAGATAGAAAAACTTACTGGTGAAATCAATGCTTTGTCTGAAAGTATAAAAAATAAAAATGAAGAATTTACTAAAGTAGCCAATTCTATAAAAGAAAGTGAAATTTCAGAAAAAATAGTAAAAGAAAACAGAGAGAAATATGAAGAGTATCAGAAATATTCTCAGGAAATAAATATATTGAAAATCAGAAAAAAAGAGTTAGAAAAGATAAAAGAAGAGTGTCTTTTATATGAAAAAGAAATAAATTCATTGGAAAAATTAAATTCAGAAATTGATGGAGAAATAAAAGTTTTTGAAAATAAAAAAGAAAATAATGAATCACTGCTTTTAGAAAGAAAAAATAAATTGTTTGAAATAGAAAAAGAAATAATAGATAAAAAGGGGAAATCTGTTGAATATAAATCTGAATTAAGCAAAATAACCCCTCTTTTAATAAAATTGGAGGAATTTGAAAAAAAGCTTGAAGTTGGAGAAAATAATATAAAAAACTTTGAGATAAAACTAGAGGAAAAGTTGGAAGATATAAATAAAGAGAAAGAAAAAAGAAAATATTTAATGAGTGAAAATCTTGAAAACCAACTTTCTGAATTAGAGGAGCATGAAAAAAATAAAAAGCTATTGGAAGATGAGATATTAAAAAAAGATTTACTATTGAAAGAAAATGAAGAAGCTTTTGAAATGTTAAAAACTTCATATTGTCCATATTTAAAAGAACAGTGTAAAAATCTTGATGGAAAAAATATAGATGAATATTTTAAAGATAAAAGAGAGAAGTATATAAAAGAGATAGAAGAGAAAAAAAATACTGTAAAAGAAATAAATAATAAACTTATAAATAAAAATGAGATAATGGAAAAAATAATAAGACTAGATACTTTATCAAAAGAAATTGATGAAAAGGAAGTTGAATTTATTCAGGAAAAATTAAAACTGGAAACAGGAAAATCCAAAATAGAAAATGAAAAATTGAAATTAAAAAATTTTAAATTAGAAAACAATATTGAAAGTAAAGAAAAGCTTTCTGAAATAAAAATAACACTTAAAACAAAGATTGACAGCTTGGATTTATTAAAGTCTGAAGAGATAAAAGGTGGACTTGAAAAAGAAATAGAAAATCTTAATAAAAATATAAATATAGAATTAAAAAATATAGAAGAAAAAAAAATAGTAATTAAAGAAAATATAAAAACTTTAGAAGAAAAAAGAAATTTTCTTAATGAAAATAAGATTTTCTCTAATGAATTGATAATTATTAATACAAATATTGATAAGTTGGAAAAAAAGACCAATAGCTTAGAAAGAAGCAGCAATCTTTATCTTGAAAATTATAAAAAAGCTATGGAAAAAAATGAATTAGAAAAAAATCTTGAAAATATAAAAATAATTATTGAAAATAATCAAATGAAATTTAAAGAAAAGAGTACTTTATTAGAGTTAAAAAGAAAAGATATAGAAAGTATAGAGCTAGAGAAAATTCAGAAAAAAGATGAGAAAATTACATCAGATATTGAAGAAATAAGAGAAAAATTAGGGGCAGTAAATAGTGAAGTAGAAACCTTGAAGAAAAAATTAGATGAGGTAAAAAAATATGAGGATCTGCTGAAAAATAAAAGAAAATACTTGGAAAAATTAAATATGAAATTGGAACTTACCAAGATATTTAGAGAAAAAATAAAATCTATGGGTAAGGAAGTTTCAAAAAATATGCTCAAAGAGATAGAAATACTCGCAACTGAGAATTTTAGAAAAATAACTGGAAGAGGAGAAAAGATAGTCTGGTCTAATGAAGATAAAAATAAATATGTTGTGTTTTTAGATGGGGACAGAGGAGAATTGAAATTTGAACAGCTTTCAGGGGGAGAACAGGTTGCAGTAGCAATTTCTATAAGAGGAGCAATGAGTGAACTGTTTACAGAAAGTAAATTTTCAATATTTGATGAGCCTACTAATAATCTTGATACAGAAAGAAGAAGAAGTTTAGCTGACTCAATTGGAGAGATATTGAAAAATCTGGAACAAAGTATAATAGTGACTCATGATGATACTTTTAGAGAAATGGCACAGAAGGTAATAGAACTATAGGAGGAGATTAAAATAATAATACAGATTTTTGGAAAAAAGAATTGTAATGGTTCAAAGAAGGCTGAAAGATTCTTTAAAGAAAGAGGGATAAAAATCCAATTTATTAATTTAAAAGAAAAAGCTCCATCTAAGGGAGAATTAAAAAGTATATGCAGCAAGTACCCTCTTGAAGAGTTGATTGATACAGAAGGAATGGATTATAAAAAAAGAAATCTTCAGTATATGGTATTTAATTTAGAAGAAACTTTGTTGGAAAACCCAGTTTTATTTAAAAGTCCTATTGGAAGATTTAAAAATGAAATAACATTGGGGTATCGACCAGAAGTTTGGAAAAATTGGACAGAAAAACTAAAATAAATTTAAAGAAAAAAGCTATTGATTTTTTGTCTTTCAAAAGGTATATAAGATATTAGGATAAATAATCTTGTGGGAGATGATGAAAAAATGAGTAATGGAGAAATTGAAAAGCTGGAAAAGATGATTGATGAACTGAAAGAGGAATTACATGAATGTGATTATGAACCAGAAAGAAATGCTCTGCTCAAAAAATATAAGAGATTAACTGTCCAAATGGAAGAATTAAAAAAATTAAAAAGGAAGAAAAATGATTAGAAATCTAAAAAATGATGATATTGATATAGTTATGGAATTATGGAAGAATTCAACAATTGAAGCTCAAAATTTTATTCCTGATAGCTATTGGTTGGAAAATTATGATAATGTGAAAAACAATTATCTGCCTAATTCAGATACTTATGTGTATGAAGAAGATGGAGAAATAAAAGGTTTTGTAAGTTTGATAGAAAATATATTTATAGGTGGATTATTTATAAGAGTAGACAGTCAGAGAGAGGGAATTGGAAGTGTAATTTTAGACTTTTTAAAAGAAAGGAATGATAAATTACAGCTTACAGTATATGATAAAAATGAAAGAGCAATGAAATTTTATCTCAAATCAGGGTTTAAAATATTAAATACTGAAATTGATAAAAAAACAAGAGAAAAGGAACATTTAATGGAGTGGAGGAGATGAACTCTCTTCCATTTTTATGTTGAGAAACTTATTTTGATAAAAATTAAACCTATGATATAATCAATGTTGGAGGTTAAAATGATGAAAATTAACTATGATTTGGTAATGGAAAAACAGTTGGAAGAAATAGAAAAAAATAAAATTAAACCAAAGCTTCTTCTTCATTCCTGCTGTGCACCATGTAGTTCTGCAATTTTAGAATTTTTACAGGAGTATTTTGAGATAACAGTATATTTTTTTAATCCTAATATAACTTTTCAAGAAGAATATATGAAAAGGCTGGAAGAACAAAAAGAATATCATAAGAAAAGAGGATATCAAATAAATGTAATTGAAGGAAGATATAATTCTGAAATTGATTTTTTTCAAAATATAAAAGGGCTGGAAAATGAAAAAGAAGGTGGAAAAAGGTGTCATCAATGTTATAGAATCCGTCTTGAAGAAACTGCAAAAAAAGCTAAAGAAGATGGATATGAATACTTTACAACAGTATTGAGTATAAGTCCAATGAAAAACGCACAGTGGATAAATGAAATTGGTGAGGAACTTGAAAAAGAATACGGAATAAAATTTCTTAATGGAGATTTTAAAAAGAAAAGCAGGTATTTAAAATCTATCGAGATTTCAAAAGAATATGAATTATATAGACAAGATTATTGTGGCTGTATATTTTCTAAGTTAGAAAGAGAAAAAAATGAAAAAGAAAAGAGAGAAAATAATGGAGGGGAAAGATGAAAAACTTTTCAGAAAAAACTGTAAAAAATATTTCAATTTGTTTTTTATTACTATTTTTATTATTAGGACTTAATCATCATTATTATTTTGCTTTGATGATAATTCCAATAATGATATATTTTTCTACATGGAAAGTAGTTATGTTCGAGGATAGAATAGGGAGATTTTCTCCAATTGTAATTGGTCTTTTACTTTCAGCATTTATATTTTATTGCCAATATTATCTACAAGGTGAAGTTGTATCAACAAAGGAAGTAATTGCATTAAAAGGAACAATATCATTTTGTATAGGAATGTGGCTGGGAAGTTTTATTGCTAAGTATATTTATATGAGAATAAAGTTTTTTATAAATAGAATAGGAAGTAAAGGAGAGCAAAAAGAATATAAGATTATAAAAATGATTATAGATCAGAAAAGATATTTTAAAAAACCTGGAAGCAAATATTATATTAATTTTTATTATTTAATTGCTGATGTAAATGGAGAAGAGGTAAAATTCCTTATAGAAAAGGAGTTTTATGATAAGTATTTGGGAAAAAAGAGTATGAATATTAACATAAAAAAAGGATCACTTGGAATTTTTTATGGAATAAATTTAGTAGATTTAGAAACTAAATAAATTTTCCAAGTTAAAAATAGTACAATTTTTTCTAAGCTAGATTTCAAAGTAAATTGAGAAAGAAAAAGTTGTTTGATAAAAATTTTGATGAACTTGGAAAAATAAAGATAAAATCTTGGTAAAATTATGGTTTAAAGGTAAAAAAATAAAAAATGAAGTTTAGTTTGATGAGGGTTGAATAGTAACTTAGAAGTTTTTAAATTTTATACATATTCTTACACTTTTGTTTAATATACTTGTTGAATAGTAACTTAGAAGTTTTTAAATACAGAATTATGTTTATTATCCATTATGGGTAATATCGTTGAATAGTAACTTAGAAGTTTTTAAATAGAGAATTGTACAAAGATACTGGTATTTTTAAGTCAGTTGAATAGTAACTTAGAAGTTTTTAAATTAAACCATAAAACCATTATCGTATTTTTTTACATATGTTGAATAGTAACTTAGAAGTTTTTAAATTTCACTTTTCTCACCTTCCAGCTTTCCAAATACTGGTTGAATAGTAACTTAGAAGTTTTTAAATTCCTTCTTTTTCCCAAAATTTGAGATTTGGAGCGAAGTTGAATAGTAACTTAGAAGTTTTTAAATTACTCTTAGAAAAACTTCTATAAATTTATTAAAAAAGTTGAATAGTAACTTAGAAGTTTTTAAATTTTTTTCCTCCTTATTTCCAGTTAGTTTCTATATTGGTTGAATAGTAACTTAGAAGTTTTTAAATTCAACAAACTCATTTATGTCTGGTTTAGATATAAGAGTTGAATAGTAACTTAGAAGTTTTTAAATTTACTACATTTGACATATCTTCTTATATTTCACAGGTTGAATAGTAACTTGGTAGTTTTTAAATGGAATGGATAAAAATAAGAGAAAAAAAGGGCATAGGTTGAATAGTAACTTAGAAGTTTTTAAATTCATCAATATTTCCTTCTAGGTTTTTATTTAATAAAGTTGAATAGTAACTTAGAAGTTTTTAAATGCTCTCGAACTATCCGAAATATTAAAACCTTTCTCAAGTTGAATAGTAACTTAGAAGTTTTTAAATGTGACACAGAGATAGATAGAGAGATAGATGAAGAGGTTGAATAGTAACTTAGAAGTTTTTAAATAAATTTAAACTTTATGTCTATTATTGCAATAACAAAGTTGAATAGTAACTTAGAAGTTTTTAAATATAATATAATCTTCAGGAAATCCTTGTGCATTAAGTTGAATAGTAACTTAGAAGTTTTTAAATTATTTACCATCCTTGAAACATATCTATTAATTTATGTTGAATAGTAACTTAGAAGTTTTTAAATGGCTCTATATTTTTATCTAAACATTTTTGAAACTTCGTTGAATAGTAACTTAGAAGTTTTTAAATCACCCCCAAATAACTTTCGATATACGTTCGACAGGGTTGAATAGTAACTTAGAAGTTTTTAAATTTATAATCCATTTTTTAAATTCCTCCTTGTAACATGTTAAATAGTAACTTAGAAGTTTTTAAATGATTGTTAATTAATAAGATTAAGATAAAAGTTTTGTGTTGAATAGTAACTTAGAAGTTTTTAAATTGGTTTACCAGCAAAATCTCATTATCTGGTAACTTCGTTGAATAGTAACTTAGAAGTTTTTAAATCGTGCAAAGAAAAAAGATGTTACTGGTTCTTTTCCAGTTGAATAGTAACTTGGTAGTTTTTAAATAGCAAAGTCGAGAGTCTTTATATGATTGATTTTACAGTTGAATAGTAACTTACAATAAAAATTTTAAAATGATAGGAGATGATAATCTAAATAAAAAAATTCTTTTAAAAAATTAAAAATTTTAAATTAATGACTATTATTTATTAAAAAATGAGGTATAATTAATATTAAGTATTAAAAAGGAGGGATGAAATGGAAAGTTGGGTTTTAGAATTAAAAGTTTTTTTATTGGAAGATATAGAATCACATAGTGCTATAGAAAAAATAGCAGCTCTCATAGATTCTACTTTTGATAAGAGCGAATATTGGAAAAAATACCATAAAGAGAAAAAAGTAAAAGAATATTGTTTTAATTCTTTCTATCCGGTAAAAGTCAATGCCCAAAAATACAATGCTGGAGAAATATATACAGTTCAGATACGAACTATTTCTAAGGAATTGAAAGAGCATTTTATGAAATATTTGAAAGACAATATAACAAAAGAATTAAAAGGGCTGATAATAAAAGAAAAAGAGATAAAATACAGATATATTGATAAGCTTGTTTCTGTTACACCTACAATAATTAAAACAGAAAATGGTTATTGGAGAGAAAATATTACACTGGAAGAATATGAAAATAGATTAAAGTTAAATATAATAAAAAAATATAATTCTATTTTTAATGAAAAAATAGATGAAAATATTGATTTATTTAATTTTATTGAATTTAAAAATAAAGTTCCAGTGAAAGTAAAATATAAGAATATTAATCTGCTTGGGGATAAACTTACTCTAGGAATTGCGAAGAATGAAACTGCTCAAAAGTTAGCTTTTTTGTGCCTAAGTGTAGGTTTAGGTGAGATGAATGCGAGAGGATTTTCTTACATGAACCCAAGATGGGTATAATGGAGGAGGTGAGATTATTTGTTACGAGAATGCGTTGAAATCTTTACTGAGATATACAACCAAAAAGGAGAAAGATTTATAACAGACAGCTATGAATTGGAACCAGGAGATTATTTTATAGTTAAAAGTGATGGAAGTTATAGTCATATAAAAATAGAAAGAAGAAAAAAATCAGAAGAGAATTTAAATAGAAGAACTATAGAAGATTACGAATATTTAGCTGAAAGAGATTATTTAAGCAGATTGTTGGATATGAATAAGCCAATTGATGGAAAGAAACAAATCCATTCTAATAATTATTTATCTTTTTTTGTTAAAAATAATGTTCTAAGTGAAAAGAAAAAAGAACTAGAAGAAAGCATGGAAAAGTATTATGAAATTTTAAAAAATCCATTTCTTAAATATGATAAAGGAGAAAAGAAAAGGGTATATACACAACTAGAAGAAAAATTAGGAAAACCTTCAGAGGAAAAGATCCAAAAAAATCAAGAATGGATTAAAACAAATCTCTATAAAATAAAAGAAGAAATAAAAGCTGGGAAGGAATATATCAAGATATTCTTTGATGAAGATATAAAAGAATATAAGAAAGAAAGTGAGAGATATATTATTCCTAATATATACAACAGTATAGATTATAATGTAATAATAGATAATGAAACTTATGGATTACCAAATAATAACCTTAATTTAAATTCTAAAAAACCATATTTAGAAAATAAAACAAGGAAAAAGAAATATACTGTTCCTTATTTATTGAATGAAGAAGAAGTATTTGAACAGAAGAAATTTTTTGATTATCTCTATAATATGTCAAATTCAGGAAAAAGAAATATATATATTTCACCTGATAAAAAAGAAATAATTCCTTTGAAAGATAGTGAATTTTTAGACAATAATTTTACTGGATACTACTTGAGAATAAGAAAAGATAAAAGTGAAAGTGCAGTAGAGAGGTATGAAATTATTTCAGATTATAGAGCTGAAATTTATCCTGAAATAAAAATATTGGATTGTTTAGGAAATGGAGATAAGGGGAAATTAGAATATGGAAGTTCAATAAAAAAGAATTCTGAATTAGCTGCAACATTGAATAACCTTTTATTCAATGGAAAACTTTATGGAATAATTTTTGAGAATTCAAAAGATTTGAAAATATATGATGAAAGAGTAAAAAATATAGTAAATCAATATAAAGAAACATTTTTTAAATTGATTTATAAAGGAGAGCTAAATGCTTTTTTTAAGAGTTGTGAAAATATATTTTTGGAATTAATAAAAAATTATCTATTTAAAAATAAAAATAAATATCCTGCATATGACATGTTTAATTTAATGGTAAGTATTGAAGAAAGTCTTATAAATAAAGGGGAAAAAACTATGGATAATTATCAAAAAATGAAGACTAAATTTAGGGAAGTTCTTAAGACTAATGAGGGAATAATAGAAAATGATGATGAATTCTTCTATGTAGTAGGACAAATAGTTGATTATTTTATTTCTTTAAATAGAACAACTGAAAAAACTCATAAATTAATAAATCCGATTTTAAAAGTTAATAATAGGAAAAGATTAGACCAAAATTTAGAAACAATGTATAAAAAATATAATTATGCTATAAAACGATATGAAAAAGAAAATAAAGATAAGAGTAAAATGAAGTTTGATAAACTATTTTCATTGTTATCTTTATATGAACTTGAAGATGAAAATATTAATGAAAGAAATAAAAGATTAATAATTGGTGGATATTTATCAGAATCATTGATATATGAAAAAACAGATAAAGAAAATAAAGATATTAATGGAAAGGAGAATGAATAATTATGAAAAATAGAGTTTATGGAATAATTGGAGTAAAATCAATAATGGCTAACTGGAATGCAGATTTTGAAGGTTATCCTAAAACAATTTCATCTGGAGAAACTTTTGGAAGTGATAAAGCTTTAAAATATCCAATGAAAAAAATGTGGGAAGCTGAAGGAGAAAAAGTTCTGTATATAAAAAGTTTGAAAGTAGATAGTGGAGAAGGGAAAAAAGGAGAAATAGCAGTAAGACCTAAATCTTTAAGAGAAAGATATGATGAGATATTTGAAACTAATTTAAAAGAGGAAAAAGATAAAACTAATGTAATAAAAAATCTTTTTAAAGCAGTAGATGTAAAGAATTTTGGAGCAACTTTTGCAGAAGAGAAAAATAATGCATCTATTACAGGAGCAGTTCAAATAGGACAAGGATTTAATAAATATGTTGATACGTATCCAGAAGAACAGCAAATATTATCACCATTTAGAGATAGTAGTAAGGATGAAAAAGAAGGAGAAGCCAATCAATCAACTTTAGGAACAAAAATAGTAAGTAATGAGGCTCATTATTTTTATCCATTTGTAATTAATCCACAAGTGTATAAAGATTTTGTAAAAATGGGAATGACTGAAGGGTATACAGAAGAAGATTATAAAAAATTTAAAGATGCAGCTTTGACTTCAGCTACATTCTTTAATTCAAACTCAAAGTTAGGATGTGAAAATGAGTTTGCATTATTTATAGAAGTAAAAGAAGGATATTATCTTCCAGAATTAGCTCAATATGTAAAATTTTCTAAAGAAAAAGATTATGATGTAATAGAATTAGGATTTGATGAACTTATAAATCAATTTAAAGATAATATTTTATCTGTAGAGATATACTACAATACTTTAAATGTAAAAGTAAAACATAATATAAAAGGAGCTAAAGAATATAATATCTTTACTAGAAAAGAGGTATAATCATGGAGATATTAAAATTTACCTTAAGTGGAAGAACAGCTTTTTTTAAGATTCCAGAAGTAAATTCGTATGTATATTTCTCTTATGGACATATACATAAAGTTTCTTTATTAGGATTATTAGGAGCTGTAATGGGTTATGAAGGATACAATTCTCAAGGGGAAAAGGAATTTCCAGAATTTTATGAGAAACTAAAAGATATAAAAATTTCTATCATGCCTAAAAATACTAATGGAAGTTTTTCAAAGAAAATTCAAATTTTTAATAATTCAGTAGGATATGCAAGTAATGAAGAGGGTGGAAATCTCATAGTTAAAGAGCAGTGGCTTGAAGATGTAGAGTGGGATATTTTTATAAAAATGGAAGATACAGATATTCATAAAGAACTAAAAGAAAGAATGGAGAACTATAAATTTGAATACACAATATATCTTGGAAAAAATGACCATTTGGCAACAATAAATAATGTAGAGGTACTTCAAGGAGAAAGTTTCTTAGAAGATGAAAGTGAAATAAATTCTCTATTTATGAAAAAAAGTATAAATGGATTTTTTAAAGAGAAAAATGGTTTTGGAGCAGCAAAAGAAAATAAAGGAAGATTAAATTTTAAATATGAAGAAAAATTGCCTCTTTCTCTTCATAATATTTCTAATCAATATGAGGTTGAAAGTTTAATTTTTACTAATAAAAAATGTATTTTAAAGGATAAAAGTAATTTTGTAAAGGTGAATAATCAAATAATAGAATTCTATTAGGAGGAATATGTTTTTGGCAGAACTTTTTTCAATAGAAAAATATGTAATAGACGAATATAAAATTTTAGCTCATAGAGCAGATGGAAAAAATTCTGAAATATTGACGACTCATTTGGAACTTACAATGAAATATTTTAAAAAAATATATGAGGATAAAAATTTAAAAATAGTTTTTGATAAACTTGCAGATAAATTTTTGGGAGAAAATGAGAGCATAAAGAAATTTTGGAATGAAATGATAGTTAATACAATATACATGCATGATATTGGTAAATTAAATATAAATTTTCAAATTGATAAAATGAAAAATGAAATATTTAAAAGAGTTCCTTTATATCAAAGTAAAAGACATTCTGATTTATCTGCGCGAATATATTTAGATTATTTTGGTAAAAAGCTTTTAGATTTATATTCAGAAAATAAAGTAGATGATGAAATTGCTTTTAAATGCCTTGTTTTTATTGTAATAAATTATTACATTATATCAAAACATCATTCTTCAATTAAAAGTTTAAGAGAAGACTTTTACAAAGAAGGAGGGATAGCAGCTACTCCTGAAAAGTTTAAAGAATTATTAGAAGAAGTAAATAATTACTGTCCCAATTTAAAAATTTTAATAAAAGATAATGCAGAATTATTTGGTGTATTAGAAAGTTTAAATAAAGAAAACTGGAGTAATTCTATAGAAACTAAAGATTGGGAATCTGTAGATTACTATATTTACACAAAATTATTATATTCTTTATTAGTATCATCAGATTTCTATGCTACTAGTGAGTATAGTTCTGGAAAACCAATAGAGAGTCTAAATCTGCTGACAAACATTGATGAGTATATATCTGTTTTTAATAATACAGACATATATAAAGGAATAAAATTACATCAAGAAACAGGGAAAATTTTTTCAAAGGATAATATAAACTATTATAGAAGTGAAATGTTTTTAGAAGCAGAACAAAATTTGGGAAAAAATATAAAAGAAAATATTTTATTTTTAGAAGCTCCAACAGGTTCAGGAAAAACAATTACTTCTATTAATTTGGCATTGAAATTGTTAGAAAAAAATAGAGAGTTAAATAAAATATTTTATATATTTCCATTTAATACTTTAGTAGAGCAAACTAATACCTCATTAAGAGAGATATTTCAAGGGTCATTCTTGGAAGAAAATATTTCAGTGATAAATTCGATAACTCCTATAAAAGAAGTTGAAAATGAAGATGGCAGAGATCAAATAGATTATGAAAGATCTTTATTGAACAGGCAGTTTATTCATTCGCCAATAGTTTTGACAACACATGTTCATTTCTTTGAAAATTTATTTGGAATTGATAGGGAGAGCAGTTTTGCTCTTCCACACTTAGCTAATAGTGTAGTGATAATGGATGAAATTCAAAGCTATAAAAATAAAATCTGGAAAGAAATTATAATTTTCTTAAAAAAATATGCTGAAATTTTAAATATTAAAATAATAATTATGTCTGCAACTCTTCCAAACTTATCTTTTCTTTTAAACAGCGAAGCACAAATCCCATCACTTGTAATTAATAAAGAAAAATATTATAGAAATCCAGTTTTTAAAGACAGAGTATCTTTGGATTTTTCACTTTTAGAAAAAGAATATGAGAAAGAAGAATTATTTGATCAGATAGAAAAAATTATTTTAGAAAAATATAGAGATAAAAAAGTGGTAGTTGAATTTATTAAAAAATCTTCTGCATTTGATTTCTATAAGAGATTAGTAGAAAAAAATGAAGATTCTAAAGAAGATATTTTTTTAATAACTGGTGATGATAATAAAGCTGAAAGAAAAAAAATAATAAAAGAAGCAAAAGATAAAAAAAGAAAAAGTATGATATTGGTAGCAACGCAAGTAATTGAAGCTGGAGTAGATATAGATATGGATATTGGCTTTAAAAATATATCTATCTTAGATGCTGATGAACAATTTTTAGGAAGAATCAATCGTTCTTGTAAGAAAAATAATTGTAAAGTTTATTTTTTCAAATTAGATGATGGAGGAAAAATTTATAAAAGTGATGTGAGAATACAGGATAGATTTACACTGATGAATGAAGAGATGAGAGAAATTCTTAAAAGTAAGAATTTTAGTGAATACTATAGTAAAATTCTTGAGGTATTAGATGATTTTTCGAATAAAGAAGATGAAGAGAATATAGAAAATTTTAGAAAAAATAAAGTTGTTCAGCTAAATTTTGAAGAAATAAATAAAAGATTGAAATTAATAACAGATGAAATGAAAACAAAGATGATATTTTTCTCTAGAAATATAAAAATAGAAGGAGAAGAGATAGAAGGAAACAAGGTTTGGAAAGAATTTAAAGAAGTGTTTTTAAACAATGAAATAGGATATGCAGAAAGAAGAGTAAAACTGTCTAAAGTGATGGAAAAAGTAGATTTGTTTTCATATAATATTCCTAAGGAAATGACATATAGGTTATCTTATCAGGATAGCATTGGAGATAATATCTTATATATTCAAGATGGAGAGGAATATTTTGTAAATGGAAAATTTGATAGAAAAAAAATGCAGTCAAAGAATGATTGTGAAATGATATTGTAACTATGGAGGGTATATGCCTATAAATGGAACAATTATAAATTATTATATTCATTGTAAAAGACAGTGTTATATGCATTACAATAGAATAAATATGGAAGATGAAAGTGAATTAGTAAAAATTGGAAAAGCCATGCATGAAGAAAAAAATACAGATGAAATAACTGTAGATAATATTAAAGTGGACAAGATAAAGAAAGATTATTTAATAGAAATAAAAAAATCAGATGCAGATATTGAAGCAGCAAAAATGCAGGTGCTTTACTACCTTCTGAAATTAAAAGAAAAAGGAATAGTAAAAAAAGGAAAAATAGAAGTAATTGAAAAAAATAAATCTTCAAGAAAAAGTTATGAAATTGAACTTACTGCTGAAAATGAATTACATATAAAAAATATAATGGAAGAAATAGAAAAATTGGTTAAGGAAGATGAATTACCACCAATTGAAAAGAATAATAAATGTAAAAAATGTGCATATTATTCATATTGCTACATTTAAGGAGTGTATATGGGAGCTGGGACAAAGTATATTTTGAGTAAAGGAACTCTTGAAAGAAAAGATAATTCACTGTGTTTTAAAAATGAAAGTAAAACAACATATATTCCCATTGAAGGTGTTAAAGAAATATTTGCGTTAGATGAAATTTCTGTAAATACAAAACTTTTTGATTTTTTAGCTAAACATGGAATAGTATTACATTTCTTTAATCATTATGAAGGATACTCTGGAACTTTTTATCCCCGAGAAAAATATGTAAGTGGAAAGCTGGTGATAAAACAAGTAGAAGCCCATAAGCTCTATAAAGAAAAAATTGCTAAAAGCATAATTAATGGTATCGGAAAGAATATTTATGAATTGCTGTATCACTACTATCGTCATGATAAAAAAGAACTAAAAGAATATTTGGATTGGCTTTCTAATGAAGTAGAAGAAAGATTGAATAAAAGTTCAGATATAAATGAAATAATGGCTGTTGAGGGAGAAATTTGGGCTAAATTTTATGATAGTTTTAAAATTTTTTTGAGAGAAGATTTTATTCTAAATAAAAGAGTCAAAAGACCACCAGATAACCCAATAAATGCTTTAATTTCTTTTGGGAATTCAATTCTATATACTAAAACTATTGGTCAGATTTATCAAACACACCTAGAACAGACAATAAGTTTTTTACATTCTCCATCTGAAAGAAGATTTTCACTATCTTTAGATTTATCAGAGGTATTTAAACCAATAATTGTATTTAGAACTATTTTTGATTGTGTAAATAATAGGAAATTAAATGTAGAAAAACATTTTGAAAAAAGTTTGAACTATTGTATTTTGAATGAAGCTGGGAAAAAAATATTTTTAGGAGCTCTAGAAGATAGAATGAATGAAACTTTTGAGCACCCTATATTAAAAAGAAAAGTTAGTTATATAACAGCAATAAAATATGATGCCTATAAATTAATAAAATTTATATTAGAAAATAAAGAATTTATTCCATTTTATATGAAGGAAAAGATGTAAATGAAAGGTAAAAACTATAACTATGTATTTCTTTTTTACGATATAAATGAAAAAAGAGTAAATAAAGTTTTTAAAATTTGTAAGAAGTATTTAAGTCACCACCAAAGATCTGTATTTCGTGGAGAAATAACACCTAGCAATTTAATAAAAATGCGATTAGAATTAAAAGATGTTATTGACAAAAAGGAAGATTTTATAAGCATTGTAAAATTGATAAGTGAGCATTATTTCGATGAAGAGATAATAGGAACACCTTGGAAAGATGACGAAAATATATTTATATGATTTCCAAGTCCAAAAGCTAATAATTTTATCAAGTAATTATTTTAAAAGGGATTGAGAAGAAAAAATTTATTTGATAAAAATTCTAGTAAGCTTGGAAAAATAGGAAGAAAATCCTGATAAAATCATAGTTGAAGATATTAATTAATAATAACAAGCTTGATTTGATGAGTGTTGAATAGTAACTTAGAAGTTTTTAAATATATTTAATAGTCCTTAGTGCCTTGTATGTTTTTTATGTTGAATAGTAACTTAGAAGTTTTTAAATTAATTCTATTCCTTGTCCTATTCTAATTGGCCCTGAGTTGAATAGTAACTTAGAAGTTTTTAAATTAAGATAAATAAAAAGGTAATTATCCCTCTTAAAGCGTTGAATAGTAACTTAGAAGTTTTTAAATATGTAATATCGTACATTTATATCACACACTATACTTGTTGAATAGTAACTTAGAAGTTTTTAAATTCTTTACTATTCCCTTTATAATGTTATAAGCATAAGGTTGAATAGTAACTTAGAAGTTTTTAAATTTTCATAAAGTGCATAATTTTTATTAAAAAATTTTTGTTGAATAGTAACTTAGAAGTTTTTAAATAAATCAATATCCATTCTTACCAACTCTTTCAATAACTGTTGAATAGTAACTTAGAAGTTTTTAAATATTTTATCATTTTATCCAAATGTAACTACAGTACACGTTGAATAGTAACTTAGAAGTTTTTAAATTTCTTCAACCTCCATACTCCATCTTCCTCTTTGACAAGTTGAATAGTAACTTAGAAGTTTTTAAATATGGAAAATTTTTTAAAGCTTTAAATTCATTTTTATGTTGAATAGTAACTTAGAAGTTTTTAAATGTGCCTCAATTTGCTTTTCTGTATATAATAGAATATAAATTTATTAACTAAATATAAAAAACAGGCTAAGAATTTTTCAGCCTGTTGTTATGATATTAGCAGTTCCTAAAAATTGATTTTTAAAGAATAAGTATAAAATATCAGTATCTAAAGGATTGTATTTAACAATAACTTTTTTTCCTTCCAATGTGGTTAAAAAATTATTTGTATAGATAAAATTATTAAATCTTAAAGAAGACTTACTTATTTTTCTGCTGGCTTCCTGAAGAAAGACATCAAATTCACGAACATTTGAAATATTTTCTACCATTCCATATTTGAGTGTAAAGTCATATTTTTGATTATCTAAATAGATATATGAATCAAGAAAACTTTTCAAATTCTGATATGAAAGATTTTTATTATTTTGGTAATAAAATTTTTCTATATCTTCTTCTAGAAAAGAGATAAACTTTTTAATTTCTTCATTCTCACTAAAATATTCAGTTATTTTTATAGAAGTATTGTCATATATTTCTTTTAATATTTTTTTATTATTTATATTTTCAGAAGAAACTAAAATTTCTTGAGGCTTTATAAGCTTACTGGATTTATAAGATACTTTTAGCATACTTTCTCTAATAAAACTCAAAAGTGTATATATACTTGAAGTATTATAGTTCAAAGCATGATTGATGGGTTTTAAAGTAGCAGCATCTAGAGAAATTAATAATTGTGGAACTATCTTATGCTCACTTTCTTCTTCAGATACAAGTATGTATAAAGGAATTTCAAGAATGAGATAAACTTGATTTTCCTTTTTTATTTTTTTCATATGAAAATTTGAAGACTTATTAAAAAAACCATCTAAATTACTAACTATTCTATAAAAAGTAGGATAACTTATGTTATATTTATTTGAAAGTTTTTCTTTGCAAAAAGAATAAAGCTTTGAAATTTTAGTTTCCTTACTTTCACGACAAATTTGCTCAATATATTCCACTCCATCTTCGTCAATAGCTCTATATGAATCTTTATCAGTTCTTTGTTTTTTATCAAGACCTAATATTCCATTTTTTTTGTAAGCATTTACCCATCTTTTTAAAGTGGCATAAGAAATACCTGTTTCTTCTTCTATTTCTTTTAATTTTTTTTCTTTTCTTAAAAAAGGCTCAATTATTTTGAAACGTTGTAATTGTAATTCTTTTTCTGTATCCATTTGTTTTCTCCTAAAATATGAAATTAAATATTTGCTTATATAGATAATACTATATTTAAGAAAAAAATGCAAATCATTCTATTATGAATAGTTTTTTTTGAAAAAAGCTCATTTTATTTGAAAAAAACTTGACATTTTTTTGAAAAGATATTATCATTTCAATTACAGAGAATAAATAAAAATGGGTAAAAAAACAGGAGGAAAAATGAAGATTTTTGCAGAAGTACAAAAAATCGGAAAAGCATTGATGACACCAGTTGCTATATTACCAGCTGCTGGACTATTCCTTGCTTTTGGAAACAAATTACAATTCACACTGATGGAACAAGCAGGACAAGTAATATTCAGTAATCTTCCATTACTATTTGCAATAGGAGCAGCTATTGGTCTCGTAGGAGGAGATGGAGTAGCAGCACTATCAGCAGTAGTAGCAATACTTATCATGAATACTACAATGGGAATTGTATCTGGGGCTGCTGAAGGAATAGCAGCAGGAAATATGTCATATGCAATGGTATTAGGTATACCTACACTTCAAACTGGAGTTTTTGGTGGATTGATAGCTGGTATAATAGCAGCAGTATGTTACAAGAAATTTTATAAGACTGAGCTTCCAGCATTTTTAGGATTCTTTGCAGGGAAAAGGTTAGTACCAATAGTGACAGCAGTAGCAGCATTTATAATAGGGTTAGCAATGCCTGTTATATGGCAGCCTGTTCAAATAGGATTGGCAAAACTATCATATCTAGCTAATGAAACAAATACAAATGTGTCTACTTTTATATTTGGAGTAATAGAAAGATCTCTTATTCCATTTGGATTACATCACATTTTCTATGCACCTTTCTGGTATCAATTCGGAGAATATACAAATGCAGCAGGACAAGTTGTTAATGGAGATCAGGCAATATGGTTTGCTATGCTTAAAGATGGTGTTACTAATTTCTCTAGTGCCACTTATCAAGGAGCAGGAAAATTTCTTACAGGAAAGTTTGTATTTATGATGTTTGGACTTCCAGCAGCAGCTTTAGCAATGTATCAGGAAGCAAAACCTGCTAATAAAAAACTGGTAGGAGGAATACTATTTTCAGCAGCTCTTACTTCATTTCTTACTGGAATAACAGAGCCTTTAGAATTCTCATTTCTATTTGTTGCTCCTATTCTATATGGGATTCATTGCATATTTGCAGGACTTTCGTTTATGCTTATGAATATGTTTCATGTAAGAATTGGAATGACATTTTCTGGAGGACTTATTGACTATATAGCTTTTGGAGTTCTCCCTGGTACAAGTGGGTTTCAAAATAACTGGTATATGGTAATAGTAGTTGGATTATGTTTATCAGTAGTTTATTATTTTGGATTTAGATTTGCTATTAGAAAATTCAATTTAATGACTCCAGGTAGAGAGGAAGCAGTTGTAGAAAGTGCTTCAGCTTCTTCTGGTTCTGAAATTAAATCAGATGAACTTGCAGTGGGAGTTTTAGAGGCATTGGGAGGAAAAGACAATCTAATATCACTTGATTCATGTATAACAAGATTGAGAGTAGAAGTAAAAGATACAAAAATAGTAAGTGATCAGGAATTAAAAAAATTAGGAGCTTCTGGAGTATTAAAAGTGGGAGCTAATGGAGTTCAGGCTATTTTTGGTTCAAAAGCACAGTTCATATGTAATGATTTGAAAAAAATGACTGGAATTTAGGAAAAGAGAAGAACAGGATTGTCCTGTTTATATGGAAAGAAATTTTAAATTTTCTAATAGAAAAATTTGATATTAATTTTGTTTTTGAAACATGAGGAAGATAAAATTATGACAGTTTCATTGTTGTATTTAAGTAATTAAGAGTACTATATTTTCTAAATAGCTTAAATAAAAATGTTGAAAATAAAAAGGAGCTGCTCAAATAAATGATAAAAAATCATCAATTTGCAGCAGTTCCTAATTATTGAAAAATCACTATTTTTTTATCTTACCAGTCATTATAATTATAAATTTATGAATCATTATTCAATTTTTCCTTCTATCATCAATCTGATATCTAATCTCTGATTTAGAAACTTATTCAACGAACAAAAATATGTAGACTTATTAAAAGAAACTATATTTAAAAACTACCAAGTTATTATTCTATTCTAATAATACTTTTATATCTTAGCAAACTTTCTTCATTTAAAAACTACCAAGTTATTATTCTATTCTAATGATACTTCTATGTCTTAACATACTTTCTTCATTTAAAAACTACCAAGTTATTATTCTATTCTAAT
>OKRR01000474.1_pt1 | contig 46198 bp, 48 predicted proteins | sample 1601211 | NCBI WGS metagenome assembly OKRR01 (sample SAMEA3541525, study PRJEB24748) | human gut metagenome | biome: human gut; feature: human-associated habitat; material: faeces | place: China | collected 2012
ATTCCACGATTTAAATTTTCATCATCTTCAACCACGAGTATACCTGGCATAGCATATGCACCTCTCTTTATTAACTATGTATTTAAGTATATATCTCTTTCCTCAAACAGCAAAGGATATTTATATTCTATTGCTCCCGGTGTAATAACATCATCCGTTGATACATCTATTTTTATGGGCTGCTTCAATTTTTCAAGAAATCCCTCCATATAAATACGAATTCCCGGATAATCAAATTCATCCATAATTGTCTCCATGTTTACAATTTAAAATGATATATTATCTTCCAACTGTATTTCGCATATTTCTAATAGTATTCTTTTTAACTCTTCTTTTGAGAGAGGAAGTGCCTTTACTGTAGTGTCAATATCCATTGTTGTCCTTGAATTAATTCCAATTAGTGAAGATACCAGCATTCCACCTTTAAGAACAAACTGATCTTTATATTTCGATAATGAGACGCGTAAAATGCAGATTCCATCAAGATGTATGGAAGAACAGAAACATATTGTTGATGAGCTAAATTGTATTGTTAAAATTAAGGAACAACGTCAGCAGGAATTGCAGCTTTTAGACAATCTTATCAAATCCCGATTGAATAGTTACCTTTTATAATTCCAACGAATTTGTATTTAATAAAAATTCATACACATTCATGATTAAAATACCCTGATCATTATAAAATGGTTTTGGTGTATCAGATGTAATTACAATCTTCTTAAATGAATCATTTATTTTCAAAAAAGGACGAATCTCTTGTTCCATTTTTGCTTCGGTCTCCAGCATATACGCAGACTGGATATAATATTTTTTAGAACCCTTATTACAGATAAAATCGACTTCCAGTTGCTTTTTTACCGGTTTTGCATCTTTCCCCTTTTCAACAACAGTCAGATTGCCAACATCCACATGAAAGCCTCTCATTCTTAATTCATTGTAAATTACATTCTCCATAGAATGTGTCACTTCCATTTGCCTATAATGGATTCTTGAATTTCTGAGTCCAATATCCATAAAATAGTACTTCAATGGTGTACCAATATAGGATTTTCCCTTAATATCATATCTGTTCGCCTCTCCAATTAAAAAAGCATCCTCCAAATATTCAATATATTTCGTGATCGTTGTTGCTGTAATCTTCGAATTATTTACACTTTTAAATGTTTTCTGAAGTTTGTTAGGATTCGTCAACGCACCAATTGCAGATGCCAAAACATCAAGCAGTGATTCCATTTCTCCAACATTTCTGATTTTGTTTCGTTTCACAATATCACTGATATATGTTTCCTGAAACAGATTATCCAATAGATTCATTTTTTGCTCATCCGTTTCAGCTAATACCACCAATGGAATACCTCCATAAGTAATATATTCGTTCCATCCATCATATTTATTTCCATCATAACAACTCATAAATTCCGAAAAGCTCAAAGGGTACATATGAACCTCATCCCCTCTGCCTCCAAATTCAGTAGCTATATCTCTGGATAAAAACTTCGCATTACTTACCGTTACAAACACATCACAATTCTTCTTATCCGCTAAACCATTAAGCACGCTCACAAATTCATCCAGCAGTTGTACTTCATCTAAAAGAAAGTAATATTTTTCATCATCTTGAATCTGTTCCTTTGCCCAAGGATAAAAGCGTTTCGGATCTCGATATTCTATATTCTCAAATAAATCAAACGCGATTTCAATGATGTGTTTTTCATCCACTCCAGTTTCAAGCAGATGATTTTTAAACAGGGTTCGCAATAAATATGATTTTCCACATCTTCTTATTCCTGTTACAATTTTAATCAGACCATTTCCTTCACGCTTTATAAGTTGTTCTAAATAGTAATCTCTTTTAATTTCTTTTACCATAGCGTTTCCTCTAAAAGATATTTTAGTTATTATATCCCCAAATATCTTTTATTCTACCCAACGACTTGATACTATGCAATAGTCTATAAGATATTTTGGTTAATAAATACCTAAATATCTCTCAATCATATAGTTTTTCATTACATAAAAAAGCCCCCACATGCTCCTTATCGAACACGCAGGGACTTTCCTGTCATATGTTAAATTCTGTTATCCTTGCACACCAGGTGCGGGATCATCTATTCTTCTTTTTTCTCTTCCGGAGCAGCCTCAGTTGCTACTGCTGCATGTTTTTTGCGATAGCGGATAATTACCAGTGCCATGCAAAGTACTACTAATAATACTGTTACAACATCAATTGTCACGAAGAGTTTTGTCATATTTGACATTCCGCCATCATCAGTAGTATTTGTATAATAACCGCTGTTTGCGATTGTATACATAATGTTCTTGCATGACGTGCGAAGTGCGTTATTAAGTGTTGCACTTTCTGTATTTGTCAATTTATTGGATTCCTGATAGTTGAATCCGAGCATCAGGTCATTTCCAGCACGAACACAGTTGTCTGTGATCATGTATCCGTAGGAACCATCATAATCTGTGATGACCATTCCCTGGAATCCCCACTCATTACGAAGGATTGTTGTTAATGTGTCTTCATTTGTACATGCCGGAACGGTTCCGATCCAGTTGAAGGAAGACATTACTGCGATCTGTGTTCCGTCAAAATTCTTGATACATAATTCGAATGGTTTTAAGTAAATCTCACGGATTGCCTGCTCATTAGAATATGTAAGTAAGAATGCACATCTGTTTGTCTCCTGGTCGTTTAATGCAAAATGCTTGATGTAATTGTATGTGCCTTTTGTTGCCATCGCATTTACCTGGGCGGCTGCAAGTTTACCTGCAAGTACACCATCTTCTGAATAGTACTCGAAGTTTCTTCCTGCAAATGCAGAACGGTGTGTGTTCATTGCCGGACCGTATACACCATAGTTATTTACATCTGCATACTCCTGTCCCATTGCAAGTCCAAGGTCATATAATAAATCTGTATTCCATGTCTGTGCCATTAATACTTCTGTCGGATATGGTGTTCCATAAGTTCCTGTAATGAAGTTGTTAACTCCAGCAGGTCCGTCACAGTCACTTGTTGCAACTTTTCCTACAGAATCGATCTGAGCTGTCTGCCATCCACCAAGGTTTACAAGTAATGACATATCTTCAAAGCTCATCTGGTCTAATAACTGATCCCACATTGGATCATCATAAGCCTTGCCTGTTAAATCTGCTAATGTAAGTCCATTGTCAGATCCTAATGTTGGCATTGTATCTTCTGCATTATCATATGCTGTAGAGTCATAGTATGCTGTAGAGTTTGCTTCTACTTCTTTTCTTGTTGCATCATCCATTACATAAGCTTCTTCTGCCGGTGCAGCTGTAGCTTCTGCATAGTTTGCAAATCCGTCTGCTCTTGAAAGATATGTAACATTTCCTGCTGTGTAGTCATTTAACTGATTTGTTGCAGCTACATTATCTGTTGTACGTGCATTCTCGCTGTAATTGATATCTGAATCTACAGTAAAGTTTGCCTGATCTAATACTGTATGGGAATCAGATCTGACAGATACTGTGTATTCGCCGGCTTCAAGAATATATCCGCCGCCTGCTACTTTGATCTCATTTGCATCATAAGATGCCATATCTTCTTTATTGATCGTAAACTCAACTGTTTCAGATTCACCCGGTGCGATCTCACCTGTCTTTGCATAATCAATTAAGTTTACGGAAGCTTTCTCAATTCCGCCGTTTGTATAAGGTGGTGTAAAGTATACTTCTACAACATCCTTACCTGCAACATCACCTGTATTTGTTACAGTTACACTGAATGTTACATTATCGCCATTATCAGAGAAATCGTTCATTTTCTGTTCAAATGTTGTATAAGATAATCCATAACCAAATGGATATTTTACAACATCCTCATAGTTGATCACACCATCATCAGATGCTGTCTCATAATATTTGTATCCTACATAGATACCTTCTACATAATCAACAAAGGAAACTGTTCCTTCGTATGCTGTATCAGAAGCTGCGATCGCTTCTTTTAAATCATCTACATTGTTGTATGCGAATGCTCCAATATTGTTATAGTATGGAGTCTGTGTTAAATCTTTTACATAAGTATCGACTGTTTTTCCTGATGGATTCACAGATCCATTGATGATCTCTCCGAGTGCAGCCATACCTGTCTGACCTGTACCAGGTGCAAGGATCACTGCTCCGATAGAATCATAATTGTCTACCCAGTCAAGTTCCATTGGGTTGTTTGCGTTGATCACAACGATAACCTTACTGAATTCAGAGCAGACCTTATCAAGCATTGCTTCCTCTGTATTAGAGAGTTCAAGATAAGATTCTCCTGCATCAAAATCATCATAATCACCATTGTTAGTATAAGAAATATTTGTATATGCATAGTTTGCAGGATTTACAGAAACTTCATCTGCCACATTGTAAGTGCCATGGATAACAGAGTTCATGTCTGTAGGAAGATCATATCCTTCACCACCGCCACGGCTGATCACTACCATTGCTACATCAGAAAAGCTTTCTGCTTCGCCCATGACATCATCTGTATAATAATCTGCTGTAGGTTCCGGTAATGTGATATCAAAGGATCCGTCTCCGCCTAAAATTGTTGCAGCTGGTCTGTCTGCGCGGTAATCTGTGTACATTTTGGTCAGGGACTCATTTGTCTTATATCCTGCATCTGATAATGACTGTAAAATACTTACTACAGAAGATGTATCTGCAGAACCTGAACCTGTACCACCATAGATAGGGTTTGTAGATGCCCATCCGAATACGTTCATGGAATCCACATCACTGCTCAGAGGTAATAATCCATTATTCTTTACAAGAACCATACCTTCTTCGCCGACTTTTTTGATTACTTCATTACTTGCTGCTTTTGCTTCATCGGATACTGTTCCGCCACCGTTTAATACAACGGAAAGGTTTGTGTAAAGCGGTCCGTAGCAAACCATGTTTACCATGGTCACAAGTGCGAGTACCCATGCTAAGGAAGCTCCCCAGCGAACTAAATGTCTTTTTCCTTTTGGTGCAATAAAATGTGCAGCTACTAATAATACAATCAATACCAAAATAGAAATAAGGATTGCATAAATGTATCCGCTGCAGTTTGTTACATAAGTTGTAACATCTGCTTCACTGACACCGAGGCCTCCTAAAATAGGAACCAGAATTGAAATAATTAACTCGATCATTTCTAAATCCTCCCTTGTTTTCCGAAGGAAAATCCAATTTTACCATGTAAAATTTCTCCTCTGACGAGGAGAGGATTTATCCTCCCAAGATTTATTTTTGTCCGTTCCGGACTTTGTATCTATACTCTATCATAAAGTACTTTTCTTATGGAGAATTTGCATAATCTGCATTTTTTTTGCATAAACGGTATTGCACATTGTGAGTTTTAGACAAAAACAACGCCATGTTTTCATGCACAATGCACAAACCATAGCGTTATAAAGCAAAAATTGCGAATACTTATCCATACGTATTCTATTTGACACCGTTATCCGTTCTGCACTCCGTCAGATGCAGTTTTTTTCATCGGGATCAAAATCTTCAGATCAAACCAGTTTTCTTTTGTGTCAATACTGACTGCACCGTCGTATTTATTTACCGTATAGCGAATACTCTTGATTCCATAACCATGAAACTCTTTTTCCTTCTTGGTTGTCAGGAAACGCCCTTCTTTCACTTTTAAACTACCTTCGTAGTAATTTTCAAAACGTAAGATCAAAAAATTCTTCTGCTGGGACACAGTCACATGGATCAACCGCTTTTCCTTGTCTGCAATCTTAAGCTCACACTCAATGGCGTTATCCAGCGCATTTCCAAAAATACTGCAGATATCCATGATATCCATAAAATCAAGCAGCGTTCCGTCTGCCACACACGTAAATGTAATGCCATGCTTTGCACAGTACAAGCTTTTACTCGTAAGCACTGTATCTAGCACTTTATTTCCGGTCTTGTTCTGTGCTTCGTACTGCCTGATCTCATCTTCCATGTGCTTTAAAAACTCATTTCTTTTCTCCGGGTCAGTCTCGCTCCGAAGCACAGCGATCTGATGTTTTAAGTCGTGATATTTATAATTGATGAGATCGATACTCTCACGTGACTGCTTGTACTGCACATACTGATTCTGTAAAACATTCTGCACTGCTTCTAACTCCCTGCGCACACGGAGTTCGCCACACTGGATCAGATGCGCATACAAAACTGCAATTCCACCGAGATCAACGATCGTGCGGACATGACCGATTTCAAGCGCATATCCATCTGAAAATGCTCCTGTATTAGAAATAAAACTTAGATTGCTGACCGCAAATACCGCTATCACAATCAACGCTGCCGAAAAATATTCCTTGAGACTGATATTTAGTTTTCCATCTTTTGGCAAATGCTGCTGCAATAACTTCCATAATAAAAACGCAACTGCACCATAAACTGCTGCAAGCATAAGTACCTGCATTCCAGCACCCGGCAATTGTCTTGTCCAGATTGAGCATACAATCTGCCATTCCATAGATGCCATAAATTCTGCCACAACAAATGCGATCATACCAAAATATCCTGCATCCCGAAAATTCACATCACAGCATAAATGAATAAACCCTATCATTAGAAAAACTGCTATGATCATGCACGGTATCCAGAAATAAATTAACACATTACCCGTTGATACCAGAAAAGCCGACTGCACGATCAACATTCCTACTATAATTAATGCACTTTTCCACCACTCAAATCTCTTTTTCAACGGAAAAATAAAAATCAGGCAGGCAATCCACTCTGCAGCTGCCGTGTAAATTCGCGGAATATCCGGCATAAGATTATCGATCATTTCACAACCTCTCCCCAATAATTCGTCAGTGCTTCCATAAATTCTTTCTTGCGGGAGCGGCTTAAAAGCAACGGTTCACCCTTTACAACCGCACATCCATCCTGAAGTCCCTCAACATGCTGTAAATTAATGAGATAGCCTTTATTTCCACGGCAGAAGTTCAGTCCCTGCAGCTTTTCCTCGACCTCTTTCATCGTGCCAGCCGATTCATAGTCACCAAGGATCGTATGCAGAACCAGATTGTGCCCCTGACTTTCGATATAATAAATATTTGCAATATTGATCCGGACAGCGCCGCCCTTGATGTTCACAGTGATGACCTTCTGCTCACGTTTCTTCATACGACTGATCGCACGGTTTAATCTCTGCGAAAATGCAAAATATGACACCGGTTTTAACACATAATCCAGTGCATCCACCGCATACCCGCGGATCGCATACTGCGCCATATTCGTAATAAAAATAATGACAACCTCTGTGTCAACCTTGCGGATCTCCTCTGCCGCGGACATTCCATCCATGAACTTCATTTCCACATCCATCAGGATAATGTCAAACTGTGACTTATACTTATGTACGATCTGATCCCCGTCTGAATAAACGGTAATATTGAATACTTCTCCATTCTCCTTCTGATACTGCAGCAAAAACTCCTGCAGCTGCTTTGCGTACATAGCTTCATCTTCAACGATTGCAATATTGATCATCTGTGCTATCCCTTCTATATCAAACACATTTCATGCCCACTCATACATGCAATAATTTTATCACACAAAAAAAGAAAATACATCTGCTTTTTCGTTGACGCAAAATATTTTCCGTAGTAAAATTGTATCATTATACTTTTTTGGAAAGAGAGAGATAAAATGAGTATTTTCAAGAAAAAACTGACAGTGAACGAAGCAATCAACAAGGCTCACACTTCTGAGAACGCCATGTTGATCGACTGTCGTACCAAAGATGAATTTAACCACGGACATGTTGCCGGTGCGGTCAATATCCCATTGGATAAAATCACGAAAGACCGAATCTTAAGAAGATTCCAGGATAAGGAAACTTCTCTCTATATCATCGGCAGTTATAATTTCAGACCGGAAAAAGCGGTCAAAGCCTTTAAGAAACTGGGCTATAAAAATGCCATCTTCGGTGGAAACATGGAAGAGCATTATGGAATGTTGAAAAAATAAGTTCCTTCCTATCGCAAATGCATTTACATGGAAATCCATCCAAATGCATTTGCGACAGAGCTTAATAAAATGATTCCAGCAAAAATCGGACACAGATACTGTATCATAAACAGAAAGACTTTTCTTCTTTTGAATGTGCCGCCACCGTATGTCACTTCTTCTTCGATTCTCTTTACCCCGACAACCCTTGAAACAAAAAGACAGGTAGCAATTGCCGCAATCGGCATCATGACAGAGTTCGTCAGGAAATCAAAAAAATCCAAAAACTGCATGCCAATGATCTTCACATTTGCCAGAGGTCCGTATCCGAGCGAAGACAGACTTCCCAGTGCGATCATGATCACGCCACAGAGCACCGTAGATTTTTTCCGGCTCCACCCAAGTTCATCTTCAAACGTGGATACCGCACTTTCCGTCAGTGCGATTGAACTGGTAAGTGCCGCAAAAAGTACAAGCAAGAAGAACATTACTCCCGCAAAAGTTCCAAATCCCATACTTGCAAAAACTTTTGGGATTGTAATAAACATCAATGCCGGTCCAGCCTGTAATGTGTCCGGATCTCCGCCAGAGAACGCAAACACCGCCGGAATAATCATTAGTCCAGCCATAATTGCAATTGCTGTATCAAAAATTTCAACATTCTTTGTAGACTCTTCAATGGAAGTTTCTTTTTTCATATAAGAACCAAATGTAATGAGAATACCCATCGCAATCGACAGCGAATAAAACATCTGCCCCATGGCTGCCACAACGGTCATCCATGAAAAGTTACTGATATTCGGCACAAGGAAATATTTCACACCAGCCAAAGCCCCTGGTCTTGTCACAGAATAAATTGCAATGATCACAGACAACACAACAAGTATCGGCATCATGAATTTGGAGACACGCTCGATTCCATTGCGCACACCCGCATAAATAATCGCCAATGTGATCACAGAAAAGATCACAAAGCATATTTCCGTGGAAAATCCATCTGAGATAAATGCAGAAAAATAACCATCTTCTGCAACTGTCTGCGCATGTCCTCTGACATACTCAACCAGATATTTTAAAACCCATCCGCCGATCACCGAATAATATGGCACGATCAAAACCGGAATGATTGCATTGATCCAGCCTCCCAGACAAGACAAATGTGATTTTCCAAAGGAAGCAAATGCTCCTACCGGACTTTTTTTCGTCATACGTCCCAACGATGTCTCCGCCATGATCATCGTATAGCCAAAGGTCAATGCCAGAATGATATAGATAAGCAGGAAAATACCTCCGCCGTATTTGGCTGCCAGATATGGAAACCGCCAGATATTCCCCAATCCCACGGATGCTCCGGCTGCTGACAGCACAAAACCGATTTTTCCTGAAAAAGAACTTCTTTTTGTCGTTTGATTTTTCATAATTTTCTCCCCTGATTTCTATTTTGGAACATACTCAGAATATCATAGGGAGTAGGGAATTACAATATTGTGATAATCTCTTTTATCCAAGCAGAGAAGTATAAATTTCGCGATCCAAATCCTTGAACACATTAAAAATAATCCGGTAGATACACCTTTGGATGACAGCCCTTCTCACACTGGATCTCACCGTAATCGCCCTGCGTTGCAAAAATGCGTTCCTCTGCACGTCCGGCAGATTTTTGTAAATATTTTAAATAATGCGGTGAAATACAATAAACCGAATGGTAAGATTCATGTCAAACTTGAAAGTGGTGCCTGTGATGGACGGACTGGAAGCCTGCAACGTAATCTCGTCCAATGGTTTTGCAATTTTCGTTCCACCAGTGCCACGTGCCACCTCAAGCAGTCCTGCTGCCTTCAACTGTGATAACAGTTTTCGAATAATGACCGGATTCACGTTCGTGCTTGCCGCAATAAAATCGCTCGTCACTTTATATTCATTTTAAAAGGTGTCCGCACACATAAAAAGGTGCACCGCCAGAGTAAAACTACTTAAAATCTGCATAAATTGTCCTCTTTTTCCATCTTACTTCAAATAATCTGCCAGTTCTTCACAACGCTCCATGGTAAGCTCTGCCATCTTAAGACTGCTGTCCATCTGTGCCGAAGATCCATCGTTTTGATCCAGGATTTCGTTGCCTGCTGCTTCTTTGTCTGCAATCCATTTTCTCTGCTCAGTGAGAATCTCATTGAACTTTTCCTCACTTGTATTGTATTTTACAAGATTCCAGATTTCATTTAAGCAGGAATCGCTGATATCATACATCTGCATAGCGTAGTCGTCCATTCGGGACTGTAGAGTTGCTTTTTTTAGCTCCTCCTCTGCTGCATCATAGGATGCTTGATAAGTATTTAATGTACTCTGCGCTTCCTCATATGGTGTCTGTCTTTCGTAGGAATAAATTCCATACCCCATTTCTTCATTTACAATAATTGGAATCGTCAACGTATCCTGCGTTCCTTCCTCGCCATCGTCATTTGCCCACCGTACCCAGAAATATACATCTTCTGACAGATCTCTCACCGGTGCCCCCGGAAGATACACTTTAAAGATGTCCGTTCCTTCCAGACCATAAACATCTGTATAAATATACTTCACTCCATCTGCAATTTCTTCTTTTCCCGGAGTCTCATCATAGGTAAGATTCTCCATTTTCATCTGGTAAGTATAATCATTGATTTTGGTCAGGTCAGTAAATTTTCCTGAAAAGCTGCAGAGATACATCGTTCCATTCTCATAGTCATCCCCGGTGTCTCCCATATCAGAATCATGGTAAGATCCCTTGAAAGAGCCATCTTTTTCAATTTCAAAATCGGTAGACCATCCACCTGCTCCACTGCAGAATTCGAATGAATATTTTGCAAGATCCGCGAATGTCAGATTACCACTTTGGTTTTCGCTTGCATTTTCTGCACTGTCGCTGCTGCCTTCCGTATCATCGCTTCCGTGATTTTCCTCTATGTCACCCTGAATAGTGTCAGATGTTCCCTGACTGTCCTGATTCTGATTCTGCGCTTCCTGATCTGCCATATTTTTTGACGCATCCGGTGTCTTGGAACCTCCACACGCAGCTAATGATGCAAGCAACAGTCCTGTTATTGTAAGTATTATGAATTTGTTTTTCATTATTCCGTCCCTTTTTCTATCGTTTTCCGATAACCTGATTATTTACAATATTTTTTCTGCTTTGTTCTTAATTAATTCTAAGGTATCTTAATATTGACCTTATAGGGAATCATTTTATCATTTCATTGTAGGAATAGCAATTATTACATCTGTTCGTTTAGGGTTGTTTCACGAATGCATCTAAACTCTCTGACCAATCCTTATCTATATATTTCAAACCATTTCTAAACAATTACCCTTTTTTTACTAAAAATGCGCAAAATTCCCCTATCGTCGGTATCACCATTTTTTTTGGTATGTTATAATGCATTTATCAGAGGTGCGCTATTCCTCTGAACGCATATTTTTCTATCAGAGTCAGGTCGTCATTGAATTGGTCGCGCATTTCAGTTGGACCTGATTCTGTTTTTTCCCGAAGAATCGCAATCCGAAGCAGATTATAGGCTATTTTTCTTATGACAGCCAGATTATTCTTGCTTTTTCCTGCCGAAGATCTGTCCTCTCTGAAAAGGTCGTCCAATACATAGTGCAGGCTGTTTTCTATTTTCCAGTGATTTCTTTTGATTTTCAGGGTTTCCTGTGCTGACATTTCTCTGCTGGAGATCAGTCCCACCTGATGAATGTCGTCTGTAAGATCGTCTCCAGTCGTTATCCGCGGTCTTCTGACAGTTCCATTTTTTATGAAATCTTCATAAGCAGGAGTTATATCTTTCCCATCCTTATCTTTCCCATCCTTATCTTTCTCCATCGGAATCCTTATCTGTTCAAGCCATCCTGCCGTTTTTATTTCCTTCTGTTTTTTACAGAGGGTGATCAGATCCGTGTTATGGCAGATCTGCATTGTCCTGTATTCCATCCGGCTCCGGTTCTTTTCGATGGTTTTAAAAACATCATAAGAATCCATCTGTTTTTCATATGTCACGGTCTGACCGGGATGCGCAGTTATCCGTTCATTTTCCTTTCCCAGTTCCGCGAACATTTCTTTTGTTTCCTGATATGTCAATGGATTTCCTTTCTTTACTGTCAGAAGATAATCAGCCTCTTTTTCATTGAGTGTATCTATGACAGACTGGACTGTTCCGATTGCATCTATTGTAACAAGGCTTTCCTGGATATTTAGCAGCTTCAGCCGTTTTGGGATGGCAGTGATCTCATTTTCCTTTTCTGCAATCGGAAGCTGCGCTATTACAAGAGCTGTAGCTGTATCGATCACATTCAGTATATATGGTGTTTTCCTGTTCCTGATCTTTTCCGTGCTTCCACGCAGTGCCTTTCCATCTATTGCTATGTTTATTCCCTTTGTATTTAGGATTCCCGTCATCCACTCTATAAATGCCAGACAAAAAATTTCTTCATCTATGTTCCCGAGGATCCTTGATACTGTTGCTGGTGATGCGATTCCGTTCTTAAGCTCCAGATGTTGTCTTAAAAAGTCTATGTGATTCTTGCACCATTGCAGACATCTGCGGACGGAATCCCTTCCTGCCAGATAACCAGCTGCGAGATAAGTCAGAATCTCTGCATGATCATGTTTTGTCTTCCTTCCACATCTCGGATCTATCACCATGTGCATGTAATAGACTAGTTCCTTTGCGTCTTTATTTATGCTCCAATGATACAGAAATCTTTTTCAACAGCTTCATCTGCTCGTCTGTAATCTCAGAGACAAAGACATGGTTCTCTATGTAAACAAGATAGACGCTTTTCAGGATTTCAAGACTGTTGAATTCCACGCCATACCTTTTATAAAACCTTCGTGAGAGCATCCCTGCCTGACTGGCAGCCGAAAAAGACAGTTCATCCTCTCCTTTAATGTCCATGTCCACTGAAAGATATGATTCCGGTGACGCCTTCATGATCATGCATGCTAATTTATCTTCCCACCCTTCGCCGACTGCTTTTTTCCAGTCATCCGGGCAGGAATCCCATACTGCTTTGGAAAATCCATACTCTTTTACCTTAATGGATGTCGTGGCAAGCTGCTGTCTTTTACGCTCAATAATTCCATCCGGGGTAATGATGCCTATATATGTATCAACTGGCTGGGGATATTTTTTGCCCGGTACTCTTTTTGAAGTTCTCTTATAGAGGTAGTAGGTATTCCCTATCTTTTTTACAGTGGTTCCCTTTATTCGTTGCTGCTGCACCCATTCCGGATATACTTTTTCATTCTTCATATAAAATCCTCCTTTCATGTAGGGGTATACTATACTCATACTATAATTCTATTATACCTCTACGAAAAGAAAAAGACCAGTAAATCAGCAATTTTGTATAACTGCAAATTTACCAGTCTTTTCAAGTACTTCTGCCTTGTTCAATTTTCATTCATGAAACAACCCTAAGCTTCTTATAGATTGCAAGATCCTCATCCTTAAACACATTAAACACGACCTTCATCCGGCTTCCTGTTTCCTTATAATAGTTCTGAACAGTTTCCACTGCGATCTCTGCCGCGCGCTGATTCGGGAACATGAATACTCCGGTGGAAATACAGCAGAAGGCAATGCTCTTCACTCCATTTTTTTCTGCAAGTTCCAGGCAGGAACGATAACAGGACGACAAAAGTTCCTCATGCTTCTTTGAAAGCCGCCCCTGCACAATAGGTCCTACCGTGTGGATCACATATTTGCAGGGAAGATTATACCCCGGTGTGATTTTTGCCCTGCCTGTCGGTTCTTCGTGTCCCTGCGCCTGCATGAGCGCATTGCACCGAAGCCGCAGTTCGATTCCAGCTTTTGTATGAATGATATTATCGACGCAATTGTGCATTGCCCGGAAACAGCCACACATCTGGCTGTTGGCAGCATTTACGATTGCATCCACTTTTAACGCCGTAATATCTCCCTGCCAAAGGTAGATCCGCTCATCCAAATCCGTTGGGCAAAGATCTGCAATATCTGTAATGCCGCTTTTTTCATTTTCCTCTGTCAGATACGCATCCTGAATTGCCTGAAACTCCTCACTGATCGGTTTTGGCATCCGCACATTCATCAAAGAACGCAGTAAATTTTTCTGTTCCTGTTCATTGTCAGGTATCTGATAATCTTTATAATAGCTGTCTTCCTCTAATAACTTCTGGATCAGCCATGTTCTCTGTTCGTCATGTTTCATTGCGCCAGCTCCCTTCTCTTTTTTGTCATCTGATGTCTTCAGATTCAGGTTTATTCAGTTTCCTGTACAGCCTCTATTCCTTGCATTAAAATCAGCCCAGCCTGTCATACAATTCTTTCACTGATTTTTCCATATCTGCATTAATGCCAATAGCCCGGTTTCCAAGGCTTTCCGGCACAACCGCCTCATCCAGATTCAGACGGATCAGTGTCGCCTTTTTATTCTCCTTCGCCATTTTTTCAAAAGGCAGGCGGATGATAACAGGTGTGTTAAATCCAACCCCAAGCTCTAGCAAAACAACTTTTTTCCCGGAAAGATGATCCAGAAAGTCCGCATAGCGGTCTACTGCCTCGTGCCAGTCCTCATCCTCCACAAAATAATTGTCACAGCGCAGGTGCATAGCCATATTGCCTCCGCACACCGGACATTTTGGAACCATGTAAGTCGGAATGACACAGTCTTTTCTCGCCTGATCCATTTGCCGGAATATCTTTTCTGCCTGATAAACCTTCGGATGACAACCCTTTTCACACTGGATTTCTCCATAATCGCCCTGTGTTGCAAAAATACGTTCCTCTGCGAAACCGGCTTTCTGGAATTGATGATCTACATTTGTCGTCAGTACAAAGTAATCTTTCTTTTCTACTATTTTATATAACTGCTCATACAAAGGCAACGCCGGTGGCTCAAACCGGTTCATCATACTGTGTTTCGACCAGTAGCCCCACTTTGCCTCCTGTGTCGGAAATGGATAAAATCCTGCTGCATACATATCAGACATATACATCGCACCATATTTCTGGATGAATTCCGCAAAATTATCCGTAAAACGTTTTCCGCTGTACTTAAGCCCTGCTGCCGCAGACGCTCCGGCTCCTGCGCCGATGATGATACAATCTGCCTCTTTGATCGCATCCGCCGCCATTTTTATCTGTTCTTCATATGGTGTTTTTTGAAAAATGTAATCATTTGCCGGTGTGCTGCAAAGAAAACTCTGCCAGTCCACATGACCGATTCTGATATGTTTCATCTTGCATTTCCTCTTTCTATTTAGAACTGAACCATTTGCCAGTACTTTTTTCCTTCTCATAAATGCGTCCGAAAAACACGTTTACCTTTTAATAATGGCACGTTTCGGACAGATTTCAAAACATTTTCCACAATGCAGACAATGTTTCTGATCGATTTCCACAGGTTTCTTTGAAATATCAATGCATTTCTGTGGACAGACCGAATAACATAATTTGCATCCGATACATTTTCCGGTGACAAAATATCCGTTTTTCTTTTCCTCCGCATCGCCAATGATGATTGTCTCGCGCACAATATGCGACGGATCACTGATGTCAAAATATTCTCCCTGCGCCTCATACAGACAAAATACTTCGAGCGCATCTCTTGTATCTCCCGGATAAATCTGCTGCATGTAAGTATTTTTTTCAAATATTTCGTCTAATTTTTCACTGCCGATGTTTTTTATCTTTCCACGGAGGGAAACTGCCTTTTTGTCTTTGGTTCCGGACAATGCAAGGAATTGCTGCTCCATAAGCTGCTGGTAAAAAGCCTTTCCTTTGGCAGTCAGAAAATAAACTCCATTTTCGTCATACAGCATCATATCGATCGCGCGTGTCTGCGGACGACCGTCTTCGCCGATCGTTGCTGCTGTCGTGGAATGTATTTCTTCCACAAGTATTTTTACATATTTCATTCCCTGCATATCGTTTTGTCCCTTTAGATAATTGCAAAACTCTAATTTATGTTTCGCAATTATCTAAGTTTTGTCCTTTCCCCAAATAGTTTAATTAGAATTCGTAAGGTGGATTTCCAGAGAAATCAGCGATCACACCGTGTGGATTTTCTAGATAGAATACCTCAAAAATTGGGTTGTCTGCTGTCTGGTACTGTCCTTTTACAATTGGATTTGCCATAGTAGCTTCTTTTACTTCCATGTTGTTCTCGAAAACTGCTTTTCCGTGAAGTCTGATCCATGCGTATTCCGGAGAAGAAACAGAAACTTCGATTTCTGGATTTTCCTGCATATCCTTATAAACATCTTTTGTGTTGTTTGTGCAGAACCACAGTTTTCCGTCTTTCTCAAAGCAGAACATGAATGGACGGCATTTTGCCTTTCCGTCACGTCCAACGGTTGCTAAATACTGTACTGGGTTTGCTTGTAAAAATTCTACTACTTTCTTCATGATTGTACCTCCAAAATTTTGTTTTATGGTTTGAAATATTTGATGTAACTATTACTGTTACATCTTTCATGTTGGAATATATCATGCTCTCGTTGTAATGTCAATGATTACATCAAAACTTTTTTAAAATTTATACTCTTTCCACTTTTATCTGGAAATCACCGCAGTGCTCATTCTCGTTATCTCACCAGCTCTGATCCGCTGGAAAAGGCATAAAAAAGAGGTACAGACGTCTCCACTGTCTGTACCTCTTTTTTATGCTAGATACTTGCTAAGATCATCCCTCACGTCCTGCAATGTGATCGACGCAAGTTCCAGCTCCATGGCATTCTGCACACGCATCAGTTTATCATCGAGCACATTATGGATGTTCCTTCCCACCGGACATTCTATGTTCGGATTCTCATGAAAATGAAATAATGTCTCATTCTCCACGCACTCCACTGCCCGGTAAATATCTAAAAATGTGATCTCTGATAATGGTTTTGCGATCTTTGTTCCGCCTGTGCCCCGCGCCACTTCGATCAGCCCTGCTGCCTTAAGCTGCGATAACAATTTCCGGATAATGACCGGATTCACATTCGTGCTCAACGCGATAAAATCACTTGTCACTTTATAATCATTTTGAAATGTATCCACGCAGGCAAAAAGATGTACCGCCAGCGTGAATCTGCTTGAAATCTGCATAATATTTTCTCTCTTTTCTTAATTTTTCTTCACGGCTTATTTCAGATATTCAATCAATTCCTTACAACGCTCCATGGTAAGCTCTGCCATTACTTGACTGCTATCCATCAGCGCAGAAGATCCACCATTATTTTCCATGATCTCATTACCTGCCGCTTCTTTGTCTGCGATCCATTTCCTCTGCTCATTAAGAATCTCATTGAACTTTTCTTCACTTGTATTGTATTTTACAAGATTCCAGATTTCATTTAAGCAGGAATCACTGATATCATACATCTGAATGGAGCAGTCGTTCAGCCGGGACTGTGTGGTTGCCTTTTTGAGTTCTTCTTCTGCTGCATCATAGGATGCCTGGTACGTGGTCAGCGTGCTCTTCGCTTCTTCATATGGTGTCATTCGCTTGTAAGAATAAATTCCATATTCCATTTTCTCATTCACAATGACAGGAATCGTCAGTGTATCCTGCGATTCTTCTGCACCATTTTCATTTGCTGTACGCACCCAGAAATACTCTTCCTCTGACAGATCACTCACCGGTGCACCCGGAAGGTACACTTTAAACGTATCCGTTCCTTCCAGACCATAAACATCTGTATAAATATACTTCACACCATCTGCGATTTCTTCTTTTCCCGGAGTCTCCTCATAGGTAAGATTCTCCATTTTCATCTCATAAGTGTAATCATTGATTTTGGTCAATCCGGTAAAATTTCCTGAAAAGCCGCAAATGTACCTCGTTCCATTCTCATAGTTTTCCCCGGTGTCTCCCATGTCAGAATCATGGTAGTTTCCCTTGAAAGAGCCATCTTTTTCAATTTCAAAATCGGTAGACCAGCCACCGGCTCCACTGCAGAATTGAAACGCATAATGTGATAAATCCTCGAAGGTTAAATCTCTGCTCTGATTATCTGCTGTTGTATTGAATGTATTCTGATCTGCATTCGATGTTTTCTCGTTTCGGCATGCAGCTAGTGATACGAGGAGCAATCCTGCTATTGTAAGTATTATGAATTTGTTTTTCATTATTCCGTCCCTTTTCTTTTGTCGTTTTCCAGATGACCTAATTATTTACAATCCATTTTACCATTTCATCGTTGGAATAGCAATTGTTACATCTGTTCATTTTCTGGCAGAACTCTTTCTTGACTTTTTTCCAAAAGTTCGTTTACCATTATTTTATTACTGCTGAACCATACTCGTTTTCGTATAAAAATTTTATGTTCTATTTTACTCTGGAAAGGTGGGAGCCAATTATGATCTTACAGACAGGCATGAGAACCGACATTCCGGCATTTTATGCGGAATGGTTTACAAACAGAATAAAGGACGGTTACGTTCTTGTACGCAATCCCTACAACCCGGTGCAGGTGACAAAATACCGCCTCGATCCGACATTTGTAGACCTGATCGGTTTTTGCTCGAAAAATCCAGCTCCTATGCTACAATATATGGATTTATTAAAGCCTTTCGGCATGTATTGGTTTGTCACGATCACGCCTTACGGCACCGATATCGAGCCTCATGTTCCGGATAAGGAAAAAGTGATCGACAGCTTTTTAGCGTTATCTGAAATCGTTGGTCCCGATGCTATGGCTTGGCGCTATGACCCAATTTTTCTGGATGAGACATACACGGTGGACTATCACCTGAAAGCATTTGAACATATAGCAGCCCGCCTTTGTGATGCTACGAAAACCTGTGTGATCAGTTTTATCGACCTGTATCAGAAAGTAAGGAAGAATTTTCCGGAAGTACGAAGTGTCGGTAAAGATGACCGTATTTTTCTCGGAAAAGAAATGATTGAAATTGCAGCCGCGCATGGTATGACAGTGCGCCCTTGCGGAGAGGGAAACGAGCTTGCTCCTTATGATGCCGATTGCAACGGATGTATGACACAGCAAGTTTATGAAACCGCCCTGCATACTTCCCTAATCTTTCCCAAAAAACAGCCACTTCGTAAAGAATGTGCCTGTTTTCTCGGAAACGATATCGGGGCTTACAACACCTGCCCGCATCTGTGCCGCTACTGCTATGCCAATTATGACGAGCAGACAGTACGACAGAACTATGCAAATCACGATCCGCACTCGCCTTTTTTGATTGGGAATCTGCACCCGGAGGATGTGATTCATGAGGCTGTGCAGAAAAGCTGGGTGGACGGGCAGATGCGGTTGTTTTAAATATATTTTTATTTTGAAAGAATAGCATATTTGTTATATCCCCCAATGACAATTGTTGATTAAATTTCCATTCTCCCTTCCATCACGGTTCTTAGCGGAAGTTTACGACTACTCAAGATTTTCCGTCTTTTTAGAACTTTTCGTGTATTTCGCATCTTTAAAGCAGTCCGCTACTCTAAAAGTATTGATATCATAATCACTATGTTATCTGCCATATTTGGTATTGCAATCGTAGCATTGCCTGCCGGTATCATAACTGCCGGATACATGGATGAAATTAATAAAAATAAAGATAATTGAAAATATTTCCATTGACAAATAACTTTGTCTTTCATAGAATATAAATGAAAATAATGTTCGCCCACCGTTAGCGACTCATAAATAAACGGCTCGAAAATAATGTTCGCCCACCGTTAGCGACTCATAAATGAACGGCTTGAAAATAATCCCCTTCACTTTTTAGCGAAGGGGTTCTTACTTTATATGGAGAATAATATGGAAATAATTCAAGGATATGCCTATCATATTAAAGATACTTATTTTGACTATGTACAAGATAAGTATTTATTACAAAATAAAGAATCCGGTCATTATAGACCTACTTTATACTGCATAAAAGATGAGCTTACAAACCTATATTGGATGATTCCAATTTCATCACAATATGAAAAATTCTCATCTATCCGGCATAAAATTTTAGAAAAAGGCAAACCTTGTAAGGGCATTATTTTAGGTGAATTTGATAGCCAAAATGCGGCTTTTCTTATCCAGAATATGTTTCCTGTAACCGAAAACTATATTGATCACATTCATACAAAAAATGGTAACCCAGTTCCTGTAAAAAGGGAATTACAACGTGTAATTCGTAAAAATGTTAAAAGCTTTTTAGCTTTAAATAAAAAAGGGCTCAAAGTTACTTTCACTGATATTACACGACTAGAGCAACTAATGCTTAATCAACATTAGTTCTCTTTCTTTAATATCTCCCAAATATCCCCATCCACACAAAAGGACTGATTTTCAATCTCTAGCGGGCAGTAAGCCTGCCCATAATTCAGGCAGATATAGGTCACATTGGGATTTTGCGCCGTCATCTGCCAGAATGGATATTTTATAATTCCCGGCGTATTATACCCGACACCAAGTTCCACAAAAACTACTTTCATATTCTGATGTCGTCTCAGAAACAGTTCATACCGCTCAAATGTCCGCTTTCTTCTTTTCTCATAATAAAATCGCTACACGATCTCTGATCAATGTTTTCAGTTCATCCCTTTGCGCTTGAGGCAAATAGGATTCATCCACAAGTGACAACATTTTATTTTCTAATGCACATAATTTTTCTATCATTTTTTCTGCTGCGTTTGCAGGAATATCACATACTTCTGCTAATATTTTAAATTCTTTTTTATGAATATTTCTCTTCTTTCCATTAATAGTAAGTGCCATCTGTTCTTTATCTTCCGGCATAATTACATTTACAGGAAGCATATCATATGCGTTTGATAATTGAAACCTTCTGTTTCCCGGTTCAGTTTCTCTTAACGAAAAATTTTTCAAATGCATATCCGAATTTCCAATGATAAAAGATCCCACAACCCGTAAGTATAATTCTGATAAATCTAACCCTGGTGTAATAGAATACTTCTTTATGATTCTTCCGCAGTTTTCATAAGACCCTTTGTATTTATCCTGCGTTAAGCGATTCGATAGCTGGCAAAAATCTTCCATTGCATATAATTTTATCTCATTTTTTTCAATATCGCGATCTACTCTCTTTGTAATATAAGCGTACTCATCATTTATTTTTATCAGTGCATGCGGCACTGTCTGGATTCCCATCAACTCTGCCAGACGCATTGCCAGGTCTTCAAATTCAGGCATATAATCAAATTCTTCTGCCTGTGGCTTTAAAATATACCCTGTTGGATAATCTACAGTTGTAAGTCTTGCATTCGTGTCACTGGACAAATGCAAGGATAGTTTTTTTTGAACTCCTGGTACTGTAAGTCCCTCATTGACAGTCTCATTTGCGAGCCTTTCCAATTGTTCCTTCGTAATATCTAAAAAGGGCATTTCTTCTGTCATAAAAAACGATTTCACACATTTTTTATGCCAGCTCCACTCCTTTTCCGCATTAGAAGCATTCTCCCTTATTGTTTTTCCACAACATAGACATTTCATTCCTCTTCCCCATTTCTTATATTGACATCTCCAATACAATCCCTGCATACCGACAACAGCAATCCAAATCTGTCATTCTGATTGATTTTCCAGTTACGGCTTACAACACCAAGGAGCCATCCTTCTGGAATTAACCCATCAAAAAAAGGAAATAAAACTGTCGCTTTATAAGCCTCTTTTTGTAATGGCAGCGTCAAACTTACAGATACTGCATCTTCTCTTTTCAAATAATCCTCATTATAAGAAAACTCATATCCTTCTTCTGTTTCAGCTATTGTTCCGGCAAAAATTTTTTGAATATAAACATATCCTTTTCTATATTCTGACTCCACTTGTTATTCCTCCTTTTCTCCCGGTACAGCTTCTTTCCCGAACATTGCCAATGCCTGATTTACTTTGTCCATACGCACAGTTTCCTTTCCCTGTTCTAATTCTCTTACAAAACGTAAGCCTAATCCTGATCTCATGGCAAATTCTTCCTGTGTTAATCCAGCTTTTTTTCTTTCTTCTTTTATATAATTTCCAATTTTATTCATATCAATCATAATACTCCCGTTCGGGTATGATTTTATATGTACATTGTACTGTTCAGCATCCTCTTTTTCCTTTGTTTTGCGAGTTTATTCTAACACAAAGTTTTTTGGAATGCTATAGGTGCGGGATTTTTGCATTTTTATCGCAAGATACACGTTGCCCCGGATTTATTTTCATCGTATAATGATTATATTCATTTATATACATGAAGCAACGTTTCACGGAGGTTTTATTCCATGGGAATTTATTTAAATCCTGGTACGGATGGATTTGTAAAAACGATCAATTCTGAAATTTATATTGACAAAACCGGTTTATTAAATTATACCAACCGCGTCATAAATACTTTGCAGGGATATATCTGCGTCAGCCGTCCGAGACGCTTTGGAAAATCTATTACTGCTTCCATGCTGGCTGCTTACTATAGCTGCGATTGCGATTCCAAAAAGTTGTTTTCTCCCTTTGAAATTGCCAAGAGCTCCGTTTTTGAAACTTATCTGAATCAATATGACACCATTTTTTTGAACATGCAGGAATTTATGAGCCAGAGTCATAATATGGATGATATGCTTAAACTTATTCGCAAAAGTGTTCTTTGGGAACTGTTAGAAAAATATCCTGATTATCGTTACTTTGACAACACCAATTTAACCCGCACGATGCAGGACGTTTACAATAAATCCAAGCGGCCATTTGTCGTAATTATCGATGAATGGGATTGCATTTTTCGTGAATTAAAAATCGGAAAAGATTCTCAGGAAAAATACCTTGATTTTCTCCGTGATCTTTTAAAAGATAAACCTTATATTCACCTTGCATATATGACAGGTATTCTCCCAATCAAAAAATATGGCACTCATTCTGCTCTCAATATGTTTGATGAATTTTCCATGTTAAATCCGGGACCACTTGCTCCGTATGTCGGATTTACAGAAGACGAGGTTGCTGCTCTCTGCCAAAAATACCAAATGGATTTAGATGAAATCAAAAACTGGTATGACGGCTATTCTTTTTCCGGTGCTCCTTCTGTATACAGTCCAAGATCCGTTGTCAATTCCATGCTTTTAGAAAAAATTGGAAATTACTGGAATCAGACAGAAACTTTCGAAGCACTTCAGGTTTATATTGATATGAATTTTGATAGCTTAAAAGATGATATTTTAAGTATGATCGCTGGAGAATCTGTTCCTGTAAATACTGGAAGCTTTATAAATGATATGACTACTTTCCGAACAGAAGATGATGTACTTACACTTTTAATCCACCTTGGGTATCTCAGTTATGATAGCGTTAACAAATGCGTATTCATCCCAAATGAGGAAGTCCGTACAGAATATATTAATGCTGTTTCTGTCTCTGACTGGGGCGAAATATCCAAAGCACTCAAAAATTCTTCAGATACATTAACCGCTATCTGGCAAAATCGTCCGGTTCAGGTTGCAGAAGGTATCAAACAGGCTCATTTTGAAACATCTCATCTTCAGTATAATGATGAAAACGCCTTAAGTTACACGATATCTCTCGCACTTTTTGCCGCTCGTAATTTCTATACAATTTATCGTGAACTTCCAACCGGAAAGGGATTTGCTGACCTTGTTTTTCTTCCAAGGAAACGTTTTCCTGAAAAGCCAGCACTCCTTGTAGAATTAAAGTGGGATAAATCTGCTACCGGTGCAATTACACAGATCAAGGAAAAAGAATATGTTCAATCCTTGGAAGAATATCATGGAAATCTGCTTTTGGTCGGAATTAATTATGATGTGAAAACAAAAGAACATGAATGTGTGATTGAACCTTATGTAATATAATAAAATATAGCTTCTAAGTTCATTTACTATTTTATATCTAACAATTCACAAAAAAAATCCCGAACGGATGCAATCTATTTTTCAACAAATGCACTCCCGTTCGGGTATCATTCTTTTCTAATCCAACAGATTATTTAACGCATCCAGTCCATCTGCACTGATAGCAGCCTCATTTTCCTGCTGGATCTGTAAATATACTTCTTTTCGATAAATTGGTACATCCTTTGGAGCAGAAATACCGATTTTGATCTGATCCCCGCGAATCTCTAATACTGTGATTTCAATATTATTATTGATCACTAAGGCTTCGCCTTTTTTTCTTGTCAATGCCAGCATTTCTATTCACCTGCCTTTTCTTTTCTACTTTTCAGCAGGTCATAAATTTTATAACGTACCGGCAGATCATCTTCCACGATAATCTGCGCCCCTCTATTGTTGGACATATTGATAATAATTGGAGCTTTCAGGTTAATCGACATATCCTGAATATCCTTTGGGACTCTGACGGTTGTAAGTACAAAGGTGTCTTCCTGTTTCATATCTCCCAACGGCTTCAACAATTCCTCGCTGACAGATGGATTATAGTCCTCCTTGATCGTCACCGGATTGATGACCGGAAACGCAGTCTGTGGATCATCCATAGACTGAAGCCACATAATGTGGGATTTGTTTCCTTTTTCCTCGTCAAAAATTAAGGTAAACTTCTGCATATCCGGAAAGCCGATCATTCCACTCTCTAAAGTGATGATCTTATCCTCCTGAATATCAATTTCGCCAAACATTCTTGTTTTTGCTTTCATCTTTCTGACCTCCTGGTTTTATAACGTTTTCCTAACGTCTGGTCTCCGACCATTCTATCCGTAACATCCTATGGGAAAAACTGTCCCACAAGCACGTTCCTGCCACACTTTCCGCAGCGTGTTTTAAATGTAATTTAACAATGTTGTCTGATTCAGCATTCCTGCCGCCTGTAAAGATGCCTGATAAGCAGTGTATGCTGCTGTATAATCAATGATGATATCGGAAAGTTCACGATCCTCATTATTTGATTTTAATGTTTTTACGGTCAGCTGCTGGTTTGACATACGCGTCTCTGTCAGTTCCAGACGATCGCCCTTGCTTCCTACAGTTGTAATAGCAAGGTTTACATCCGAAAGATATTCATCAAAATTACCGATATAGCTGTCATACAATTTCTGCAGATTGTCATTTGCATAATCTGCTTCCTTCTGTGCTGCCTCTAACCATGTCTGCAGATTCTCCTGTGCCGAAACACCCGAATACGCTGCCTGATTCATCATATCTTTAATCTTATCCACTTTGTCATTGGCATCAATGGCAGCTTTTACCGCATTGATCATCTCGTCCACATCACGTCCGATATCTGCATTGAATACGTCAGATGCATTTGTGTTGACTGTCAATGTCTGGTTTACAGCGATGATATAATCGATATCCTGATAAATCTCATTACCTTTAGCATCATATTTTTCATATGTAATTTTATTTTGAGCATCTGTAATATCTGTGCAGTTAAAATAATACTCAGGTCTTACTTCACCAGAATTAAAGCCTTTTTTATCATAATTTAACTCGATGGATGCCTTACTCTGTTTCAAAGTCTCACTTGCCTTATTACCTAAAACAAGCTCTCCTGTTGACTTAATGAAAGCTGCTCCATCTTCCGGCATATTTCCGGCTTTCACTGCTTTCTTCCAGTCATCTTCTGTCTCATAGACCGTTACGTTTAAATCACCGGTTTTTGCTGCACCTGTGTTATCTGTGTAATGATAAGAGAGAGTTCCTGTGTTGCCCACAGCTATTTCATTACCGTCTTTATCTTTGAGAGATCCAATATTTCCATACGCCAGCCGGATCCTGTCATAAGTGTACTGCTTCGTATCAGAGGTGGTGACCTTCTGACTCATTTCTTCTGCTGTCTTAAGCTCTACCTGTCCATCATAATAACGATGTTCCCCGATATCTTCATAGCTGAACTTCTGCTGGATATTATACTCCGTATTACTCTCGTCTTCCATAAATGTCAATTTACAGTTCGTGCGATACCCGGTAAAAACGGTTCTTCCTGCATAATCAGAATTACCTTCTGAATAAATCTGCTTACGCAATGACTCTAACTGTGTCAGGATCGTTTTTCTATCCTCTGCTTTCAACTGGTCACTGGCTCCATACGTACACTGGGTACGGATATCTGACAAAATGGTTTTCATATTCATCAACGCAGTTTCTGTCTCATCAAGCCACGCATCTGCATCCGGGATATTCTTCTCATAATACTGATTGATCTCACTTAAATTGCTTCTCAGACGAAGTGCGCGGATGGCAACAACCGGATCCTCGGAAGGTCTTGAGATTTTTTTCTGTGAAGACATCTGATTGTTCAGACTGTTCACACTGTATTTATTGTTATTGATGTTCGAAGTTGTATTACGAAGCATCATGTTATTCGTTACTCTCATAGGATGACTCCTCTCTTCTTATCACGAAATTTTTATACACCTGTCTCATTGATCAGCTTATCATAAATCTCTGCCAGAACAGATACCATTTTTGAGGAAAGGTTATACGCGTTCTGGAATTTTACAAGATCAATTGCTTCTTCATCCTTGTCGACACCGGAAACGGACATTCTCTGCTTGTCGATCGCATTTGAAATATTACTGTAATTTTTCTGGAAAATGGTCGCCTTCTGTGTATCCACAGAAATATCTGAGATCATACACTGTAAGAAATCATCTGCACCACCACCACGATACATCTCTGTATCACTCTTTAACAATAACATTTTCTCTACCAGATCATATGCGTCTGCACCATTGGTAATCTTCTCGGTTGTTGCAATGCTTGTCGGATCTTTGACCGCAATATTGGAAACACATACATTTCCACAGGTAAGCTGATAGTAACTGTTACTTGCTTTCGCATTATAATCACCAGCCGCTTTGCTGAAATGATACTCTTCTCCTGTCTTGGTATGTGTACCTGTAAAGAAAGAAAAATAATTTGTCTGCTTACCATTCAGATCCTGCGCATTATCGCCATTCATGATCTCATTAAATGAAATCGCAAAATTACGAAGGAACTCATTCATCTGTGCAAGATAATAAGGAATACCCATCGCATCGATGGATTCGCCGATAGATGCCTGTTTTCCATCTATCTTTGCCTGCTGATCGGAACTCAACTGATTCTCCAATGTAAATGTATATTCCTTGACATTTCCATCTGCATCCGTCGTAAAAGTAAAGTCTGTATAGTTATAGTTCTTTCCATCAATCGTGAGAACACCCTCTGCCGGCATAGTCATGGCATTGACGTTTGTAATGGATGGATTGCTGATTGTAATTGTGCCTGCTGTAACCCCTTTGATGGAGCCTCGGAAGTTCTCACTGTTGTTACCATCCCGGATATCAAACAGTGCTTTCAGCGAACCGGAGCTGGAGTCGGAACCTGCTTTAAAGCTGTTTCCGGTATCCGCCCAGACAATCTCATACATTCCTTCCCGGTCAGACTGATTGATCGTGTTTTTTCTTGCCACACAGGTAAGTTCACTGTACTCGTAAGTATCAACAAACTTCTGTCCATTGATTTTTACCGTATAATAATTTGCACCTGTCTGCATGTCCGGATGTTTGGAATTCGTTACCGGAACTTCAGAAACCTCTGTTGGAACAATAGAGGATAACTCATCAATCAGAAGTGCCCGCTGATCACGGAGTTCATTTGCATAACCGCCCTGTACTTCAATAACATTGATCTGTTTATTCAAAAGACTGATCTTTTTGCCGATCGCATTGATATTTTCAACGGTTGATTTGATCTCCTCATTCACACTGTCCTGAATCTCGCCAAGACCGGTTGCCACACTGTTAAAGTAAGTGGTAAAACTCTGTGCATCTGAGATAAACTGCTGTCTGACATTCACATCACCAGCATTATTTTTTAATGTGTCCAATGAATTGAACATCTTATTTAAAATGGTTGAAAATCCTTTTTCTGTATCATCATCAATAAAATAATTCTCAATCTGCTCCAGATAACCTAATTTCGTCTCATACAGACCAAGGCTTGCCTGATTCTGCCAGTATTTTGTATCATAGTACTCACTTCGGATCTGTTTAATGGAATTAACCGTAACGCCGGAACCCATGCTTCCGTATTTTGCATTGACACGAAGTGCATCTGATGCGGAAAGATTTGCTGCCTGTCTGCTGTATCCCTTCGTCTGTTCGTTTGATATATTATTGGCGGTGGTATTAAGTGCTGCCTGATACGCACTTAAGCCTGACGATGCAATTGTTAATCCAAAAAATTGTGAAGGCATCCTCTCACCTCTCTCTTTCTGCTATGTAATCTGTGAAAGTAACTGTTTTTTGTTCCACTAAAAAATTCGGTCTTTATGAGCCAAGCTGTGTGATCATGGATTCGATCATTTCATTCACCACATTGATAAACCGGCTGGATGCATTATATGCATTCTGGAACTTGATCATCTTAGTCAATTCTTCATCAGAAGAAACTCCCATAACCTGTGACCTCTGATTATCTACAGCTGTCACCGTTCCGGAAAGACTTTTCGATGTGGATTCATAAACGGAGCCGATCGTTCCAAATGCTCCCACCATATTATTATAGTAATCAATAAATGTAACTTTATTCGTATCATCCGGATCCAGGGTAAGATACTCACCCTTCCAGAGAGCTGCTACTTTCTGGGCGAGAGCATAATTCACTTTCCCATTTTGTGAAAGATGTGGAAGCAGCGACTCCTGTTCTACCAGCTTATCATTTACACTGACACTCGCTAATGTATACTGTTTGGAAGTATCTGTCGCACTCTCTTCATTGTATACATAATAATCGTTGGTAACGGTATTGCCATTGGCATCTGTCTCCTGCACAGAAACTTTGGTATAACGCTCTGTACCAAGTCTTGTGAACAGTTCCTGTGGCGGGATCTGTTTATCACTTCCGGTAGAGCAGTTTTTCGTATCCAGCACTTTCATTCCGGATGTGATCGTAACGGTATTACCATTCTCATCTGTTCCGGTAAGGGATGCTGTACTTCCGGTAAGTTCTCCAAGTGTTGTATTCGGACAAAGTGTATCATTAATCGCTGTGATCATCCCATGTACTAACTGATCTAACTGCGCCTGTGCCTGTAACATGACAGACATTCCTGTTGCAATCGCATCCGGTGTGGAACGGTTATATTCATCCGATGTCAGCCCTACAATATCTTTATAAGTTGCTTTTCTGTCACCTCTTGCGAGAATCAATGCCTTTAACTCTCCCAGATCATTGTTCAGATCCGAAGAAATCGGTGTTGTAAAACTGAATACATTATCGTAATCGCCATTCTCGATATCGGAAAGATGTGTCCAGTAAGGTGTAACAAATCCCGTGATCTCATCACGGTTCTTCCCCATCTCGTAACATCTTGCCTCGTCTACAAATTCAACACCTTCGACACTTACCTTTACAATCCCATCAGAATTCTCTTTATAACTGATATCTACATAAGAAGCGAGTTCATCGAGCGCTTTATCTCTCTCATCACGCAATGTCATTGCAGTCTCAACATTACCCGATTCTACTTTCTGGATTTCCAGATTCAATTTAAAAATGGTATTTCCCAGCTCATTGATCCGATCAATATCATCTGAAATCTGTGTATTGATCGTGCTCTGGTAGTCGGAAAGTCCCGTATAGACTGCATTGGATCTGCTGACAAACAGATTGGCCTTCTGAATGACCAGATTCTGCTGCACACTGTCATCCGGAGCTTTTGCCCATTCCTGAAAAGCCGTCCAGAAATCTTCTAATGTGTTCTGGAAAGCCTGTCCCTGTAACTCCTGATAAAAAGTGTAAACCTCGTCCACTGCTTCATACGTGGCTGCATAATATGCCTGACGTCCTGATGCGTTTCGATATGATTTATCCAAAAATACATCCCTCGCATGCACCACATCACCGATCTTCATACCAAGACCAGACTGCTGCTGGCTGATCGCTGCGGTTGTATTGAAGGTTGTGTAATTTCTGTCTACCTGTAAAACCTGCTGACGCACATACCCCTTTGTATTGACGTTCGCAAGGTTATTTGATGTTGTATTTAAAGCATTCTGGGAATTCTGTAATCCCGATGCTCCGATATATAAGCTTCCAAAGCCGTTAGCCATGGTGCTCCCTCCTTACATGTTACTGTTTTGCGTCAAAGCCACTGCTGCCAAGCAGATCACCTGTATTGCAGGCGTTCTTATTATAGTTGGCGGTCTCAGGTGCCTGTCGCATACTCTTAAGCAATGTAAGGTCAAACTCCACCATCTCTAATGCCTGATTTAAAAGGATCTCATTCTGTTCATTAATGGCTGCCATCTCTTTTCCTGTCTGTAACAGCCGCTCCTTCACTTCCATGAGCTGTTTCTGCTCAACCGGCTGTTCTTCCAGATAAGAAATCATCTTTGTGATCGTAACGTCTCCCGGCTGCTTGCCAAGCACCGTTGCCATATCGTTCAAAACTCTGGTACGCTTCTTCGCCAGATTCTGCAGATTGCTGGCAACATCCTGCTCTTCTGCTGTGATCTCATCAAGTGTCTTGATATCTGCCTGAATCACCACTTCTCTTTTCTTCTTACCGAGTTCGATCAACCCCTGATACTGTTCTTCTTCCTTATTCAGAACATCGATCAGGTCTTCCATTAAACTAGCCAAAATTCATCCTCACTTTTACATTAATGATGTGTTGTACTTTTCCAATAATTTTTTCGCAAAATCTGCAGTATCTACGGAATAACTACCAGAATTAACCTTTGCTTTAAGTTCTGCGACTTTATCTTCCCTGATATCCGCTGCTTCAGTGACTGCCTGTTTTGCGATCTGATAATCTCTGCCAAAAGATGAGATCTGTACTTCATCACGTCCGTGCTTTGCATTCTCTGTCTTCTGTAACTTTGCTGCGCTTGTGGTTTTGTATACCTGCGCGATCTGATTATAAGCATCTATACGCATATAAGGCATCTCCTTTCTTCCTTGAAATTCGCTTTCACGTTATTTATCGGACATTTTTTTATTTTCCTTAGAGCAAAATCAGTAATTATTGTATACAATCTGCTTTAAATCTCGGTTTTGCTTATGACAAGCATATCTCCGCTCTCCAAACGGATATTTCCATGCGGGATGATGACCTGCTCCCCTCTCTGGATCATGATCACAAGCGTGTTTTCTTTCTTCGGAATCTCGGACAAAAGCTTTCCATTATATTTGCTGCTCTCATCCACGTAAATCTCAACAAGTGAAACGCCTTCCACATGATCCGGTGAAGTTGCACTCAGCACAAGCACATCATTTTCTAAAAGTTCGGTGTCTCCATTCGGAATGATATTTTCTCCGTTTCGTTTCAGTAAAACAACCAGCGTTTCCGGCGGAAGTGTCAATTCTTTCAATGTTTTTCCACACCAGTGATGACTCTTTGGGATACTGAGCTGGATAAACTGCACCGGAACTTCCTCCGAATAATCGTTAAACGTTTTCATAACGTCGCCTTTTTCATCGATCATATCCAGTTTTCTTGCGACCACTGGCAATAACGATCCCTGGAGCAGAATGGAAAATAACACGATCATAAACACAATGTGGAACACATCATTTTCTGTTTCCACTGCCATCTCTGCCATAATTGCAAACACGATGGACGCTGCACCCCTCAAACCTGCCCACGACACCAGAAGCTGTTGTGAAATTTTTCCTTTAAACGGTGTGAGTACAAGTGCAACTGCCACCGGTCTTGCCACAAATGTCAGAAATACTGCGATCAAAAGTGCCGGAAGCACCACCTGCGGCAGTCTCGATGGAAATGCCAGAAGTCCGAGCAGAAAGAAAATGAGCATCTGCATCAATCCGGTCAGTCCGTCAAAAAAGTTTACCAGATTCCGCTTGTTGCGGATCTCAGTATTTCCGAGCACAATTCCCACAATATAGACACTTAAAAATCCATTTCCACCAAAAACTGCCGGAAGTGCGTACCCGATCACTGCAATTCCGACCACAAAAACCATGTCAAATCCTGCGGTCGAAAACTTAATTTTTTTCAACAGCAGCACTGCAGCTGCCGCGATCAGCCCACCAAAAAGAATGCCAAAAAGCATCTGTTTTACAATGAGAAGTCCAATCTGTCCACCACTGGCGCTGCCCTGTGCGATCGCGATAAATGTCACCGTGAGCATATATGCGCACGGATCATTACTACCACTTTCCACTTCCAGAAGGGAAGCCGTATTATAACGCAGACTCAGCCGTTTTGATCGCAGCACTGAGAATACGGACGCCGCATCTGTGGAACCGATCAGTGCACCGATCAGCATACTTTCCACCCATGCGATATGTAAGGCGTAATGACAGAAAACTCCGGTAAGTGCTGCTGTTATCACAACTCCGGCCGTCGATAACAGCCCTGCCTTTACCGCAACAGACTTCGCCTGCTGCCAGTTCGTTCCAAAACCACCATAAAACATAATGAAGATCAATGCGACCGTACATATCTGCTCTGCAAACGCATAATTGTCAAACGGAATCTTTAAAATCCCATCCGAACCAAACAGCATTCCAAGCAAAATGAACGCAAGCAGCATTGGAATTCCAAGTCTGCTTGACACCTTGCTCAGGAATACACAGGCAAAAATAACTACCGCTGTAATAAGAAGATATGTTGTCATAAAGTGACCTCCTTTATAAATGCATGGTTTCTTTTGCTACTTTTGTCCGCAGGAAATCACCTCTCCCAGATCTGTGCTGTTTTTACCTGATCAGCAGATATGCTGTGTATACAATATACAGTAGTACACAGACTGCGCCTTCCCATCTCGACATTGTCTTTTTGGTCTTTGCCAATACAAACAAAATAACTGCGCTGATCAATAGAATGATACAGTCCGTCAGGGATTCTCCTAACACATTGAGAGGTGAAATTGCTGCTGACATACCAAGGATAAAAAGAATATTGAAAATATTTGATCCGATTGCATTGCCCAGTGCAAGACCACTGTCTCCCTTTCTGGTTGCAACGATGGACGTCACAAGCTCCGGAAGTGATGTTCCGATTGCTATAATCGTAAGTCCGATAAAGTTCTGGCTGACACCAAAATTCGCTGCGATCACACAGGCATTATCCACCACAAGATCCCCACCAAAAATAACTGCCACAAGACCGCCTGCCATAAACACAATACTTTTTGGCAGCGACAGCACCTTACAATCCTCACCAGTTTCACGATTTTTCAAAGCAGAATAAATCATGCTTACAATATATGCTGCCATTCCTGCCAATAGAATCAGACCTTCGATACGGCTCAGTTTTCCATCCATAAACATGAAACAGAGAATCATTGTGATCACAATGTTGAGAGGCATATCTCTTTTTAAAATATCGAGATTTGTCTTAAAACTTGCTAAGAAAGCACAGATACCGACCACCACAAGGCCGTTAAAAATATTCGAACCGACAACATTGCTGATCGCAATGTCATTATTGCCTGTGAGTGCCGCATTAATGCTGACAGATGCCTCCGGGGCACTGGTTCCCATCGCAACAATGGTAAGACCAATGATGACACTCGGTACTTTCATGATTTTTGCCAGAGAAGAACTTCCCTCCACGAAAAAATCCGCACCTTTTACTAAAAGTACAAAACCAACGAGTAACAGTAAATATTCCATAACGCCTTCCTTTCCTGCGATAAAGGATTGATTATGAAAAGAGACCTTTATCGCATCAAAAAAAATTTTTGAGTGATAAAAGTCTCGTTACTTACAATAATAACCGGCCTTTCAGCGTGATGACGACTACTATTCCATCCGAAGATGCTAACTACTCCCTCTTATATTTGTTAGTTTAATATAAGAATGCCTGTCCTGTCAATTTCGTTATAAAAATTTTTCCAAATCTTAACTATTTTTTATTAATTCTGCCGCAGTATCTGCTCTTTTTCCAGCATCGGATAATTGATCAGTCCACTTCCATCCAGATCTTCCCTGTGCATATCCACCGCTGTGATCTGGCGGTTTGTATAAGTTGTGTAATAATAAATACCTTTTGTGGCGTTACAACAGGAAGTATAAATCGTGATCTCATACTTTCCTTCTGCCACTTCACAGCATCCTCTCTGCTGCTCCACGGATCCTAAAATATGGAAAAACTGACCAACGCTCTCCTCCTCCGAATCACCGGAAACAGAGTTCATCTTCGTAAAAGCCACCCTTACAAAACGGGATGCACTGGAAAGATCTCCCGGCAGACCCAATGCTCCCATGCCACGGCTATAGCATTCCAACGGAATTTTCTCAGAAAAATGGTTTTCCGGCTGTTTTGATGAAAGTCCCCTGTAATTGTTCAACAGAAACATCTGCTGGTCAAATGGTGGGTTATTTGTCATAACGCCCGCCGGATTGTCGTAAATTTTCAGCCCATCCTTCATGGATTCCACCGTGATAGCCTCATCAGCATCCGCGATGATCCAGTGCAGGGAAGCCGCCGGCATATTTTCCGCAAAAGGTGTTCCTGTAATATTGATCTTAGCCAGCAATTCACGTACTTCCTTCATGTTTGCACACTGTCCCAACACCCACGGAATAAATTCAAAGGAGGCAACATTTTCTTTTCCTTCTGTCACTTCCGGGAAATAAGCATTTCCGACAAAATTCAGTCCTGCCATCCCAACACCTTTTTCGTTGACCGCATCATAATACAGCGGATAATCTGCCGCAACATGCGCCATTCCTATAATCGCATAATGGTTTGCCACATCCCCCATATGCCGGAAATGAAACGGATAATTGCGCGGTGTCACTGCAATCTGCTCTCCATATGAAAATTCATAATCTAACGTTCTTCCAAAATAAAAATCTTTTGTTTTATAAGTTGCTGCTGTACACATAATTTCCTTGTAGCGATTCCTTACGAATCCCTGCTTCCCTCCTGATCTTATATTTATTTTAAGTCCTGAAACCTTGACTTTTTGCTCTTTTCTCTTATATTTTCCTTAATCGGGGAGGAATTATACCACGGTCAAAAATGTTTGTCAAAAAGTCTTGCAGTGCGATTTCTTTATTGAATATCCAAATCCAATTGTGCTATAGTATAGCTGATAGACTTATTTGTATTAGAGTCCATTCCTTATGGGGGATTAGTATGAACTTACAAAAGAAAGAAACTCTTTTAATTGTTGATGACTCAAAATTTCAACGTGCAATTATAAAAGAGATGCTGGGAGAACATTTTCGCCTTGAAGAAGCCACTTCAGGCGAAGAATGTTTAATGATCCTTGAGAAAAGCAGCCATCTGATCGACCTCGTTTTACTTGACCTGGTAATGCCAGGGATTGACGGATTCGAGGTTCTGCGACGCAGACAGACGATGGATGCATTTAAAGATATTCCCGTCATCGTTCTGACTTCCAGCAATTCCATTGAATTCCAGACAGAAGCTTTCGAACTTGGCGCTGATGAATTTATTATCAAACCGGTGGATGCCCGCATTGCGCTTTCCCGTGTTAATAATACGCTCGGTGTAAAAAGCCGTCTTCAAAGCAGTCTCGATGAACAAAATGTATGGAAGATCAAATCCCAGATTGACGAGATGACTCGTCTTTTCAATAAAGTGACCATTGAAAATCTGGTGACTGAGACACTCACCAATGCACCTTCTGCTCTTCATGCGCTGATGGTCATTGATATTGATAACTTTAAATCTGCAAATGACATTTATGGTCACACCATAGGAGATCACATCATCTGTGTTATTGCCGGAGTTATTTCCTCCCAGTTTCGTAATACGGACTTTGTAGGTCGTATCGGTGGAGATGAATTTGTTGTTTTGATGCCTGATATACCAGCAAAAGAGGTTGCTTTTGAAAAAGCGGAATCTCTCATTCAGATTATCCTGAAAAAAGAGGGGCTTTCTATTCCGGATAACATTTCCATTAGTATTGGACTTGCTTTTTCCGATTCTGAAGATAAGACTTACGCTTCCTTCTTTGGCAAAGCAGATCAGGCACTATATGTTTCGAAAAAGTCCGGCAAAGGACGTTACAGTCTCTATGGTTCTGATGTGGAAGAGACTGTCGGCACCAACGAAGTTCTCGTCTGGTCAGGCTCCAGAAATGTTTTTAGCATGCTTGAGTATGCCTTAAACTCTTCTGCCGCCATTGTATCTATCTCATCACAGGAAGAGATTTGCAGCCATCTTGCAGATGACAGTCACTCTGTCCTTGCAATTTTTGCAGATGTATCTGATACAACGGATTCCGGCAAATCTATGTGGGATACGGTAAAAGATGCAACCCCTGATCATGTGTGCCCAGTCATTGCAATCTGTAAAGAGGGCGATCTGGACCAGATACAGACAGCAGTTTCCTCGGAAATCATTGACGATCTTCTTTTTTCACCATTGGAAGTCTCTGTTTTAAAACGCCGGATCAAGGCAAATATTCATCCTGATAAAAATAATGAAGCCGATGCGTAAGCATCGGCTGTTTTTATATACTATGTATTTTCAGTATGCCTGCAATCCGGGTACCCTGTGCAGCCCCAGAATTCCCCGAAACGTCCATTTCTTTTTTTCATCGGAAGCCCACATTCCGAGCAGATCTTTTCTTTCGACTGCTTTTTTGCTGCCGGCATTTTCTCCAATTCTTTTGCCAGATATTCAAATACCTGCTGATTCATCTTGCAGTCTGTCAGCGCCCTGTGTGCACCTCTTGTTGAAATTCCATAATGCTCTGCAAGATCGCTGAGTCTCCTGTGCCGCCACTCCGGGAAACAGAGCTTTGCAACCCGCAGCGTATCAACATAATCATTCGTTAATTTCTGCTGGAAAAGCCGCTCACAATCCCGATATAAAAATTTCATATCAAATGTCTGGATATTATGACCTACCAGAATATCATCTCCGGCAAATGTTAAAAACTCAGGCAGCACCTGCCCAAAATCCGGCTCATTTGCCACCATCTCATCCGAAATATGATTAACCATACTCGCGGCATACGGAATCGGTCTTTTCGGATTCACAAGCTGGCTAAACTCCTCCACAACTTTTCCACTCCGTACTTTTACCGCTGATATTTCAATGACTTCATCATAAATACAAGATGTCCCGGTCGTCTCCAAATCAAAGAGTACATAATCCGGTACATATCCGCATATCATCTTTCCTTTTTTATTTCCTAACATATCTTCTGCTTTCTAATTATTTGAACTGCCAAATTTTTTTCTGTGTTTAATTATTATTCACTTAATCTTGTACCGCATTTCGGGCAATATTCAAAATCTTCCGTTGTGGAAAATCCACAATTTCTGCAATGCCTCATCGTATATCCATATCCCTGCTGATTCATCCTTCTTAAATGCTGTGGCAGAATTTCCACATCTTCGCCTGCTGCAATTCTTTTTCCTACTTCCGCATCCAATTCGTACACCGTATTACAGCAGCTCGTCTGCACATAATAATGCTTATTCCATTTAAAACACGGAATAAAGAATAAAGATAATACTGTATACGTCATAAAAACCTGAAATCTTCCATACTTTCCACAAATATCACAAATGATCTGTTGGTGAAAGTCAAAATCCTTTCTTCCATCCGTGATTCCCATCATAAAAAACATGTTGCCTACCTTCTTTTTCTGAAATTTATCTTGCTTATCCCATAATTTTACTTCCAAAATACGCAGATAGCAACGTTAATATACATTATAATTTCCAGAAGAAATCCGCTACGCCAATCATTTTAAAGATTCCCAAAATTCCTTTTACGATCCAGCCCATCATTTTAAATGCAATAATAATAGGAAAAAACATAAGGTAAACTAATAATTTTAACATACGCTGCTCCTTTCATATATCGAAACATTTTTTAAGCTTGGATTTTGTCTTTCCAACATGGCAAACAGTGTGTCCATTCTTTTCACAGCCTCTCGCTTCACTTTTCGCTCTGCCTGTTTATAATATTTTTTCTGCTTTTTCGTGCGTCGCGGAAGATTATGGTAATCATCCTGAATTACAACCTTGGCTTTGTCATGCGCATCTATGTACTCTACTAATTTTACTAACGAATCTGTCTGTTTCACATCTTTTTGTCTGTGAAATTCTCCCCGGATAAGTTCCTGATAATCTGTATCAGCTTCAAATTTATTTCTATGATATAAAAGGTATTTATCTATATCATCTTTTAAATAAATTTTCCAAAAACCAATTTTTGTTTTTATATATAATGTTTCTGTATGATCATCAAATTTAAATTCCATTTCTTTTTTATGTGTCTAGGATAACATTTGCGCTTTATGAGTTCTGACATCTCCTCTGAGTCCTGCGCAATATTTACACTCACAATAACCTTCTTTTTCTGCTTGTTCAACTTTTATTTCCAACTGAAATCAACTTTTCTTGTTATCCTCCATTGTACTCATCATCTGTCCTATAAATCGTACTAAAAAAGGTGTTTTGGCAAGTTATTGTTTACATAACTCTATCAAAACACCTTTTTCTTATTATAATTATTCTTTTTATTTATTCGTCGTCTTCAACTTCTTCAGATAACTATTCTTCAGTTCATTTTCTTCCCGCAATTTCTCATTCTCATCCTTAAGATACTGCATATACTCGCGTGCAAGCTTCACACCACAGCGCACTGCAACATCTTCATGCTTTTCCATTTCATCCAGCCATTGGAGAAATGATCTCTCCCGGATATCGTTATACTCACTTTTTTCTGTAAAATACATGCTTCACACCTTCTGCCCCGAAAAAATACTCCATTTATCTTTTTTCCATATTTTTTATCGTCCATAGTAACAGCGTTCTCTGCCCGGCATATCTTCGCCCTTCACATAACGCGCATTAAATTCCATGTTAATCTCGCGAAGTTCTCTTTTTCCGTCAATATAATCCTGATACATCTCTGCAAGACCTGACATACAGCCGTCACAGGTTGCTTCAATATTTCCAAGCGATTCCGCAACGATTGCTTCCCGCTCTTCTCTTGTTGTTTCTGAAATCAAATACATCTTTCTATTCCTCCTCTATACCATCTGTACGAGCCACACATTGCTCCGCACCATAAAATAACCAATGGCAACCTTAATCAATTCCGTTGCCTGCACAAAGAAATAAACACTCACGATTCCAAGTCCTGTAAAGTGTGCCAGCACAAATGCGGTCGGCACTACTACCACCCAAGTGAAAACTGAGTCAAATAAAAAAGTAACCAGTGTTTTTCCTCCGGAACGCAATGTAAAATAGGATGCATGGCTGAACGAGCAAAACGGCATGATAATTGCCGAAACTGCAATAAAACTGGTCGCCAGTTCCTTGATTTCCTCAGAAGTGTTATAAATCTGTGGGAAAAATCCACCGATCACAAGCATCACAGCAGCTACAAGCGCACAGCAAAAAACGCTGAACACAATCATTTTATTATCCGCATCTTTTGCTTTTTCCAGATTACCTGCGCCAAGATACTGACCGACCACAATACTGATGCATGCGCCAAGCTGAATATAAATTATGTTAAACAGGTTTGTGATTGTTGTTGCGATATTAAGACCTGCCACCACTTCCAGTCCACGGATAGAGTAGCACTGCGTAATAGTCGTCATACCTGCCGCCCATAAAACCTCATTAATCATAAGCGGAAAGCCTTTGACAATAATCGCTTTTAATTCTTCCTTTGGCATTCCAAATCCAGTGTATGCACCTTCCAGGTATCTATTTTTCTCCTTATGGGAATGTGCCCAGATAATGATAATCAGCGCCTCTATATAACGCGCGATCACGGTTGCAAGCGCTGCGCCGGCTACTCCTAATTCCGGGAATGGTCCAATTCCAAAAATGAGCAGATAATCCAAAACTGCGTTACTTCCCACGGCAACAAAACTTGCGATCATCGGCACCAACGTCTGTCCAGTTTCTTTTATATTAGTAGCATAGGACTGGTTTACTGCAAATGGAACCAGACCAACCATCATAATGCCCAGATATTCCAGACCATACTGCAGTGCCACCTCGGTTGCTCCACTTCCTGCCGCATCGGTGAGATACAGGGAAATCAGATCTGCTCCCTTTGTCGCAAATAATAATATCGTTAATCCCGTTACAAGTAATGTTGCATACAATTTAAAACGGAAAGAATACATATGCCCTTTATGATTTCCTTTTCCGTAATACTGCGCTCCGAAAATACTTGCTGCAGACGCTGCCCCGAATATCGCCAGATTGTATACGAAAATCAACTGATTGACGATTGCTACCCCGGACATCTGCTCTGTTCCGAGCTGTCCTACCATAATATTATCCAGAAAACTGACGAGATTCGTAATCGCATTCTGCACGATCATTGGTAATGCGAGATACAGATACCTTTTGTAAAAAGCTGCATCTCCGATGTATTTTTCTTTTAATCTTGTTAACATAATTCTTCCTTTATTTCTATCAAATCCACAAATAATTGCCACCCGCGACTGCTTTTGTGCAGTCTGGCACAGAATATATTTTTACTCTCCTTTCGCCTGCCTCAGATTATACACAGCAGCCGATCCGATCACAAGCACCGCTCCAAAAATAGACAACACGCCAATTGTCTCGCCACAGAAAACCGCAACAAGAATTGGATTTAAAATCGGTTCGATCGTAGATGTCAGGGATGCCGTCACCGGTGAAACACGATCCAGACCTCTTGACAAAAATACATACGATAAACCAAACTGTACAATTCCCAATACGAGAACGTATCCCCAGACAGTTGGTGTGAATACTGTCTCTCTCATCAAAAATGGGATTCCTACCACAATACTGATCAGGTGGGAGACCATAAGTGATGATTCAAAATCCCCGCCAGGGAATTTTTTGATCAAAAAAACTCCTGCATAGGTCACGCCTGACACAATTGCCAGGACATTTCCTACCATTCCACCAGTACTGAGCGACTCAAAAAAGAAACAGAAAATTCCACATAACACAAGAATGCAGGTGAATACTGCATCCTTTTTCGGTTTCTGTTTGTATACAAGCCACACAATTAAAATAAGAAATACCGGCTCGGTAAACTGCAGCACAATCGCATTTGCTGCGGTCGTCAGTTTTGTTGCCATAACGAAGGTCAATGCCATGACAAAATTCAAAACCGCGCCAAGCAACACCATTTTATTAAAGATAAATTTTCTTCCCTGCGTCCTCTGATATGTAAAAATTACAATGAATGACAGAATGCTCCTGACCATATTGATTGAAAGTGAATTCCATGGAATTGACTTGATCAGAACACCGCCCAGACTAAAACACACCGCTGACAGCAGCACATAAATCGTGCCTTGCAAACTGTTTTTATTATATTTCTTTTCACGCATAATCTCTATTTTCAGTACCTTACAATTTTTATCTGCATACTCTTGCAGAAAAAAACATCTTTCAGATTGTACTTAATTTCTCCTCATTTAATTTAGCATAAAATAAAGCAATAGTAACGCTGCCAGATATCCCACATTTGCAATCGTAAACCACAAAAAATATTTTCCTTTTTGTTCATTATAGTGATGTGCATAAATTTTGTAGGAAATCAGACTTGCCATAGAAGCGATCAATGTACCTAAGCCGCCAACATTCACACCTACTAAAAGTTTTGCGTAATTTTCGGTAAAACCGGAAAGCAATAACGCCGCTGGAACATTACTGATCACCTGGCTTGCAACGATACCGATTCCAACCTCCCGACCGTTTACGAGCTGCTGCAACATATCGCGTATTGCCGGAATTTCTCCGATATTTCCTGTAAAAATAAAAAATGCTATAAACGTGAGCAGCAAACTGTAATCCACAGCCGTTAGCACCTGCCGATCCATCACAAACACTGTGGCGAGCACAATGATCAACGCCACGTAATACGGCAAAATACGCACGACAACAAGCAGACTTAAGACGAACAAAATCAGGTAAATGACATTTTTCTGATTCGTTCTCCTCTTAAGATGCTCTCTCTCTTTTTCCACACCGGAATTTTTGTCTGCATTAGTTTCTAATGTAAATTCAATTTTCTCTTTTTTCCTGCATATAAAAAACACAGATAAAAGCAGTAAAATACCGGCGGCGAGTGTATACGGAAAAATAATGCCGATAAAAGTAGAAATTTTCATCTCGGCAAGATTATACAAAAATAAATTCTGTGGGTTGCCGATTGGTGTTAACATGCTGCCAAGGTTAGCTGCCAGCGTCTGAAGCACAATTACCGGTATCAGAAGTTTTTCCTGATCACATTTTCGCAATGTCAGCATGGCAAACGGTACAAATGTGATCAACGATACGTCATTTGTAATGAACATACTAAAGAAAAAGCATAAAAATACAAGTACCAGCGATAAATGCATAGTATCCTTTGTTCTTTTTAAAAGGCTGCTTCCGATCACATCAAACAAACCATTTCTCTGAAGTCCTGCCATAACAGTCATCAGACTTAGTAAAATGCCTAATACACGGAAGTCTATATAGTTTACATAATTCAACGTCGGTTTCACAAAAAAGGCGGAAACAATTGCAAGTACTGTTGCCACACACAATACGGTATCCTTTTTTATAAACCTTGCTATTTTATCTTTCATATCAGTCTAACAACCCCAGCTTTTCCAATGCAAGATAAATTCCGTCCTCATCGATGTGGGCAGTTACCATATCTGCTCTTTTTTTGACTTCTTCCCTTGCATTTCCCATTGCGATTCCAATTCCGGCATAGTCTATCATCTGCAGATCATTCGGTCCGTCTCCGATCGCGATACTGTCTTCTCTGGCAACACCCACATGTTCCAGATAGCGCTTCATTCCGGTAGCCTTGTGGATTCCATTGATTCCGACCTCACCACAGTAGTCGTCCGCTCCGCTAAGGCTCAGTGCCACTGCATCAAAATACGGCTCCAAATCCGCATGCACTCGCGCAACTCCAAAAGGTGCATCATAATAAATCAGCTTTTCTTCTTTTTCATTGTTCCACACATCTTCCTGAATAAAAAATTCTCCCACAAGCTGACGCAGATGTGCCTCGGTAATTCCCATGTCACTCATAATATTTAAAATTCTGCTCTCACTGCGCTTATTCATGACAACTCCGCTGTCCGTCTGAAAACAATAAACAAACTTATTTTTTTCCATATATTCTGTAATAAATTTTCGATGTTCTTCGTCGATGACTGCATGATAAATCTCTTTTCCGTCTGCAATGACCTGCGCTCCCGCTGCTGTCACCATTCCACTAAACCCAAGATCCAATAACATCTGTGGCAGTTGAAACAGACTGCGCCCACTGCAGACTACGAGTTTATGGCCATTCTCTACTGCTTTTTTGATTGCTCTTTTGGTTGATTCCGGAATGATTCCCTTGTCATTTACGATCGTTCCGTCTACATCTAAAAATACTACTTTTTGCTTCATTCTTACTTCCTGTTCTTATTTTATTATTTCTGCTCTATATTTATCTTACCGGTTTTTATATAAGTTTTTCCTGACTTATTTTCATTATCAATTATATTTTTCAATCTTAGTGGTTCGAATTGAAAAAGCGTGCAGATATATTTTATACACTTTTAGACAAAACAACAAGAGGTTGTCTTACACATAAGCATATTTTTCTTTCAGATGAATCCTTATGACACATCTCTTATATGCCTATGCGCGGACAACCTCCTGTCTTTGCGCGATTTGTTTATTTTATATATCCTGCCTTCACCAACGGATTCTTTATCATCGGTGCTACAATAATTGCTACGATCATTTTTGCAATATCTCCGATAATAAATGGTACAACACCTGCCATTAATGCTGCCTGAAATGTCATTTCCGCTTCATAAGCAAGCCATGCTGTTCCTAACGCATAACATACAGCCGTTCCTAAAACCATTCCAATAAAGTACATGATTCTTTTTCCCGGGAACTTCTCAATAAACCAGCCACTGATGATCGCCAGAAAAATAAATCCGATCAGATATCCGCCCGTCGGTCCAAATAATTTTGCCGGACCTGCCGAAAAACTTGAAAATACAGGCACTCCCACCAATCCAATCAGCAGGTAGATCAAATAAGATACGGTTCCTCTTTTCCAGCCGAGCAATATTACAGTAAAATAAATTGCCAAATTCGTAAGGGAAATCGGTACCGGTCCGATTGGCACTGATAATGGTCCTAAAATACAGGTAACTGCGGTCATCAAAGCAATCATTGCAATCGTTGATGTTGATATCTTTTTCTCATTCATTGTTAACTTCTCCATACACTTTTATTTGAGCTGCTGTATGTCTATCCGTGAATACGTCTGACACGCAAAAATAGTGTTACTGTTTATGCGTACCTCGTTCCAGTAACGCTTCGCTCGTACTCACTTATTCTATAAAATATCGTTTCGATTGTCAACCTGTATTTTATTCTTAGTTAACATTATTCATTTAACAATTATTACACCCATATTCTTGTACCAAATTGTCAGACATGATAACATGTAAATATAGTGCTGTTTTAGATAGAACTGTTTTTACCATTGATTAGAGAGTTCAAATCTTTCATAACAATAGCAGGAAAACATATAGGAGCATTTGACATGTTAAAAGAATACAAATCCATGACACAAGAAGAAATGTACACTCTCGTACATGAAATATATATAGAAGGTTGTATGGAAAACGCCAGAGAAAAATATCCGGATGCAACTGACTTAACTACCGCAATCCAACAGGAAGAGGATTCCTTTGTCTGCTTTTTGCAGGATTTTTTTACTTTGCCGGAAAATACTTATTATGTTCTGGAAAAAGACAATATGCCTGTAAGTGCCGCCAGATTAAGTAAAATAAATGATTTTTATTATCTGGAAGCTTTAGAGACACCACCCCAATACCGAAAAAAGGGATACGCCTCCGAACTTTTAAATGAAATGATAACACATCTTTATCAGCAAGGTTCTGTTGATATCCGTGATTGTGTAAGTAAAACAAATACCGCCTCCCTCGCAACCCACAAAAAATGCGGCTTCTTTATTGCAGAGGAAAACGGTATCTATTATCCTTCCAATACGGTTAATAACAAAACTTACGGCATGCGGTATTTTATCCGATAAATCCGGCAAATCCGCATAATAGCACGATTGCACCAAGAATGATACGGTACCATCCAAACACCTTGAAATCATGTTTTTTAATATATCCCATTAAAAACTTAATGACAACGAGAGACACTGCAAATGCAACAACCATTCCGACCACAAGAATCACACCTTCCTGTGATGTCATAGTTGCATTCATTAAAAATTTTACTCCCTTTAAAAGACTTGCTCCAAACATGACCGGTATTGCGAGGAAAAATGTATATTCCGCTGCAACAGTTCTGGAAATTCCAAGTAATAATGCTCCGACAATTGTTGCTCCAGAACGGGATGTTCCTGGAAAAATCGCTGCAATCAGCTGAAACATTCCTATCCAGAATGCCAGTTTATAATCAATTCCGACAAGGGTATTCACCTTTGCCTTTTTTCCTTTGTGATAATTCTCAATCACAATAAATGCTACACCAAACAGGATCAACATAATTGCTACTGTCTGGTAATTGTAAAATAATGCTTCCAACTGCTCATCAAAAAGTACACCTACAATTGCAGCCGGTACACAGGATACTAAAATGTGAAACCACAGTTTAAATATATCCCATTTTATATACGCACCTGCGCCAGTTTTCGCCAATGGTTCCTTGTTATCCCTTTTTCCAAATGGCCAGATCTGATTCCAGAACAAAATTACAACTGCAAGAATTGCTCCAAGCTGGATCACAACCTCAAACATACTGTAAAATTCATCTGATACATTCAAAGACACGAGCTCATTTAAAAGGATCATATGTCCTGTACTGCTGATTGGAAGCCACTCTGTAATACCTTCCACGATACCAAATAATATTGCTTTTAAAATTTCTAACATTTTTTCTTATTGCGTCTATCTTCCTCTATTGAATTGGAATAATTCAATAAATATGATGACAGACATCCTTCCTTTTTCTTTTTTAATTGCTTGTTTAACAACAAAATCTATTTTCTCATTCTCTCCTATAACTGTCAACCTGACTTCTCCAAGTTATTTTTGTTTTTGATAATCTTAAGAATTTGTTTATATTATATGATTTTGATCAAAAAAAAGAACCCATATTACTATGGATTCTTAAGAGGCGACAACCAGATTCGAACTGGTGATCAGGGTGTTGCAGACCCACGCCTTACCGCTTGGCTATGTCGCCATATATTTTAATGTAAAATTCCTGCTAATGACTCCGACGGGAATCGAACCCGTGTTACCGCCGTGAAAGGGCGATGTCTTAACCGCTTGAC